>Ga0207694_10000179_pt1 | contig 65706 bp, 121 predicted proteins | sample KBSC34metaG_FD_184353 | JGI IMG/M metagenome (GOLD analysis project Ga0207694, IMG submission 184353) | Corn rhizosphere microbial communities from Kellogg Biological Station, Michigan, USA - KBS C3-4 metaG (SPAdes) (version 2) | ecosystem: Host-associated > Plants > Roots > Rhizosphere > Soil... | reverse complement strand
GCGGCGGCGGGGTTTGAGACAGCGGGCCGTTCTGAGCGCCGAAGGGACGAGCGAGACCGCTTTTGAGCAGCTGGTTATAGCGGTCCTCGGTGATGACCTTGAGACCGTCGACCGGCTTGCCGACCGCGAGCCGCGTGCCGGCTTTCACCCGGAAACCCTCCTGCCCGCTGTAGGGCCTCGTGACCTCGGCAATCGTTGGAGCGGGTGCTGGCGGCATGGGCGTCTCCTTTGCCCCCAATTCCTATCCCGGGCCCCGGCAAACGAAAAGGGGCCGACGCTGCCGCCGACCCCTCGCGTGTTCCCTTTGGCGCTGATCTCAGGCGCCGTCGTCCTCACCCTTGGGCTGGTCAGCCTTTGGCTGGTCGTCGACGACGGTGCTTTCGGCCGGCAACACTTCGACCGCGATGTGAACGCCGTAATGGCTCTCGTCGATATGGCCGTGCGTCGTCACCCGAATGTCGGGCTTGCCGGCGATCTCAGGCGCGGCGTCGATCGCCGCTGTCACCATTGATTGAACGTTCGTCGGAATGTTCGTGATCGTTGCCGTCTTCGAGCGGGCGTCTGAGCGCGGGCCGCGCCACCCTTCATTCCATGACATTGGGAGTCTCCTTCGTTGGAGGCCGTTCTTTGCCATGGTGCCCCGGCAAACGACAAGGGCCGGTGATCTCTCACCGGCCCCTCGCTGACATGGCACGAACGACTCCCAATCTGCGCAGCTTATCGGCGCGCGGACGCAGGCTCAATCGCCGGATCTAAACGAACGAAAAGGGCGCCGGTTTCCCGACGCCCTCTCGCTGGCCCGGCGCTACTTGCCCGGGCCATTTCCGCGCTGTGTATCTCAGCCGCCCGAAACGTCGTCGGAGAAGTCTCCGAAGATGAAGGACTCGGGACGGTACACGGTCAGGGCCAACCGCAACTCGGCGCGGATGGTGACCATGTTCTTGATGAAGTTGTCCCGGTCTTCGGTCGAGATCTCGACGCTCGCGTCGTCGCGGTCCCAAATCTGCGCGGCCATGCCGAACGCGCCGACCATGAACTCACCCGGGGCAAGCGACGTCGAGTCGAGGACGGGAAGACCCCATAGCGTCGGCGGCAGCAGCGAGCCGGGATTCGCCCGGATGTACTGGCCGAAGCTGTTTTTCGTCAGTTCGATATCCTCCCAATCCGAGGGGTGCAGCACGATCGCGTCGGGCTGGTACTCGGAAATCCGCAGCTGGGTCATCGCGCGGCGCACGATGTCCATGCGGGTGTCGCCGACCTTGCGCCGGCTCATATCGAACGGCGTGGCCTGCGGGATGAGACCCAGCAGGTTGTGGCCCGTGCCGTCACCGCTCAGCAGCTGCTCTTCCTCGACCAGCGCCAGGCCGTAGCGCAGGCGCGTGTCGATGTAGCTTTCAAGCTGAGGGATGTCCTCGAGCACCTGCTTCGACGCCTGAATCCAGTGCGCGATAGTGCGAACCGGAGCGGTCTCAAGCGTGAAGGTCAGGTTCGACTCGGGCTTGGTCTCGCCCTCGGCAACAGCGCGCGCCGCATTCGTGAAACCGGATTCCTTCACGAAGTCGACGGCGTTGGAGACGGTGCGGCCGGCCTGCAGGAGCTGACGAACGCGCAGCGTCCTGTTCGCCGGCGTGATCCAGCCCGGAACGCGCTGCGGGATAATGATCTCGTTGGCGCCGGTACCGGAGCCGCCGGACACAAATTCCTGAATCGCGTTCTTGACTTCCATGCGCACATGACCGCGCGCACCGATGCCCTGCTTGAGCCAGTTCTTGACCTCTTCGTTCCCGATGACCATGCGGCCCAAGGTCTGGCGCGCTTCGCTGCCGGGCCTGAGGTTTCTGATCGCCGCCAGCGCCTGCTCGACCGCAACCACGCGGGTCTGCAGCGCGCCCGAGGCTTCGACGTGCTCGGTCAGCTTGGTCTTCAGTTCGGCGCTGATCGTGCCCTGCTCCTTGATCTGGTTGGTGGCAGTCTCGACCAGCGTTTTCAGTTCGGTGTCGCGACGGGTCAGCTCGTTGCGGACGTCCTGCATCAGCGTGCGGACTTCCTTTGCAACGTCGGCACCGCCGTCCATCCGAACGCCGCGCAGGCCCTGCGGCCGGCGCAAAACGTTGAAGGGATAGTGGGTTCTCATGATTCAGTCCTTGCCGTTGGAAGAAACCCACGCAGGTCATCCGCGAGGGCACGCATGTCGTCCGCATGAAGCTGGACGTCCTCGGCAGCGTTTTGCGTGCCACCCGGGCCTTGGGCACCGGCGAATCTGTCTTCGTAGTGCTGTACGACGGCGCGCGCCTGTTTTGCAACGTCCGCCGGGATGTCTGAGGTCTGAGACAACCGCGACGCCGCAGCGCGAACGCCACCGCGCACCGCCTTCATTTCGCCGCCGACGATGTCAGCGATGGGGTCCTTGTAGGACTCGGCGAGGTCAGGGTTGGCCGTGTCACAGAACAGGAAGCCGCGGCGCGCCGCCGCGTAGTTCATGCCGTCACCGCCATAGCCGGCCGCATCGAGCAACCGCTGCGCAGCCGCCGGGCCGTCCCAGCTTTCGCTCGGATCAAGCGGCAGGTTCGTCGGAGCGCCGACGTGCCACTCGGGTGCCTTTGCCGCCTCGTTGCGGGTCGTCGCCAGCAGCGAGCGCAGTTCCTGCATCTCACCGCGCAAGCCCTCGAACGCTTCGGCCGCGCCGGCGAGCACGGGGTCGACGGGCCCGGCTTTGATCGCCGCGAAGATCTCCCGGCGCCGTGAGCGCGGCACGCCGGCGTGCGCAAAGACGACGTCCGCGAACTTCTTTGCCGCGATGGCGGTCGTCATCGAGTTTGTGACCTGCTCGGTGATCTGGCCGGCCGGGATCAAGCTGTCAGCGAAGCCCGCCTTGATGGCGTCGCGCGCGTTCATGAGCGTTTCGGCGTCCATCATTTGCGCGATGCCGTTCGCGTGCTTGCCGGTGCGCGCGACGTAGAGATCACGGATGCTGGCGTCGATCGCCTCAAGGTTCGTGGCGGCGTTTTGCATGGCGTGGCGGTCGCCCTGGCAGACGCCCTGCCCGTTGTGAATCATCATGAAGGCTGCGGGGCCCATCTGAATCTCGTCGCCCGCCATGCAGATGATCGAGCCCGCTGACGCCGCCATGCCGATCACCTTCACGATGACCTTGCCCGGATGACCGCGGAGCAAATTGTAAATGGTCACGGCCTGAGCGAACGAACCGCCCAGCGTGTTCATCACGACGAGCACGTCCTTTGCGCCCTTGAGCTGAGCCGCGACGTCGGTGGCGTCAATGCCCTGGCCGGTCCACGGGTCTTTCCCGATCTCGGTCAGGATCTCGATGACCGTCAGGCCATCGGACGCGCCGTCATAGCGAATGCTCGGCAGCCAGTGATTGACCGCGTCCGCTGACGGGACCGGTTCGAAGTCCTCGGGCTCCACGAAATTGCGGACGTCCGGCAGTTTGCGAATGCTCATGGCGCTCAGCGCTCCTGCTTGAGTCGCGCAAGCAATATCCCGAGACCGAGCAAAGGCACAAGGCGCGGCCGGATCTGGCCGCGCCTTGCCGGGTCAGGTGCTAAGCGGATGATGGCGCGAAGATCTGATCGCCTTCTGGCTCGAGCCGCCGTTGATGTCGACGTCGTCGAGGCGATAGGTCCCGATGGTTCGGCCCTGCTCGTTGACGACGTAGCAGGTGCCTTCGGCAAGGCGCTTCGCAGTGCGCTCGTCGTCGGGGTCGATCAGCAGGCACGCGTCCTTGGGACCGAGATAGATGATCCCGTTAGGCGACGGGCTGTAGAGGACTTCGAGGAAATCGCCGGGCGGCTGACCGTCGGGGCCGGCGTCAAAGACAATCGAGGCATCAGGGTAAGCGATCGCCACGCTTTGAGCGGCAAAGATTCGGGTGATCTCGCCCTCGCGCAGTTTTTGCACCCACTTCACGGTGAGGTTAGGCATTCTGGTTTTCTCCTGTTCATGTTTCTGGTCTCAACGGCCGGTGCTTCTAAACCGGCGCCGCGACTATACCGTCACGCGGTCAGCAGGTCTACGCGGCCAGGCGCTCGTCCATGCGGTCGGGCGGCGTCTGCGCGTCCTTGAGCATTCTGACACGGGCCTCGAGCAGTCGCATTTGGTCGGCGGTGATCTCGTCGACGCCCAGCCAGTTGCGCAGCATGTTTCTCACCTGCAGGTCCTGTGTGCCGGCCGCAGCCGCGCGCCCAATCTGATCGAGCGTGGTGAGGTTGACCTGCGCGGTCAGCACGTCGGAGCCGCCCTTCGTGTAAGGCGGCAGCTCTTCGAGGTCACGCATTTCGTCCCGGGTCATGATGCCGTTCTGCGCGAACACGCTGTAGAGGTTCGAGCGAGCGACGCTGTCACCGCGCAGCAAGCCCTCGACCGCGAACTTGGCGTAGTACTTGTTCATGTCGGCCGGCTCAATGACGCGCTTCTGGATGGCCTTTTCGATTCGAACGATCAGCGCGCGCAGGCTGAGCATATACCACGCGTGGATGATCTGCTCGACGCCCGTGCCCCACATTGTCTGGCCGGCGCCGGAGTGGCCGAGCAAGATCGGCGGCATGCCGAGCCAGCGGCCGACCTCCTCGATATTGTACTGACGGCTCAGCAACAGCTGGGCGTCGGCGGCGGTCATCGTGATCCCGGTGTACTTCATGCCGCCTTCGAGGATCATGAGTTTCCCGGCGTTGTCGGAGCCGAGATATTCGCTCAGGATCTGCTCGAGCCTGCCGCGGTCGTCCTCGTTGAGAACTTGGTTCGTCTCGAGGAAGCCGCTCGACGTCAGGCCCGACCGGAACATCTTGCCGGCGACTTTGTCGGCGGCGATCGTCGAGCCCAGCGATTGCGCGCCGTACTGGATCACGCTCATGCCGCGGTCGCCGCCGAAGCTGAATCCCTTGACGTGAAAGACGTCGTCCGCCGGGTAAATTTCCTGCCGGCCGTTGTAGTCGCGATAGACATACCTGAGCTGACCGGTGCTCCGGTCGGTCTGGACCTTGGTCGGGTCCATGAGCGTCATGCCCACCAGCCTGTCGCCGATGCGGTCCTTGTGAGCCATGCCGTCGCCGACGACGAGCATGCACCCGACAATGCCTTCCCAAAATTCCGTCGGCGTCTGCGCGGCGTTGGGCGTGACCCTCAGCACCATGTCGTACTGATTGCCAGGGTCGCGAACAATTGTTCCGCGGCCGTCGCGGCCGTAGGCGTAGACGTTGAACGGGAGCGTGGCGACGGTCTCAGCGGTGAGGCGCACGCCGCGCCAGAACGCGGCGATCGACATGGCCTTCTCGGGCGTGACGACTTCGCCGGACCACGTTTCGTTGCCGCCGAACGCTCGCCAGAACGCGGCGCTGTCAGCGCCAAGCCCAATGCGCTTGCCGAGCCATTGAAACAAACCATTGTACGTCGTCATCGCGCAACCACCGGACGCTTGAGGAAATCACTGAGGTCGCGCTCGGGAAGGTGCATCTCAGCTGCTCCGATTGCCATTGCCAAAGCGACGACGCCGTCGATTCTCCCGGTTGCCTTCGCCTTGTCGAACACACGATTCCCCGTGCCCGCAGGGTCTTGGCGTATCACGACCGAGGAAACCTGCCAACGAGTCACCTTCGACGGTTGCACCCTGAGCGTCTTCTCGATCAGGCGAGTCTCGAACTGTTGAACGCTGTCAGGCATCCAGAGCGGGTTGTCCAGCTTCTTGCCGTCCTGGCCGACGATATCGAGCTGACCGCCGCGCCTGAAACCCTGCGGGTGCTCAATCCACGGCACGTCGACACCGGCCTCCGCCATTTCCTGCGCGAGCTCTTTGTGGCGGTACCGGTCATAGGCTGCCCAGCGCACGTCATAGCGGCCGGAGATCTCGGCAATGCGCGCGGCGACGTACTCCTTGCGGACGATCTTGCCGGGCACGCCGTGGACGAGGCCGTTATCAATCCACTGCACATAGGGCACGCCGTCCTTTTTCTCGCGGTCCTTGGCAGTCTCCTTCGGCGTGAAATATTCAATCCACGCGGCCAGGTGATCGCCGTCAGGGAAGACGAGCGCGAGCGCGGTGAGGTCGAACGCGAAAGAGAGATCGAGGCCGAGGAAGCACGACGCCGGCCCCTCTTCGGGGTCAGGCTCGAACGGCGTCTCGATCAGCTTGCCCTCGGACTCGCGGCCGAGCCCGGGCGGCGGCTCTTCGTTTTCGACCCAGACTTTGCGGGTCATCCACGTTTCAGCGGCGTCGGTCCACTCGCAAAAGTTCAAACGGCGCACGCCGCTTTCGCGGCCGGGAATCTGACGCGCCTCGCGCACCTGATCTCTCAGGTACTCGATGGTGATGGTGGTGCCGATTCCCGGGTTGGTCTTCGGCCAGCACGCCTCGTCCTCGAGCGGGTCATCGCCGGGGTCGAGGCTCATGACGTAGGCGAAAAGCTGATCGTCCTCGCGCAGGCCCTCGAGCACCGCGCAGGCGTTGTCATGCCACTCCCAGCAAATGCTCTCGCGGTCGAAGCCCGCGTTCGTGGCGACGGCGAGCAGCGGTTGCTTGCGGCGCTTGAAGCCCGCCTGCAGCATGTCGATCGTGTAGCGGTCGCGGTGCTCGTGAAGTTCGTCGACGAGACCGCAGGAGACGCGCGGGCCCGACTTCGATTTGTCTGACGCCACCGGCCTATAGATCGAGCCCGTGGGAATGTGCGTCAGCTGCGAGCCAGGATTCTTGCCGGTCTTGCGGATATTGAACAGGCGCATCCGCGGTGAGCGGTCGACCATGTTCATCACGTCTTTGAACATGACCATGCTCTGGTTGCGCACGGCGCCGGCGCAGAAAACCTCCGCGCTCATTTCGCCGTCGAGCAGCATCATGTAGAGGCCCCAGCCGCCGAGCATCGGCGTCTTGCCGGAGCCCTTGGCCGTCTCAATGTACGCGCGGCGGAATCGGCGCAGACCTGTCGCCGCGTTCTTCCAGCCGAACACGGCGCCGGTGCAAAAGCACTGCCAGCCCATCAGGTGAAACGGGACGACGTCGGCGTCGGACTCGACGTTGAGGAAATCGGGAAAGAACTCCATCGCGCGGCGCGCGGCCTTGAGGTCCCAAAAGAGCCCGCGCGCATGTTGCGTCTCGAGGTCGGTCAGGTGCCGCTGGCACGCGAGGCGCACATAGGGGCCGGCGATAATCTTGCCGCTGACCACCAGCTGCGCATATTGCGTCGCTGGGTCTTTCGCGTGCTGATGACGGGGCGGCTTCGTGCGCGGCATGCGCGCCCTTTATGGCTGGCCCACGTCAACGCGGGCAATGGGCCATCACCGCCCGGCGATCGCCGAGCCCTTGCGGTACGCGGCCGGGTAGTAGTTCCGGTCCAGCCACTCTGAGATCACGACGTGCAAGATGGCCCGGTCGCCGTCGAGCAGGCGCTTCGAAACGATTGCGCGGATCTCACGCTCGCCGGCGCGCGGGTGCTCTTTCACGGCCGCGCGCAAAACGTCCTTCGGAGTCGTCGTCATCCTATGATCCCGTACTTTTTCATGATCGGGTCGGTCGTCTTGCCGAAGACCTCAATCTGCGAGCGTGACGACGGGTCCATGCCGAACTTCGCGAGTTCCTTGCTGAGCGCCGCGCGGATCTTGTTGAGCGCGCCCACCATCGGATTCTGGATGACGTTGCCGCCCTGCGTTTTCATCAAGACGCCGTAGGTCGTGGTGTCGGCGTCGCTCATTTCCTGCATGTGCTTCTTGGTCTGCTGATAGCGCACAAGCAGTTCGCAGATGAGCGACAGGCTGATCCGGTCGGCCTCGGTGAACAGACCGAGCGGCTCGAGCATCGCGACGAGCTCATGCCAGCACTCGGTTTCCTTTTCCGTCAGCCAGGGCGGCGGGTCGGAGCCGTCGTCAGACGGAGGCTCCGGCTCGCTCTGATTTAGCGGCCGGTGCCCGGCGTTTCCGAGGAGCAGTTTCAGCTTTGTCGGTTTTGGTTTTGGTCCTCGGTTGCCCATGTTTCCTCTCGCCGTCGATCTCCTCAAAACTCAGGTTGCGCCCCGACAGCAACGCGACGCCTCCTGTGAACGCTTGCCAGCGCCTGACCGCGAGGTCGACGTAGGCGGGTTTCAGCTCAACGGCAAAGCAGATCCGCTTCGACTGCTCGGCCGCGATCAGCGTCGTGCCTGAGCCCAAGAACGGGTCGTAGACGACGTCGTCCTCGCTGGTGTTGTTCTCAATCGGGCGCAGCATGCACTCGACCGGCTTTTGCGTGCCGTGACCGGTTGCCTTGTTTTCCTCGGTCTGAGCGCCACGCCCGGCCGGGTTGAGTCCGGCGATATCCCAGATGGTCGATTGCTTGCGTCCGCCTTTCCAGTTCGAGCGCGAGCCCTTCCTGACGGCGTATTCGGCAGCCTCATGCTGCCAATGATAGTCGCCGCGGCCCATCGTGAAATGTGGCTTGCGCCAGATGATCTGGGAGCGCACTTCGAAACCAGCGGCTGACAAGGAAGCCTTGACCTCGGGCTGGAACGTTGGCGCATGCCAAATATAGGCAACACTGCCGGGGAAAAGTATGAACGCCTCGCGCCAGTCAATCCGATCATCGTTCATGACCGTCCCCGTCGATGTTTTATCGCGAGCGAATGCGCCTCCGACGTCTTTGCGCCATTCCGGCTTATAGTCGACGCCGTAAGGCGGGTCGGTCGCCATCAGCACCGGGCTCTTGCCGTTGCCCAGCAGCCGGCTGACGTCGGTGCGCGAAGTCGCGTCGCCACACAGGACCCGGTGCGGCCCGAGCATCCAGAGATCACCGCGGCGGCTGACCGTGTGCGTGAGCGCCTCGGGCACGTTGTCAGGGTCACCAGCGCCGGCACCGCTCGTCCCGAGGTAGCGCCGCAGTTCGTGAGCTGAGAAGCCGAGCAGGTCCATTTGGAAACCCATGCCCGAGATCTCTTTCAGTTCGGACTCGAGCAGCTTTGCGTCCCAGCCAGCCGCCAGCGCGATCTGGTTGTCGGCGATTGCGTACGCGCGCTTCTGAGGCTCGGTCCAGCCGGTGGCGGTGATGACCGGCGCCTCCTCGAAGCGCTTGAGCCCGCGCTGGACGAGCACGTCAGCGCCGAGCAAGCGGCCGTGGCCGGCGATGATGACGTTCTTCTCGTCACGCAGCACCGAGTTGGTCCAGCCGAACTTCTCAAGCGAGCGCGCGATCGACTGGACCTGAGACGGCGAGTGCGTGCGGGCGTTCTTCGCGTAAGGGATCAATTCCTTGATCGGCACCATTTCGACCGTGCACGCCGGCCAGGGCGCCACGCGCTTCGGTCCACCGCGGCCCGGGCGAACCTCGATGAAAGCCTGAGCGGCCGGCGCTCCATGATGCGCCGGCGCAGCTGGACGATTTTTGGGCGTTTTCTTTTTCTCGTCCGCTTTGCCGGCTTTCGCCAGCTTTGCGGCGGGTTTCGCGGTGGACGACTTTTCGGTGTCGGTCTCGGTCATGTTTCCTGCAGGGGCGGGAGGTCCTCGAGCGCGCGGATCTCAGCGCGCGTCATGAAACCCAGCGCCGCCGCGTTCCACGAGTCAAGCGGGCGCGCACGGCTGATGACGCGACCGGTCTGGTTGTCGATGACCGTCCTCACCACGGGCGCGGCCGGCAACGGCAACGTCGCCGCTGCAGCGCCGGCCGTGACAGCGAAGATCTGGCGGCGGCTGAGGTCCGTCATGGTCCAACGTCCTCGAGCGCGCCGACCGCCATCATTTGCCAGCCTTGGCAATCGTCCTCACCGCAATCGCACGGCACGGCGACGCGGCGGTGAGAACCGATTTGGAAACCGTCCGGCCTGCGCTCAGACGCCGCGATGCCGCTGCGGTCATAATAGCCCTTGATGAATTCCTCGCGGGTCATGACCACCATGAAACGTCTCCCGGCCGGACTTCGGCGAAGCGGTGCTGCGTGACTTTCACCCGCCGGTCGAGTTCGCGCAGTTCGCTCAGGGTGACCGTCAAAGAGCCATCGCGCAGGAGCGCTCGTTGGACCTGCATGTTCGCGTAAGCGACCGGGCTAATGCGGAACGGCTCGGGTCCGCGCTCGCCGATCAGGCCGAGCGTGCCCGGCGGAATGAGACCGCCGGTCGCGAACTTGCGTGCAGGCATTGGGATACCGGCAACGAGCGCGAACGAGGCGGTCGAGCACAGGAGCGAGCGGCGGCTGAGCGCGGTCACGTCACGATACCCGCGAGCGTGTGAGCGGCCTCGGCGTCGACGTGCCCCTCGGCGGGCTCTGTCGCGTCGAAGATCAGGCGCCCGTCACGCCACAGCTTCATGAGTTTGACCCCGCCGGGCGAAAGGCCGTCCGTCGCCCAGTTGACCTGAGACAGCGCATAGCTATCAGGCTCCGAAGCGAGATCGACGCCGAAGCGCTCGAGCGGAATCGATTCGAACGTGGCATAGGCCAGCCCGGGCGCGCGGCGGATGCCAGCGGCAGCGGTGACAGCTGCAGCGGCAACGGACCCGAGCAGCGCGCGACGGTTGAGATCAGCCATTGCGCGCCTCCTCTCTCAAACGCCGGCGACGAGCGTTGCGCTCTCGCAGCCAGTCGAGCGCCTGGCCTATGACCATGAGCGCGATACAAGACACGCTGACGGCAAAGCAGGCGCCGAAATAAACAGCTGCAGCAATGGCGCCCATCGGTCAGCCCTCGGGCTCGCGCCGGACGCGACGGCAACGAGATTTCCGCTCCAGTCGAGCACCTCGCCAGTGACCATGGATCACAACACAGGACACGCTGCCAACAAAGCAGACCCCTTCAACGTAATATTCCCAGCCGTGCGCCATCGGTCAGCCTTGCGGTTCGGCTTCAGGCTCGATCACGCCAAGCGACGTGCCCTCGGTCAGGATTAGGACCTTCGTCTCAGGGTGACCGGCGTCCTTGAGCGCGGCGCGCACTGTCTCGTTGACCCGCAATATCTGGTCAGGATTGAGCGTCTTGGGCGTGCTCACGGCGAGAAGATCTCGCGGCCCCAGCTTAAGGCGCCGCACGTCGATATCGGTGGGCCAAGGCGGCTCCGCGCGGATGTCTGACAGGATTCGCGCCATCTCAGCGAGCAACGGCCGCGCGCCGATGACCTCATGCGGTGACGCGTGGACTGCTTGCGTCAGCCTGGCAAGCGCGTCGTCGAGTTCGGGAAGGCCCTTTCGCTCGCCGCGTGGCGCGGCGCGCATGTCGGTGATGATCTTGGAGACGTTGTGAGCGAGCACCTGGCCGGCGCGCGCAAGGTCAACGCTGGGCGTGCTCTCGCATTGGCTAAACTGAGCAACAGCCTCCTCGAGTTCTTGCAGACCTTTTCTCGGCATTTTCGGTTCGACCCCCGGAGCAAAACCTCGGGCCCGGGCTGAGCGGCGAGGCCCGGGACCATTGCCCGACGCCCGGTCTTTGCCAAGACCCCCGGTTCAAAACATGCGATTTTGAAAGATGGGGGCCCCCGCCGGTTTCCCGGCTTCGACCGCTCGACTTTTCACCCCCCTATCACCTGAGCCCCTCCTTCGGTCCCGCGATGACACACCGCGCTCGGGAGATCGCGCGGAAAACCGCCCTTGCCGGGGCACAGCCTCACGGACAGGCAAAGGCAGACGCTTCGCCGACGCTGACAGCCCGCGCGGGAGCGCGCCGCTGTACGGGCTTCCCTGAGGCAGATGAGAACGAAACGAGGTCTACGCCGCGCGGGGGAAAAATGGGCAGGGCGTCTTGAAGTCTGATCGCTCAGGACTCCAAGCGATCAGCGCGTTCCCGTCGAAGGCCGACCGCGGGTGATTGCCGGCATTGACCCAAGCCCGCTCGGCCTCGGCCAGTAGATCGTGGGGTGCCTTGCAACCTGGCTCGGTGGGCTTCGGACCCCACTCGCTCGTGACCCACGCGCCGACGACCACAAACGTTCTGAGCGCATTGATCCACTCGTCTCGTGACAGCGTCGGATCAGCAGCAGGCACTGCCGCGATTGTCTTGACCTTGCGCTGGGCGCGCTTGGACTCGAACCGCTGCCGGAACCACTCCAGCGATCTCAGGTCACGCGGTATCTTTCCCGCCGCGCGCGCGTCACGCACCGCCGGCATAATGTCCTCGTCGAAGTCGAAGCCCTCAGTCACCAGCGACACCAGCTGATCGACGAACCGGTGACCGCTGACCTGAGCGGTGAGGTCCCAGCCAATGGCCTCGGACAGCTGGGCAATCTTGCCGAAGGGTTCGAACGGCGAATCGTCACCCGAATCCCCAGCCGACTCTGATGGTTGATGGTTGATGGATTCTGGTTGATGGTTGATGGTAGCTGGTGGCGACACCTGGTTCGCTGGTGATAAGTCGCCTTGCGCATTGCGTTTTTCGCCACCAGCGTTTTCCGTTTCAGCTGGTGACCAGCTGGTGCCACCAGCTGGTGGATTTGTCAGCTGGTTCGCTGGTGCGAATCGGCCTCCTTGTCGCGCTGCGGTTTTTGCCCTTTTGTGACCTCCGGCGCGCTGAGGATGGGCGAGGTCGGCCGCGCGCCTCATTCGGCGCGACACGAGCACCCCGTCAGGGTCAACGTCGCACACGCCGTTGCGGATCAGCTCGTCTTCCCACTTGTCGATTTGGGCCTGCGAGTCCCGCACTCCGGTGATCCGCTGGAGGTCGTCATAGGTGGGCTTTCGGCCGCTGACCGTGACCCGGCCACCGTTGCCGGCGGCACCGGCAATACAGAGCAGGCGCATCCACCAGCCCTGAGCGCCGATGGAGCAGACCTTTAGCTCGTTGTCGCCTTGCCAGTCTTGCCAAAAGAACTTCGAATATGTGGTGCCTGCCATGTCATCGGACCCCTTCGTCGCCGGTCAAAAAAGAGAAGATCTCGGACGCCGCGTGTGAGCGGCAAAACGGTTCGCTGCGGACCAGATAGAGGGCTGGCCGCTTGCATGTCATGTCATCGCCGGGCTCGCGCAAAGTCCTCGCGGCGGGTGCCGTGAGCACGCTGCTGCATTTGCCGGGAACCGAAAGGCGCTCAACCGCAAACCCGAGGCTCCGCATGAGGTCAAGCACGATGCCGCGTTTTGTCGGCCCGCGGATCTGATCTTCGGCGTCGTCAGCGATCACAGGCCCGGGGCTTTCGGCCATGGGTCAGTGCCCGACGGTGATGGTGACCGGGACAACCTGCTCGCCGGCAATCGGGTCGCGCATTTGGCGCGCTGACTTTCGCGTCCGATAAATTGAAAACGGGTGCGCAGCCATTCTCGCGTCGACGAGGGTGATCGGGCTGCCGGGTATCTGCGTGGCCCACGCGCGGATCTTGCTGGGTTTCGGTTTCGGTTTACGCGGCATGGTCAGCCTCCAAAGGTGAACAGGTCAGGGTGAGCGATCACGGCCGCTTGCGGCTTTGCGGCCAGGGCGCGAGCGGCGACGCATGCGGGATTGAGCCACACAACCTCCGTTCGTGGCCGGGCACCGTCAGCGAGCGCTTCGCGTTCGTGGCGTTCCCAGCCGGTCAGCGCCTCTTCGTAAAGCGGCGCGGGATAGCCTGAGAGAACGACCATCCCGCTCGCGCCGTTGAGAAATTGCAAGAGCTCATAATGATCGGCGGCGGACATTTCGTGGGTGTAGGTGTGATACCGCTCTCCCGACTTCCGACTTTTTTGTGAGCGCGTTGTGGGTAAGTACGGCGGGTCGACGTAGTGGAGCGTCTCGGGCGAGTCGTGGTGCGCCATCACCTTGATCGCCGGCCGGTTCTCGATCACGACGCCGCGCAACCGCTCGACCGTCATTTCGAGCGCGTCAGGGTAGTTCATCCAGTCATGCGCTGGCGTGGTGCCGGCGCGATTCGCGTTGGACCGGAAGCCGGTGGTGACAAGCCGGTTATGACCGTCAGAGCCGAAACCCATGAACGAGCGGACGACTAGACGGCGTGCCTGCTCAGCCGGGTCGAGCGCCCACTCGTAGGCGAGCGCGAATTCGTCTCGCGCGAACGGCGTGATCCTCAGCGACCAGACGAGCCGCTCGGCGTCAGCCGGAGATCTGAGCACGCGGAAAAGGTTGACCACTTCGGAGTCGAGGTCGTTGTAAATCTCGCCATAGGACCGCGGCTTGCGGAGGAGGACCGAGGCCGCGCCGCCGAACGGCTCGACGTAGATCCTGTGAGGCGGGAAAAACCCGATGATCCACGGCGCGAGCAGCCATTTGCCGCCATGCCAGCGAAGCGCCGGCCGCGTTGGCGCGCTCACGCGAACAATCCCTTGTAATCGAGCGTCGGGCCATTGCTCGGTTTTTCGTCTCTGACCGCTGAGCACGCGACGTCGCAATAGACCTGAAGGTCGGTCGTTGGCCCATGCCGGTTTTTGAGCAGGCCGAAGTCGAGCACGTTGTGCGAGGCGATCAGCATTGCCGCGTGCTTGCCCCTGTCGACTTCGCTCGCGTCAGCCTTGGGCTTATTGCGCTCGAGATAGTATTGCGGCCGGTGAAGGCCATACATCGCATCGGCGTCTTGCTCGATTGACCCCGATTCCCGGAAGTCAGACATGGTCGGCCGCTTGTCATCGCGGCCTTCAACGCCGCGGCTGAGCTGAGCGAGGGCGACGACCGACGCGTCGAGACGCTTGGCGAGCCGCTTTAGACCTTTCGTAATTTCGGAGATCTCGTCGACCTTGCGGCCGAAGTAGCGCTTGCTCGGCTCAACGAGGTGCATGTGGTCGACGACAACCATCATGCGTTTTTTTGTGCGCGCGCGTTTGGCGCGGCAGATAGCGGTGATCGCGTCGATGGTCATTTCTTCGCGGTCGTGGATTTGAATATCCAGTTCGCGAAGCTTGAGCGTTGCCTCGGCGAGGCGCTGACGCTCGTCCGCGCTGATGCGGCGCAGGCGGATGCGCGAAAACTGGATGGGCTTTAGGCCCTCGGCGAACGCGCGGTCGTAATCGATATCGCAAAGCATGCGCGCGGTCAGCACGCCGGTCTTGTTCTCGAGGTCGAAATAGTCGACCGCGAAGTCATCCATGGCGGCATGACGCGCCATCATTTCGCCGACGACCGATTTGCCCATGCCTGGCCGACCGCCAACGACGACGAACTCGCCCGGGAAATTGCCGCCGACAATCTGATCGAGCGTTATGAGACCTGTCGGCGCGGCCGGGATTCGGATGTCCTCGTTGCGCTCGAGGTCGGTTACCAGCGTGTTCGCGGCCTCGCTGACGGAGACGGCGCCGCGGCGCATTTCGACCCGCTCGTTTTCCTCGTCGGATACCGTGACGACGTGAGCGAGAGCATCGGTAACGGATTCGCCGGAGCGCATGGCCTCAACGCCGTCGACGAGGGCCTCGGACGCGCGCCGGCGGATCTTGTGGTCAGCAACAGTTCGCGCGGCGTCTTTGACCTGCTCGAACAGCATTTCCATCGTCGGCGCTGCCGGCGCAGCCTGAGCGCAACCGACCAGGTAGGACAGGCCGTTGAATTCGGCCTTGGCAAAGACGTGTTTCAGCGAAGCGTTGAGGGTGAGCGGCGTGATCGGCGACTCGGCCTCGTACTTCGCGAAGATGCGCTCGAAGATCAGGGCGTGGACGGGGTCATAGACGTCGTCGACCGACATTTCGGTCTGCATGACGGCGATCGCCCGGCGCTCGAGCAGCGCCCAGCCGATCAGGGCCTGCTCGGTCTCAACGTCGAACGGCCAGAATTGCTTGCCGTCCGCGTCGACAAATAGTTCGTCGTAGGTGCTCTTCGTTCCTGACATGAGGCTTCCGGTTGAGGCGGAGGCCGCACGCAGGAACGGCCGTCCTCAACACGGACGCCCCTGCGCGCGTTTGCGCTCAGAGCTGATCGGCCGTGGACGCAAGCCCGCATCGGTACTCGACATTCGCCTGAGCGCAAGCGAACATTTCGGGCACCTCATGAAAAAAGGGAGTGGACAAATGCAGATATCTTTGCGCGTGAAGCTGGACGACGCCCGCAACGCGGTCGTGTTAGAACTTGAGGGCTCGGGTGGGCCAAAGGCGAAATCGATCAAGCTGGGCCCAATCGCCAGGGGTCAGCCGCCGGTCGAGATCGACGTCGACGCCGGCGGCTATGTCACGGCAATCGTTGTGCCGGGCATGCAAGAGATCATCGCCGAGATTCAGGAAGAGGCCGCAGCAGACTCCGCTGCGGGCTGACAACACTGAGGCGGCGTCCGTGTAAGGCGCCGCCTCAGGCCGGTTGGGGGGATAGTCATCACGAAAACGCGCGCTTCTCACCCGCGCGGGCTGACGTTAGCTCCGTCATCGGCAAAAAAGAAGCCCCGGGCTGGCCGGCCCGAGGCTCAAGTTCTTGGGTAATGGACGCCCAGACAGGCGCCGGATGACGTTGCCGAAGCGCCCGCGCGAGCGCCACGGCATGAGACAGGTCATCCACTGCCTTCGGTTGCGGTCTGCGAGTTTTCCACAGAAACCGCTTGGACGGCGAGGCGCAAGTTCACGAAAGCCGGGTCGTTTGATCCGGGATAGGTCTGAAGGATTGCTTGGGCGGCGGTGAGCAGCCTGCGCGCGCCAAGGAAGAGGACCGCAAGTTCGCGCTCCTCAGCGTCGCGCTCGGGCTGAGCTGTGCGGCGCTGAGACCCGACGGTCGCAAGGTGACGGCGCTTGCCGGAGATCTTCGGGCCACGGATCACAATCTGATGAAAGCGATTCCGGTGCAGCTGATCGGGGCGCAGCGTCACGGCTTTGACTTTCCCGTCTCGGGGTCGATCAAATCCCACTCGCGCGGGTTTGTCATGTCGACGCTGCGCACGGCGGTGATGCGGCCACCGTAGTTTCCCGTGACGACGTAGGATTCGCTCGCGCCGACGTTTCGGACGATGTCACCGCGCTGCAGAGCCTTAAATTGTTTCGGCGTCATAGCGTGATGATCCTCTCGCCACGGTCCTGACGGTCAAGCGCTGCCAATATCAGCGCGACGTTGAGGTCAAAAAACCCTTCGGCGTCATCGAGAACGCTGACGACGTGTTCGCCATCACAATTGACGATTCGCAGACCCGGCTCAGCGAGTTCGAGCGTCTCGTCGGTCACGTCGACGCGGTAGCGCGGAAAAACTCTTTTCGGGATGCGCATGGTCAGCCGTCCTCGCCGATCATGGTGACCACGCGCCCGTTCGGTGCCTGTGAGCACGTCGCGCGATAGTGACCGACGGCGCCGAAGCGGTTTGCGGCCGTGAACGGCACGCTCCAGAGCCACGACGTCGACCGGTCAGCCGGGAAGGTGATGACGCGCGGTCGAGTAGCTCCGAAATAGTTAGGCTCGAACGTGGCCGGTTGCGTCAGGTGCGTTTTGATCTCGCGCTCGCAGGCGTCTTGGAAGTCGCCGCTCGGCGATGCTGCAGCAGGCGCTGAGATCAGCGCGGCAAGGATGACAAGGTGTTTCATTGGGTTTGCCCCTGTGCGTATTCGGCCCACACGTTGAAGGCCGTTCTGATTAGGTCCGCGTCGGACATGGTCGGCAATTCCGCTGCCGTGTCTTTCGAACACTCCTCAAAGTGCGGCGTGTCGCTCAGCAGGAATGCGCGCTCGTCTTCTGTGAGCGCGCGCCGGCCAGCGACGATATCGGCGATCATCTGATCGGTGAAATCGGTGTACTTCATAGCGGCGCGCCTCATAGCCCGAAACTCCGCGCGAGGCGCTCTGCGCCCTCGAGCCCGCCTTCGTCAACGCACCGCGCTGCGATTCTGGCCTCGGCTTTGAGCGTGCGCTCGCTCAGGCTGCCCAGCGTTGGGCGCTCAAGCCTCACGAACGCTTCAATGTGCCGAGGGTCATAGTTCGGCTGCAGCCGCTTGAACGTTTCGCTGTAGCGGCTCATGGAAAGAAGCCTCCGCCTTCGTCACGGGTTGCGCAGTCGTCACATTGATAGCCGTGGCGCTTGTCCTCGGGTGTCAGCTTGTCGGGCTGCTTGCATGTCGGGCACGGCAAGTTGCGCGGGTTGCTGGGCGACGCGGCGCGCAACGCGCTCTTGCCGCCCGGGTCAGCGAACCGAGATCTCCGGCGGCTCATGTGAGCAGGTCGCCAAGGGTCGACGTGACGTAGACCGTCTCGGTCGCGATGACGTGATAGTGCGGTGCCGTGCTGAGGTCGACTTCGTTCACGCGTCGGTCCTCAAGGCACTCGGCCCTGAGCCTGTCAGCCTCGCGTTTTGCGGCGGCGAGATCTTCGGTCGGCTTGAAGGAGACAATGCGCGTGCCGGTATTCGTCTCGAGGTGATAGATCATTTTGGGTGCTCCTGTGCGAGTTTGAGTTGCATGGCGGTGATCTGGTCAGGTGTCATCCGAGCTGCCAGCGCCGCCCGGGCCTTCTTGGATTTGCGAAAGCACTCGGGCCCGACGGTCATGGTGAGATCAGGCCGGAGCGGCGGCACGATCACGTAGCGCTTCGCTCCCGACTTGAGCGGCTTGTGGCACATGTCGCATTTGAGCGTCATGCGCCGACCGCCTCGTAATAGCCGATGGCGGTCACGCGGTACCGGACCTTGCCTTCCTTACGGCGCAGCATGTTTTCGAACTCGGGAACGCATCCCGCGAAGAAAACGACGGCCTCGGTGACGAGGGTCACTTGCTCGTCGTCAAGCCACACATAGGCGTCAATGGGTGCCTTCCAGTTTTCCTTGTTGCTGACGAGGTCGAAGGCGGCGGCAAGTTCGCCGCGCGTGACGGGACGCTGCAGGCTGCTCGGGATGATCTGCTTCATCGACTCGGCAACAGCGTCAACGTGGGGTTTGAGATCAAGGTTCATGGTCAGACCTCAACGTCGATCACGCGCGACTGCGGCGCGGAAAAGTATTCGCCCGGGCAAGCCTCAAATACTTCGACGAGGCCAATTAGCTGACGCTCTGTGCGTCCGCGATAGCAGCCGCGCCAATAAGAGCCGAGGCCGAGGAAAATTCCGGGCTGGTTCGTGGCGGTGATTTGGTCCGTGTTCATGTCATTACCCGTGGTTCGTTTTTTTCGTTGTCATGAACATAGGGCTAGGCCCGGGCGATTGCCACTCGGCGTTGCGCAACGGGTTAACGCCCGGTTACCGGTTTCAAGTAACTTTACCCGAAAGATACTTGCTCGGCGGTGGGCCGATTGCGGCAGCCCGGTCAAGCGCCTGAGCCTTGGCACGGGCCCACAGGCGCGTCTCCAAGGCGATCAGCGCCGGCGTCCAGCCCAGCCGCCGCGCCTTGGCCTTGACGCGCCCACGCAGCCACCTGAGCCGCTTGTCGACGAGGGGATAGTGTTTGCCGCAAAGGAACTCGCAAGCGTCACCCCAGAAGGCGTCACGGCCGCTCGTCCTGCGGCAAAACGGGACAAGGCAGGGCGTGCGGTCAGAGATCACGGAAAGAAGTTGCGCTCGATCGCGCGCGCCGTTTCCCAGCAAGGGGCCAGGATGATCTCCCGGCCGTCCCACAGCGCCACGGAGCCCAAAACGTCGCCGTGCCCGCAACAGCATGCCCGGGTGGCGAGGCCGGCCTGGTTGAGCGCCACAATGAGCGGCGCGAGGCAACGGTCAACGTCGACCGGTCCCTTAGCCAGCTGGACGACGACCGTGTCACCGCGCGCGCACACAGCTTAGGCGTCCCGCACCATCGGCCGGCCAGCGGCCTTTTCCATTTCCTCGACGCAGACCTCTTCGGCGAGCGCTTCGAGCCCGAGCACGAGCATCGTCTTGTCATCGGGCCAATTGAAACCGATCGAGCGTAGCCAGGCTCGGCCGGCGGCATTGACGTCGATGATATTTCCGCTGGCGTCAGTGACCGCATAGCCCTCAGCGCGCAACAGCGCCTTGAACTCGCGAACTGTCTCGTCGTCATCTGTCTCTGCCATCACCAGCGCGCCTTCTGTGCGGGTTTTCCCTTGTGGGCCATAGCTTCCTTGATGAGCGCGTTCTTCTCGCGCTGCAGCGCCATGCGGGCCTGACGCTGGGATTCGGTTTCGAATGTCCTAATCGCAACGAGGCCGTCCTCGAGCGTGCGGCCGAGCGCGTCGGCCAGGATGGCGCGGCCGTATTCGCCGTTGAGCGCGAGGTTCGGATGACCATAGGTGCGGTTCTTGCCGTCAGACGCAAAGCGGGTCGCCCGATAGGAGCGACCGCGGTAGGTGAACTCGAACTCGGTGCCCTCCGGCATTTCCTCAATCGGCGGCCGGATCTTGAAGACTGGCTCGGTCACCGCTTACCTCCCTCGATCACTGCGAGAGGCTCGGGTGAGCCGACAACCCAGCCCGGCAGATCCAGCGCGGGGCTGCTGACATGACGAAAGGAGAGTGGACAACCGCAATCGCGCGCCTCAGAGATCACGCGCCGCATTTCGTGGCTGATGCCCTTTTCGATATAGACCGCAAGCCGGTGACAGACGCGAACCGCCATCAACGCAGCCTGCAGGCCGGCCGCGCGTTCGATCTCAACGCGGAGATCGAGGGCGCCGTCGAACAATAGCGCCATCGCTGCAGCGGTCTCACCGCGCAACAGCGAATTGCGCAGGCACGCTTTCGCGTACACCGGCTCGCTCCACGGGCTTGCTATGTAGACGAAGTCCATGCGCCACCTGACCTTGCTCGCAGCTGCTGGGACGAGACAATCTCGCCGTTGAGCAAATGCGTCTTCTGCCCCACGCGGTAACAGGTCGAGCCGTGTGACCGCTGGTACATCACGTCCATGTAAACCGAGTCGGACTCGGACGTCGCCGGCGGCTCGAGATCCGGGAAACGCGCCTTGATGTAGGCCACGCGGTTGCCGCCGCAGCGACGGAATCTCGCGTGCCTCACGGGCTCAAAGCCCATGTCCAGCTGCTCTTCCACGCTCATTTTGGAAGAGTGCCCGGTGCCGGTGCCGCGGTGAGCGAGCCCGGCTCGAAGGCGACACCGATATCGCGCAGCCTGGCCTCTTTGTTTTTGATCTTGGTACCGAGCGCGCGGATCAGACCGGCGCGGATGACGTCGAAGCCGTCCTCGCCCTTCTCAAAGGCCATGCCCGCAGTTTCACAATAGATGGGGTCTGCGCTGCTGACGCTGGCCAGGCTTTGACCGAGGAAGGCAAGTTCGCCAGCGATCGTGTGGGCTTCTGCAATGTCGGATGCCTTCATGGTCTGACCTTTCGCTTGATGACTTTTTTTGCCGCGCGGCGCTGTTGCGGCGTCTCCGGGCAGGCCCACTTGTCGCGCGGGTTGAGGCGGACCTCGGTGTAACCGGCCGGCGCGGTCTCGCCGATGCGCACCGTGGCGATGCATTTTTTGCGCTTGAAGTAGCTCGTAAAGCCGGGCTTGACCTCGCGCGTGAACACAACGTCGAAGTCGTCGGCGGTGTAGAAGCGGCTCATTTGCGGCGCTTCTTTTTGACAGGCGAGGCCGCGACCGCCGGCTTGGGTGCCGCTGGCCTCACGAGATTACAGGGGTGCGCCGCCTTGTCGTCAAAGCCGCCACTGAGAGACCACGCGACCTCATGGTCGATGCCAGTGATCTTGCCGAACCAAGCCTCGACCGCTTGCCGGTTGCCGATGCCGAATTTGATCGTTCCCTTCCTCGTGACCTTTGCGGTGCGGCCGTCGGCCGTCTCATATTTTCCGCCGGCGCGAATCCAGCTCACGGCTTCGGGCCCTTCGACATGGCAATCCAGCGCTCGATGTGTTCGGCCTGGCCGAGCAGTTCCTCGCCGCTCGAGAACTTGGCATTGAGATAGCGCGCGGCTTCGAGCGCGAACTCGAGCGCCCTCACCCTGAGCATCGTGCGTTGGTCGTGTTCGAAGTCGGCCGGCACCTCAGGCCGCTCAATCTTCTCGATGACGCGCTCGCGCACTATTGGCGGATCTGACGGGATGCGCGGAGGCGGGGCCTCGCGCGTGCCCGGGATGATCGGCTCGACCGGCTCACGCTTTGGCAGTTGCCCGGTCGAGCGCAGCGCCTTGCGCTCTGCAGCTGTCAGCGCGCCGTGGTCAATTGGCATGCAAAATCCACATGTCGGTGAGCCCGCTGCCGACGACGGCCCCGAGAAGAAACGCCGACCCGATTATCAGCGCAGTCCAAAGACGGTCGCTCATTTCGCCGTCCGCTTTTGCTCGGCCTCGGCCCGGCGCTCTTTGCGCACGCGCATGAAGGCTTGGAAGTCTTCCTGCGTCATCGTCTGAGCAGCGGTCCAGTTCGGAATGTTCCTGCCGCCCATCGGGACGAGGACCATGTTTGCCGTGTGATCGCCCAAGAGCTCGATGCCCATGAGATAGCGGCCGTTCGCGATTGTCTTTGCCATCACTTTCCCTCCAGCGCGGTGATCTCAGCGAGCGTTGCGTCAGACAACGTGCGCCCTGTGTTCGGGATGACCTGCACCGCGCGGTCGTCCCAGAGTTCGATCATCGAGAAGTCCTTTGTCGCGGTGATCGGAAGCGCTCTGCCGACGTGCTCAACATACCACGCCGTGATCGCCTCTCGAGCCCGCGTTTCATATTCCGGGTCGCGCCCTCTATTGGGCCCGACGCGCGCGGTGAAAATTCGAACGTCCTTGCCGTCAGCAACCCAAGCCTTCACGCGCTCAAGCATGAGCGGCAGCGGTGGACCGATATTGTCGGCGCCGCGGAAGCTGTCATCCCAGAAGGCGAGCGTGCCGTCGAGATCGACTCCAATCCATCCTTGCGTCACGTCGACCGCCTGATCGGTAGCCGCTTGCGGTCATTCGAAAGCAGCGCCGCGACGAGCGCGTCATTTTCGCGCTTGAGATCATCGCAGCGCTTGACGACGGCGATCATCACCGGGTCGTCCGTCCAAAGCGTGAAGCCGCCGCCCCTGACCTGCATCAGTTCCTCGCCGAGGGCACGCCTGGCCGCTGGGTCGCCACGCCCGTTTGCTCGATCTGCTGAGTCCGGATTTTTACCCACTCCTCGCCGACCGCCTTGGCGAGGTCGCGCAGTTCGTCAGGCTCGAGCGCGAAAAATGGCAGCGTCGAATCGCTGACGGTCAGCAGGTCGCGCTGAGCTGTCTTTGTGACGCTCACCGCGACGCCGGTCTTGGTCGTGAATTTCAGGTGCTCGGCCATCACTCTCTCCTTAGGCCAGCTTGCTGCGCGCGGATCTCAGCGACGCTTAGCTTGGCAGTGGGTTTCGGGGCCTGGCCCGCGAACAGCGGCGTGGCGAAGATCGCCGACGCCGGGCTGCTGCAGGCGAGGTCATAGTCGAGGATGCCGATTGCGTCGGCCTCGTCCTCGTCGTCGAAGTGAAAGCCGCGAATCTTGCACATGCGCTGGACGGCGGCTTTCCGGTCCTTGCTTTTCCGCGGCACGTTTCCAGCGCCGAGAAAATGCTTCATCCAGTCGTTGTTCATGACTTCGGCGATTTTCTGTTCGCCGACGTATCCGAGGTCGCCGGCGGTGATCTCTGTCTGCCACGCGAGTCCGTAAAGCTTGCGGCAGGTGATGAGCGTCGTCTCGCCGGGCAACAGCGGCTGCTCGTAGACGATGCGGTCGGGCTTGTGACGCTTGAGCCCGGTCGTCAGCCATTCGCGAAACGCCTTCGCGAACGTGTAGAGATCATCGCCGGTCGACGGGAATCGACGACTGCCCGAGATCTTGACCCCGCTCAGGTCACCGAGCGCGAAGCCGGTATTCGTCGCGAGATCAAGAGCCAGGGTCGTCATCGATCAGCCCTCGGGGCCTTCCTCGTCAGCGGTCTCGCTTTCGCCGCCATCGCCAGTCTCAGCCTGACCGCCGAAGTCGTCACGCTTGGCGCGGTTGGCAGCGCGCAGCGCGAACTCACCGAACGGCGAATCCTCGCCGAAGATCTGAGCGAGTTTCATGAGCGCGTCGCGGTCGCGGCCGTCGAACTCGGCCTCGATCTTCGCAATCTGGCGGCGGTGCCGCTCGAGCGCGAACTCATGCTTGACGATTTTCTTGGGGACCTCGAGTCGCTTGGCGACGGTCGCGTACTCGTCGGCGATGCGCTTCCTGACCTCACCGCTGACGGTCGAAAGTTCGGCGTGGAGGTTGAACAGTTCCTCGAACGCCTCAGCGGCTTCCTCGGCGCTGAGCGTATTCTTCCGTGACCCGCCGCCCTTTGGTTTTGCCGCGGTCTTTTTCTTTTTGGGCGTCTTTGCCGGCACGCCGCCGGCCTTCACTCTTGCTGCCATGTTTGGGCTCCTTGGGTTGCTGCCTGGCCGAGGTGATCTCAGCCCGAAACCAGTCGTTAGGCGTCACCGCAGCCCCGGTCAGCTCAATAATGCTGTGCAAAAACGGGGTCTCAGGCAGCCGTCCCTTTTCCCAGCGCCCCACTGTGATGTCGGCGGAGCCCAGCTTTTCGGCCAGGGCGACGCGGGTCATGCCGCGTTTTTCCCGCCATTCCTGAAGCGTCGTCATCTTTATGGAAGCCGGTGAGGTTTCGTTAAGCCAACCTGACCGTGGCGGTTGCCTCCTGTCAATTGGGCACGCTATGGATTGCACAACCTCAACGGAGTGCCGCAATGTTTTCCCCCGAATCCGAGCCTTACGTCAGGATGACCGACACCCGGGGCTGCCGGACGGGCATGCCGATCAGCGCCGTGCCCGTAATCACCCCCGCCGGACTCGTCCTTGTGACGCCGCCGCTGCGGTCTTTGGAAGAGGCCCGCGCAGCCACAGCAAGGAGCACGCCCATGAAGTTAGAGACCGAGTTTCCCGACTATCCCGCGCACCGCCTGCCGCCAATTCCTGAGGGCTGGACGGACATGTCTTGGGCCAACGACGCCTGCCCGTGTTTCGGAGTCGGCAGGCTGATCGTGTTCATCGACTATCCAGAGCCGTCTGAGCGCGAGTGTCCCGAGTCGAAGCGCTTCTCGGTCCAAGCGAATCCCGAGACCGACGGTCACAACGAGACGTTTTTCGACTCCGATGACTGGAACGCGGTGCTCGCCTTCGTGAGCGCCAAGACCAAAACCGCCGCAACCGTTTAAGGAGACTTCACCGATGACGACCTCAACCGTCTTCGAATTCGCAAACCTCACCTTCGCCGACTTCCAGAAGACTCGCCGCTTTTGCTCTGACCTGCCCAAGGCGCTCGGCATCGACGCTAAGGAGGTGAGCCGCACCGGTTTCACCTATCTCGGCAAACCGGGCGTGCCGGGGCCGCTCTATATCGAAATCCTCGACGAGGCGTGGCCCGACGATATCAGGGCGCAAGGAAGCTTTCACATGCTGATCGGTGCCCAGACCGAAATCGGTTTCGACCTCAGCCGGTTTGAGCGTCAGCTTTTCGAGTTCGCGGCCAGCGAGGACTATTGCAGCCGCGCGCCGCTCGCCGATGACCGCTTCACCATCACCGACGCGGTCGTCGAGGACGCGGTCAACGCGCTCGCCCTGATCGTGCAGGACCGCATCGGCGTGACCGACGGCGGTGTTGCCGGTCAGTATTTCTCCGGTGACGAACGGGACGACGTGCGCGCGCTGCTTCAGGCATATGCGGACTGCGAAAAAACCTACGACGATAACGAGAAGGCGGAGTCCTGAGCCATGGCCTCGCTCCCGAGCGCAGAAGATCTCGCCGCCGAGTTCGTCTCGGTCCTCAAGCTTTGGCTCGACCCGGTCGAATTCCTTACCATGCGCATGCTCAACGCCGTTGAGCAGGACGACCTCGTTTGTCATAGCCACGATTACTGTGACGCGAACATGGCGATGGACCGCGCGTTCCGAAAGTTCGGCGCTGACCCGTTGCCCGACATAGATCAGGATGACGTGAGCGCGGCTCCGTCAGACGAAGCCTGCGCCGCAACCACGCGGTGGAACGAGGCGTGGGAGGCGGCAATGCCCGCGCTCGGGCGCGGCGCGATCAGTCTCGCAACCACCGACGGGCGCTATGTCAAGGTCGACGACCTCTGGTGGGACGTCGGTCAAAGAAAAATCGTCACGCAGGCCATCGTCGACAATCACGTCACGGGCCCGGTCGGGATGATGGTCTACGCAAAGGCTCAGGAGGCCGCTCATGCACATTGAATACGGAATCATCGTCGCGCTGATCGCGCTCGTCATCCTCGGCTCGGTCAAGGATACGGGCTGCGAGATCAAGCACACGTTTTCGACCATCGCCCACACGCTCAACCCTCACGCGCCGACCGCTGACCACAACGAGTGCGGCAAATGACGATCATCCACGGAAAGGTCGAGCCTTATAACGGGCCGGAAAAGAAACCCTGCACAGACGATCACTGGCACCACCTTTGGGGCGAGTTCAACCGTCAGACGCGCGGAGATCTCGTCAGGGTCCAAACGCCCGCGCTCAACGACGTCGTCCAGTGCGGCGGCAAGATGCCGATGGGGCTCATGGCCGAGGGCAAGCGGCCCGGGCGGCAATGGTGTCAGGTCAACCGGCCTGCGCTGTTCGAATTCCTCAACGCGCACCGCAAGACGTGCGGAAAGGTTGCGCCATGACGGACGAGATCACCGAGCCGACACTGAGGCCGTGCCCGTTTTGCGGCGGCACCGATTTGCGAATCGTTGGCGTGGTCAGGTGCGATACCTGCGGCGCCGATGGTCCGCTGCCGTCAAGCATCTCTGGCCTTGCCGGAGTTCAAGAGGCGGCGAACAGGTGGAATGGCCGCCATGACGACGTCCTCCTCAAGCGTTGCGACATTGTGCTCGAGACCGCCGAAGGCGTGATGGGCGGCGAGGCCGACAACCCTGAGCAGGCGGCGTGGGAAGTCGATGTCGAGGCCGTGCGCGGCGAAATTGCCGAGCGCCTGAAATGACGATAGCGCCGCTTCCGCGAACCGGCCTCACGGTCAGAGACGTGGCCCGTCTCGAGGATGAACTCAACACGCTGCAAAACAGCTTCGGGCAGGGCGCGTTCGCTGACGGCATCACGCGCGACAAGATCAAACTGATCGAGAGTCAGCTTGCCGCCGCATGCGCGCCGCCGTCGGAGGACGAATGATGGCCTCCGAGCCTCCCAAAACAAACGACCCTGAGCGCGCGGGAGACGCAACACGGCGTGCGCGCCGTGACCCGATTCAATCGTCGCTCGGTGGCCCGGTTGCCGCTCAGGTGTTCGGCCGCGTCGAGGGCGCGCACGTCACTGGCCGGCCTATCAAAGAGCCGCCGGGATTTGATCTCGATCAGAACAAGCCGCGCTGGCACGGCGGCGTGTTTGGCACGCCAAGCGGCCCGACGTCAGAGTGGCAGCCGCCACCGCTGGACACGTCTTGGGATAGCAAGCCCGGTCCCGACGGTAAGGTCAAAATCAAGATAGGCAAAAACACTGCGCGGAAACTCGATAAGGCGCGGCGCCCGGGCGAGACCGACAATGATGTCGTCGACCGGGTGATGGGGAAATACAAGGGCACTGACGGCTCAACACCGCCGCACAAATTCTATCCGCCCGGGCCCGACCGCGCTATCGCCGCCTCCATCGATCAGGCGGTCAGAGACATGCCAAACACGCTACGCGCGGCTGAGTACCCGCCGGGTGACGAGCGCGTGAGACCTATCGCTGGTGTGGTGGCCGAACATCTCTCGGGCCTGTCAGGCGCGAAGCGCTTTGCCGTGCTGAGCCAGCTGCAAAAGAAGTTCGCGGCCAGTCCTGACCCATACCGGCGCGCGGAACTCAAACTCGGCTTATCGCGCGCAATGCTCCACGACGTCGCGGATGGCACCGCGCGGTGTGAGCGTGAGGATTTCCAACGCCTGATCGACGAGGCCGCGAGCGCAATGAAGCCGGGCGACGTCAGGGACACCGTCTCGGCGCTCAGGGATCACCCTGATATCGCCGCCGGCTCGCGCATCGCTGTCAAGATTCTCGACCTGCAAATCGGCGAGATTGAGTCGCGCCTCGCTGGCACGCGCTCCGAGATCGAATGGCTCAAGCGTTGCGCGCTCGCGGCCAACCACGTTCACGCCCTCAACAAATCCCCTCAGCTCAACAAGCTGGGCGAGACCGGCTTTCACAAGCTGCTGGAGGCGTTCCGTCAGCGCGACGTGCTCATGATCCACAAGGACGAGATCTTCCCGGCGGAGTTCAAGAGCGTCCTCGACGCCGCGTCTCCGACGTTTGTTGTCCAGCACAATTGGGCAGCGGCCTTCGATAAGGCTCAGGAATTCGACGCGGGCGAGTGGAGGCTCAGCTACGACGAGACCATTTTCGAGTTTCGGATTTCAGGCAGCCGCGTGATCGCCAGCGTGGCAACCCACCAAGACCATAGCCCATCGACCGCGCTCATGTGTGTCGAAGCGCCGTCCGGCTGGTGTTTGACGGGTGTCTACACGTTCGCGCACGGGAAGTGGACAGCGAGCAAGGGTCATGAGGACGCGGACGCCGTGTTCGCGCTGTGCATCTCACAGATCCGCGCAATGGCCATCGCGCTCGAGGCCGAGGTTGCTGTCACCGAGTGCGTCCGCGCGCCGGCGAAGCTCAACAAGGCGCGCGAGCGCAAGGGCAAGCTTCCGATTCTCGACTATCACGTCGTCAACCTGGCCCGGCGCACGCGGCCTGAGCGGCTGCCGGACTTCGAAGGCGAGCGCGGGACGCACGCGAGTCCGCGGCTTCATTTCCGGCGTGGCCACTGGCGTCATTACGAAAACCACAAATCTTGGGTTCGGTGGTGCCTCGTCGGCGACCCCGAACTCGGCTTCGTCGACAAGCACTATCGGCTCTGAGGAGGAGCGGCATGGAAGTCAGCATCACACCGGTTCGTGAGATCACAGGCGACCTCAATTTTTTGTGGCGGTTCGAATGCGTGTGGCGGTCAGACGGGTCCGTGGTCATCCATGAGATTCGCTCAATCGGCACGCCGATCGCTCACGCGCCGCAGCATGTGAAATCGTCAGCGCTGGACGACACCGATATCCAGCACGGCCTTTTGCTCGAGAAGCTGAAGGCGCTCGCTGACGAACTGAATCACGGTCATGTCGTGGGCTGAGGAGGAGAGAGACACAAATGCGCTTTGACCTGATCTACGTTGAGCAAGACGGCGTGCGGACGATGGCCGCAGGCTTTTTTAACGAGGGCTCTGACCGCATGGTGGGGCCGTTCCCGGCTAAAGAGGCCGGCCCGAAAATTGTCGACGCGCTGCTCAAGGAGCCAGCGTTCGGTTTCGCTGACAGCAACGCGGCCGAGACCGCCTACACGGTCGCGCACATGCGGAACATGCAGCGCGGCGCAAACGACGCCGGTCAGAGCTATCCCTATCGCATCACAACGGAGACGAGCCGCCGATGACCCGCGTTCAAGAGATCACCGCAAAGGTCGGCCGCAAATTCCGCACTTTCGGCGGCGGTCAGGACCCACAAGACAACCCGATCGCCAAGGCGCTTAAGGACGGCCGCTATCAGTTCGCCGCCGGCGTCGACGTCGAGGAGGTCGTGCGATTCGTCATGTCACTGGCGCGTCAGGCGCCGAACCGGAGGAAGACCCGTGCCCGCTGAATTGCTGATACCCGACGCCAATGATCTCGCTCAGCTCAAGCGCGAGGTGATGGCGAAGATCTGGAAACCCGCCGGCGAATTCCAGACCGGCGTGGTCGTGCCGGTCGAGATCGACGGCCGCTCCTTGCTCGGCCTGATCTATCTCGCGGAGCCGAACGCAAAATGAGCGCCGCGAACACAGAGACGCGGCGCACGGAAAGCGTCGCCTTCAAGCAGACCTATCGGTCGATGACCGTTGGCGAACTCGTTGCTCAGCTGCAGCGGCTTGACCAGCGCGCCGAGATTGCGGTGCTGAGCGCGAGCGCGATGGCGCGGCCTCCTGAGATCACGCGAGTCAACCCGCTGGCGTGGAACGGTCACGATCGCCGGTCGAACTTCGGCTTCGCTGACGCGTCGAACGCTTATCTGTTGCGGCCTGCGCAGGAGATCATTTGACCGATGGACGGCATCGACGCGCTACGACTTTGCATTGAGCGCCGGCAAAAGCGGACGTTGTGGACGAGAGCCCACTTCGTCACGCCGCGCTTGCTCACCCGGCAATTTGGCGACGGGAATTACTTGCTCGGGATCACGCCGACGAACTATCGGCCGAATTATTATGTGGTCTGCGGTGACAGCGAGTGGTTCTCCGACTCGGACGCCATGCGGGAGCGCCTCGACGAGGTCACGGTCGCGATTGCCGACGAGTTCGGCGAGGTCGGCGAAAGCGACAAAGAGCGCTGGCCATTCCCCGCGTGGAACGGCGAGGCGGGCTACAGCTTTTTTGCGATCAGCTGGCTCGAGATATTCGAAACCAATCTCCCGGCCCTTTTGAAAAAGCGGGCTGCGTGATGTTCAAACTGACCCGCCCTTGCGTGACCTGTCCCTTCCGGCTCGGCCAGGGCGAGCTATTTCAGCTTCACCCAGCGCGGCTGGCGGAGATCTTCGCGGGCCCGGCATTTCAGTGTCACAAGACTCTCGACTATGACGGCGCGACCTATGACGACGAGGGCGGCGAGCACCCGGGTCACGGCGATCACCCGCAGCAGTGTGCCGGGCTCATGTCGCTCTTGCACCGCGCCGGTCAGCCGAATCAAATCATGCAGGTCGCTGAGCGGCTGGGCTATTTCGACCCGGGCAAGCTGGACCATTCTGACGTTTACCCATCGATCGCCGAAGCAATGAAAGCGCACGGTCGCCCATGAGCAAGCCGAGACCTGAGTTCGTTGCGGTCAAGAACGAAGAGGGCGTGCTTATCCACGCGACCGACGTGTCGGGAAATTACGGCACGTTTTGCGGCGTGAGCGTCGACGATGACGAAAGCGTCGGACGCGTCGTGGCGCTGCCCCCCAAGAAGCCCAAGATCAGCTGCCGCACATGCGCGTCGATGATCCGGGCAGCGAAGCGTTACCGCGAGAGTGATCTCGCAAAATCGACGGCGGACTGAGCATGACCATTCCCTTCATGAGCGTCTGCTCGGGAATCGAGGCCGCGTCTTGCGCGCTGACGCCGCTCGGCTTCGAGCCGGTCATGCTCAGCGAGATCGACGCGGGCCCGGTTGCGCTGCTGAAGTACCGGTGGCGAGCCTTCGACTCGCGCGCCGGCGCGGCGCCAAGATCATGGGTGCCGCTTTGGGGTGACTTCTCGGCGCTGCGCGTGCGGCACATGGAGCGCCTCGGTATCGCGCTGCCTGAGCTCTTGATCGGCGGCACGCCCTGTCAGTCTTTCAGCGTCGCTGGCAAACGTCTAAGCCTGAGCGACGACCGCGGTAACCTGGCCCTTTCATTTGTGAGGCTTGCACGTGCAATTGACGCTCGACGGCTTCGAGCCGGGAAACGCGGACTCACTATCTGCTGGGAAAACGTCCCGGGCGTCCTCAGCACCGACGACAACGCCTTCGGATGTCTCCTTGCAGGCTTTGTCGGCTCAGATGCCGCCCTCGTTTCGCCACTCCAACGCGGACGGTGGCCCGACGCGGGTATGGTTGCCGGACCATTGGCGCGGGCCGCGTGGCGTGTTTTGGACGCTCAATACTTCGGCCTGGCCCAACGACGCGAGCGTGTGTTCCTTGTCGTCAGTTTTAGAGACGGGCCAGATCCCGCCCGAGTTTTATTTGAGCCGGCTGGCGTGTCGCGGAATCCTCCGTCGCGCCGTCAAGCGGGGGAAGACGTTGCCGGCACACTTGGAAGCAACGCTCAGGGCGGTTTCAGAACGACGGACCTAGATCAGCAGGGCGCGTTCATCGTTGAGCCGCCTGAGGCCGCGTGGGCGCTGCAGGAGCGCGATGCCAAGGGCGTCGACAGCAACACGAAAGACGGGCACCTGCTCGTTGAGGCTTTTCGGGTGACCTCGAGCGAGGGCGGTTATTCGACTGGCGACAAGGTCGACACGCTCATGGGCGCGAAAGACCCAAGCAGCCACGTCGTGATCGCTGACGCCGTGCAGCTGACCTCACCCGACAACCGCAGCCGTCCATCGTCGGCCGACGGCGCCGGGCCGACGCTCAGCGGCTCGAGCCTCCCGCTGCTGTTCGAAGGTGTGACGGTCGTCAACGGCAAAGACCTCACGGCACCCAACGACCGGACCCAGCCCAGCCCGGACGTCTCGCCGGCGCTGAGAACGGACAGCCGGCCGCTCGTGTTCAATTGCAAATCTGACGCGGGCGATGCCTGCGAAGATCTCGCGCCGACCGCGCGGGCGATGAACGCCGACCAGGCGAACACGAACGGCGGCAGTCAGCTGGCGGTGATGTTCAAGCCCAGCCATTTCACGCGCGGCAAAGACGGCAAGCCGCAGGACGTTGCGTTCGGTCTCAGCGCCGACGCTGATAAAGGCGATCAGGACCCGGTGCGCGCCGCCGGCGCCGTCGTCCGCCGCCTGACGCCGCGCGAGTGGGAGCGGCTGTTCGGCTTTGATGACGATTACACGCTCGTGCCTGTGCGCGGGAAACCGGCAAGCAACAGCCTCCGGTACCGCGAACTCGGAAACAGCATGGCGGTGCCGGTGATCGCGTGGGTCGGCCGGCGCATCAAGGCCGAACTCGAGCGCGCGCGTCGGCCTCAGCCCGTGGAGGTCGACCGTGCGAAAGCCGTCTGACCTCGCGCTCGCTTTCGCCTGGCACGCGCAGGCGTGCGCCGGCCGCGCGTGGCACGTCCAGATCCACGAGGACGAACCGCTGTGCGGGTTTTTCAAGGCGCGGCTCGCGCGCAAGGCGCCGTTCGTGCCGGCGCGGATCTGGTTGAGGCAGGAGGTCGACGACGCGGGTGAGTTGACGTCGCCCGAGGTGTTGCTCTGTGAGATTGACGGCGTGCCGAAAGACCCGGTGGCCGAATGGACGCGGCTCTGTCAGTACCCGATCACGCAGACCGAGTTCGAATACATGACCCGGCTGCGGGCGTGGCAACGCGCCAACGCGCCGGAGGAATATCAGGCCGCGTGGCGTCCGGTCGACCATCTCAAGACGCCGATTCTGGAGGAGTGACCATGCAGCTGACGAAACGGACGTGGCTCTGCTGGAATCCGCGCAATTGGACGATAGGCGTCTGCTGGGACTCTGAGGACGTCACGTTTTGCCTCGGCCCTGTTGGTCTGATCGTGGGGCGCGAGTGATGGCAAAGCGCAGACCGAAACTGTCAGGGGAGGCCGTCGAGCGTCGCCTCAAGCATTGGGCGCGCTCAAAAGACTTTAAGCGGGCGAGCGTTGCTCGAGCGCTGTTGCTTTTCACGCCGGAGTCGGTCGTGGCCTTCGCTGCCGCCGACTTGGACACGTCACTGCTAATCGAAAGGGAGACCGACTGACGATGACGAAAAAGAAACCGCCTGAGACGGAAGAGCAACGCATGCAGCGCCAGCTGGACGACATGATCGTCACGCGCATGGCGCGCATGGCCGTCAAGCCGGGCACGGTCGCGTTTGCGCGCGCTCACCTGATGACCACCCAGATGGTGATGGCCGAGTCGGCATACCGGCTGGCTGAGACGGCGAAGTTCGCGTCTCTCGCGCTGACTGCGCTGGTCGCGTCCGCCACCGAACTTGACCGGTGGGTCGGCAAGCGAACCAAGAATGCGCGGCCGAAGAATCGAGGGCGCAAATGAGAATCCTGATTTTCGATAGCACCGAACTGAAAGGCTCGCCGCGGCGCTCGCGTGACGTTACGTCCGAATCGTTGCCGTGCTCGAGCGCCGAGGTGACCGACGCTCACCTGATCGCCGTCGCTGACCGTGAGCACGACACTTATTGGATGGTCAAAAGCCGTTTCTCGGGTCGGCTCGGCACCATGTCATCCGAATATTTTTTCGAGACGCTCGAGGCGGCGGTCAAGGAGCACGTCAATGGGCAAAGATGACAGATTCGACGACGGCTTTTCCGAGGTCGTTGTGGTCGCGCCGTCTCACGGCATCGGTCACAACATGGGGCCCGAGTGGCTGCCGGTCGGGACCGAACTGCAGGAAAAGGTCGAGACCCACTACGCGACGTTGATCGCTCGCGCGAAAGAGCTGATCGAGAAGCAGGGCGCGTTCCTGAAATGCGAGACGCCGGCGGATCTCAAGCGGTCGACCGAGTACGTGGCTCAGCTGCAGGAGGCGATCACCCGTCTCGCGTCAGCCTATGATCTTGAGGGCGCGCCATACCGCACGGCTCAGGCTCAGGTGCGCGGCATCTTGGGCATGCCGAAAGATGACCTCGACGCGATCAAGAAGGCGGTCGAGGTCCCGATGACCGCGTACAACGCGGCCGTGCTCAGACAGGAGCGCGAGAAGCGTGAGGCCGAGGCCAAGAAAAAACGGGACGAAGAGGCCAAGGCCCGGGAGGAAGAGCGCAAAGCCGCCGAAGCAGCGCGCAAGGCCCGCGAGGAAGCTCAGCGCAAGATCGACGAGGACCGCGCCCGTCAGCTGGCCAAGGACAAGAGCGCTGCAGCGAAACCGAAGCTGCCGGGCAAGGCGGTGTTCAAGGCGATCGAGAAGGCCGACGAACTAGACGCCAGGGCCAGGGCCGCGCGTGATCTCGCCGACGACAAATCCGCCGAGGCTCACCGCGCCGCGAAGCACGCCGGCGCCAAGGCCGCAGACGTGACGCGCCAGCGATCGCCGAACGCCATCCAGAGCGGTCAGGAGTTCGTCGACTTTCGAGACTTCGACAGAGCGAAATTCGACCCCGCTCAGGTGTGGGCCTTCATCAAGACCGAGCACATTGAGTCCGCGCTGCGCGATTATGCCCGCGTCAACGCGACCGATATCAAGAAGCGCATCGCCAAGAAGGAGCAGCCGCTCGTCGGCGTCGAGTTCTTTATCAACCTTCGGACCAATGTGAGGCGGTGATGGCTGAGCACAGACCGCCGATGCCGAACGATGACGTTATGCCGCTCGTCCATGAGCTCTCCGCAGTCGTGCGGCGTCACATGGCCGGCAACCGTCAGGGCAAGGAGAACGTGCTCGCGGCGCTCAACGCGCTCGGCATCGTGACCGCTCACGTCCTGAGCGGCACGTCGGGCCCGAAGGGTGAGACGCCGTCCGCCGAGGCGCTCATATTTTTCAACCAGGCACTATCGATGCAATGCCGCGAACTGAGCGGCGGCGACGCTCAAACGCTCAACAGTTGAAAGAGGAAAAAACACATGGCCAAGACCACAACCGATTCCCGCAGCGCTGACGTCGAGGGCGCGTTCAAGGAGGCGTTCGCGCGCGAGGCGCCTGAGCCGCAGCTGCCGGCCGCGATCGTCCAGCAGATCATGGACGAGCGGCCGCAGGGCGCGATGAAGATCGAGCAGCGCCGCGATATCAGCCGCGTGATGCAGATGATCCGCGCCGAGGCGACCGCCGCCGGCGATGACTTTTTCTACAGCTGGGAGGTCGACGACAGAAAGAAGAACCGCAAGGTCGAAATCAGCGGCCCCACGATCAAATGCGCCAACGCCGTCAGCCGGATTTATGGGAACTGCTCGGTCAAGGTGCGCGCGTTCGATCTCGGCCCGCACTGGATTTTCTATGCTCAGTTTTACGACATGGAGACCGGCTACGTCCTCGAGCGGCCGTTTCAGCAGCGCAAAAATCAGAACATCGGCAGCAAGTTCGACGCCGACCGCGCGCTCGATATCGTGTTCCAGATTGCCGTCTCGAAGGCCGCGCGCAATGTCATCTGCAATGCGCTGAGCACCTTCACGGACTTTGCCTATGACGTCGCGCGCGAAGAGCTGATCGAGAAAATCAGCAAGAACCTTCCGCGGTACCGCGAGCGCATCACGCAGCGCCTGACCGAACTCGACATTGACCCGTTGAGGATTGAGACGTTGCGCGGCCGAAAGATCGCCGAGTTCACCGCTCAGGACGTCGCAAAGACGATCTCCGAAATTCAGGCGGTCACGGATGGCATGGCGCCCGCCGATGAAATCTGGCCCAAGGCCGAGGTCGCGGCTCAGGCCGGCCAGTCACGGCCGGCGTTCGCCGAGGGCGAGGGCGGTCAGACCGGAAAAGACAAGCCGGAGGGCGAAAAAGGAAAGGCCGACGGCAAGTCTGACAAGCCCGCATCCGAAACCGTCAAGGGCGCGGCCACGGAGCCGGCACAGGGCGGCGGCAAGACTGAGGCGGCGAACGGCGCCGGGAAGACCGAAGCCAAGCCTGAGCCCAAGCCTGAGCCCGTGGCCGGGCAAATTCCGCCGGCGGAGACGGTCGTCGTCCAGCCGGGTCAAAACGCCGGCGACGCGGTCGACAGTCACGAGCGGGCGGCTGCGCTCGAGGAAGAGCGCCAGCACCTGTTCGACACCGCGCTCGCAAACCTCACCTCGCTCAACGAGGACCATGAGGGCCTGCCGGGCTGCAAGACGCCCGAGGACGTCGACGCGATGCAGGCGACGGTCAAAGAGACGCTGACCGGCCGCGAAGATCTCGACCCCGAGGACCGCGCTGTCCTGCTCGGCCGCTGGTCGACCATGTGTGCCGAACGCAAGCGGTCTCTGAGCCGCAGCGGTCGGCGCCCGAAGTAATCACCGCGCCCGGCGGTCACCGGGCACAACCCAAGGAGTGAGTAACCGACATGGCACAGAAAAACGACGACACCGAACCGCACCCGATTGACGTGAAGGCTGGCTCGCGAATCCGAGCGGCGCGCACCGCAAAAGGCTGGTCGCAAGATCAGCTTGCGCGGGCGTGCGGGATCACGTTTCAGCAGATCCAGAAATACGAGCACGGCGACAACCGCGTCAGCGTCAGCCGCCTCGTCCAGATTTGCGACGCGCTCGAGATCCCGGTGACCCAGATCACGGACGGCCTTGAGCACGGCAAATACAAGAAATCGATCACGGCCGCGGATCTCAGCGAGTGCGGACGGCGCGCGGCGAAGGCGATCGACAGGATTCCACCCGGCAAGCTTCGCACGCGCGCGCTCAACCTGCTCGAGGAAATGGCCGCTTGATGCGCGTCACACTGTTGAGCCTCGACGCGCGAGAGAACGTCGCGCTGTTCGAGGCTCCCATTCCTTCGCCGCCGCCGGCGGTGATGGTGTGGGGCGAGCGAGCGTTCGGCCTGCAGCTGAGCGCGCCTAACCACGTCATCTATCGCGAGGCGCGAAGCCTCGTTCTCAAAGACGAATGGAAGGTCGAGTCATGACGATTTTCACACACCCGCTCAAATGGCCCGAGGGCTGGGGCCGGTCGCCGACAAAGGTCACGGGTCAGTTCGGAAAGGCTGAGACGAAGTGGAGCCCTGACCGGCAGAACAGCTGGCAGTCGAAAGGCGACATAACGATGGAGGAGGCGGCGAAACGTGTTCGCTACGAACTCCAGCGCCTCGGCGTCAGCGAGGACGATTGCATGATCTCAACGCAGCTGCGCACGAACATGGCCGGGCTGCCGCGCGGCGATCAGGGAGAGCCGGCCGACACCGGAGTCGCGGTCTATTGGACGCCGAAAGGCAAGACCGAGACGAAGGTCATGGCGATCGACCGCTATACCCGCGTGCGCGATAACCTCGCGGCGATCGCCAAAACGCTCGAGGCCATGCGCGCGATCGAGCGGCACGGTGGCGCTCAGATTCTCGAGCGCGCGTTCACGGGCTTTGACGCTTTGCCGCCACCGAAGTCGCCGTGGGAAATCCTCGGCCTCAAGCCGGACTCGACCGCCGAGGCCGTCAGCTTCGCATTTCGCGAGAAGTCGAAAACCGCTCACCCTGACCGCGGCGGTTCGAACATCCTCATGGCCGAACTCGTCGAGGCGAGGGACCGCGCGCTGGCGCTGATACGGGAGCGGTCGTCATGAGCGCGGCTTTTCACGTCAGGGCGCAATATGGCGGCGTGTTCATCCGCTCGATTCACGACGGCGAGGCGACCGCCGAAGCCGCCATGGACACGCACCGCGCCGACCCGTCTTGCACGGCCGCAGCAAAGATCAGGGTGACCGAGGTCGTCGTTGACAGCTTTGGGCAGTTCACCAGCGATGACCCCCTGCTCGACCTGCCTTACGCGTGGAGATCTCCGCAATGACCCCGTTGGAAATGATGGAGCGCGAGCTAATCCTTGACGCCGCGAAGCCCGGGATGACGAACGCAGACCGTTTGAACTCGCTTTACAAGCGGGACTTCGGGTTGCTCGTTTTGCAGGCCGTGAGGAGCCGTAACGTCGAGGAAATCCAAGCGATGATCCTGGCGATTCAGACGTCGACGGCAATTGCGCTCGCGCTCGCACTGGACGGCCGATACTTCGACAATTTCTTTCAGACCACGCGCGAGTGCTCTGACAGGATGCTCGAGGTCACGAAGCCGATGCGTGACGCGCAGGGCGTCCAGTGACTAGGAAACCGCGACCGCTGCCTTGGGCCCGGCTCGCCGTCTGGAACTTTCAGGCGTTCTCCCGCGCGTTCGACGACCGGTTGAGATCACACGCGCCCCGCACGACGTTGGTCAAGAAGCCCGTGGACTGCGCGAGGGTCTACGCGCACGCTTGTTTCCTGTTCGGTTTCACAATCTTTGCCGACGCCTCGCTGCCCGAAGGCTCGGCCGAATTCAGAGACCTCGACGACCGGTGTCTCATTCGCTTTGACGGGCTCAAGGAGGGGTCAGATGGGACGCGTTCGCCTAATCGATTCGATGACGCTGGACAGGGTCAATTTCCGCTTGACCATGCAGGTGAGCGATCACCCAAGAAACGGCCGGCCGAGCGAGACGGTCGTCGAGACGTTCGCAAACGAGCAGGCGCTGCTCGATCGCTATGACGTCGTGGTGGCCGAGGACGACCGGCTCAGGCGTCAGATAACGCCGCCGGTGGGCGACGCGCGGCTCGCTGAGTTTCCAGAAGGCAACGGCAAGGGGGAAGTGTGATGGCGGCGAAACTGACGCTCGAAAAGATCGACCGCATGCTCTGGCTGGCTCACCGCCGGTCGCGCGCGAAGAGCAAGGCGCAAAACGGCTGCTTCGGCGACATGACGGGCCCGCTCGAGGTCGATCTCATGAACGCAATGCGCCCTCACCTGATTAAAATTCTTAAGGCCGCGCGCGTGACCGTGGCCAAGGAGAAACGCTGATGCTCAAGAGGATTTTTGAATCTGTCCGCCGCGAAACCGCCGAGTGGGTCAGCATCGCGCTGCTGTTCTTCGCGCTCTGGGAGGTCATCAGCAAGACCGGCGCGGCGCTCGAACTCGACGAGGTCGATATCGTCATCGCGTTTTTGTGGGAGGCCGCGTGGGCCATCTTGCTGGTGGTGATCGCCAGCAAGGTCATCAGGGGCAAGTGATGGTCGCTTATAATTTCAGACGTTTCCTCGTCCCGCCGATCATTGCCGGGACCAAAATCCACACCATCCGCGAGGGCCGCAAAAATCCGCCGCCGAGCCGAAAGCACGTCGGCGGTCACGCGCTGCCAGGCGACGAGGTCCAGCTTTACACCGGCATGCGGCAGCCGGGCTGTCAGCTCATTGGGCGCGCGGTATGCAAGCGGACGATCAGGATCACGGTCGAGGTCATCCACAGCTGGGTTGATCTCTACGAGACGCCGGGCAAGAAGCCGCGCCGCCTGAATTGCTGGGACGGGTCTCATATCGAACTCGACCCATTCGCGCTCGCCGACGGCTTCAAGGACTGGTCGGATTTTTGGATTTACTGGAACAAGCAAATCGCGCGCAACGAGCGAACCGACCTGCAGCTGCTTGACGGCTGGCTGATCGAGTGGGGCGCGCTGACGGAGGTCCACGATGTCAGGCTATGAGGACCGGCGCGATTGGCGCGCTGAGCGCCGCGGCGGCAGCGACGGGTGCGCCGGCTGTCTGGCCGGCATCGGGTTTCTGATCGTCCTTGCGGTGATCGCGTGGGCCGCAGCGGACGCGCTCTTGCCTTACCTGAGGCCGCTTTGATGTACGACGACCTGACCTGTCCGCTTTGCGGCGACCAGATGAATTTCACTGGCAACCCTATCGCACCGACGGAGGTTGCGTGCCCGCGCGGTCACTGCCGCGGCCTTCACCATCCGCGCCCGACGCCGCCACTTTTGGTCGTCGACGACACTGAGCCGGTCGAGGGCAACGGCTGCCTGCTGTTGCTCTTTGCCGTGGTGATCGTCGTCAGCGCCATCCTTCTTTCGGACGCGCTGTTGCGCAGTCTGGGTGTGATCCCGTGAAAAGCGACCAATTTCTTGAGGCCCTCGGGACAATCCTCGGCGTGCTGATCGTCTTCGGCCTTCACGCTTTGGGCGTCATCCGATGAAAGCCGACGAGGTCCGCGAACACTTGCGCCGGATCTATAACCGGCCCGAGAGCGCGATCATGTTCGAGGTGACCGACGGCCTCGGGCGCGGCCGGCGCACCGGTCGCCTGGCCGACGCCATCGCCGTCAGCTTTTGGGAAAGCCGCGGCCTTTACATCGAGGGCCTCGAGATCAAGGTCTCGCGCTCAGACTGGCAGCGCGAACTACAGATGCCGGCGAAGGCCGACGCTCACTTTGTGCGCTGCGATCACTGGTGGCTCGTGACGCCGCAGAAGAAGGGTCACGAAACGCCCATCGCCAAGATCGAGGAAATCCCGGGCCCGTGGGGCTGGATGGAGATCACGGCAAAGGGCGAACAGGTCATCCGCAAAAAGGCGCCAACGATGATCCCGCCCGTGCAATTCGAGAAGCGGTTTGCGTTCGCGCTGATCCGCGCGGCCGTCAAGGGCGAGTACGAGCGAATCGAGCGCGAGGTGAAACGCCGCGTGGCTGCTGAAAAAGGCGACTTTACAGAAAGCGTAAACCGGGCCGCGTCCCTTCTCGTCAAGCCAGCCAACGACACCGCCGACGCTGAGCTCATGACGGCGCTCAGGGAGGCGTTCGGCCCGTCGATCGCCTGGCTGGCGAAGCCCAAGGTGGTCGCCGCGATCAAGAGCATGCGCGCGATCAATGAGGGCCGGACCCACGCGGACTTCGCGAGCGCCGCCAAGAGGCTGCGCGACGCGGCAGATCTCGTCGACCGCGCGGACGACGCTTTTCATAGTCTCATGAAGGAGGGAATTTGATGCGTGACCCCAAGGCAATCGAGGCGGAGTTCAATTCGCTGTTCAAGGAAGGCGAGCGATCACCGGCCGCGCTCATGATGGTGGCGAACATCACGGCCACCGTGCGCGATCACCAGAAACGATATTCGGCCGACCCGACGTTTGAGGGCCTGCAGCTGTGTCTTGCGTGGGAAAAGGTGCTCGACGCGACGCTCGAGCGTCAGGGCGTGAAGGTGGGCGACCGATGAAGGAGGCGCTCCCACTCAGGCTCGATGCCGAGTTCAAGGCGCTGCCGGTTGGCACGCCCTGCAGCACGTCTTATCGCAGCGCGCTGGTGATAGCGGCCGGCATGCGCGTTGCGCAGAAACGTTATTTCAAGGACCGGTCGCAGGAGAACCTCATGCGCTCAAAGGACTGGGAACGCGCCCTCGACAACGCGCTCAGGTCACTCTCTGTCCAGCCGCCCGAAGAGCCGGGAGGGCTGTTCGGATGAGCGCGCCGAATCCGATCATCGTGTTCGCCGGCCGTGAGCATGAGGCCGATCACGAATTGCAGCTGCGAGGCTGGCGCCGGACGGCTGAGACCGGCCGGTGGGAGTCCGATGATGGCCGCTGCGCGCGGATGGTGAGAGACCGGCAAAGGCTTTACGGCACGCCGCGCGGCAGCGAGTACGTGGTGATCGGCAGCTTCTGGCGTAACAATCCGCACGCGTATGAGCTGACCGACCTCGCCCACGAATTCGGCCTCGTTGAGATCAGTCACGCGGATCTCGGCGATGTCCGATAACCGCAAAGAGCGCCGGCGCGTCGCTGCTCAGGAAAAGAACGCGGCCTATCGCTCGGCGCGCCGGGCCACGCGGCTGTTCAACGTCAGGAACGCGCTGCGCCGGGTGCTGCGCCGTTTCAGCCGGCGCGGTGTCTGATGGACGCGAAAGACCGCGCGATGCTCGTCAAGCTGATGGGGATGACTGGCAGCGACCACGACGGCGAGGCGCTCGCCGCAGTCAGGAAGGCGACTGCGCTGCTCGCCCGCAACAAGACGACGTGGGCGGAGATATTGGGCCAGGCCACGCCGCCGCCGCCGGGCTCGGCTTTCAGAGACGCCCAACGCCGCTGGGATGCTGAGCATGGCCAGAGCGCATGGCGATCGAGCAATCCGGGATTCGGCGGCTTCGGTACCGACCCTTTCCGTGAGGCTTGGGAGCGCTCGCAGACCAAGAGCGGCAATTTTGATTCCGGCACAACCCAATCAAGCAACGCCGAGACGATGGCTGCGGCGAAAGAGCAAGCGCGGCGCGAAGCCAACAAACTATGGGAGGAACTCGTCCGCGCTGCAGGGTACGACCCCGAGGCGCTGAGATCCGGCGGCGGCGATGAGAAGACTGCCATCGCGCGCGCGCGCCTGAGGCTCGACGCCATCTTGAAGCGGACCAAGCTGGACGAGCGCAAGCGTGAGCACTTCGAGGCGATCAGGAAGCAGCATCAGCGCAACGGGTATATAAACCCTGCGCACCGCGCTCAGATCGACCGCGCCTATTACTCGCAAGGGTGGGACGAGCCGCTGGGCGGCGTTGACGAGGACAAACGGTTTTGACCAAGACCTATCACTTCATGGGGCCCGGGCTGAGCGTCTGGAATTTCGACGCCCTTAAACACAAGCTGGGCACCGAGGGCATCGTCGTGCCAGATCTCGAGGGCAAAGAGATTGCCCAGCTGTTCGGCATGAAGGTGATCTCTGACCCGACGCTGCCCGAGGGCCGAATCGAGTTTCGCGACCCTGAGACCGGCGACGTCCTCCTGCGCTTCGACGTGAAATGAACCGGCGCGCCGCGTCGCGCGCCGAGGCTGACAGGAAGCGCGAGCGCGAGAAGCCGTGGCGCCGCTGGTACCGCACGAAGCGTTGGAAACTGAAACGCAGGGCCCAGCTGGACCGAATCCCGTGGTGCGAGCCATGCAAGCGCGCCGGCCGATCACGCCCGGCAAACACCGCCGACCATGTCATCCCTCACCGCGGCGACCCGCTGCTGTTTTGGCACGGCGAACTCGAAAGCCAGTGCGATAGCTGTCACTCGCGGCCGAAGCAGCGCGAGGAACTCGAAGGCTTCAAGCGTGAGCGTGACGACGACGGATGGCCATCAGATCCGCGGCACCCGTTCAACAAGGCCGACCGAACCGGGCCCTGACCCCCAAAAAGGGATTTGCCCAATCCGGCCCATGTTACTTTTTGGGCTCACGTTCGTGGCGGCAAAAAGTAACGCCCCTGAGCCCCGGGCGACCGATAGCCAAAACCCCCGGATGGAGGGAATAGGGCTATTTACTGCCAAGCCTTGCCGTTGAACGGCGGTCTCGTCCATTTGAGGCTCGCCGTGGAGCCGTTTTCCGGGCCGCTGGCGGGCGCTCCGGTTTCACCCCGCCGACGTGCGCGCCGGGCGCCCTTGCGCAGCCCTGCCTCAACCGTGGCCACGGACGGCCCTGAAACGGTCTCGCCCTCAATGACGGCTGGAAAGAGCCGGGCGAGGACCCTGAGCGGCAGCCGGGCCACGGCCTCGGGAACTTCTACCCGCGCAATTTCCTTGCCGAGTTCCGTTGCCGGCCTCGGGTCATCGCACATGATGATCGAGTGGCTGACGTTGGTCCCGAAGTGTTGGCGGATCATGAGGAGCGGCATGGGCGAACGCATAGCGTGGGCCCGGGCCGGAATGCCAGCGGGGTCAGCGGCCTTGATAGGGCTCGCTCGGTTTCGCCCCAACGCCACCGATGGCAGCGTGGTTCGTCCGCGAAAAATAAAAGCTGATGACGACGCCGCAGACCATGTGCACGAAGCCGAGCACGCCCACCATTGTTGCCGTGATCTCACGGGCCAGCACGAGGCTCATGACGACGACTGCCGAATCGAGGGCCAGCGTGAACATGACAACGCCGACCGCGATGCGGCTCTGGGTCGTCTCCCATATCAGGTTGATCGCGCGCTGACCGGCCGTGGTCATGTCTTGCTGCGCGGTCGTGGTCGGCGCGAGGGACGGCTGTTCGGTCACGCCGACGAACCTCTACCTGTCCGGTGACGGTTGCAACCTCAGTGGATGACGAGCGGGCCGACCGTGAGACCGTCGGCGAGCGACCGCGCTATCTCGGTGTGGCGCCCGTGATTCTCGCGCAGGAGCGACCTGACCTGACGGGCGGCAGCCATTGCCTGCACGAGCGCGTGCTCAGGCCGAACCTCGCGGGTGTCTGTCACTCCGCGCGAATAGCCTGGCTCGCTGTCTGGACGCTGCAGCATATCGGACCCCTCTACTGCTTGCGGCCTTCGCGGATTGCCGTCGTCAGCTCCGCCATCGTCCGCTCGACACTCTGTGCGAGCGTGATAACCCGGTCGGTGAGCTGATCGTTCCGCGACTGTGCTTTCGCCAGATCCGCCCGCGCCTCGTCGCGTTCCTTCGTCAGGTCCTTGCGGAGCGTCGTGATGACCCACCAGCCCAAGACTGCGGCTGGCCCGAAGAATCCAAGGTTCGATAGGAAGCCGGTTAGTGCTGCTGAGACCGTCGGGTCCGTTGTCATGCCTTCCCCGTCGAATCGAGACGAAACTCACGAGCGTTTTCGCAGCGCCCGTGAGTTTCTTCAATGCCTTAAGCGAAGTTTCCAAACTTCTCGCCTTAGCTGTCGAGTTGTTTCATCTCGCTGGCGATGACAGCATCGAGCGCCGCGCGCTCCTCAGGTGTAGGGTCGCGGTTGCCCTGAGTCTGAGCATTATTGATCGTTGTCTGGACTTCTTTGATGATGGCAGCGCCGCTCTGATCGGCCTGCTCGAGCGCGGCCAGCGCGGCCATCGCCACCTGAAAGTATGTAAGCCACATGGATGGTTTCTCCTCAGTTGTGCGGCAGCGCGAGCGCGGCCGTGTTGAAAGACGCTGCCTGCGTTGCCGCGTCGGTTGCCGCCGCCTGGATCTGGTCGGCCGTCGCTTTCGCGCCGTTCGGCAAGAGCCCGGAGTTCACCAGCGCGTCGGCGGCGTTGAGCGCATTCTGCACGCCCACGGCCTGCACCTTGATTGCGGCATCGGTCGCGGGGTCCTTGCAGACGGGAGCGTTCGTCGGACAGACCTGCAGGCCGTGATAAGCGACGGCCAGGGCGAGGGCTGCGGCAAAGCCGCCCTTCGCCTGATAAACGCACTGCGAAGGCGTCGAGCACAGCTTCATGCTCGTGCCGCTGTTGAAAAGCGCGTTATAGGTCTGACAACCGGTAAGGCCCGGCGCGATCAGAATCGCCGCGATCAGGAAGCCGAGCGCCTTTCCGCCGCCGGCGGGAGTGGCGATCGTTCGGAGCGCGGTGACGAGTTTCGAGCCCGTGCTCTGAATGCCGGACGGCGTCAGCGTGGTGCCCTGCACGTCGACACCGAGCGCGGCAAGCAGCTTGTTGATCTCGGTCGAGAGACCTGACCGAATTCCGACGAGCGCGCCGGCCGCAGCGATGACACCCATCGCAGTGTTGAGGTCGAGAGTGTGAAAATAGAAAAAGCCCGTGCCCGCGTAGATGACCATCACCGCCGCGAGCAGGTAGCTTTTCATTCCTGCCATAACTTGCATTTTGGGATTCCTCCGTTTGAGAGAGGCCCCCAGCCTTACACCCTCGACCGGGTTGCACGCTACGGGTCAGGCTTCGTTCGTCGAGACGGTGCCGGCAGCGGTCAGCGGGATTTTGATGACGTTCGGCAGCGTTTCGCCATAGGGCGGGCGCCGCACCGCCGATAGCCGGTCCTTCTCGATGTAGACGATCGAGACCGCGTCGCCCTCGTTGCCGCCGAGCACGGCAAAGGCGTTCGCGCTCTCGCCGACATAAAGCCCGACGTGACCGCCGCCGGTCCTGTGAAAGACGAGGACGTCGCCGAACATCGCGCCGGTTTGACTGATCGGGTCGCCGAAGTTCGCCCACTCAAGAGCGCGCAGCATTAGGTAACCCTTCGGCGGCTTGAAGCCCGCGCGCGAAATGAAAAAGCCCATCGCCAGTCCGCACCACGGCACGGCGTCGTGCTTGTAGACGTCGGCCACTCCGAGTTCGCCAGCCCAGCCAAGGATGTCGGGATTGTCGCCGCTGCCCGGTGCCTCATGCGTGCCGAACACGCTCACCGCGACCTCGACCTGACGGGGTTTGCCGCCGGCCTTTTCGAGCAGCTTTGTCACGTACTGAAACTTTGCGGGCAGCGTCATGGGGTCGGGTCTCCTGGTTGAGACCTCGCGCTATATCAGGGGCCCACGGGCCCATCAAATTCCGCGAAGATGCCGTTCCCGTAGACCGCCGAAACCTGAGCAACGCGCCAGCGAAGGTGAGCGACGGTGCCGCCGAAATCCGCGGCCTGCATTGCTGCGGTGTAGATGAAGCTTTCGACAGTCGAGGTCGCCTCACGCTTGACCGCGCCCAGCGCGTCGAGGATTCGCACGGTGTAGAGTTCGGTGGCCTCACCCAGCACGCCGGATTGCAGGCGTGAGCGCCGCGTCCATCCGAGCGTGAGATCACCGCCGCCGCCGGTGCCGCTTTCGCCCGAGGTCAGGAAGCCCTCGGAGTGATCGTCGACGCGAAGATCGACCGGGCTGTAAGGCCGCAGGCCCACGCCGGTATTCGTGAAAGCGATGGCGTCGACGTCGGCCTGAGGCAGCGGCAGGCTGACGCCCTTGAGCCAGCGCTCCTGGTTGAGATCCGGCACGCCGAAATCGACCCGGAAGAAAATGCCCTTGTCGAGCCCCACGAAGATCTCGCCGGGCGCGTGAAGCGGCGCCGCGAATTCGGTGCCAAAGCGACCGCGGCGCAGGTGGCTGAGCTGATAGACACCCGGCGCGAGCAGCGTGGCGACGCCATATTGGATGACCTCACCCTGCGTTGTGTCGCCCTCGTCGCCCAAGAACGCGACGTTCGCAAAGTTGTTCTCGAGTTCGTCATCGCTGACCGACGTCAGCGTCTGGTTATCATGCCGCAGGGTGACCGTGATCGTCGTCACGTCGTCATAGCCATCGGTCGTGCCAGCCGGGACGGTGCCGGTGATCGCGCCGACGCGCGCCTGCAGCCCGAGCGGCGCGACCTCGTCGAATTCGCCGGTCGGCGTGAGCGAGCGCAACACGTCAGCACCGCGCCAGCCATCACCGGAGCCGACCACTCCGAAATAGAACCCGGAGTTGTCGTCGGCGTCCTGCATGATCGGGATATCGAGCAGGATGAGTTCTGTCGGGCCGGGCAGCTTTAGCGTGTTCGGCGGCGTGTCGGCCGCGGCGCCTGACGCGGTCGATTGATAGACCTCAGAGCGGTCGCGTTTTAGCTCAAGGTCGATGACGCCGTTGGCGCCGCGCGTGCGCCGCGTGATCCTCAGCGGCTCGAGGCCCGCCGGCGTCTCGAACAGATAGCGCTGCCCGGCTTCGAGCACAGACCAGCGGTCATCTGTGCTGGCGGTCGCGGTCTGAAAGCCGGTCCACGCCTCCCAGAGCATGCGGTCGGCAACCTGCCTGCCGGTGTCAACGTCGAGCGTGAGCGGCAAATCGGCTGCGAGGTTGTTGTTCGCAGATCCGGCCGCGCGCTGAGCCATCTGGGAATTCGACTGATAGTCGCGGCCGGGGTCCTTGAAACTGACCGTCGCCGCTTTCGGATTCGTGGTGATGGGCGCGCGCGTCCATGTGATCGCCACCGGCCTGTCATCGGTGATCGCGTGGCCACCGAGATCTTGCGTCGGCACGATGCCGCGGATTGCGCTGTCTCGCGAAAGTATGCGCAAGCCGCCGGCGACCTCAGCGCAGTCGAAATCGTAGACGAGGCTGAGCGGCTGCAGCGCGGCCGTGCCAGACGAGTCCGTGCCGATCACATAGCCGCGCAGGGTCATGTCGAGGTCCGACGTGCCCACGCTGTTCGTGTCTATCCCGCAGCGCCCGACGAGATCGAGGCACACGGCGCCGACGCTGATCGTGTCATCGGCCACGACGAGAAACTCGATGTTCGGAAGGCGGTTGCCGTAATCCGCCAGCTGCAGGTTCTTGATGACGACATAAGCCGAGCCGCGATAGCCGGACACGTTGCCCACGCCGAGGTGCGCCTCGATCGTCGGGTCCGGCATCTGATCGAACGTCCCGCGATAGACCGCCATCGACTCGAATCCGATGTGCGTCACGCCGAACTGCTGGAGGAAGTCGCCGACGCCGCCAATGATCCCGTCGTCGCCGTGCTGACTTTCCGAGCCTGAGCCACCGCCGTTCGTGGCGTCGTAGACGACCTTGCCATTCGCCCAGATTTTCGAGACGCCCTTGATCGGCCGGCCGGCGAGCAGCACCGCGAAGCTGACCGTGTAGGTATAGAGCTCGGTGCCGCCGAAACCGAACTTGCCGCCCTCGTCGTGGGAATGCTCAACTAGTCCCGTCGACCAGATGACATTGCAGGCGTAGCGATTCTCAGGGCCATACGGCAGCGGGATTGTCGTCCCATAGGTTGAGGTCGTCACGCTGAGATCGTTGAGCCGCGGTCCTTGCTGCTTCTGCGCGAACAGGATGTTATCGATCAGACCGCCGATGGCCGCGCCGATCGCCTGGCCGATGGTGGCAGCCGCGACGCCCAAGATGGTGCCGCCGATGTCGGCGCCAAGAGCGGCGCCAATGAAACCCAACGCAAGAACAGCCATGTCACCCGCCGGGATAGTCCCACCAGCTTTGCACCTTGGAACGCCACTGCTCGTCAAGTGTGTGCTCGACGCACATGCCGAAAGGCTCGCACGAGTGGATGATCGTCCGGCGCCCGAAGGCCGTCGCGACCAGCGCAAGGTGCATCGGCAGATTTTGACGCCAGGCCATCCACGCTATCGAGCCGTCAGGCGCAATCTGATCGGCCGGCACCGCTGAGCGCACGTAAAACGTCTCGAGGTAGCGGCGCAGGAAATTGGGATTCGGCGTCGACGAGTAGCGCAGGAACGGCGCGAGCGCTTCCGGGCTGACCTTGAGCACGCGCGCCTCGGTGCCGACGCCGTGCACGAGCCCGGCGCAATCGGCGCCGATTCCTTTCGCGCGGTGCTGGTGAGCGTAAGGCGTCCTCAGCCATTCCCGGCCGACGCTGACGACGCGCGCGCGCTCAGTATTTTGCATCGGGGGTCTGGTTGATCGAGTCCTGGCCCGGCACGTCCCTGAAGCCGCCGAAGTTCAAATAATTCCCGTAGACCTCTTTGCAGGTCACGGCGCTGTTGTCGCAGCCAGGCAGGAGATCGAAGGCGTCGCCGGGCTCAGGCAGGAACGCCGGCAGCGCCCAGAGCACGATGGTGCCAGTGTCGAAGTCGACGCTCTTGACCTCGCAGACCTGAGACAGATTGCGGCCGCTCGTCCAGCGCACGCGCCCGTTGGCCCATTGCAGCCCGGGCGTGACGCCACCGCCGCCGCCTTCGCCTGAGGCAAGGTCGCCATCGGAGATATCGCCAGCGCCCTCGGAGCCCTCGGAGATCGCGGCCGTAAAGGTGCCGCGGTCCCGGGTGCTGTTCATGACGAAGCCCTGCTTCTTGAGGGCCTCGGCGTCTTTCGTGCAGTGATTGTCGCCGAACACCCAGCGGCATGTCGGCGTGACCTGCTGGGTGAGCGCCTGCTGGTCGAGCCGCGCGCCGGGCCCGATCACCTCCATGTTAAACCCGGCCTCGGAGTGCGAGAGGTTGCCCGTCCAGCCGGCCGCAAGACGGCGCGGCACTTCGCCGGCGGTGTCCTCGTAAGGCACAATCCAGACCTCCACGAAGGCGTCATCGTAGAGACCGCCGTACAGATCCGCCTCGGTGATATCGTCTGACGAAATGACGCCCTGCAGTTCGATATTTCCGACCTGGCCCACGGTCGACGCCGATTCCGCAGCTGACGGGTTGAGGCTGTCGCAGCTTTTGTAGAGCAGGTTTCCCCACAGAAAATCCTCGTCCAGAGACGTGAAGCGCAAGGTCACGCCGTCGCGGCGCTGGATTCGCCAGCACTGGCACCATTTCGTGGTGCATGGGATTGCCGGGGCAATCGTCAGCCGGACGCATTGCGTGACTCGAGGCTGGGCGATGATCTCAGCGATGGCGAGGCGCACGGCTTGCGTCGCCCGGGGAGTCGGGGCACCGACCCCGAGCGTCAGGCGCGCGGCCTGCGTCACGCGCGCATCGCCGACGCCGGTCTCGATATGGGCGCGCACACGCGGCGCCCTGAGGCTGACGGTGCCGATGGGCGCGTCGTAGACCAGCTCAGCGACGACGGCCGGCGGCGTCAGCGTGACGGTGCCCGGGGCTGTGCTGCCCTGGCCGGGCACCTGAGCCTCGACACCGGGCGCGGTGAGCGTGACGGTGCCGGGAACGGTGTCGCCCTCGCCGGGCGAGCCTGACGACCTGCCGACGATCGCCATCACCCAATGCCCGGCGGTGCCGCCGGCCGACCAGTTCGGCGCATCGGTCGGCGAGGTGCCGGCAACAGGGACGGCCGCATAATCGAGCGACATGCTTTCGGTGCCGCTGGTCTGCAAGTTCGTGAAGCCAGCGCCGACCGTGTACGCGCCAAAGCCCGAGCCCTGGCCGGACGCGCAGAACGCGAGCGCGTTCGGGTTTACGGTCGGGTTGCCCGTGACGGGGGTCGAACTCGAGCGGACATAGCCTTCAAAATCCGAAGCGAAGATGCCGGTAACGCCGCTGATCTCAACCGCTTCCGCCGCGCTGATATTGCTCGTGTCCAGCCAGAAGGGCGGCGGGGTCGTGCCGTCGCCGGCCTGAGCGTAGCGATAGGCGAGGAAGAAGCCGTCGGTGTCCGCCGGGTTGACTGGCGTCCAGTCCGGCTGGTTGAGAATCGAAAGAATGAGATTGTTGCAGAAGAGCAGGATGAGGTTGCCGGGCGTCACAGGCGCCGGGAACGTGACCGTGTGGTTCACGAAGACGGTGCGCGTATAGCACGACTGGACGACGGCGAGGGCCATGAGCGGCGCCCTCAGTTCTGGATGATAAGCGCGCTCGTGAAGTGCGCCGTGAACGTCGCTGCCACGCTCGATTGATTGGCGCCGAAATCACCATAGAAAACGAGTTCATCGGCCGAGGCCGCACCGCCGCGGTGCTTGTAGACGACGACCGCGCGCGCGTTCGTGATGGTTGCAGCCGCCCAAGCGATGTCCGCGAACGTCCAGAGCTCTTGATCGACTGACGTGTCCAGCGACGGCGTGCACGCGGTCACGGCACCGCCGGCGGTGTAGCCGGTGCCCGCGATCTCGCCCGTCACGTCCGAGCGCTTTGTGTGGGTGTCTTTGTTCGGCGTGTAGGTCGAGTCGACGAGCATGCCGTAAAAGGTGTCGGTCGCTTTGACGTTGCCGTTCGAAACGTCATCCATCCACGAATTAAAGATCAGCGATGCCATGGCGCCCTCCTCAGGCGGTGCGGGTGAGGTTCTGAGCCGCGGCGCTCGCCGCCGCGGGCATCCACGGGGCGCTCGTCGCCGGGTCGGTCTCGATCACGTCCTGATAAACGATATACGCGGTCGTCATCGGCCGGTCATCGCCATCGGTCTGATCCGAGCCTGAGATCACCGACTGCTGGACGTTCGATGTGCCGGCGTCGGTCTTCTTCGTTTTGTGGAGGAAGATCAGCGCGGCGATCGTGAGTACCGCCGGGTCGACGTCGGGATAGGTCACGCCCATCACGTCGTTGACGTCGTCCGCCTCGTCATAGGTGCCGTCGCCATCAGGATCTGGGTCATCGACCATCGCGAAGCGCGAGGTCCCGGTCGACGGCGTCCAGTCGATATCGGCGGTGTCGGCGTCAGGGAAATCGGTGAACACTTTTTTGTCGCCCACGAAGTCGTTGTTATAGGTGCCGCTGCCGTCCCAAGCGATCACGTCGTCGATGAACCACTGGCTGTCAGCCCCACGGTTGAAAGAGTTTGTCGAGGCGTACTGCGCGATGTTTCCATGGCCGGACATGTCCGTGTTGATACCGGAGACATTGCAGACCGTGACGCCATTGAGGCGGACCTCGACCGAGCCCGTCGAGGCATCGCACGCGCATTTGGCCTCGAGATGATTCTGACCGTTCGTCGTCGCAAGTTCGGTGGACGTGGCCACCGGCATGTTGCCGAATGAAAAGGGCCCGAGATAAACCGAAATTGCGCCGGTCGATTCGACGACCACGCGGACCTGAGCGGCGTTCGCGTCATCCATGAACTGGATGGGCACCATGCCGCCGTTCACGGTCGGCAGCGCTGGCATATAGAGCGCCATGCCGACGCCCGCGACCGTCTTGTTGCCGCCAAAGACGCGCCGGGCGATCGCCGAGCCGCTGGCGCCGAGCCTGAGTCCGCGCGCGCCCGTGCGCGGGTGCTCGGTGCTGATGTCGGCGAAGATCTCCGCCCACGGCCCGTCGGTCATGTTCGACTCGGTGTCGCCGTAGTGGTCGAAGCTGTCAGCCCAAAGGATCATCCCGAGTCTCCGTTGCGGCACGGAAAGCGGACCTCTACGAAACTGAGGTCGGCCTGCTCGCGCACCTGATAGGACGACACAATCTGGTCGAAAATGTCGTCGGCCTCAAATCTCACCGGCACGTCGAACAAATATCCTGCGGTGAGCAGGATTCCGTTCGCCGGCGGCGGGTCGAATGTCACCACGCCCGTGATGCGGTCGACCGAAAAGCTGTAAGGCCCGCCGGGCAGCGTCGGGTCTGCGGTGCCGGGCGGGAGCGCGTTCATGGCCACAAGCACCGAGTCGACGATGGGCAGGGTGATGTTTCGAACATAGGTCCGCGTCCCGCGCTCATAGCTCTTCTTGAGCGGAAAGCGCGGGTTGAGACCGTCGCCCTCGCCAAAGAACTGATCGGTTGGCCCGACGACCGGCGCGACATTGGCCTTCGGCAGCCGGCGAGACGCGAAGTCGAGCGGGTCGCGAAGCGGAAAAAGGATGAAGGGACCGCCGAGCGCGAGAAAATGGTCCTTGAGGTCTTCGATCTTCTCGTCGCAGTCGATCGCGCCGGGGGCCACGAAGCGCCGCAGCGGGTGTTTCCAGTTCTTGTTGCGCTGCTCGGCGCCTGAGGCCACGGCCGTGATCGTCGTCGACGTCCGCGGCGATGACGTGAAGGCGATGCGCGCAAGGCTCGGCGGCAGATAGACGTCCTCGAAGTCGTCGCTCATGAGCCCATCGCCTGCTTTGCCTGACGCGCCAGCTGCCGACGCGTTGCCCGGAATGCACCATAGTCCGGCGTTTGAATGTACTGATTGACGATCACTCCGCCAGCGCCGCCGCTATCCTTGTTCGATTGCACGTACATGCCGTGCGCGCCGGCGAACGCGAGTTCGGGCCCTTGCTCGCCGACGACGCCCCAAGATCCGGGAGGCATCCAGCCGCCGCCGGCGAAGCCGCCGGCGAACGAACTGAGCAGGCTTTTCAGGAACGAGCCCAGCACGTTCGTGAGCTGATCCATGAGCGGCTTGACGAACAGATTCTCGCCCAGCTTCTCGAAGTCGCCGAGCAACGTGCGGAAATCGAACTTGCCCGTGGTGACCATGTCCGAGAGGTCGCTGCTGAGGCTATCCGTGAAGTTCCTAAAGGCGTCGTTGATCTTTTTCTGACCATCAAGCTGCGCGGCCGTCGTGTTTTTGACGAGGCCGTTAAGTTCCTCCTGCAGCTTGATCTGGGCGTCGAGGTCGTCTTTTTGCTGCTGGGTTCCGCTGGTCTCGATCTCCTGACGCTGCTTAATGAGTTCAGCCAGCTTGATCTCGCCGTCGCTCTGTTGCTTTGCGAGGTCGCGCGCAATTTGCTGTTGCTGCTCCTGCGCGCTCGAGATCGGGCTGCCCTGGCCGAGCGACTGCTTGAACGTCTCGATGTCTTGCCGGGTCGAAAGCTGTTCGCCGAGGCTCTGAAGGTGAGCGAGCGCCTGCTCGGCGGCGACCTGAGCATAGGCTGCAGCCGTTGCCGTCTTGTGCGCCTTCTCGAGGTCCGCCAGCTTTTTCTTGAGCACCTCCATCGCGTCGGCCGCATCCTTATTGCGGTCGGCGAGCGCGGCGTTGGCATCGATGTCGTTTTGGATTTTGTCACGCAGCTGACGATACTGGTCGTCGACCGCTTGCAGCCTTTCTGTCAGAGGGTCGAGCCCGCCCTTGCCATATTTGTCGACAGCCAGCGCGTCAGCGTTCACTTCCTCGCCGAACTTCTGGGCCTCTTTCACGAGGCCCGCGATCTGGAGCGTGCTGATACGCGCGCGCAGCGCGGCAATCTGCGTCGCCCACTTGCCGGTGTTGACGCCGGCGTCCTTAGCCTTTTTCACAAAGTCGTCGATTTGCGCGTAGAGCGCGTTCGCGGTGGCCACGGACTTTGGCAGCGCGAGGTCATCAAGGCCGTGCTGGATGCGCTGGTCCATCGCCGTGATGGTGGTCTCGAACTCCTTTGTGGCCTCGGCGACCTTTTTGAGCGTGTCGGCGTTGTGCAGGTCGAAACCGCCGCCACCGCCACCACCACCGCCGGTCGGCGGCACGTAAGGCGCAAGCGTGTACGTGTTCGTCACCCGGGGCGGAGGCTTCGGCGGCGGCGGGGTGTGAACTCTCGCGGCGTGATCGATGGTGGCCATGGAGTCGGCCGCGACGTTCGCCGCGTCTTGCCACGCCTTCGAAAAATCGCCGCTCAGGAAGTGGACGACCAGCTTGAGGCTGTCGGTGATGAAATCGACAGAGCGCGCGAGGAAGATGATAAAGCCAGAAATCGCGTCGATGATGACGCCGCCGAACGTGCTCACGACCTCGGTCACGAACTCGACCAGCGCGCCGCCGACAAAACGGAAGAAGTCGCCGATGGGACCGTCCCACGCCTCCTTGAACGCCGCGCCCAGCTGGGTGATCGAATCGCCGACCGCCGCCATGAGCTGTTGCCAGGCGTCGCCGAATGAGGACTTCGCCATGTCCCAGATTGCGGAAAACGCTCCGAGAATCTGATCGCGCCACGCGGGCACGCTCAGGATCAGCGCGCCGATTGCCACGGCAATTGCGACAAACGGGTCGAGCAGCGCCGCCAGCCCTTCAATGATCGGCGCAAAGTCTATCCCAGCGACCAATTCGCCGAGCGTAGAGAACAGCTTTGAGACCTCGCCGATGGTTTTGAGCACCTCGCCGAAGACCAAAAGCACCGGGCCGGCCACGGCCGCAATCGCTGCCCACTTGATGATCGATTGCTGCATGGCCGGGCTCAGCTGCAGGAATTGCTCGATCAGGTGCTGCAGGTCATCGATCAGCGGCTTGAGCAGCGGCAGGAGTTCGTTGCCGATGGTCTCTTTCAGGTCGCGCCACGACTGGTTGAGCGCGGCCGTGGGCGTGGCATCGCGCAGCGCCTGAGCCGCGCCGCCATAAAGCTCGATGCCCTGCTTGATGATGAGTTGCTGCGCCTTTTGCCCCTGACCGTTTTGGACGAGCGACTTGAGTTGCGCCTGCTGTTGCGTCGTGAACTGTACGCCGGCGCGGGTGAGCGCCTTGACGCCGCCGATGGGGTCGTTGAGCGCGCGACCCCATTTCAGCGTCGCCGACTCGAGGTCTGTTCCGGTGCGCGCCGCGAAGTCGACGATGAGTTTCTGCGCCTGCTCGAAAACGTCGCCGGTCACGTTTCGGAACTGGAGCAGGTGAGACGTGACGCCCTTGAGGATGTCGGATTTGTCGAAGGTCGAAATGTTCTCAAGCTGGTGGGCCATTTCCTCCAGCTGAGCGGCGTTCTTGCCCGCGACGCCGCCCGTCGATTGGATGGCGGTCTCCACCTGAGCCATCGCCTGCTTGAGTTCGACCGCCTGATCGAGCGACGCCTTGGCGAGCAACAGCAGCGGGCCGGTGATGGCGATGGCCATCTTTGTGCCGACCGCGGTGATCTCACTGGCAATGGCCTCGGCCTCTTTCGCGAAACCCTTAAGGCTCACGGCCGCTTTGCCGAGGTCACTTTGGAATTGCGCGATCGACGCGGAAAGTTCTGCCCGGAGTGCGCCGATCACCGCTGACATTAGGGGTCGCCCTTCTTCTTGTGGATCACCTGTGCGCCCATCGCGTGGGCCATGCCGATGATCGACGTCCGCAATTCCTGCGGGGTCATATCACGCTTCGCCTCAAGTTGGCGAAGGAGCGGCATGATCGGTGGCAGCTTTTTGGCGCGCTGGAAATTTGCCATCGACCACGCCTGCCAGAGCGCCCGCTGCCTGTCACGAACGGCAGCGATCGACGCGCCCTTGAACGCCGCGAAGAGCTCGCGCGGTGTGTAGCGCCAGAATTCATGAGGCTTGATTCCAATGGCCGCGGCCTCGGCCAGCAGTTCGTCTAGGCTGTAGAGCCTGGCCGCGCGCGAGGGCCCTTGGCGCCGTCCTCCGACGCCGGCTGCGCGCCACTTATCAGTTCGTGGCAGACGCGGATGAGGTCCGGCACGCTGAGCGCCCGGCAGAATTTGACGGAGCGCTCCTTCGTGGCGTCGGGGTCGTAGCCCTTCATTGCCGCGTAGATGACGTCCGGGACCTTGGTTGGGTCGAGTTTATCGAGCGCCGTGTCCAGCGCGTTAATGTCGATCTTCCACTCGTCGCAAAGCGCGGTCATCGCCGCGTAATTGAGCGCGAGGTGGAAGGTCTCCTCGGCGCCGTTGATGTCGACTTCGTAGGTTCTAACGGCGCTCTGGAGTTTCGTCATCGGCTCAACCCGTCAGCAACACGAGCGTCGGGCGCCCGCTGACCTTGATCGTGCCGTTCATCCCCATGATGTCGTCCATGGGAAACGTCGGCGACGCGGCCGTCACGACGCCGTTGAACTCGAAGTAGCCCTCGCTCTCGCCGGCGCATTCCGGCAACACGATTCGCCAGTTCCGCAAGGAGTCGCATGAGGTCTGATCGAACTCCGACAGGAAGCCGGTCTCCTGGCCTTGCGTGTCGTCGCGCGGGAGGAAGTTGGCCTCGAACGAAACCTCGCCACCGTCGGCCATGCCGCCGATGTAGGTTTTGAAGTTCGAGTCCTGAGCCTGCGTTGAGGTCTCATGGGTGTCCCGGGTCATGTTCGGCCCGTTGATGGACTTGACACCCATCATGGTGATGAAGTTCTCCGGCGACTGGCCATCGCCGCGCTGCAATAGCGCGCCGAAACCAGTGTGGGCGTCTTGGTTTGACATGGCGGGTCAAAGCTCCTTGTAGAAAACAGCGAACTCGAGCATGCGCCGGCGCAACCTCGGGCCAGCACGTTCCGTTCCCGGCTCGCCCATATCCGTATCATTAATGCACCGGATACTGTCAATCGTGCAGGCCGCGCCCGACTGGTTGAAATTCTTAAGGGCGCTCAGTTTCCCGCGCACCGCCTTCTCGAGCCTGACCGCCGCCGCGTAGCCGCGGTCGTCGTAGCAATCGACCTGCACGCGCGCGGTCGAAACTCCGGCCTCCTGGCCGTTCTGATAGAACGGATTGCCCGAGACCTTGGTCACGACGATAGCCGGGTACGCGGTCGCGTCGGGCAATTGGCGCGGAAAGATCCGGCCGCCGACCGGGCCGTTGATCTCAGGCTCCTGCTTGAGGATGTCCTCGACGAGGGTTTCGACGATCATTTTTTCGCCAGCAGTTTCGCCTGACGCCGCGCCAGCCGTTTCGCGGTCGCCTCGATCTCAACCCAGAGCATTTTCCCGAGCAAATCAAGGACGCCGAACTTGTTGTTCTCCCACGCCGGCCGCATGTGCGGGTGAGCCGGAGCAAAGCCGGTCGATTTCCCGCTGTGCCAGTGACGCTGAGCGGTGCCGAATTCCTCGAGCACGCCGGGCCCGTTTGGCTTCGGCCCGACAAAGGCGACCGCGGTGTCGGGGCCGGCCGGCTTGACCTGGCTGGTACCCTTTTGCCGGCGGCTCAGCGTGACGCCCACGTCGATGGACTCGGCATAGGTCCCGGGGTCGATGCTGCGGCCCGAGCGCGTCTTGACCGGCCCGCGAGATCTCGGCGCGTGCGCCCGGGCGTCTTTCGCGACGGGCTCCATGGCGGCGATCGCCGCACGCTTGAGGACGCGGCGGATGTTCTGGTCAGTTCCGAGGCCGCGCAGCGCCTGCTCGAGATCTGAGGCGCCCTCCCATTGCATGGCGATCAGCTTGCCGCCCTTGCTCGCTTTGGCGAACGCGGCGCGCGAGCCGCCCAGCTGTTGAAAGCGCTGCAGCGCCAGCTGATTTGCGGCGCCGTAGGTCGTCACGGCGAGCCATCCGACGTGGTGTCACGGCCGCGCGCGCCGCCAGCGTCCGGCCTCGAGCAGCACAGAAACGACAGACCGTTGAAGCGGCCGTCGGTGACCTCAGCGATGGCCACGATCTCAAAGATCACGCTGCGGTACACGAATCGGTGCGTCTCCGGGGCATAGGCCCGGCTGGCGGTGTCGTAGCGCAGGGTGAACGTTGTGTCGGCGTCACGGATGACCTGCTGGGAGCCCATGAACTCGCGGCCGACGCCCTCGCGCTTCTTCGCCCAGCGCTTTTCGAGCAACGACCAATCCGGCACGACGTCGCCGGCCGCGTCCTGGCCGGGCGTGCCGATCTCGACCTCGATTCGTCTGTCCAATTCGCCGGCGCTGAGTCCCATGGCCCGGGTTATAGCTCAGCGATAGTTTTGCCGCACCCATTGCAGGCGCTGCGGCTCAGGGTCCTCGGGGTCGGGCTTGCCGTGAAAGAAAACGATCTTTGCCCCGCGCGGCAGCACGCCCCTGTGTTTCATCTGGACCTGCGAGCGGTAGCTGTAGACGCCGTCGGCCTCGCTCCACGTCGCCTCCTCAGGGCCGAGGCGGTAGGCAATCCACGCTTGATCGCTGCCGAAGAGACCGTGGGCGGTCGTCAGGACGGGCGAGCGGTGAGGGTCGAAATCCATCCACACCTGAGGCCGCGCGCCGGCGGTGAGCATGAACATGGACCCGCAGTAGGGGTTGCGGTGATTGCCGCCGCCCGGCGACTTCCAGATGACGAAGTCCTCCTCGCGGTCCCAGAGCGGCGCGAGGTTTCCGGTGATGACCGTGTCCAGATCCACACAGACGAAACGCTCGCCGAGGAACGCGCCGGGCTCAGGCGCGAACAGGCGCAGGCGCCGATAGCAGCTGGGATTGTTGCCGCCGCTCGGGTTGACCATTTCGCTGAAATCCGACCACAGCTCAAAGCACTCGATATCGCGCTCGGTCAGCCCGGTCGGGTCATCGGTTACCAGCACGAAGCGGTGCGGCTTTTTGTAGTGCCGCCGGACCATGCGCCGGAGAATGTCGACGTGCTCCGTCGTGTAGCTCGATCGGTAGTGCTTCTTCGGGCGCCACAGGAACGTAACGATTGTTAAGGGTGCCATTTATTGCCCTTGCTCCTGTTTTCCGCAGGCGTCAGATATTGAAGGTTCTCGGGCACATGCAGACCGCACACCAGCTTGCCGCGCAGCGGGATGACGTGATCGACTTCCATTCCGGGTGGGCATTCAAGGTAGATTTTTTCTATCGCGCTGCGGTCAGCCCACGCGGGAAGCGCGCGTTTTTTTAAGGCATCGTAGGCCGCGCACGCTGCCCGCATTTTTTCTTTGTTTCGTTGCCGCCAATCTCTGAGCGCCTTTAGCCTGACCGGACGTCCTTTCAGTGCGGTCGCTGCGTTCCGTTCTGGATTGTTTCGCCGCCAATTTCGCATCCTCTCGGCCCGCGCCGCCTTTGTGTTTGATGGTGCGTTCTTGCGGATCTCCGATGCCCGTTCCGGGTGAGTGACGTCCCACAGCCTCTCGGGGTGTCGGCGGCGATAGTCGGCAACGTATTTTCGCGCTTTGATTTTGCGGCGCTCCTTACGCTCCTCGACGGTCAGCACGGCCAGACCTCCACCATTTCGAGCGACTTTGGCGCAGCCGCTTCGAAGATCACCCGGGCACCCGATTCCAAGATCACAGGCCGACCGCAGTTTTGCGGCCCGATCAGCCCCTCGGCGATGCTGCGCCGGATCTCAGCGACGTCGGCGTCGCTCAGCTTGCACTCGGACTTCACGAATCCGACGGGCTCAGGCGCGCGCGTCAGGCCGATGCCATGCATGTCGAGTGTGACCCCTCCCTCCATGGGCAGGAGGGCGTGGCCGTAACCCGCGTCCTCAAGCTTAGCGCGGATCTCGTCATAGGCTTTACCGGATATCTGCATCTCGGCGAACGTGTGCGTGCTGCTCAAAGCCATTTCAGACCTCATGCCATGGAAAGCGGTTGCGGACGGTCGGCGCGTTGCCACGCCGTTTTTTGATCTCAGGAATCGTCACCCTGTCATCGTGCGTTTTTCGCTCATAGCGGCGCGTCCGGCAGTCCGACACCATGTCAGGCGTGACCTCGTGAATCACCAGCGGCAGCTGCTCGATCACCGCGACGCGCCTGAGCCTGTCGCGAAAATCGCCATCGGTCCCGTAATACCCGGCGAAGCGCTCGTCGTAGCCGCCGGCCGCTTCGAAGGTGTCGCGCGTCAGCAGCCAGGTGTTGGGATGCGGGTTGCGCACCGAGAGGCCCGGGCCAGTCTTGCGCTCAAAGGTATAGACCTTCTTCCATGACAGGCGCTGCGTGATTATCGATCGCCAGGTCGCGGCCGGAATCAAATGGTCGATGTCGGTCAGGAGCAGCCACTTCGTCTCGGCCTGCGAGACCGCGAGATTGCGGCAGGCATCCTGATTCCAACGCACGTCGACGTCCATTGCCAGCAGCCTGAGATCGACGCCGAACAGCTTTTCTTTGAACGCCGGAGTGAATGGCCCGGTCTTGGCGCCTGGCCCGGGCAATGATGAGTGCGCCGGCGCGGCCGTGCCGTCGTCGACGACGATCACCCGAATGTGCTCCTTGAGGATGGCCGGGAGATCTCTGAGCCGCTCGTACTGCAGCGCCAGCACTTCGGGGTTTTCGTAATAGCTCAGGCAGAGCGTGACGTCGTTGGCATGAGCAGCTTGCATGGGTCGACCTTTGTAATGGTGGTGATCGCGCTGACCGGGCTGGCGTTGATGACCGAGATTCCCGCCTCCGCGCACTGCGCCGCGATGATGCGAAAGCCCGCGCTCCAGTCCTGATAGACGCGCGGTGGCGTGTTGCCTTCCCGGCAGCGAGACCACGGGTAAACCGGATACCAATACGGCTCGCCCTTCGGCGACCGGCACATGTCGAAGCCCCACAGGATGATGAACCGCGGCTTCATCTGAAAGGCCACGTTGATCGCGCAGGCGCCTGAGTTGCGGCCGTTATATGTGCCGCGAATGTCGCTCATTCGATCAGTGTCGTGGTCACAGGCGAACGCGGTCAGCCAGAGCGGCTGGGCCTTGATATTGCGCAGCGCGGTGTCGCGCACCGAAAGCGGCCGGGCGATCAGTTCACACTCGCGCCACCGGTTTTCGGTCCAGAGCCGGTCCATGGTCACGCCCTCGTCGCAGCCGAGGTGCAAGAAGCTGTCATTGACGCCGATGCGGTGTCCCGGGATTCGCTCGCGCTCCTCAGGGCTCAGCATGCCCAGCGACCAGCCGCCGCCGATCACGCTGACGACCTCGATCACGCGATCACCCGAAACGCCATGCGCGTGTACTTGTCGTTGAAGCCGGGAGCCTCGCCGATGGGCTCGAGGCGCTCTTGCGAGAACAGGTCTGACGCCCAGAACTTGGTCATGACGCGGACGTCGAGAATCCAGACCGTCCCCGGGCGCGAAGCCGCGAGCGCGAACTTCATGTAGACCGCAGGCATAAAATGGAAACACCACGCCTGCAGCGACAAGATCAGGTCGAACTGCCGAGTCGGCTTCGCCTCCGGCGCGTTCGCGTTGATGAAGGATACGTCGTCGGTCGGCACGTTGTTCGCGTTGAGAAAATCGAGCGCCGCATCAGCGTCAGAGTATGTCTTCTGCGAAAACGCCTTGTCGCGCTCGGGCACGGGTTTGTCAGAAAACCCGTCCATGATGGTGATGCGCAAGCCCGGTTGGCACCTCGCGAGCAGCGCGTCGAAGCCGCCCATCCCGCCGCCGATATCGAGGACCGAGGTCAGCGGGCGCGGGATGAAATCGTCTATCGCTTCGAGCGTCTCGAGCAGCTGCAGCCGGTAAGCCTCGCGCCACGCCGCAGGGTCATCGGCCAGCGCCTCAATGCGGCCCTGCTGGACGCGCAAAAACGGAAACGCCCGCTCGGTGATGACGGGCTCGAATTCGATCTCGTTGTCGTCGCTCATGACCTCTCCCTCGGTTTGAAAATCACGTCCTTGTGCGCAACGGCCGCGCGGACATAGTGCAGCGCCGCCATGTGAATCTCGATTGCCGCCGCGCTGTCCGGCAATTCCTCGAGATGGATGATCGGCCGTGATCGAGCGATCGTGCGCGCGGCGCCGGTCAGCGCCGTCGTCTCGAAGCCCTCGACGTCGAGATAGATGGCGTCGACGACCGGGAGCCCCAGCGCATCGATCGTCGTCACTTTCACTTCAACGTCGGCCGTCTCGTCGGTAAGGCCGCTGTCCCACGACAGGCCCGGCGCAATCGCCCAGCTGCCGGCCGAGCGGTGTGCGCGCAGCACTGCCGTGCCGGCCTGATCGCCGAGTGCGTCCGGCCTCAGGTCGACGTTCTTGACGCGCCAGCGCCTCAGGTTGGCCCGCGCGCACTCGAACAGCGTGGGCTCGGGCTCGAACGCGTAGACCGTTGTGAAATGACCAGCCAGGCGCCGCGGCCAGAATCCGGCATGCGCGCCGGCCTGAATGCAGACGCGCCGGCGCTGGCACAGCCGCGCGGCGATATCGGCGTCGGGAAGCCCGCGCTGCACGAACTTGAAACAGGTCTCCGGCGCGTGGTCATAGTTGGGCCACCACGCGTCGAAGTCGGGGCGAAATCTTATTTTCTGATCCACACCCGAACTCCCTTTTTGCGGTCTGTCTTTTCGATTGTCCAAGGGAGTTCGGCGATCAGGCTCAGCCAAGCTTCTGGGGTGAGAAGGCAAATGTGAGCATTGCGGCCGTCGGGCAGCCTCTCTTTCGCGGGCTCGCATGAGATCGAGAAGAAGGCGCCCTTCACGGCAAGCAGGAAAATGTGGCGCAGCACGGTCCTGATCTTGTCAGGCTCGACGTGTTCGAGGACGTCGGTTGCTACGATCAGATCCGCCGGCTTCGGAGGCCAGTGCGTCTGACCGCGGCCCGGGTCATAAATCTGGACCTTGAGCGCCGCGTTCCGGGCGTGGAGCGCGCTCGGCAGCGTCGCCGTCCCGCAGCCATAGTCCAAAACCGACCGCGCATTGAGATCACGGGCCCAAGCCGAGACGATCAGCGCGTGAGAGGCCCCGTGCTCGCCCCATGTCTCCCGGGCATGCACGGCCCTCAGGAGCGCCCGGTATTCGGGCGACGCCACGTCATCAAGCCCGATGGCGTATGCGCCTGTGTGCCTCAGATAGAGCCCGACGTGCCCCATATCGAGGCCGTGGACGCTGCGGCGCGAAAGCCGCCAGGCGAGCACGGTCGCCGCCGGCCCAAGACAGAGCAGCACCGGCCCGGCCGGGGTTCCGATCTCCTCGTCGATTCGATCGATCTCGGCCCACGCGTTCTCACCCGGGCCCTTGACCAGCCGCACGCTCGCCGCGCCGAGTTCGGCCGCTCTGAGCGAGACGTCGGTGCCGGCGACCAGCGTGACGTCCTTGCCCCTCCAGATCCCGGTCAGCTTTTCCCAATAGTCCGGCCGGTCAATCCACGGGGCCGAGTCCGGCCGGCTGACAAACGCGCTCCCATAGGTCAGCGCCGGGTCGTAAAGGCGGGTGTAGGTTTCGCCGGCGTACCGGCGCCAGCTGGGCTTGGTCTCGGCCTCGCAATTGGGGATGCACACCAGCAAGTTCGGGCGCGGCCTGAGCAGTATTTTTCGGAGTTCGTTTGCGAGCACCGCGTTGCGGACCTGAAAGATGCAGTCGCCGCCCAGCGCGAGGCTCAGCTCACCATCACCATACCGAGCGAGACATTTGCCTGCGATGGCCTGATCGAGCGTCTCGTCTTCGCTGAGCACGCGGGGATATGTCATGCGTCCTCCTTGGCCCGGCGCGGTTGACGCGGTTGATAGGCGTCCCGGCAGTGACCTTCGCAGTAGGGGTGTCCCTCGAATCTTGGCCGTCCGCAATATCGGAATTCGTCGAGCTGAGGGTCGCCGAATGGCCAGCAGCAGTGACCGTCGCGGGCCTCGATCACTCTGACCGCGAACTCCGGGTCCAGCGGCGCCTCAATCTGCCGGGGCTCCGGCTTGATCTTTGGCAGCCGCGGTGGCCTTGGCGCCCTGACACGCGGCGTCGCCGGCGCGCGCGTGCGGATCTCGACGCCCTTTTTTGCAAGCCGGTGGACGCGACCGATGATGGCGTTTCGCGTGAGGCGGGCCTGCCGCCCCAATTCGGTCGCGCTGGCTCCGTCGTTCCAAGCAGCGACGAGCCATTGCTCAAATTCGGAAAGTACAACCGCTACCAAAACTTGCGCTCGGCCGCGAGAAGCGAACCGGCGCTGGCCTCGATCTCCGCAAGCTTGTCCGCCGCGAAGAGCTCACGATTCTGATAATAGTGCCCGACCAGCATCGTGAGGCGCGTCCTCATGTCGTCGGGGATGGGCTTGGGCTCGGCGGCGTCATCGCTGTCCGACCCTTCGCTCACCTGCTGTTCGCCGCTCTCGATCACGACGTCGAAGCCCGCGATAAACCGCACGCGGATTCCTGAGAACGGCGCCCAGATTTGTGGCGCGCTGAAACTCGGCAGCGGCTGGACGAGAAAAGACTTCGAACGGTCGGCGATCATGAAGTCGCTCAGGCTGACAGGCGACCACGTCGGCGGGCTCTGGCAGCCGTCGAGCCAGGCGATCTCGATCACCTCGCGCAGCGGCCAGCGTTGAAACTCCCACGGCGCGAAAGAGCACCACGAATTGAAGTTCGCCTCGTAGCGGCCGGCCAGGACGGCGCAGCCGGTGCGCTTCTCGAGGAAGCCGGCAGCGGCGCGCATCATCCGCATGACCGTTGCGTCCTCGTCAGAGCTGTCGATGCGGAGATCCAGCTTGACCTCCTCGAGCGTCATGGGAAACCCGGTCGCAGGCGCAACCTTGCGGATGTCAGTGTGCTTGCCCGGGCGGCTCATTGGGAACGCCGTCATCCCGTAAGGCAGGTCCGAATAGGGCCCGATGAAATTCATTGATCGCCTCCGCGAGGCCCAGCTTTCGATAGCGCGTCAGCGCCGAGCCCGGTGAGCCTATTACCACGTCGATTCCCATGTGCGCGAGCAGATCCGCCTGCGCGTCCAGTTTCACGCGCCATTGATCCACAGAGCCCGAGCGCGGGTTGTTGAGGCCGGCCGGGTGCTTGCCGTGCCAGTGCGAGCCGCGCTGCAGCGTCATGTCGAAGCCGACGAGGATGATCTTCTTGGCGCCGAACTGGCAGGCGAGGTTGAGACCGTGAAAGCCGCCGTTCCCTGACCAGCCGACTTCGCCCGGGTGCTCAAAGATCAGCGCGTCGACCTTGCGGCATTTGATCTTGTGGACGTCGGAAAACTGATGGCAGGCGCCGCGGTCCTGCGAAAGTTTCAGTCCGCCGAATTTTTTGCATCCTTGGTGCTGGCGCCACCATCCGCCGTCGCAGGCGTAGAGGGCTTCTGCCCACCCGCATTTTTGGTACGCGTTGTTGATTGCGAGGACCGCGATCTCCGGGCGCCGCGTAATTTCGAGGTCGACTTCGTTGACGCTGGGTCCGCCGGCGACGATGACGCAGATACGCCTGCTCCAGTCTCGCCACCAGCCGGGTTTTCCAAAGGGCGTGGCTCCGCTGGTTTCGCCTCCTGCTGTCTGCGCTTTGCCGCGCCCTGGCCGACACCTTGCGGGTTGGCCGGCGGCTTGAGCGCCATCGGCTTGATCTGGCCCTCGTAACGCGGCGGCGGGGTTTGAGACAGCGGGCCGTTCTGAGCGCCGAAGGGACGAGCGAGACCGCTTTTGAGCAGCTGGTTATAGCGGTCCTCGGTGATGACCTTGAGACCGTCGACCGGCTTGCCGACCGACGGTCTCAAGGTCATCACCGAG
>Ga0207694_10000175_pt1 | contig 66292 bp, 52 predicted proteins | sample KBSC34metaG_FD_184353 | JGI IMG/M metagenome (GOLD analysis project Ga0207694, IMG submission 184353) | Corn rhizosphere microbial communities from Kellogg Biological Station, Michigan, USA - KBS C3-4 metaG (SPAdes) (version 2) | ecosystem: Host-associated > Plants > Roots > Rhizosphere > Soil... | reverse complement strand
CCTTTTGGATTTATGGCGGGGACGACGGGGCTCGAACCCGCGACCTCTGCCGTGACAGGGCAGCGCTCTAACCAACTGAGCTACGTCCCCAGAGAAGCTCTGGAAGCTGTTACACGCGGACCATTTAGCCGGTCAGGAGCAAGCACCGGAGAGTGCTCGCATGCTCCCGCGCAACAACACTGAGTGTATCAGAAACGTGGGGGACAGAGGGAGGGCGGTATACCGCCTGAAAACACCCTCGAGTTTCAAGCAAGGCCGGCATCTTGAAAAGTTCTCCAGCGCAGACTCTCCTGCGCCGGAGGCTTTCCATCAAGCTGTCCAGGCCGCAACTGGACGAGTATTTCGGGCAGCCGTAAAGCCCATGTCCATCGAGATCCCACGTACACATTGCAGCAGGTGGTTGGCGATGGACGGCAGTTTTTGCGCCGTTACCCGGAACGACGGCCCCGAGACACTCACCGCCGCCACCGGTTGGCGCTGCGCATCCAGCAGAGGAACGGCAATACAGCGAAGGCCCTCCTCGAGTTCCTCGTCATCGACCGCATATCCGCGCCGCCGAGTCTTTTCGATCTCAGTCCGCAGGGCTTCGGCAGATGCAATGGTACGGTGAGTGAACTTCTCGAAGCGCGTCCGGCGGATGATTTCGTTGATCCGATCCTCCGGAAGGAAAGCGAGCATAGCTTTCCCTACGGACGTGCAGTGAATCGGATTGCTCGATCCGATACGGGTGATCATCCGAACCGAACGGGCCGGCTCGATCTTGTCGATATAAATCACACGTGCCTGTTCAAGAATGCAGAGGTGCGCGGTCTCTTCCGTCTCCGCCACAAGACGGCGGAGATGCGGCTGGGCGCGTTCGCGAAGATCGTACTGCTCTATCGCGCGGTTTCCAAAGTCGAACAGCCGAAGACCAAGGCGGAACTTGCCATTTGTCGTCCGTTCGACCATACGGTGACGTTCAAGCACCATAAGGAAACGGTGGGCTGTGCTTTTGTGAAGTTGCAGCGATGATGCTACCTGCGCCAGTCCCAGCGGGACCTCGCTTTCGCCAAGTAGATCAAGTACAGCAAAGGCCCGGTCAAGTGCCTGAACTTTGTAAGTACCCTGAGGGGCGGTGTCTCGCATTATGATCCTTTATTTCGGCAGTAAGTACACCTGTAGTTTCTCAGGATATGGGACCTTACGTCAAGAAAATGGGACGGAAGTGACCGGAAATGAGACGCTTACACCCGTAAAACCTTGAGGGCACAGGGGCCGGATCCTGCTGCTGCTTTACGCAGGCACTTCATCCCCTTCGCCCGGGGCCAGAAAGAGATTCTCCTCCAGCCCGTGCTGGCGCGTATAGAGGTCGTAATAGCGCCCGCCGAGAGCAAACAGCTCGGCATGGTTCCCTCGCTCCACGATCCTTCCCTGCTCCACCACCAGAATCTGGTCTGCTCGCCGGATGGTTGAGAGGCGGTGCGCGATCACGAAAGTAGTCCGGCCCACCATAAGTTGATTCAAGCCGGCCTGGATCATCGCTTCCGATTCCGAATCAAGGGAGCTTGTCGCCTCATCAAGGATCAATATCCGCGGCTGTGCCAAAAGTGCCCGCGCGATCGATAGCCGCTGCCGCTGTCCTCCGGACAACTTCACTCCGCGTTCACCCACAATCGTGTCATAGCCCTCGGGAAAGCGCTCGGCAAATTCATCAACGCGCGCGGTGCGGCAGGCAAACAGGAACTGCTCTTCGGTGGCGTCTGGTCGCGAAAACAATATGTTCTCGCGAATTGATCCATCAAACAGAAACGAATCCTGCAGCACTACACCCAGTTGCGACCGATAGGTGTTCAGATTCACGCAAGCCAGGTCAATTCCATCCACAAGCACCTGCCCTTTTGTCGGCGTGTGGAATGCGCAGACCAGGCTGATAACCGTTGACTTGCCAGAACCCGAAGAACCCACAAGCGCAGTCACGGTTCCCTGCTCCGCCTCAAAGCTGATGCCATGCAGCACGGGCTTGTCCGGTTCATAAGCAAACTCGACATTCTCAAAACGCACATTGCCTTCAATAGACGGCATCATCAGCTTGCGCTTCGGATCCTGATTTTCTTCCAGTTCCGACATGATTTCGCGTGTTCGGTCCAACCCCGCAAATGCCTCCGTCAACTGCGTGCCGATATTCACGATCTGGAAAATGGGCATCACCATGATGGCCAGAAACATGTTGTAGCTGAAGTAGTCGCCAACCGTCCACGAGTGATTCAAAACCGCGTGCCCGCCAAGCCACATCACCAGCGCCGAGACCAATCCGAGGACCGTGGTCGATGCCGATCCGAGTATGCTCGTCATCGTCAGCGATTTCATGACGTTGCTCAGCAATCTCTCTACGCCCACGCCAAACACGCTGGCCTCGCGCTCCTCGGCATGGTAGCCCTTGATCACGCGCACTCCACCCAGCGACTCTGTCAGCCGCCCCGTGACCTCTGAATTGATCTTGGCTCGTTCGCGGAAAATGGGCCGGATCTTCTTGAACGCATATTGAAGAACGAAAACAAACAAACCCACAACCGAGAACACCGTCAGCGTGACCAGCGCGCTGCGATGCATTAAGAAAACGAACGCTAGGACCGCAGTCAGCAGGCCGCCTACAAACTCCACCAGGCCGGTGCCCACAAGATTGCGCACGCCTTCTACGTCGGACATGATCCGTGCAACCAGAGTGCCCGTGCGATTCTCGTCGTAGTAAGCCACAGACAAAAGCCCGACGTGCTTTTGAACCTGGCGTCGCATTTCGGCAATCAGCCGCTGCCCAGCCTTTGAGAGCAACTGCGTCAGCGAGAAAGACGTAATCGCCTGAACAATCATGGCGGAGAAGACAAGAGCAATGATTTTGCCCAACAACTCTGGATGTGGATTCGTCGGCGAAAGCACCTTGTCGAGCAAGGTCTTCGAGGTATACGGCAACACTAGCCCCGCCACGCGGTTCACGGCCATCAAGGCCATCCCGCCCGCCAGTAGCCCTTTACGGGGTGCTATGAGCGCCTTGATCTCAGGCCACAGCTTTTTCAGATCCGGCTTTCGCTTGGGGAGATCCGCTGCACGTGCTCGCGAACTGCCGCTGCGCGGAGACCTTTCGGCGCTCGAACTCATTCCCATCCCGTGGCCCCGCATTGTTCCCATAGGCTAGACCTGCCTCGATCGCCTCGCGGCAATAAAAGATCTCACACACAGAATGACGTAAACCAGCAACAGGCCGGTCATGGTCAACTTCGAGGCCAGCGCGATCATGTCGGGCTGAACACCCGCGCTCTTCGCATGAACGTATCCGCGAATCGACTCGATGCCAACCGCGATGAAGCCAAGCAGCCCAAGCGTCACATTAATATGCATAAAGAGCTTGCGCCGCCCTTCATCCGGACTCATTGCCAGCAGGCCGCACATTCCCAGCGCTGCGCCAAACCATGTCGGGATCAGTGCGGTCGCATGCTGCGCACCTGTGCCAAAGTATCCCGCCAGACCAAGCGCAATCAGCAAAATCGCAAAAACGACAGTTATCTTTGCCAAACAGAGCCGCTCCTTCAGGCTGACGAAAGGATACCAGCCTGATGGATGCACCGGCTCCACTCCACGATTCTGAAGAATGGCTGGATCTACCGCTGGATGCGCGCTGAACCGCCCTTTGCGAACGCCCGAACCTGGTCAACCGTCGCCATTGTCGTATCACCTGGGAAGGTGGTCAGAAGCGCCCCATGTGCCCAGCCCAGCTTGAGCGCGCTCTCAGGAGACTCGCCCGTCAGCAGACCATAGACAAAACCCGAGGCGAAACCATCCCCGCCCCCCACGCGATCGAGCACTTCGAGTTCAGCCGTAGGAGCCGTGTACGTCTTTCCCTCAACCCAGGCCACCGCGCTCCAGCTGTGCCTGCTCGTGGAGTGCACCTCGCGCAGTGTCGTCGCCACAATCTTCACCTTCGGCAGCTTTTTCGCAACGTTGTCCATCATGCCGAAAAAAACGCTTGGATCGAGCTTCGATTTCGCCGCGACCTCAGGCCCCGGAATCCCAAGTCCTTTTTGAAGATCCTCCTCGTTCCCCACCAGCACGTCGACATTCTCGACAATCTTGTTGATTGTCTCCACCGCATGCGTATCACCGCCATGAATCTTCCAGAGCTTCTCGCGAAAATTCAGATCGAACGATGTAACCGCACCGGCAGCTTTCGCCTCCCGCATCAACTCGGCCGCCAGTTGGGCTGTAGTGGCTGAAAGCGCTGCGAAGATACCCCCGCAATGCACCCAGCGCACGCCGCCCGCAAAGATTGTCTTCCAGTCGAAGTCTCCCGGCTTCAATTGAGCCGCTGCTTCATTCGCCCGGTTGTAAAAAACAACAGGTCCGCGAACGCCGAATCCGCGATCGCTATACACCGTTGCCATGTTCGGGCCCGTCACTCCGTCGTGCTTGAAGTGCTTGTAGATCGGCTTCACGCCCATTGCAAGCACCCGCTCTGCAATCAGGTCGCCAATCGGATAGTCCGACATCGCAGAAACCACTGCCGTCTTCAGGCCGAAGCAATTGGAAAGATTCGCCGCGACGTTAAATTCGCCGCCACTTACATGAATCTGACATTCTGTCGCCTTGCGGAATGGAATAATCCCCGGATCGAGCCGGTGCACCAGAGCACCAAGTGACAGGAAGTCGATCTCTCCATCCTTGCGAATCTTCAAACCCTCAGCCATGCCCTTCCAACTCCTTCTCTCTGCGGTTTAGCGACGCCATAACCAAACTACTTCACGCCTCATTCATACTAACGACTGAAGTGAGCTGAGGCTCATGCACCCAGCGACTGCTTCACATCCCCTACCACCTGATCTGGCGTCCATTCGTTGCCGGGATAAAATTTGATCACCTTACCATCCCGTCCAACCAGCGTGGTCGACAGCGTATGAGTAATCGTCTGGTCCGGCTCATTCGAAATGCCCACGTCGAAAAACTTTGCCATCTCTTTCAAAGCTGCCTGGTCAGGCACAGCAAAATCCCAATCAGCGAACGCCGCTTTCTCATCGCTTCCGATGTACTCTTGCCCATAAGCCTTCAGCCGCTCAGGCGTATCGTGCTCCGGGTCGAAACTCACGCAAAGCAGATGCGTCTTCCCTTTCAGCTTCGGATCAGCCGAAAGCTGCCTCTGGATGTTCGCGAAGTTGCGCGTCACCAGCGGGCAGAAGTTTGGCAAAGGACAGCGCGTGTAGATGAACGTGATCAACAGGTCCTTACCGCGAAACTGATTGAGCCGGATCAAGCGCCCGTCCTGGTTTCGCAGCTTGAAATCCGGTACAGCATCCCCCGCCGCGGGCACATGGTAGATGGTCGCAGGCTTGTAGTCCGGTTTCCCCTGGGCAACAACCACAATGTGATCGAGAAAAACGTTGGCGTCGGAACCTTGCGAAACCAGCACATCTGCAGTGATCACGTCACCAGGATGCAATTCCGTGAGAATATTCGCATCCTTGAGCTTGTAAGGCATGGTCATCGCCTCCATGAAGCCCGGAATCGCTTCATGGTTCACCGTGACCTCTCCTGTAGCGGAATTTGTTCCCACCACTTTGCCTCTTAGCTTGTAGCTCTTGTAAGAAGAATCAGCGGTAGATCCTGAGGTGCCTTCCGTCTGCCGATGGCATCCCGATGCCGTCGACATCGCTATCACTGCGAGAACCAATAGCTTCCTGATCACTCCTCAGTTTACAACCGTGGTCCTCGCCCGACATCTCTGATTCGGCGCACCTTAGACTCTCCCCTTTTCCCACAGAGAATGCCGGCGTGGAACGGCGTATAACGCAAACATGGGTATTCAACCGGGGGCGATTGACGCATGGTTGCGCGAGGGCGGCCCTTTGGTTGCCTCCAGCGACCGCGCCGCTCGTGCCATCCGGGCGCAGTTCCATCGGCAGCGTCGCTCAGAAGGAAAATCCGCCTGGCCTGCGCCGAACATCGTCGACTGGAAGACGTTTGTCAGTACCGCATGGCAAGAACGAAATGCAGATGGACGTTTGGTGCTCAATTCAGCTCAGGAACTGGCAATCTGGTCGGAGATCGTACACAGTGACAAGCATCTGCCCACTGCGTTGCCACCCTCCGTTCGCCGGCTTGCCTCGATGGCGATGGAGGCGCACGATCTGATCTGTTCGTACGGGCCGCACCTGCTCCGCGATGACGCGCGCGCCGGCTGGGACCAGGACGCCGGCGCGTTCAGCGACTGGCTCTCAGAGTTCAACGACGTATCCCGAAAGAATGGCTTCGTCAGCCTGAGCCGCCTTCCTCTCGAACTGATATCCACACTCCGATCGGATACCTCACTGCGACCGACCCTTCGCTTAGCGGGATTCGACCGCATTCTCCCGGTTCAGCGTGAAGTGTTCGACGCGTGGGGAGAATGGGACGTCTTTGAGCCTGCCGCGATCGAAACGCAAACACACTTTCATTCCGTTCGCGATGCTCAAACCGAACTCGAAGCATGCGCCAGTTGGTGTCGTCGCTTGGTTGCGGATGACCCGAGTATCCGCATTCTCGTCGTCACTCAGGATCAGGCTCAACGCCGCGGAGATATTGAGCGAGCCTTTCTCCGATTCAGCACTCCGGGTGAGGCTCCGGACTTCGAGTTCTCTCTCGGCGTCCCTCTCAGCCAGATACCCTTCGTCCGCTCCGCGCTCCTGCTCCTCCGTTGGATGCAGGCTCCTCTGAGCGAAACGGAACTGGATTGGCTCTTCGCCTGCGATCTGGTTGCAAATCCAGACGAGTCTGCCGCACTCCAATTCTCAATGCGGATCCTGCGCCGGCGAGACTTGCAGCGAGTTCAATGGGACCTGGAGAAATTCCTCAATCAGCCCTCAATTTCGTCCTCGCTCCCGAAAGACTGGGTCCGACGGATGATCTCTGCCCAACGCAGCCTCAGGGAGACATCCCACCCTCAAGGCCCCGTTGAATGGGCAGACCGTGTTCCATTCCTGCTGGAGACGATGGGCTGGCGTGGATCCATGCCGCGGACCAGCGTGGAGTTTCAGGCACAACGTCGCTGGACGCAGGCCCTCGATACGGTGGCCTCCCTTGGCTTCAATGGCCGGCGGATGTTGTGGCGTGAGTTCCTGATCGAGTTACAGCATTCTGCCGACGACATCCTCTTTGCGCCGCAGTCGGTGGACCTCCCTATTCAGATCGCTGGACCCGCTGAGTCCGCAGGACTCGCCGCGGATGCCATCTGGTTTCTCGGTGCCAACGAAGACTCCTGGCCGGCGATGGCATCCACCCATCCTTTCCTTCCTCTGCACGTACAGCGCGAACTCGGAATGCCCCACTCCTCGCATCTCCAGGACTGGGAGTTCTCAGCCGCCATCACCAGACGCCTGCTCGCCTCGGCGCCGTTGGTGCACTTCAGTTTCGCCGCTCAGCAGGGAGACGTTGAGTCTCGTCCATCACGCTTGATTACTGAATTCGCAGGCGCACCGCTGCCGATGACGCGTGAATTGCTTCCCCCTCCTCATCAAGCCCTGATGGCGAACCCAATGGAAGACTCAAGTACAAAGCCCTTTTCAGGGACCCGTCTTCAGGGTGGTGCAGCCATTCTCTCGTTTCAATCTCAATGCCCATTCAAGGCATTCGCCACCGCCCGTCTTGGCGCACAGGGCTGGCAGGCAGCAGAGAGCGGCCTGAGCGCCAGGCAGCGCGGACAAATTCTGCATGACGTTTTGCATTCCATCTGGTCAGGACACAAGCCAGGCATCAAATCCCATCGCGACCTCCTTGCAATCGATGAGAAAAATCTGCCTGCGTTTGTCGGAAAACACGTCAAGTCAGTGATGCAGTCCCGTGTGCCCGCACACGTCCGGGAGCAAATGCCCCCGATGTACCTTGAACTCGAGGAAACTCGACTCACTCGACTCATCACGGAATGGCTGCAGTTTGAACGGGCGCGCGTTCCCTTCACCGTCGAAGCCACAGAAGCGGAGAGCGCCGTCACGGTAGCCGGTCTGAGCATGAATCTCCGGCTCGACCGTGTCGATCGCCTCCACGATGGATCCCAGCTCGTCATCGACTACAAAACCGGCGCCATCGATCCGAAAGCGTGGGATCTCCCTCGGCCGGATGACGTGCAGTTGCCGCTCTACAAGCTATTTGGCCTTCCGCCCCTTCAGCAATCTCTCTTCGAGGGTTTCGGCGGCCCAGTAAGCGGCGGGCTCGTGTTTGCTCGCGTTCGAACCGGCCACGCATGCTTCGCAGGCCGCGTAACAGATGCAAGGGGCGCCATCAATCCTGACCTGAGTGGGAACAGCTCACTTGTGAAACGCAAGCTTACTGCCGCCGAGGAGTCAGACTGGAAAAACTACATTGAGGAGTTGGCGAAAGATTTCATCCATGGACGCGCTGAGGTAAATCCGCGCGACTATCCAAAGACCTGCGAGCGTTGTGGCCTGTATTCGGTCTGCCGCATTCAGGAACCGGAAAACCGCATCCGCTTCGAACAGGAGCCGCTGGAGCAATTCGATGCCATCGAAGATTAGGGCAATCTTCCCTGCTCCGCCCGATCAGGACCAGCGAGTTCTCGCTCTCGATCCGCATCGCTCAGTGCTGGTGCAAGCCCCCGCAGGCTCAGGCAAAACAGATCTCCTGACGCGTCGTTTTCTGCGCCTGCTCGCGGAGGTAGAAGACCCCCGTCAAATCGTCGCCATCACTTTCACCAAAGCCGCAGCAGCCGAAATGCGCCACCGCATTCTGGACGAACTCGAAAAGGCCGATGAGCGTGAATCGCTTGATCCCGCATCGGGTCTCCCATGGGGCGAAGCTTCAATGGAAGGCTTGGCATCGCGCGCGCTCGCGCATTCCCGCAAACTCAACTGGCGTTTACTCGAGCTGTCTTCTCAGCTTCGGATTTCAACCATCGATTCCTTCTGTCGCGATCTCGCCATTCAGCAGCCTATCCACGCGGGGATCGGCAACAATCTGCAAATCAACGAGAGGCCGGCGGAGCTTTACAGCATTGCGGCTCGCGCCACGCTCGAGAAGCTAGGTGATCCTGAATATCCGGAACTCAGCACAGCCATCCGGGACCTCCTGCTCTGGCGAGACAACAGCTGGAAAGAGTTGGAAGATCTTCTCGTCAGAATGCTCGGCCAGCGCGATCGATGGATGCTCGATTTTGTGTTGAGTCGAAAGCAGGATTGGGACCTTCTTCGTGAGCGCCTCGAACGCCCGATGGCCAAAGCAGTTCAAGAGACACTTCACGGTCTGGAGCACCTGCTGCCGCCCGACGATCGCACCGAGGCTCACGCATTGGCACAGTTCGCCTGTGGTCAGGGAGCAGGCGACAGATATCGAGGGCTCGCGGAACTAGCCGATTTCCCATCCAGTCCTCATGACGATAACGAAGCTCTCGAAGAGGCACGCGGCGCATATCTCTGCCTCTCGAGTCTCGTGCTTAAAAACGATGGTGGAATTCGTCAAAAGATCGACGCGCGCCTCGGATTCCCCAAAGAGCATCTCGACGAAAAGTCACGCATGGAAGATCTGCTCGAACGCCTCTCCACCATACCCGGGCTTGAAGAGGCCCTCGCCGAGGTGCGAAAGCTGCCCCCGGCTCGGTACACGGAAGAAGATTGGCAGATTATCCGCGCCAGCTTCCTGTTGCTCCGCCATGCCGCGGCAGAACTCAAGACTGTGTTTGCGGAAGCCGGTGCTGTCGACTTCATCGAAGTAGCCCAGATCGCCAAACAGGTACTTCGCGATGAAGACAATCTGCCCAGCGATGCCGCGCAGGCCGTGGCGGACGATATCCATCATTTGCTCATCGATGAGTTCCAGGACACCAGCCGCCGCCAGCACGAATTCGTGACTGCGTTGATTGAGGCCTGGCCCGATCCTGTCGACCGGACCGTCTTTGTAGTGGGCGATCCGATGCAGTCGATCTACTTTTTCCGCGATGCCGAAGCCGAGCTCTTCAGCCGCGTTAATAACGTTGGCTTCGAACTCCACGGCGGTGAGTCATTCCCTCTTGACTCTGTCGCTCTCTCCGCCAACTTTCGCAGCGATCCCGCATTGGTTTCCGACCTGAACAAAGCATTCGCACGGATCTTTGCGGATGCAGACGGCAGCGGAATTGAATTCGCCCCGGCAGAACCCGCACGCCAGTCCACGAGCAGTTCAGACAAACGGTTCTTTCTGCATCCTGCCTTCATTCCTCAGTTAAGAACCGGCAATCCAGCCAGCCCCAGCGCTGTGCGCAAAAAGCAGGAAGCAGCGGCTCAACGAGAGTCGGTCAGAGAAGCTCAAACGGACGAGATTGTAGACCTGATCCGATCCCATCTCGATCGGATCGAAGCAGCACGAAGCAGAGGACAAAAATACCGCGTTGCCATCCTCGGCCGTGCGCGTGCCGCTCTCGCCCCGATTGCATTGGCGCTGCGCGAAGCCCGTATTCCCTTTCGTGCCGTCGAACTCGAAAATTTGGCCGAGCGCCCCGAGATCCTCGATGCCGTCGCGCTCACTCGAGCGCTCTTCAATCCCGAGGACCGCATCTCGTGGCTAGGCATCTTGCGCGCACCCTGGTGCGGCCTCACCCTTGCCGAGTTGCACACCATCGCCGGCACCGATGAGAGTGACCGAGTCACGCATCCGATTCCCCAGCTTCTCCGCGACCGGCTTCATCGATTACCGATAGAATCCCGCAAGGCATCCGAACGCGTACTATCGGCATACTCCTCACTCCCACACCTGCGCACTGCTCTCCCGACGGCTTCCGTCGGCACGATGATCCAGCAAATCTGGCGGAAGCTCGGTGGCGATGCCTGCATCGACGACGCCGGCAGGGCCAATCTCGACCTCTATTGGAAACTCCTTGATAGGCTTCCGAACGGCGAGCAAGACTTGCTTGGTCCCGCCCTCGAAGCTGCCCTCGCAGATCTCTGCGCGATGCCCGATCCCGCAACCAGCACCGACTGTGGCGTGCAGCTTATGACAATTCACAAGTCAAAAGGCCTGGAGTTCGAAGTCGTAATTGTCCCCGATCTCCAGGCACAGGGCGGGCGCGGATCAGTCGAACTGCTCTCATGGCTCGAACGCGGCCTCGCCGAACCTGGCGAAGAAGGCGAACTGACGGAATTCCTCATCGCGCCCGTGCAATACAAAGGCACAGATCCCGGTGCCGCAAAGCGATGGGTCGTCCGCGCGCGTCAGGAACGCGAGGTGCAGGAGATGCGGCGAATCCTGTACGTCGCCGCAACGCGTGCGCGCGACGAGCTGCACTTCTTCGCCCAGCCCTCTTACAAAATCGACGCCGACGGCAAAGAGTCGCTGATCGAGCCGTCGAACAGCCTCCTCGCAACAGCGTGGCCCGCACTCGGCGACGAAATCCGCGCACGCTTCGATCAACGGCGCGATTCCGCACAACCTTCAACCTCCATTGAAAATGAACTGATCCTGGACTCGCTTGCTGCGGGCGCAGACAACCTTCTGATCATGCCGTCACCCGCAGTGCCCACCATCATTCGCCGCCTTCCGCCCGATTTCGAGGCAGCACTGGTCGATACTTCCAGCCCCACATCCATCGCCGGCATCATGGGACTCGGCGAACCGGAAACCTACGCCCGTCACGAGGGTGACCGTGCTTCTCGCGCACTTGGGAGTGCGGTCCACAAATTGTTCGAAGACCTGACCCAACTTCGTAAGACGCTGGACTGGGATGCGGCCCGCGCAGCACTCGAAACGTTCCGGCCGCGCATCTCGGCCATAATTCGCGGCTCTGGTTTAACCGGCTCCCAGGCGGAAGCCATTGGCGCGAACGCATTCGACATCGCACTCCGGGCGTCGCGCGATCCCTCCGGGCAGTGGATTCTCTCGCCACATGCTGACGCCGCTACCGAGTCAAGCTGGGCCGGTATGATCTCGGGCGGCCTTCACCAGATCCGCGTCGATCGCCTGTTCCGCGCCGGACTCCATCCTCTCGAAGACGGAGAGGACGCGCTCTGGATCATCGACTACAAAACGGCTTACGCCGAAGCCGACAACATGGCCTCCACATCTGCTGCCCTTCGCAAGGCCTTCGCGCCTCAGCTTGAGATGTACGCGTCGATATTGCGCGGCCTTCACGGCGCGGACGCCCCGATGCGCGCCGGGCTGTACTACCCTCGAATGTCAGTCCTGGATTGGTGGGAGATTTAGCCAGCGTCCCGCACAGCGCCAAGCCCGATCGACCGCATCAACTCAAGCGCATTGCTCGTTTTCACGACCCCCGGTTTGAGCTTGTAATCGAAAATCAGCTTTCCTTCTTCGAGCCTGTCCTCGAAATGGCAATTCACTGCGCGCCCCGCCATCGTTTCCGGAATCTCAGCAAGCGCCAGGTCATGAGTGCTCACGATGCCAATCGCCCCGCGCGACATCAGACTCCGCACCATCAACCTGGTCCCTTCCAGGCGATCGTGCGAGTTCGTTCCTGAGAGCAACTCGTCCATCAAAAAAAGCACAGGCACTTCGCCGGCTGCCAGATCCTCCGCCACCTTCAGCCTTTGAATCTCCGCGTAGAAGCGTGAAGTCCCGCCCGAAAGCGAATCGAGGATGCAGATCGAGGCCGCAACCGCCAGCGGAGACATCGTCAGCGATTTCGCCCGCACCGGCGCACCGCACTGCGCCAGAACCGCGTTCACACCGACACTGCGGATGAATGTACTCTTCCCCGCCATATTCGGCCCGCTCAGCACCATCAGTTGCAAACCGTCTCCGAGCTTTACATTGTTCCGGACAGCCTTCTCTGCGGGCAGCAGAGGATGGGTGAGTTCTGCCGCATCAAAAAGCGGGCCGCCCTCAACCAACTCAGGAAACACGTCATCGGGATGTTCGAACGAATATCCAGCCAATGCTGTTAGAGCTTCGAATTCACCCACCGCGGCAAGCCAGCCGCGGATATGCGGCCCGAATTCCTGCTGCCACTTCTCTGCACGGAATATGCATTGCGTGCTCCAGAAGGTGAGCACGTCGAGCAACCGCATCGCCGGATTGCGACGAGATTCAAGATAGCCCACGATCCTGTCGAGCCCGCGAATCGCGTCCGAAGGCACCATGTTTCCACGCTTCAGACGTACCTGGATCGAATTCAATTTGGAGGCGGCGAAATGCCCATGATCGATCAGTCGAAGCACGCCCGCCAGCACATCCAGATCGCGCGTCGCCTCTTCAATTCTTTCCGCCGCCTCATCCCAGCGGGCATGGATACGATGTGCCCATGCAAGGTTCAGAGCCGAGATTGCCAGGGCGACGGTACCCAGACCCCATACTCCCCAGGCAATCATCGCTGCGATCCACAAGACCGCCAGCGCGGTATTTGTCGCTCGTATCGCGCCACCGCTCAGAAGCGCTTTTCGTTCTCCCCAGTCGGCGAGCGCATCAGGATGGATTCCTGCTCGCACCGTTTCACCAATGCAGAACAGCTGCTCGCGCAACTCTACCCTCTCCCGGAGATCTGCGACTGCCCCGTGCCGTTCCACAATCTCAGGAATCGTGGCCGCATTCAGCAGCCAGCGCGCCAGTGTCTCTTCTCCTGCTCGCGTGCGCGCAGTGCAAAGCAGTTCAAAAAGCGACGCCGGCCCAAACAGGTCGAGATCGCGCGCATAGGGATGAGCAGGCTCCAGGAATCGTTCCCCCGTCTCTCCTTTTCCCGCCCATCTGTCCGATATCCGGGCGATGCCACGTTCGTAAAATGTGATCGACCGCAGCCGATCTCGAATCTGCTGCAGTCGCCGCTCGTGCGCGACGGCAAAGTAAGCAAAGAGTAGGGCAGGAATTAAAAGTAGCCACAGAAACCGCGAGTAGTAGAGCAGCACCATCGCTGCACCTAGAGTGGCGAGAGCAATTGCGAGCTTCGCATAGCCAAGCCGCTTCTCCGCCCTCTCCTCCAGGCTCTGCTCACTTTTCAGTTGTTCGAGATGGTGGTTGTAGAGTTCCTCAGGATTGCGTGCATCGCTGGCTGTTTCGCCCGAACTCATTCATCCACTCCGCTACTTCTCTCAAGAGTAACGCAGCGAAGTTGAAGGTTCGAGTGCCGGGAAAGTCAGCCTCTGGCTTCCGTAGACTGCCTCTGTGCCAGCACGCTCTTATGGTGACGAACATCGGAGCCCTCCACCCAGAAGATTACGTCTTCGGCAATGTTGGTCGCGTGATCCGCAACCCGCTCCAGCGCCCTGCAAATCATCAGAGCGTTCAGCGCCTGCGGAGCGATGTGGCTCTGCTCCTCCATCACCTTGGTCAGCGACTTGTACGCGGCTCGGTTCATCGTGTCCACCGCGTCGTCCATCATCAGCACCGCACGCGCCAGTTCAGGATCCGCATCGATAAAAGACTGCAGACTTTTGCGCACCATTTCCGCGGAGAGCGTCGCCATCCGTGGAATGTCGACAGGCAGTTCCGATACCGCCGGCATCTGTTCCATATTCCGGACACGCTCGCTGATGCTCTTGGCGGAATCGCCGACGCGTTCGAGGTCCGCATTGATTTTGATGACGCTCAGGATGAAACGCAAATCGATGGCCATGGGCTGCTCCATTGCGAGCAAATCAAGAGCCTCCTGGTCGATGTCGCGCTCCAGGCGATTGATCGCCACCTCGCTGCGGCTCACGAGGTCGCAAATGGAGAGATCGCGGACGCGATAGGCTTCGATCGCACGCTGAATCGCCTGCTCCGCCAAACCCGCCATGACCAGCAGATTTTCCTTCAACTGATCGAGACTTTGTTGAAAGCGAATGCGTGTCATCCAAACCTGCCCGTGATGTAATCCTCAGTCCGTTTGTCGCTGGGGTTCGTGAAAATCTTGTGAGTCGAATCGAACTCCACCATGCGCCCATTCAGGAAGAAGCCCGTCTTCTCGGCCACGCGAGCTGCCTGCTGCATGTTGTGGGTCACAATCACGATAGTGTACTGCGATTTCAGCTGGAAGATGAGGTCTTCTATTTTCGAAGTAGATACCGGGTCGAGCGCTGATGCCGGCTCATCCATCAGCAGAACTTCAGGGTCGACCGCAAGCGCGCGCGCAATGCAGAGCCGCTGCTGCTGGCCCCCTGAGAGGCTTGCACCCGATTTCGATTTCAGGTCGTCTTTCACTTCATCCCACAGTGCCGAGTTCTTCAGCGAGCGCTCCACGATCTCATCAAGCGAACGCTTGTTCTTGTACCCGTTCAGCTTCAGCCCCGACGCCACATTGTCATAAATCGACATCGTTGGGAACGGATTCGGCCGCTGGAACACCATCCCCACACGACGCCTGATCTCCACCGGTTTGGCGTCGTTATAAATGTCCATGTCGCCGATGCGCACCGTGCCCGTAACACGCGCAATGGGGTTCGTCTCATGCATGCGGTTGAGGCACCGCACAAACGTGCTTTTGCCGCAGCCGGAGGGCCCAATCAGCGCTGTCGCATGATTCGCAGGGATATTCAGGTTGATATCCTGCAGCGTGTGGTTTGTGCCGTACCACGCATTCAGGCCGCTTACCTCGATTCCGACTCCCACCTAACTTGCCCCTTTCAGAACTCCGCGACTCGTCACATACCGCACCAGCGACACTGCCAGCACAATTAGAACGATAAGTACCAGCGCACCTGCCCACGCCAGCCGATGCTGATCCTCGTATGGCCCGGTCGCATACACCCAGATCTGCAGCGGCAAGGCCTCAATCTCCCTGTTGGGATTGACGCTCCAGAACGCGTTCCCCAGCGCGGTAAAGATCAGTGGAGCCGTCTCCCCGGCAACGCGCGCAAACGCCAGCATGCAGCCTGTGATGATGCCGGGTGAAGCAGTCCTCACTGTGATCGAAAGAACCGACCGCCAATTGGACAGGCCGAGACCAAGCGCCGCCTCGCGGATCATGTCGGGCACCATGAGCAGCATCTCTTCGCTGGTCCGGGCCACCGTTGGGATCATCATGATGCCCAGCGCCACTCCGCCCGATAAAGCTGAAAAATGGCGCTGCGGGATCACAATCAATGAATACGCCGCGAGTCCCATCACAATCGATGGCACGCCATTCAGCACATCGGCGGTGAATCGAATCGCATTCGCCAGCTTCGTTCCGCGCCCGAACTCCGCCAGGTATATTCCGGCGCCAATTCCAATCGGGACACCGATCAGACTTGCGATGCCCAGCAATACGCCCGAACCGACAATGGCATTGGCCATGCCTCCGCCGGATTCACCTTCCGGAACCGGATTCTTGATGAAGAAATCCAGATTCAGCGAACTGGCGCCCTTCAGCAGAAGGTAGACAAAGATCGCGACCAGCGGAACCACCACGAGCGCGGTCGCCAGCGTTGCCAGCCCCGTAACAATGTGGTCGGCCGCCGCCCTGTACTTCGATCGAAAACTGCTCGCGTTCCTCGCCATCAAACCTTCTATTCCCTAATCCCTATTCCCTGTCTTCTGTTCCCTAATCCCTGTTCCCTGTCTTCTGTTCCCTAATCCCTAATCCCTGTTCCCTAATCCCTAGTCCCTATTCCCTATTCCCTAGTCCCTAGTCCCTGTTTTCAACGCGCTCTCGCCGGCGCCCCGCGCGTCACCATCCAGACCAGGAACCGCGCGAGCCCATTCACAATGATCGTTACCACGAACAATGCGAGGCCTATCTCAATCAATGAGCTGCGATGCAGATCGCCGACCGCCTCCGCAAACTCATTCGCAATCACCGATGCCATCGAGCTTCCATTCGCAAGCAGCGACTTGCTGATCTCCGGAGTATTTCCAATCACCATCGTGACGGCCATGGTCTCGCCCAGCGCTCGTCCTAATCCAAGAATCACCGCTCCGACAATTCCGATACGCGCGTTGCGCAGCACGCCCATTCGGATCATCTCCCATCGCGTCGCTCCCAATGCCAGCACCGCCTCGCGCTGCGAATGCGGCACGGCCATCATTACTTCGCGCGTCAGTGAAGAGATGATCGGCAGAATCATCACGGCAAGGATGACAGCCGCAGCCACATAACCCAGACCCGTAGGATTCGTGTCGGCAAACAGCCCCGTCCAGCCCAGATACTTCGCGAGCAGCGGATTCACATGCTCCCTGAGCAGCGGCACCAGCACAAACACCGCCCACAGTCCATAGATGATGCTCGGAATCGCAGCCAGCAACTCCGTGATGAACGCTAACGGTCCTCGCAGGAATCGAGGACACATCTCGGTCAGGAAGATCGCCAGACCGACGGCCAGCGGTACGGAAATCAACAAAGACAGAAAAGAGGACACAAGCGTGCCATACACAAAGGGAAGCGCGCTGAACTCCCCGTTAACCGGATCCCAATAGTTAAGCAGGCCGCTGTATCGGTCACGCGTCCCCGGCTGAAAGAAGAATTTGAAGCCGAATTTGTGCCAGGCCATGCCGGATCGAAGCATCAGCTCCGAAAGAATCAGTAAGACAATCGCGAAGATGCTCAGCGCGCAAAGAACCATCAGCCCCTGAAAGACCCGATCGGCAAACGCCGAGTTCCCCCGCCTATTCAGAAACTGCCTGACAGCGGAGATTTCCGTCTTGGACGGTTCCACCCGCTCCGGAACCGAAACCTTAGGTGGAGTTGGAGTTGGCGGTTGAGAAAGGCGTATCTCTGGCACTTGGACTGTCACCGACTGTAAGGCTACCCGTCGAAGATGAACAACAGGTTACAGTGCCGCTAAATCCAGCGCATACAAAGCACTTCGCTGTGCCCCACCCAGCCAGACCCCCTGATTCCCAAGGTTCGATGCCGTCTCGCAAAGCCCTCACGATCCCTTCGCAAATCTGATTTGCTCTGTTCTACGGAGTGGGGAGGCTCCGATAAGCTTATGTGCTGGAAATCATTAAGGTCGACCCATGCGCTCAACTGCTCTCCTGCTCGCACTCACCCTCATCCCCGTGTCCGGATTCGCTCAACCATCGAACAATGCCGCTGAACCCGACCCGCCGCATCGCAGCTGGCACGCATCGTGGGTTACGCATCCAACCGCCCCCCTTCGCGAACCCCTCGTTCTCCACTTCCGGCGTCCGCTCCAACTCTCATCGGTCCCATCCACCTACATCGTCCGGGTCTCTGCCGACAATCGCTTCATCCTCTATGTAAACGGAGCCCGCGTAGGCGACGGCCCAGCCCGTGGGGACCTGACCCACTGGCGCTATGAACGATTCGATCTCGCCCCATACCTGAAGACCGGCCACAACCTGATCACCGCCACGGTCTGGAATTTCGGAGTCTACGCACCCATCGCGCAGTTCAGCGACCGGACAGCGTTCCTGCTCGAAAGCGAGGCAACAGGAGCGACCAGCATCAGCACTCCAAAGGATTGGCAGGTCGAAGAAGAGCATGGCGTGCAGCCGCTCGGCCGCGACAAGGTAACGCTCAAGACATACTTCGCCTCCGGCCCCGGCGAAGAACTCGACGCCTCCAAATACGACTGGACCTGGAATTCCGAAAACCAGAGCGAGAGCTGGGTCTCCGTTGCCAGCCCTATGCGCGACAGCATCTTCCCCGTAAATGGCGCTCATTCCGCCGACACCACCGGCGACAATCCCTGGGGCCTGATCCCTGATGACCTTCCGCACATGGAGTACGCGGCGACAGAAGCGGGAAAGGTTGTAGTCGCGTCTCAAGATCGACCGGTTCACACTGCCGGAAGCTCCGCGGCTGTTCAAGCAGGAACAGGTGCTCCCCTATTCCCTGTGAACGGCTTCCCGAACGAAGCTACTCGCATACCCGCAGATACTCATCTTCATATCGTGCTCGATCGCAAGACTCTGACCACCGCGTACCCAGAGCTCATTGCTTCCGGAGGAAAGGGGTCTCACATAATCCTCACCTACTCCGAAGCACTCTATGACGATAAGCAGCACAAAGGAGATCGAGACGCAACAACGTTTGGAGACGAACTTTATCGCAAAGCCCTCGGCCTCACCGACAGCTTCCTCCCCGACGGCGGTCCGCACCGCGTCTTCATGCCCCTTTGGTGGCGCACCTGGCGCTACCTCGACCTCGACATCACCACCGGCTCCGAACCCCTCACGCTCGAGTCCCTCAAGGCCTACTTCACCGCCTATCCCTTTCAGGAACGCGCCAAATTCGACTCCGGACAGCCCGACCTCGACAAGATCTGGGACATCAGCTGGCGAACCGCCCGCCTCGACGCCCACGAGACCTACATGGACACGCCCTATTACGAGCAGCTACAGTACATCGGCGACACTCGCATACAGGCGCTCATCTCCTATACCGTCGCAGGTGACGACCGCCTCGGTCGCCAGGCTCTACAGGCCTTTGATCAGTCCCGCATTCCAGAAGGCATCACCCGCAGCCGCTACCCCAGCTCGCTTCCGCAGAATATCCCCACCTTCTCCCTCATCTGGGTTGGCATGCTCCACGACTACTGGATGTACCGCCCCGATCCGCAAATCGTTCGCGATTCCCTTCCCGGCACTCGCGACGTCCTTACGTGGTTCGCCAAATACGAACGCACCGACGGGCTGCTAAGCGAACTCCCTTGGTGGAGCTTCATCGACTGGGTCGTCAAAGGCGAAATCCCCTCCTACGATTCCAATCACGAATCCTGCATGACCTCTCTTCAGTACCTCGGCGCTCTCATCGACGCCGCCGATCTCGAAAAGAACCTCGGCGACCCCGTTCTCGCCCAGCGCTATCAGGCCCGCCTCAATCACGTCCGCTCTGGAATCGCCAGCATGTGCTGGGTGCCATCGCGTGGCCTTCTCGCCGAGAACCCCGATCAGAAAGTCTTCAGCCAGCAGGCCAACATCCTCGGCGTCCTTTATGACGTCATTCCCAGGGACAAGCAGCAGGACGTCTTACGCCGCCTGATCGACATCAAGCCCGGAGAAACACCTGACGGCGTAATGTCTGCTTCCTACTATTTCCGTTTCTACCTGGCTCGCGCGCTCGATCACGCGGGCATGGCCGACGACTACCTCAAAACCCTCGACCCATGGCGCGAACTGCTGCCTCTTCACTTCAGCACCTGGCCTGAACAGCCCGGAGAAACTCGATCCGATTCCCACGCTTGGTCGGCTCACCCCATCTTCGACATGCTTACGCTCGTGGCCGGAATCAGACCGGAAAGTGACGGCTTTGCGAGCGTCGAAATAGCTCCGCATCTGGGTCCGCTCGATCATTTGAACGCCACCTTTCCTCACCCTCAGGGGGACATCAAAGTTCAGTATCGGCGGGTAGGTTCCGCCCTCGATGCGACCATCACGCTTCCGGGAATCCTTACCGGGCGTTTCACCTACGGTGGCAAAGACTTTGAACTCAAGCCGGGGGTGAACCACGTGGAGGCCCACTAGTGCTGCCTCCCTTGGTCCAAACCGCGAGAAAATCGATGTATTACCTCTCACTGGGAGGTTCCGCGTTCTTGCTAAACGTGCTACAACATCCAACATGGCAAGAAGTAAGAGCGCAGAGCCAGCTGGACACGTCAATCTAAGAACGCTTGCGGAACATTTGGAGCTTTCCCAAACCACCGTCTCCCTGGTCCTCAACAATTCCCCATCGGCAAAGTCCATCCCGCAGGAGACGCGCAATCGTGTCCTTGAAGCCGCCACGCGCCTTAACTACCGGCCAAATTACTTCGCCCGTTCGCTGCGCCAAAGCCGGTCGATGTCCGTCGGTGTCCTTGCACCCGATTTGAGCGAAGGCTATTTCACGCGGGTGATGAGCGGTGTTGTCCAGGAACTCACCCACGCCCACTATTTCTACTTCACGGCGTGCCACGACTGGAACAAAGACCTCATCGAGCAGTACCCGCGCATGCTCGTGGAACGGGCCGTCGATGGATTCCTGCTGCTCAATACCCCCGCGGAGCAGATCGCAGTTCCCGTTCCCGTGGTCGCCATTTCAGCGCACAGCCCGATGCAGAATGTAACCAATATCGTGCTGGACCATCACAAAGCCGTCGAAATCGCGCTGAAGCATCTCTTCGACCTTGGACATCGTCGCATCGCCTTTATGCGCGGACCGAAGGCGATTCCCGACTCCGAGTACCGCTGGCGAAGCATCGAGGAGGTCGCGGGCGAAATCGGCCTGCGCATCGATCCCGCGCTTGTGGTTCGCATCGATGCGACGGGTTGGTCCAGCAAGGCAGGCCACCACCCCATGGCCCCGGAGATTGGGCACAAACCCATGCAGGCCCTCCTGAAAGAGACGAAGGACTTCACCGCGGTCTTCTGCTTCAACGACATTTCGGCAATCGGCGCGATTCGCGCTCTTAAGGACGTCGGGCTCCGCGTACCGGAAGATGTCTCGGTCGTCGGCTTCGATGACATTCAGTCTGCCGCTTACTCCACACCATCGCTGACGACGGTTCGACAGCCGCTCTTTGAAATGGGTCAGAAAGGCGCCAAGATTCTGCTCGATCGCATCAGCAATCGCGAAGCCGACTACCCTTCTGAAATCGTGGTTGAACCTGAACTGGTGATTCGCGAATCCACTGCCGTAGCAAATGGGCGACACATAGCGTAAGCGTTAAATCTGGCCGCACATGGACTGGAACCAACGGCTGATGTACACCTGCGCATGAGCTTCGCCACAGTAGTGCCGCGCCTGCGGTTTGTCTGCGGCTTCTTTGGTCCACTTGAAAATTGCGAGTTGCGCGTCGCTGCAGTGGATCACAATCCAGCGGACCGGCTTTTCGCTCTCCTCGCCGCAGATCTCACATCGATATATCGTGTCAATCACTACTACCTCCGGGAATACAACTGCGTTCCTGATACGTGTGCCGAGCCCAACTATTCAAGCATCTGCAAGTCAAGGGGCGGCTCGAGCAGGCAATCCATCTTTCCAATCTCGGTTAGCGCGCGATTCAGCGCTGACGATTTGCACGGCTCCACCGTGACCACAAACGGCAACGCCTCTGCCGGGTAGCCGGCCTTCTGCACAATGGCTCGAATGTTGATCCTCTGCCTTGCCAGCGCCGCGGTAATTTCTGCCACGATGCCGGGCCGATCCACCACCAGGAACCGAATGTAGTGCGGCACTTCGAACTCAGCACCGATCTTTGCAGGCACCGACGGAATCGCCACTCTTCGCGATCGATGTGCCAGCGCCAGAAGGTCGCTGACCACAGCCACCGCTGTGGGGTGTCCGCCGGCGCCATGACCCGAAAAGACCACGTCTCCACCGTAGCGGCCGGTCAACACGACCATATTTTCCGTCCCGCGCGACCACGCCAATGGCGAGTTCCGGTCCACCAACATCGGACCCACGGTCGCCGCCACCTCTCCGCCCGATTCCTCAGCCCTCGATACCTGCCGGATCGTGCAATTCAAATCCCGTGCATAGCTGAAGTCCACTGCCGAAACGCTCGTGATCGGCTGGGGCACAATCTCATCCGGATCCACAACCACCCGCAGAGCCAGCCGCATCAGGATCGCGAGCTTCGATCGAGCATCGAATCCGCCCACATCTTCCGTGGGATCGGCCTCTGCATACCCCTTCGCCTGCGCTTCCGCCAACACCGCAGCGTACTCGGCGCCCGCCTCCATCCTGCTCAGGATAAAGTTGCAGGTTCCGTTGAGGATTCCTTCCATCCTCCGGATATGGTCCCCAGCCAGTCCCTGCTCCAATCCAGGAATAACGGGAATACCACCGGCAACGGCAGCGCCGTATTTCAGGTGCCCGCCCTTCTCCGCAGCCAGCCGCTCCAGTTCAACTCCGTGGTAAGCGATCAACTTCTTGTTCGCCGTAACCACACTCTTGCCGGCCTCGATTGCCCGCCTGACCCAGGTACCCGCCGGATCCAATCCGCCCACCAGTTCCACAATCACGTCAACGTCTGAGCCAAGAACCTCTTCCCAGTTCTCGCTCCAACGCACCCCAGAGGGAACCCAATCTGCTCTCTTGCGCGAGACGTTGCGGTTGAAGATATGCGTGATCTCCAGCCCATCCGGCTTCGACTCCAGCAGAATTCGTGCCACGGAACTGCCAACCGTTCCAAATCCAAACAGCGCAATGCGCAGTGGCGAACGGCCATCTGATTCGGCGATAGAGTCTTGTCCGGACACAGCGGTTTTCAATTGGGACGGCATCAAATCCTTCAATCGGGGTCGGGAATTTAGGATGCATCGATCATACCTGAAATCAACATCTTTCCCCCAATCGCAGGTAATGCCGACACTCATGTACGATAGTTCAGGATGCGGCGCGCCCTTTCCATCCTGCTGGTGCTCCTTTTCGGAGCCGGACCTCTATCGTTCGCCTTCAGTCTGAGCGACGATATCTCGCTGCCCGCATGTTGCCGCCGTCACGGCGCTCACCATTGCGCCATGGACACTCAGCAGTCTGCGAATGCGGCCGCCTCCGGCCTCACCAAGGTCCGCTCGCGCTGCCATCAATACCCGCAACATCCCAATGCGAGAACTTCATCGTTCGCCGCGAATCTCGTTTCATTTGCGCTCCTAGTTCGAACGGGACACGAGACCAGTTGCTCGACTCCCGTCGCCACTGGCATTACCAGCATTCACCTCAGGACTCCCGCCCTCCGCGGCCCTCCGGCAACACACCTCAGCTAACAACTCAAACGCTTCCCCAGGCTAATCCGCGCCCTGCTCAATTCAGGCGCGCAGCACTTGTTGTCGTGAGGTCATTGCCATGCGTTCCCTCCGTATTTCCGCAATCATCCTTCTTCTTTTGTGTTCCCTGCCGGGGCACGCTACCGTTTTCGCCACCATCCACGGCGTTGTCCACGATGCCCAACACCGGCCCATCGCCAACGCGCAGATCAAAATCGTTGCAGCCGCCTCGGCATTTTCGCTCAGTGCCAGCACGGCTGCGAATGGCACCTTTGAAATCGCCCAGGTTCCGATCGGCGTCTACAAGCTATCGATTTCCGCCAATGGCTTCGCCGAATATGTTCAGCCTCTCACCATCACCTCCGCCTCGAACCCCGTGCTGCACATTCCGCTCGCAGTGGCCGGCTCCGAAGAAAGCGTCGTAGTCAGCGCCGCCGGCTACTCGGCCGCCGAGACAGAAGCCACCTCCCCAACAACTCTCGTTACCCGCGCCGACATCGATCAGACCCCAGGGGCCTCTCGCACCCTTGGCATGCAGATGATCACCGATTTCGTTCCCGGCTCCTACATGAACCACAACATGCTCCACATCCGGGGTGGTCACCAGACAAGCTGGCTCATCGACGGAGTCTCCATCCCCAACACCAAAATCTCCTCCAACGTCGGCCCTCAGATCGATCCCAAGGACATCGACGAGGTCGAAACGCAGCGCGGCAGCTACCAGGCCGATATCGGCGACCGCACCTACGGCATCTTCAATGTTCTGCCGCGCAACGGATTCGAGCGCGACCACGAAGCCGAACTCCTTCTCTCCGGCGGCAACCTCTACACAGGCGAGGCTCAGCTATCCCTGGGCGATCACACCTCAAAGACCGCATGGTATGTCAGCGGCACCGGTTCCCGCTCCAACTACGGCCTCGAGACTCCGGTCCCGGAAATCCGGCACGATTCGACGAACTCACAAAGCGTATTCGCCTCGCTGCTCCGCAATCAGACCGCCCGCGATCAACTCCGCCTCGACGCGCAGTTCCGCAACGACTTCTTCCAGATTCCCTATGACCCCGATCCCAACGACTGGGAACAGCAATCCGCTTACTACAACTCCTACGGCCTGCGCGACCGCCAGCGCGAACAGGATTCCTTCGTCATCTTCAACTGGGTGCGCACCCTCTCACCGAAAGCCACGTTTGAGTTGGCCCCGTTCTACCACTTCAATCAGGCCAAGTACGACTCGCCGACCAACGACTTCCCCGTCGCCACCACCTGGCATCAGACCTCCAACTACGTCGGCGCCCAGGCCGACCTGCACGCAACCGTCGGACCCAACAACATCACCGGCGGCGTTTACTCGTTCTATCAGCATGAACGTGACTTGTTCGGACTCCACATCAACGACGATAGTTTTCCTGACTCCAGCGTCCCCAACACCACCGCCATTCAGAGCGCTGGAATTGCAGAGTTCCACTTCTCTGACCAGCTGAAGGTCGGCCGATACGTATCTCTCTATGGCGGCATGCGCGTCTCCAGCTATCACGCTGGACTGACCGAAAACGCAGCTTATCCGCGAATTGGCGCAACAATTGAAGTACCACATCTGCGCTGGGTGTTCCGCGGCTACTACGGCCACTACTTCCAGCCCGCGCCAGTGCAGACGGTTTCTTCAGCCCTACTTGATTACGTCCACAGCCAGCCCGGCCAGAACGCCTTTGTGCCGATTCCTTCCGAGCGCGATGAAGAACACCAGTTCGGCGTTACGATCCCCTGGCGCGGATGGACCGTCGACATCAATAACTCACGCAACCGCGTCAACAATTTCCTGGATCACGCCAACGTCGGCGAGTCGAACATCTATTTCCCCATCGCCGTGGACGGCGCGCTGATTCGCTCCTGGGAACTGGCCATCCGCTCACCCCAACTCGCACACTTCGGCCAATTCCATCTCGCCTACTCCAACCAGATCGCACAACAACGCGGCGCTGTCACCGGCGGCTTCACCTGCACCGACCCCGATGATGATGCCTGCACAGAAGGCCCCGACTACACTCCCGTAGACCACGACCAGCGCCACACGCTCAACACCGGCTTCACGGCGAAACTGCCCATGCACAGCTGGTTCGCAAGCAACGTCTACTACGGAAGCGGCTTCGCGAATGGTCTCGAAGGCGCAGACGTCGGTCCATACAACGGCCCCTACCTTCCCGCTCACACCACCTTCGATTCATCTTTCGGTCACAGCTTCGGCGAACGCCTGTCCTTCGCAGTGAGCGCCGTCAACGTAACCAACCACCGCATTCTCCAGGACAACAGCATCACCGTAGGCGGCTTCCACTTCAACGATCCCAGGTTGATCTCAGCGCAGGTCCGATACCGCTTCAAATTCTAGAGCTGAATTCGATCGCCGACACATCGGGTGCCCCATCCTGAATTGGCCGTCAGGACAATTTAGGGTGGGATCAGAAACACTGTCGGGTGCCCCGATGTTCCGGGAGTTAGGAATCGAGCACTCAACTTCAATCAACCGGAATTGAACCAGAATTGGGTGCCCCATCCTGAATTGGTCGTGAGACCAATTTAGGGTGGGATGCAAGAATCTCCAATCCGCCTACTCCACCTCAAACAACCCCGGCATGACCTCACCCGCATTTCCCTGCACAACATTCGTGAACGCCTGCGCATTCAGTGGCGCCTCCGGCCCGATGTACACAGTGCGCGCCCCATTCTGCTTCGCCCAGTGCACAAAGTTCGCCGCCGGATACACCGACCCAGAGGTCCCGACCACAATCATCAGCGTAGCGCGATCGATTTCGCGCTGAATCATTCCCATATCCAGCGGAATCTCACCGAAGAACACAATATGCGGACGCAACCTTGCACCGCACGCGCAGCGCCCAACCTCGCTCAGGCTTTTATAGACGCGACGATCCTCAACCGGCGGCTGTCCGCACTCCTGTTCACACCGCGACTTCGTCAACTCGCCATGCATGTGAATCAGCCGCTTCGACCCCGCACGCTCGTGCAGATCATCCACATTCTGCGTGCAGAGAAAAAACCGATCGCTGAGCCGCGCCTCAAGCTCCGCCAGCGCAACATGCGCAGGATTCGGTTTTGCGTTTGCTCCCTGCTCGCGCCGCTGCGAATAAAACTGCCACACTAGCTCAGGGTTCTGCTCCAGAGCCTCTGGCGTACACACATCCTCAATCCGGTGTCCCGCCCACAACCCATCCGAAGCCCGAAACGTCGGCAGTCCGCTTTCTGCACTGATTCCCGCCCCCGTCAACACAAACACCCGATCCGAAGGCCCAATCCTGATCCTCTCCAATCCCCTGCTCCCTGCTCCCTGATCCCTGCTCCCTGATCCCTGATCCCTGACCCCTGATCCCTTGTCCCCTCGTCCCCTCGTCCCCTTGTCCCCTTGTCCCCTTGTCCCCTTGTCCCCTTGTCCCCTGCTCTCAAGGTTCCAGCAATATCTTCCCCGTCGTCTTCCTGTCTTCCATCTCCGCCTGGGCACGCCCCGCCTCAGCCAGCGGATACATATGCTCCATGCGCAGCTTCAACTCGCCGCTCTTGACCGAGTTCAACACTTCGCCCGCGCGCCATTCCAGCTCCTGCCGCGTTCCCACGTAGTGCCACAGCGTCGGGCGCGTGATAAACAGCGAACCTTTGCTACTCAATTGAATAAGGTCGAACGGAGGCACCGGTCCACTCGATCCTCCGAACAACGCCATCAGTCCGCGCGGCTTCAGACAGTTCAGACTATTCTCAAAAGTCGTCTTGCCGACCGAGTCATAGACCACATCCACTCCCTTGCCACCCGTCAGCCGTTTCACCTCAGCCAGAAAATCCTGCTCGGTATAGAGAATCACCTCCGCAGCGCCAGCCTCGCGCGAAAGCTCAGCCTTCTCCTTAGTCGACACCGTCGTGATCACCCGCGCGCCGATCTTTGCAGCCATCTGCGTCAGCAGCAATCCCACTCCGCCGGCTCCGGCATGAATCAACGCCGTATCCCCACTCTTCAGTGCATACGTTGAGTGCGCCAGATAGTGCGCCGTCATTCCCTGCAGCATTGCTGCCGCAGCTTGTTCCGGAGTCAATCCGTCCGGCACCTTCACCAGTTGCGCCGCGGGCACAAGCGCGTACTCTGCGTAACTCCCTAGCACCCCGACAGAAGCCACCAGGTCGCCGGGCTTGAAACCGGTCACGCCCGATCCGAGGTCTTCAATCGTTCCCGCAGCCTCGCTGCCGGGAACCAGTGGCATCGTCGCCTTGTACTGGCCCTTGCGGAAATAGATTTCGATGAAGTTCACGCCGACGGCTTCAACGCGAATAAGAACCTGTCCCGGGCCCGGCACAGGAATCGGCAGGTCAGCGAGCTGCAAGACTTCAGGCCCGCCCGTGTTCTGAATCTGTATTGCGTTCATACATGCGAAAGCATGCACCCTGACACCGCGTCACTGCAAGCAAAGTATTTCTCGATCGGCTCTGCGCGATCGCAGTGGGAAATCTATTCGGCGCACAATCAAAAACCCCGCCCGGATCATCTCCGCGCGGGGTCCGCATTTCTAGTCCCTGATCCCTGGTCCCTGTCTTTAGTCCCGATCCCTGAATCCGTTCCGATCCGACAGGATGCTCGGCTCTTCCGGCGTCCGCAGCCGCACAATCCGATCGATCGCATAAGGCGTACGCTGCTGGCCCGTGTAGTAGTGCCGCACCTGCAACTCGCCAAGCAGCCCGATAGCCAGCAACTGAATTCCGCCCAGAATCAACACTCCCGCAATCACAAACAACGGCCCGTGCTGATCCATCACGTTCTGATGCGGGTTGACGATCTTCATCCCCAGCAGCAGCGACGAAACCAGGCCGCCAAACAAAATACCCAGCGCTCCGATCGTGCCGAAGAAATGCAGCGGCCTGCTCATGTACTTCAGCAGGAACCGGATCGTCAGCAGATCGAAGAACACGCGGAACGTCCGCCCGATCCCGTAGTGGCTCTTGCCCCGTTCGCGGTGAACGTTCTTGATCGGTATTTCGCAGATCGACGCCCCATACCAGCTCGCCAGCGCCGGAATAAACCGGTGCATCTCGCCATAGAGCGGAATGTTCTGGATCACTTCCTGCCGATACGCCTTGAACGTTGTCCCGAAGTCGTGAATGTCCACGCCCGACAGCTTCGCCATCAGCCAGTTTGCACAGCGCGAAGGAATGCGACGCATCACAAAGTTGTCGATCCGTTCCTTGCGCCATCCGGAGACAACGTCGTAGCCCTCTTCCAGTTTCTCGAGGAAATTTGGAATCTCATTCGGATCGTGCTGCAGATCGCCGTCCATCGCCAGGATGAAATCACCGGACGCATTGTCGAATCCCGCTGCAAGCGCCGAAGTCTGGCCGAAGTTGCGACGCAGTTTTACAACCAGCACGCGGCTGTCCACCGCGGCAATCTCTTCCAGAAGCTTGTAAGTGCGGTCGCTCGAGCCATCGTCCACCAGAACCAGCTCGAAGTTGTCGCCGACCTGCTCCATCACCTGTTTCAGGCGGGCATATAGAACCGTTACATTGTCCTCTTCGTTGTGAAAAGGAACCACAATCGAATACTTCGGCATATCTATAGTATAGACGCGACGAAAATGCGAAAGACGCTTATTTCGTCACTCTCGTGAGACGAACAACGCCAATCACCGGCCCACCGGCGTCAGCGATCCAGTTCATCAAGCATTTGCTGCATCTCGCTGAGCGCATGGCGGTTGCCTGTTCGCGCCGCGCAAGCTATTCCGGCCTTCAGCTTCTCCACCGCGTCTGCATTGCGACCGACTTTCGACAGCGTCTGCGCCGACATGAAGTAGGCCGCCACATAATCGGGATTCTGCTCGATCAGGACATCAAACTCCTTCAATGCCGCATCCACTTCCCCACGGTTCGCCAGTTCCATCGCGATCCCGTAGCGAGCGAAGCTGTTCCTGGGGTCCAGGGCGAGAATCTCTTTCAGTCCTGCAATCTTGTCCGTTGTACTCATAGTTTGGGAATCTCTGCACCAAGGCGATTTGCGTAAATGACCTCTGATTGCCGAAACTGAGATCAGCGCCTCGGCGCAGCGTCTCAGGTTCCTTCATTGTAGCCGGAACCAAACAGCGTGCCGAAGGTTTCCGAACCAGAAAGACGGAGCAAGCCACCATGAGTACGGCTCAAGCCAACCCGCTCGTGCGTACCGTAGCCAGCACGCAGTCCGAAATGACTGAGATCATTCTGCCCAACGATGCCAACACGCTGGGCAACCTGCTCGGCGGACGCCTCATGCACTTCATCGACTTGACCGGCGCCATTGCGGCCTATCGTCACTCACGCACGCACGTCGTCACCGCGGCCATGGATCACATCGACTTCATCCAGCCAGTGCACGTCGGCGATCTGCTCATTCTTAAATCCAGCGTCAATCGCGCATTCAACACGTCTCTCGAAGTCGGCGTAAAGGTCTGGGTGGAAGATCCGCAAACCGGATCGCACCTCCACGTTGCCAGCGCCTACCTCGTCTTCGTCGCCGTCGACGAACATGGCCGTCGCCAGAAAGTGCCCGCCGCTCAACCCGAGACCCCCAACGAAGTCAGAAGATACAACGATGCCCTGCTTCGCCGCGAACATCGCGAATCCGAAGCAGCTCGCCGCAAGCAGGAGCGGCGCAACGCAGGCCTCACCAAAGTCTAGCGCCGCCGGACGCAAAGCGTCAGGGCACGACTTCAGTCGTGCCGTAATCGGAAACGAAGATAGCGGGCTTTAGCCCCTGAAGGAAGTTAAGGAGCAATCAGAACAATGGCTCATTCACATGCCATGCCCCAGCCCGTTGCTTTGCCGGGCGTATCCAAGATCGTCGCCGTCGGTTCCGGAAAAGGCGGGGTCGGCAAAACCACCGTCGCGGTTAACCTCGCAATTGCCCTTTCCAAGCTCGGTCAGCGTGTCGGTCTCATCGACGCCGACATTTACGGACCCAATGTCCCCCTGATGATGGGCTCATCGCAGTCGCCCCGCGTCGATCAGAACAATCAGATCCAGCCAAATGACACGCACGGCATCAAGACCATCTCCATCGGCTACATCTCGCCCGGCGACAAGCCGCTTGTGATGCGTGGTCCCATGCTCCACCAGATCATCCGCCAGTTCCTCCAGCAGGTGAATTGGGGCGAGCTCGACTACCTCATCGTCGACCTCCCTCCCGGCACAGGCGACGTCGTCATCTCCCTCGTCCAGACCGTTCCGCTCACCGGCGCCGTCGTGGTCTCGACCCCAAGCGACGTCAGCCTTCAGGACGCACGCAAGGCTCTCGAAATGTTCGCGCAGGTCAATGTCGAAGTCCTCGGCATAGTCGAAAACATGAGCCACTTCACATGCCCTCATTGCCACGAGGTCATCGACATCTTTTCCAAAGGCGGCGCCGAACGCACCGCGGCTCAGTTCAAAATTCCGTTCCTCGGTTCCATTGAACTCATCCCCGCGATCCGCGAAGGCGGCGACAAAGGACTTCCTGTAGCCCTCGCGGGCCCAAAAAGCCCTCAAGCAGCAGAATTCTTCGCCGTAGCTCAAAAGCTCATGGAACGCGCCGACGCAGCCGCAGCCTCCGCATCCGACGTCATCGAAATCAGCTGATCATTTTCCTTTGACTCGGTCACACATGTGGGTACCCCATGTCTCCCGATTTTGGAGACATGGGACGGGTAATTTCACTGGAGCCGGGTGTCCCATCCAAGCCGCACCCAAATCAATCCTCAACCCGAAACACACTCCGCGCAGCTTGGGTGGGATACGAAAAACAATGCCTCTGCACCCCCGCCGGGTGCCCCATCCAAGCCGCACCCAAATCAATCCCCAACCCGAAACACACTCCGCGCGGCTTGGGTGGGATACGAAAAACAATGCCTCTACACCTCCGCCGGGTGCCCCATCCAAGCCGCACCCAAATCAATCCCCAACCTGAAACACACTCCGCGCGGCTTGGGTGGGACACGAAAAACTAAGGGAACACCACCCCAACCCAACTCCCAGTCCCAATCCACTTCGCACTTTGTGCGAAACGAATGAGAAACGATAAACTTTCCGAACTTCATATGAAACGAGTCCTCCTCTCCTGGAGCAGCGGCAAAGATTGCGCCTGGGCTCTCCACCTCCTCCGTCAGCAGCCCGACATCGAAGTTGCCGGCCTCCTTACCACCATCAACAGCAAGTTCGATCGCGTAGCCATGCACGGCACGCGTCGAACCGTCCTGGAATCTCAGGCCGCCGCAGCCCACCTTCCGCTCTGGCAAATCCCGCTGCCATGGCCCTGCCCGAACGAGGTCTACGAGCAACGCATGTCCGAAGCGTGCAGCCGTGCAGTCGCCGAAGGAATCAATGCGATCGCGTTCGGCGACCTGTTTCTGCAGGACATCCGCACCTACCGCGAAGCTCAACTCAAGCCGACCGGATTGGAACCGCTCTTCCCGCTCTGGGCGATTCCAACCGCCGAACTCGCCCGTCAGATGATTTCCGGAGGCCTCCGCGCCAAGATCGTTTGCGTAGATTCACGGCAGCTTGATCCAGGATTTGCAGGTCGCGACTTCGACGACGCCTTCCTTAACGACCTGCCCTCCAACATCGATCCCTGCGGCGAGAACGGCGAGTTCCACTCCTGCGTCTACGACGGCCCAATGTTCGCGAACCCAATACCTCTGGAATCGGGAGAAACGGTCGACCGCGATGGTTTCGTCTATGCTGATTTCTCGCTCTGCGAATCTGCCCTCATCCGTAACTAAAGTGCAGTCTCGCCGCCCACCTTCAGGCTGAAAACAGGATCGTTGCGGGTACCATCGATTTCAGCTCTTCATGCTGTCAGTGCCCTCAACTTCTGCCGTTCCGGCCCGGCCTGGCCGTTCGGTTTCAGGCAATGCTGTCGCAATCATCATTGCCGCCTTCATTGGCGCCGTGCTCTTCACACTTGGCGCGGGCGCTGTCCTCTACCTCAACACGCAGAAGCTGACCGCGGCAGCAGAGCGCGTCCAGCACACTCAGGAAGTCCTCAGTTCCCTGCAGCGCGCTTCCCTGCTCGCCGAACGTGTCCTCTACCGCACGCGCATCTATGCCGCAAGCAGCGACGAAGACGAATTGAACATGGCGCGCGGCGCGGCCAACAATCTCGTCACCTCTTCCGCGCACATCCGCACACTCATCGCCGACAACCCCAACCAGTCTGCCAACTCGCAAAGCCTCTTTGCATGCGCTTCCAATCTCTCGGAGATGATGAAGCGGTTCTCTCCTCGCTCCACGCTGCCAACCACTGAAGTTCAGGAGTGTCAGAAGACCATCAGTCTGATGTCCGATCAGGAGCAGCTGCTGCTCAACGAGCGCACTGCGCACTCAAAAAACCGCCTGCTGACTTCCATCAGCACTGAGTTCTTCCTCATCCCGATCTCGATCCTCTGTCTCATCATCCTCTTCGCCCTGCTCCTTCGGGATGCAGTCGTTCTCCAGCGCAACGCCGCTGCGGCACAGCGCGTCAATGATGACCTCGCCCGAAGCGTCCAGGCTCTCGAGGAAACCGCCCGCGAGTCCGAACTGATGATCGCCTGCCGCAACGAACTGCAACTGTGCGTCGAGGTCAAGCAGGTTTACGAAACTGCGGCGAGAAGCTTCTCGCGCCTCCTTCCAGAAAGCTCCGGCTGCCTCTACATGATCAACAACTCGCGAAATCACGTAGAAGCTGTCTCTTCCTGGGGTACGCCGAGCCATGATGACTTCAGCCAGCCCGAGTCGTGCTGCGCGCTTCGCTCTGGTCAGCCTCGCTGGCGGCAGCCCGGCGTTTCAGAAATTCATTGCTCTCACTTCTCCACTCAGGCTCCTGAGCGCTATCACTGCCGGCCGATCGTGGCGTATGGAAACACCATCGGCCTTCTCTACGTGGAGTGCCCCAGTGCTGAATCAGTCACGCGGGTCAATGGACACATGGACGCCATGCGGCAATTGATCCAGATCACCGCCCTGGCCATCGCCACCCTCAACCTGCGTGCCAAGCTCGAGAACCAGTCGATCCGCGATTCGCTCACCGGTCTGTTCAACCGCCACTTCATGCAGATCTCGCTGGAACGTGAGATGACGCGTGCGCGCCGTCGCAAGCAGATCATGGCTGTACTGATGCTCGATGCCGACCACTTCAAGAGCTTCAATGACACGCACGGCCACGCCGCCGGAGATGCCGTGCTCAAGGCGTTCGCCGACGTCTTTCAATCGAATATCCGCTCCGAAGATATCGCTTGCCGCTACGGAGGCGAAGAGTTCACCATCATTCTGCCCGACACGACGGTGAAAGGCGCCTGCGATCGAGCAGAATCCATTCTCAGCGCGATCTCCGACCTCAAGATTGCCACTGGACATCAGACCTTCGACGGCCTCAGCATCTCCATCGGCATCGCCTTCTTCCCCGGAGATGGTGTGACCGCCGAAGAGTTACTGCTGCATGCCGATGCCGCTCTCTACGACGCCAAGCACAACGGGCGAAACCAGGTCTGCCTCTACGAGCGTGCATTTTCTCGCAAATAGACCCGTTCTTCCTTGCGCACATGCCTGGGTGACCGCAGTCACGCCCCGATGACCACATCCCCGGTAAACTCCGGCCCAGCACCACCTATGTAGGATGCTACTTGACATTTGTAATGTCGAATGCTACATAGGGTAAGCCGCTGAGATCGTTATATCTCGGCAATCTCTGCTTCGCGGGGTTCCTGCATGCTCGAGCTTCAGCGTGTCTCCAAGCACTTCTCCGGCATCCCCGCCGTCGATAACGTCAGCTTCTCCGCCCGCCCCGGCCAGGTCACCGGCTACCTCGGCCCCAACGGCTCCGGCAAATCCACCACCATCAAAATGATCACCGGCCTCATTGAAATGACCGCAGGCCAGATCCTCTTCGACGGCAAGCTCATCGAAGACGACATCATCTCTTACAAGCGCCGCATGGGCTACGTCCCCGAAGAGCCTCATCTCTACAATCACCTCTCCGGTACGGAGTACCTGACCATGGTTGCCGACCTGCGCGGTCTTCCCGCTCGCTCAGCCAGCGAACGCATCGATGGCATGCTGCGCCTTCTCTCGCTCTACGACGATCGCCATGCAGGAATCGCCGGCTACTCCAAAGGCATGCGTCAGAAAATCCTGATCGCCGCCGCTCTCATGCACAATCCAGACCTTGTTCTTCTCGATGAGCCCTTCTCCGGCCTCGATGTCGGATCTGCCTTGGTTCTCCGCAGTTTGATTACCGAACTTGCCGCCCGCGGCAAAGTCGTCCTCTTCAGCTCCCACGAACTCGACACCGTCGAGCGCATCTCCGATCGCGTCGTAATCCTTCATCACGGAAAAGTCGTCGCTGACGACTCTATCGAGCGTCTTCGTTCCTTGATGGAGCTGCCAACACTCGAGGCAATCTTCTCTCAACTCGCCGTCGAGCATGATACCGATTCGATGGCCCGCCAGCTCGCGGATCTCATTCATGCGTGAGTTGATCGCTCGTCGGCTCCACAGCTGGGCACTGCGCCTGCCACTCGACTTCCGTGTCCTTCACCGCCAGTTTCTGCTGCGCGTCATTGACCTCGAAGCCTTGTCCATCGAAGCCGACATCCCCTCATACCTCGGTCAGTTCGCCGGCATCCTCATCATGATCAGCCTCTGCCATGGCTTCGGGCTCATGTTCTTCCCTCCCCCACCCGGCCCCGAGACATGGAGCTACGAACAGGCGCGCATCGCGGATCTCCAACTCGTCATCGGCCTCTGCGCCGTCCTCATGTGGGACGCCACCTTCCCCGACAAGCGCGATGCCATGGTGCTGGGACCGCTTCCTGTCCTCCCGCGCACCATTCTTCTTGCCAAGCTCGCCGCCTCATCCTCCGTCCTTGGCATCGCACTTATTGCTCTGAACTTCGCATCCGCCGCTGCCATGTCCATCATCTTCGGAGGCGGATCGAATGGCATGGTTCGCTTCTTCCTCGGCTGGTGGTTCACGCTGCTCGCCTCTTCAGCATTCCTGTATGGCGCTGTGCTTGCCATCCAGGGCCTTGGAGCGCTGTTCCTCCCTCGAAAGCTATTCCTGAGAGTCTCAGCAATCCTGCAACTCACTGCCTTCGGCGCAATTCTCGCCGGCCGGTTCCTCCAGCCGTGGCTCGCAACCTTCTCGGAGTTGACCAACCCCGCCTACCACGCACTGTTGGCGTGGTCACCCACGTTCTGGTTTTTCGCTCTCTTCAACCACATCAACGGAACTCTGCCTCGCGAACTGCAATGGGTCGCCAACCGCGCATGGATCGCCCTCGGCCTCGTGCTCATCGCTTCTCTCTCGTCTCTCGCCTTGTGCTATCTCCGCACCATGAAGAACACCGTTGAGCAGCCCGATCTCGATCCCGGCGCCTCTTCGATTTCATTGCTTCCCCGCCTCGGCAGTTCGCTCCAGTCGGCCATTGCACTTTTCTGCTTCCGCTCCATCACGCGGAGCCGCCAGCATCGCGTTGCCCTCGCGTTCTACTGGTCCATCGTCTTCGCAATTGCCCTCTCCATGGCTCGCAGCATGATCACCGACCCTCCCGAGCCGGTCTCCAACGGCCTGATCATGCCCACAATCCTCATGATGGGCTTCGCAGTAGTGGGGCTTCGCAGTGTCTTCTCTTTGCCCGTCTCGCTCAAGGCAAACTGGGTGCTTCGCACCACCCAGCTTCGGCCCACCAGCAACTACATCGCCGCGACCAGGCGTTCTCTCCAACTCTTCGGAGTCTTCCCCATCCTCCTCGTATCGGCAGCCCTCTCCTACCACTTCCGCCCGTTGAGCCATGCCTTCCAGCATGTCGCCTTCCTGGCCGTCTTCGGCTGCATCCTTGTCGAACTGAGCCTGATGAAGTTCGATAAGGTCCCATTCACCTGCTCGTTCATGCCCGGCAAGACAAACATCCAGGTCATCTTCTGGGGAGCCGCATTCGTCTGCATCATCCTCGCCCTGCTCTTCGGCGCTTACGAAACGCAGGCGCTCGCCCACCCAAAGCAGTATGCAATTCTCCTTGCATGGTCCATCGCGGCCGCTGTGGGGCTATGGACCTTCAATCGCCTCCACGCCCGAACCGCCGTCCTCTACTACGAAGAAGTCCTGCCCGAAGTCATCATCCGCCTCGGTCTCACGAGCCTTGCCACTTCACCTGCACCGCCCAAGCCAGGACCCGATCCGCTCTACTGAAGTCAATTCACACTTGATAATTCTCACCGCACTGTCGATCCTCGCCTATTCCGACCGCAGCGCCTCCGCTGGATTCACGCTCGCGGTTCGCCGCGATGGCAGATAGCTCGCCATCACCGCGGCTCCGCACAGCGCCAGGCACGCCGCGCCATAAGTCAAAGGATCCGTCGAGCTCACATGGAACAGCAGAGACTGCAGCATTCGCGTAGCTCCAAACGCCAGCAACACCCCACATGCAACCCCGCAGGCCGCCAGCACAAGTCCCTGCCGGACAAACATGGCTGTGATCGCATTGCGCTGCGCACCAAGGGCAAGACGTATTCCAATCTCTCGCGTTCGTTGCGAAGCCGAGTAGGCGATGACTCCGTACAAGCCAACCACACCGAGCAACAACGCAAGCGCCGCGGCAATCCCCAGCATCACCAGCGTGAACGAAGTCCGCGCGATCGATTTGCTGTAGTAATACTCCTCAGTCCTCACGCCCGAGACCGGCAGATTGGCGTCCACCGCCCAAATTGCCTGGCGGACATCCTTCATCAGGCTCTCCGACCCCGCGCGCGGACTCTGAATCGCGAATGCCACATAGCGCCGCACATTCACGTCCTCGCTCTCGAAGTGGTTCATCAGCGTCGGCCAATAGACAAGCGTGGGAGCTTCCTTGTTCATGCCGTCCTCATGCACATCGCCAACAACACCCACGATCTCCCGCCAATCGTCCTTCGTGCTTACGCGAATCTTTTTCCCAATCGCGTTCGCCGCGCTGCCCCAGTATTCCCTTGCGAAGTTCTCCGACACCATTGCAACGGGAAGCTTCGCGTGCGCCTCATCCCACGTGTAGTCTCGCCCAGCCTTCAGAGGTATACCCAGTGTTGCCAGATACCCCGGTGTGATGAATCTGAACTGCCGCAGGGGTGGCATCGCTCCGTTTGCATAGGTCTTGTCCTGCGCTAGCACAGGATCGCCCCATTGAAATCCTTCCAGCGGAACCGAAGCGCCAAACGTCACTCCGGATACCCCCGGCACCGCGGCAATGTTGTGCAGAATGTTCTCCTGCATCCGCAACACGTCATCAGCCTTCGCAACATCCGCCTCGGGAATCGCCAGGTGAAAAGTCTGAATCTTCGCCTTCGCGTCGTAACCCGGATCGACGCCGACCATCGCTCTGAAAGTTCGAATCATCAACCCCGAGCAGATCAGCAGTACAAAAGCCAGGCTCACCTGGATCACCACCAGTGTGTTTCGTGTGCGATGGCGTTCGCGTCCCTGGCTCAGCGTGCGGCCACCCTCCCGCATCCCGGTGCCAATGCGCGCTCCTCCATAGCGCAAAGCCGGTATCGCTCCGAACAGAAGCGCACAGAACTGCGATACGGCCAGCGTGAAGATGAGCACCTTCCAGTCAATGCCGATGTCCTGCAGGCGTGGCAACCCGCTCGGCGCGAGTTTCACCAGCAACTGCAGCGCTCCCCATGCCAGCGCCAGTCCGGCAATCCCTCCAAAGATCCCGATCAGCGCGCTCTCCAGCAAGAACTGCTTTGCAATTCGCCACGGGCTCGCTCCCAGCGCAGCCCGCACCGCCAGTTCCTGATGCCGCCCTTCCGCCCGCACCAGCAGCAAATTCGCAACATTCGCGCACGCAATCAGCAGAACAACTCCGATGCTCCCCATCAGAACCCAGAGCAGTTTCCCGATGTCGCCCACTACATCCTGCGTCAGCGGCCTGATCTTTGGCGCAATGCGCGATTGATGGAACAGATCCATGCTGAACCCCGGAGGCGCTGGGAAACTGCTGAACACCACCGGCAGCAGTCGTGCGATATCAGCATTCGCAGCTTCAATCGTGACACCCGGCCGCAGACGCGCAACTCCCGTGTAGCTGAACTGCCCCAGCGTCGTCTTGCTCCGGTCCAGGTGATACGGCAGAAAGAGATCCGGCTGCTCCCAGTCGAGGAATCGAAACTCCTTCGGCATCACTCCGATAATCTGCCGTGGCTTGCCGTCGATCTTGATGTTCTGACCCACGACCGAGCGATCCGACCCGTAATGAGATTGCCAGTACGAATAGCTGAGCATTGCGGTCTCAGGACTTCCCGGTTGCGCATCAGCGCGGCTGAACCACCGTCCGAGCATCGGCGTTATACCCAGGATCGGCAGCACTCCCTCCGTCACATCGAGTGCCGGCACCTGTTCCGGATTTCCACGGCCCGTCACACTGACTGAGTCGCCCTGGTACATCCCGATGTCTTCGAACGACCGCCCCTGCTCGCGGTAGATAAAGTAGTTCGAAGGAGCCATGTTGAGATCGTCGATATTCAGCCCGGGCGCACTATGCCAGACTCCTACCAGCGACTCAGGATGTGGATAGGGCAAGGGCTTCAGCAGCACTCCTTCCACCACGCTGAACACCGCAACATTCGCGCCGACACCGGCACCCAGTGTGAGCACCGTGACGATGGTGAAAAGCGGAGAGCGCATCAAGCGCCGCAAAATCTGCCCAACTTCCTTCCTCAATGAGTTCACTGATCCACCTTCCTGCCTCACGGCCGCCCACGATAAAAACACATCGAGCTGTCACATCCCTATCCGCAAAGATTGCCCTGTCCGTTTGCATCACGCTCCTACTTTGTGACGAATGGACATTTTGAGAACGCAACTGGTCACATCGCCGGCAAGGAGCGCTTGACAGCCCATGGTCGAATATCTACCATCAGCCTTCATTGAGGGTCGAACGTCTTCCATGACAAAAGAGCAAGCGAAGCAGCGCGCCAACCTCCTCCAGGGAACGCTGGACATGCTCATCCTGCGCACCCTGATCTATGGACCCGCTCACGGCCATGAGATCGGCAAGCACATACAACGAACTACCAACGACTTCCTTCAGATGCAGCACGGCTCCCTCTACCCTGCCCTTCATCGCCTCGAGCGCAGGGGCTGGGTCGCTTCAAAGTGGGAGACCGCCCCCGATCGCAATCGCGAGTTCAAGTACTACCGCCTCACCGATAAAGGCAGAAAACAGCTTCTCGCCGAAGAAAGCGAGTGGAAGCAGATGGTGGACGCGGTCTCGCGCGTCATGTGGCCCACAGCCGAGGAGAACTGACATGTCTTCGAAGCGTGATGACGACCTCGAACGCGAACTGCGTGCCGACCTCGAACTCGAAGAAGAAGAGCAGCGCGAACGAGGCCTGTCCCCCGAGGAAGCGCACTTCGCCGCACTGCGGGCATTCGGAAACCCAACCACGGTTCGCGAGCAGATTCGCGAAACCTGGTGGTCAACGCGCATTCACTCCATAACCCGCGACGCGCTCTATTCCCTGCGTCGGTTGCGACGGTCTCCAGGATTTACAACTGTCGTCGTCCTCACCCTGGCTCTCGGCATCGGCGCCAACACTGCAATCTTCACGCTCGTACAACAGATGCTCCTCCGGTCTCTGCCGGTATCAGATCCATCGCGTCTCTACAGAATCGGCGACCGAACTCACTGCTGCTACTTCGAGAGCTTCGAAGGTGACGACGGCGACTTCGATCTCTTCTCCTACGACCTCTTCAAGCACTTTCAGTCGGCAGCCCCCGAATTCGACCAGCTCGCCGCGGTTCAGGCCGGTGGAGGAGGATTCGTCGTTCGCTGGCAGAATGCTCCCGCCAGGCCTATGCGCGCCGAGTATGTCTCTGGGAATTATTTCTCAACTCTGGGCGTAAACACCTTCGCCGGTCGTCCCTTGTCTTCATCCGACGACCTCGTCGGCGCGGCCCCGGTCATCGTCCTCAGCTACGCCACCTGGCAAAGAGACTTTGGCGGTAGTCCCGGTGTGATCGGTTCAACGGTCTACCTTCAGAAGCACGCCTTCACCGTCGCTGGAATCGCGCCGCCCTCGTTCTACGGCGATCGCATCTCGCCCTTCCCTCCCGATCTCTGGCTTCCCCTCGCCACGGAACCGCTTTTTGAAGGCGCCAATTCTGCGTTGAACGCGCCACAAACTGCGTGGCTCTACGCAATCGGCCGCTTGCCGCAAAACATCGATCGTACTGCTCTCCAAGCCAAACTCACAGGTGTCCTCCAGCAATGGATGCTCACGCGCCCCGCCTTCACAGAACGGGGAGGCTTGAAAGAAATCCCGAAACAGCACGTGGTTCTCTCTCCCGCGGGTGGAGGAATCCAGAAACTCCAGGAACAAACAGGCAAGGGCCTCCGTATCCTGATGCTGCTTTCCACCGTCGTTCTCCTCATAGCCTGCGCAAACATAGCCAACCTCATGCTCGCGCGCAGCATGGCCCAGCGCACGGAACTTGCCGTGCGCGTCGGCCTCGGTGCCACACGCGCGCGCATCATCCGGCAGATCTTGACCGAAAGCCTCATTCTCAGCTTTCTCGCGGGAACGGTGTCTCTCGCCGTTGCCTACTTCGGCTCGCGCGCCATCCTCGCTCTCGCATTTCCCATCTCGCAAAACATGCCGATGTCGCCCCATCCTTCACCGGCTGTGCTGCTCTTTGCGTTCCTGGTCTCCCTCTTCACTGGACTTCTTTTCGCACTGGCTCCTGCATGGATCTCTTCCAGTGCGCAGCCAGCCGAAGCATCACGTACCATCAACAGTTCTTCGCGCGACCACGCCTCTCTTCCCCAGCGGCTCCTCCTCATCTTCCAGATCGCGCTCTCTATCGTGCTTCTTTCAAGTGCTCTGCTCGCAACTCGCTCGCTCTACAACCTTGAACACCAGAAAACTGGAATCGAGACAGCGAATCGCTACTCCGTGCAACTCGACCTCGAAGGAGCCGGATACACACCATCCCGGCTCAACAGCGCCTATCGTGAAATCGAAGACCGCTTCTCTGCGTTGCCCGGAGTAGCACGGTTGAGCTTCGCCCGCTACCTTCCTCTCGAAGGCAACGAGTGGGGTTCTTGCATCCTCGTTCAGGGCAGACCCACGCCGGGACCGAAGGACAATTGCTTCGCAGATTGGAATCGTGTAAGCACTCAGTTCCTTGCTTCTGTCGGTGTTCCCATTCTGCGCGGCCGTGATTTCACTCAGGCTGATCAAACCGGCTCGCTGCCTGTCGCGCTCGTCAATCAGGCATTCGCCTCGCAATTCTTTCCCGGACAGGACGCCATAGGACAGCACTTCGGTGTAAACGGCCCAGAGTACGCAGGCGCATTTCAAATCGTCGGTGTGATCGGCGACTTCAAGTTGACCGATGTTCGAGGTCTAGCCAAGCCGCTCTTCCTGAGACCGATGGGGCAGGAATACGCGGGCTACAAAACGCCTGAGTTGCAGGCCGCAGAGACGAGCTCAATGTATATGAACCGCATGCTCATTCAGTTCGACCGGCCGCAGCAGGGCATCGAGCAGCTGGTTCGAAACACAATGGCGAAGATCGACCCCGGTATTCCCATCGCGCGCGTCACTCCCTACGACAACATTCTCGCCGGCAATTTTAATCAGGACCGGCTCCTCGCGCGGCTCACGGAAGCCTTCGGTCTCCTTGCACTGGTTCTCGCATCCGTCGGTCTGTACGGCGTGATGTCATACCTCGCGGTCCGCCGAACAAGTGAGATCGGCATTCGCATGGCGCTTGGCGCATCTCGGTCACAGATCGTTTCGCTCATGGTCCGAACCGCCGCCATACAGGTTCTCGCAGGCCTCCTCATCGGAGTTCCCGCCAGCCTCTTTGCAGGCAGCCTCATGACTCACCTGCTCTACCAGGTTCGCGGTAACGATCCATTCACGTTCATCGCTTCCGTGGCGCTCCTTGGAATGTGCGTGGCTGCCGCCGCCGCTATTCCTGCAACACGAGCTGCATCCGTTGATCCCATCCGCGCTCTCAGAACAAATTGATTCGACACCAGCGCAAACAGAAAAGCGAGACCGAAATCTCGCTTTCCCAACTGAAAACTAATTTCTGAAAACCTAGCGCCAATGTCCTTCCACCAGCACCCACCCGCCGCGGCGGTGAACCCAGTGAGCTGGCACCCACCTCGCGTGACGATGAGGCGGACGATCCCACCGGCCGGGAACCCAGACATACCGTGCGCCATCCCACCGGTGATAGCCGTTGATCCACACAAACCCGCGTTCCGGCGGCGGAGGCCGGCGCTCCACAATTGGAGCAGGGGGACCCACACGCACATACACCTGCGCATAACCGGCCGCAGGCAATAAAGTAATCGCCAGCAAAGCTGCCAGTGCAATCTTCTTCACGTGTCAACTCCTTGAGCAAATAAGATCTCGCCGGAGCCCACAACTGTCCGGCTTCCTGCTCATTTCAACATCGACTGCAGCGAAAAGTTGCGGAGATTTTCCTTGAGGGATAACCGAAGTGACCTTGGTTACCGAAGGCTATTTTGCAGTTGCCGCGACAGCAAGCTCTTCCGTCAGAGCCTCCGCCGCCTTCACGCACGCCGCTCGGCTCACATCATGATGCGTCACCAGCCGGATCATGCTCGGCCCCAGCGTACTCGCCAGAATTCCACGTCTCTTCAGTCGATCCACGAGTTCGCTCGCAGTCACTTCCCCTCTCAGCCTGAAGATCACGATGTTCGTCTCCACCGAATCGAGCTCGATGTCCACACACTCAATTTGCGAAAGCGCTTCGGCCAGCAACCGCGCGTTCGCATGATCCTCTCCAAGTCGTGCCGGCATCTTCTCCAGCGCGATCAGCCCAGCCGCCGCAAGCACACCAGCTTGTCGCATACCGCCGCCAAGAGCCTTGCGAAAAATGCGCGCCTGGTCCATCAATTCGGCCGAACCAACAAGCATCGATCCAACCGGCGCGCACAATCCCTTTGATAGGCAGAACATCACCGTGTCGAATCCGCGCGTCAGTGTCTTCACATCTGATCCAAGCGCAACTGCCGCATTGAAGATTCGCGCCCCATCCAAATGCAGTGGCAGCCCTCGCTCTTTCGCCTTAGCCCATATCTCTTCCATCACCGCAAGCGAAGTGCAGCGTCCGCCAGTCAGATTCGCCGTGTTCTCAATCTCGATAAGCCCCGTAGCCGCCCGGAACGCGCCCTTCTTGAAAATCGCCGGCTCAATGTCCGCCCACGTCAGCGTGCCTCGCTCTGTAGGCACTGCGCGAATCAGGCATCCGGAAAACACCGCCGCCGTCGCCATCTCCCAGTCGAGAATGTGCGAGCGCGACTCGCAGATCACTTCCTGCCCAGGCTTCGTCAGCAGCCGGATCGCAATCTGGTTCCCCATGGTGCCGGTCGGCACAAAGAGTCCCGCCTCACGCCCAAACATTTCGGCAGCGCGCCGTTCCAGCAGATTGATCGTCGGATCCTCGCCATACACATCATCGCCAACTTCAGCCGCCGCCATCGCCGCACGCATCTCCGCCGTAGGCCGCGTCACCGTATCCGACCGCAAATCAATAATGCTCGTCGTCTCCATCCCCATTTTCCGAACTCAGCGTCAAGGAGCTCGCGCTCCCTATTCCCTATTCCCTATTCCCTGGTCCCTAGTCCCTAACCCCTCGTCCCCTGGTCCCTAGTCCCTAGTCCCTATTCCCTCGTCCCCTGGTGTCCCTTGTCCCCTCGTCCCCTAGTCCCCTGCCTTTACGGGATCTGCCCCATCGGCAGTTCCATCACCGGCGTCACTTTTCCATTCGTAGACGCATAAGCCCACATCCCATGAAAGTTCTCGCGCAATCCGGGATGCGCCTTCAGCAAAGCCCCAAGCACCGCAATCGCCTCTGTCCGCGCTACAGCAGGATCGGTGTTCCCTGCCGACTCATAGGTAACGCCAAGATCCGGTTCATGCAGCGTCGTATCCAGCCGCACCCCATCGATCTTCCAGGTGCGATCTCCCGTCGTCACGTTGGCTGGAAAGGATTCTTCCGTCGGTGCGCCGCTGATCTTGGCCTGCTCCTGTGTCAGCTTGTCCAGGTTCGGCGACGAGATGAAGTCCACCGGCAGTTCGAGGTAGTGCGCCGCATCGTAGCAATACCATGCAGCCCACGGCATGCTGCTCCGCGCCAGTTCGCGAGCTCTCGTCCAATACCACACTCCATCGTGGCCGTTGAACATTCCCTCACGTCCCGAAAACCCTCCGAGCTTCCAGCCCGGGGCGCCCGTCTGATCCCACGCAAGCACGAACCCCATCTGTCCCGCCATCGGCGCGCCAGCCGCATCCGACAGCACGATCGCATATCTCCCCGGTGGAAGTCCGCGCATGCTGATCGTCACCGTCATCGTCCCGTTCGCGTTCGAGCAGAAGAATTGCGTGTCCGTCGGCGTCGCCAGCGAACTGGCATCCAGCAGATACACATTACGCAGCTGCGTCTTCCCGCCCTTGACCATCGGCGCAGCCTGCTCGATCGCCCCTCGGATTCCCTCCCACTGATTGGCCAGCGATGGCAGCAGCACGGCCTGCAGTGCACTCGTATCCTGCCGAATCACGGCGTCCGAGAGCTGCTCGCCAATCGAGGCCAGCGTGCCGCGGTCCTGGGCAGCCAGTTCCGCCTGGGTGGTACAACTCACCGCAAATCCTGACGCCGGGGCCATAATCACCAGCGCGACTAAACCACTCCAGCAGAAGCGCATCACGTGCGATTCCTCACTTCTCTCCAAAAACTCTATGAGCGTTCGACGGCCACTGTTAGTCTAATGCAGTAGGGGCCGTTACCCACCGTACGCACTCCGGGCCGCCGAGGCGATTGCATGCAGCCACGTATAAAGACGCAAACGCAAGCCTTTCCTCTCTCCATTCCGAAGAATCTGATGCTTGCGGCCGGTGCTCTCTTGTTTGTCGGTTTCGCATCCGCTCAATCGGCTCCCCCGGCAAACTCCTCCGCTCCCGCAGTCAACTCCCAGATTCACCGCTCAGCGAAAAAGAAGCCCATGCCTCAAGAGGTCGTGCAGGCCCCAGCACCGCCGCCCATGCCGCATTGGCCGGTCAACGACACACCCAATCCACCCTCTGTCGTCTGGGACGCGAGCGGACTTCGCATCAGCGCCTCAAACTCAAGCCTCCAGCAGATTCTGAATGAAGTCTCCACAGACACAGGTACCAAGGTCGTAGGCAACGTACCAGACCAGCGTGTGTTTGGAAGCTACGGTCCCGGCGAGGCCAGTGACGTGCTCTTGCAACTCCTCCAGGGTTCCGGCTTCAACGTTCTCCTAGCCGGCGATCTCGGCCACGGTGCCCCAAGCCAGATCGTCATCACTCCTCGCCGCAGCGGCGGTTCCAATGCACCGGCTGGAATGAACCCTCAGCAACCGCAGGCGCAGCAGGACCAGGACGACAACGAAACAGTCGATCAGCAGGAGCCTCCCGAGCAGCCTGAAGAAACCGTGCCCGCGATTCCTCCCACTCCTCAGCCCGGTCAGGGTCAACAAGGAATGCCGCCCAACGGCCCCATGCGCACTCCGCAGGAAATCATGCAGGAGATGCAGCAGCGCCAGCTTCTGCAGCAGCAGCAGATGCAACAGCAGATGCAGCAACAGCAGCAGCAAGGCAATCCCACGGCTCCGCAACAGGAAAACCCCGAGTAATTCGAAACCACTCCGCGCACCGTGCTCACGATCACGTGCGCAAAACATCCCTCATGAACTAATCTCGGCTGCGATACTGCAACCGGAGATTTCTGCTCATGGATCGTCGCGCCTTTCTTGGCACCGGCCTGGCCGCAATGGCTGCCGACCCGCTCAATGGGATTCGTTCTCCTCAATCCATCAAGAACCAGCCCAAACCACTTCCCCGTATCCAAGTCCACTCCGCTGGCCACTTCCTGCAAACCGAAGATGGCCGTCCATTCTTCTGGCTGGGCGACACCGCATGGGAACTCATCCACCGCACCACGCGCGAAGAGGCCGGCTACTACCTCCACACGCGCAGCCTCCAGGGATTCACGGTCATTCAGACCGTAGCGCTGGCCGAGTTCAACGGCCTCAATGAACCGAGCGCTCTCGGCCTCAAGCCGCTCATCGATAACGATCCGCGCAAGCCCAACCCCGCATACTTCGATCGCCTCGTCGAAATCGTCGACGAAGCCGCCTCTCGTCACCTGTACGTCGCCTTGCTCCCAACCTGGGGAGACAAACTCACCGCTCCCTGGGGAGAAGGCCCTCGAATCTTCCGCAACGACAACCTTCCCGACGCCCGTTCCTACGCGCACTTCCTCGCCTCACTCCTCAAGGACCGCACCAACATCATCTGGATCCTCGGCGGCGACCGCCCGCCAAGCCTCGCCGCGATGAGCGACGAAGAACGAAACAAGCTCGCAAAATCCACCGGCTTCAGCCCCAATCAGGATTGGACTCCCATCTGGCGCGAGATCGCCGCTGGCCTCACCGAAGGTCTGGGACGTAAACCAGTCGTCGCCTACCACCCCAACGGCGGCGCAAGATCGTCCACCACTCTCCACACCGAGCCGTGGCTCTCAATCAACGGAATGCAGAGCGGTCACGGTGGCGGCCACGACGTGCCGGTCTGGGAGTGGGTCGCTGCCGACTACGCGCTCTCTCCGCCAAAACCGACACTCGATCTCGAACCAAACTACGAGGATCATCCCTACAATCCCTGGCCTCGCTGGGATCCCGCCACCGGCTACTTTCGCGATCACGATGTCCGCAAGCAGGTCTACCGCTCGGTCTTCGCCGGAGCCTGCGGTGTCACCTACGGCCATCACGCCATCTGGGGATTCGTCGGTCATCGCTACGACGCAATCAACCATGCTGACCGCGACTGGATCGACGCCCTGCAGCGCCCTGCGGGTCGCCAGATGCAATATCTCCGCCGTCTCATCGAATCGCGTCCTTATTTCACCCGCATTCCCGATCAAAAGCTCATCGCATCAGATCCCGGCGTCGGAGGTCTGCACCTGCAGGCCACGCGCGACGCCGAGGGCACCTACGCTTTCGTCTACTTCCCGATGAACGACACCACAGCGCGGTTAGACCTCACGCGTCTGAACTCTCGCAAGCTTCGGGCATGGTGGTACGATCCGCGAACCGGCGTTGGCACACTCATCGGTCCGATCGACTCAGGCGCAACCGAATTCCGCACCCCGCCCTACGGCCCTGATTGGGTTCTCGTCCTTGAAGCGGCAGACGCCAACTATCCGCCTCCAGGCCTTGAGGTGTTTGCGTAAAAGTTCGATGGGAGCTTTGAATCGTGGGTGCCCCATCCATTCGACCTCTTTTGTCGAATGGGTGGGATATGAACAACTCCGCCTCTCAGAAGATCCGGATGTAATAGACCGGAGGAAGCAGCAGAATCGTGGGTGCCCCATCCATTCGACCTCCTTTGTCGAATGGGTGGGATATGAGCAACTCCGCCTCTCAGAAGATCCGGATGTAAAGAGACCGGAGGAAGCAGCAGAATCGTGGGTGCCCCATCCATTCGACCTCTTTTGTCGAATGGGTGGGATATGAATAACTCCGCCTCTCAGAACATCCGGAAGTATAGACCGGAGGAAGCAGCAGAATCGTGGGTGCCGCATCCATTCGACCTCTTTTGTCGAATGGGTGGGATATGAACAACTTCGCCTCTCAGAAGATCCGGATGTATAGACCGGAGGAAGCAGCAGCCTTGAAAGTCCGCTCGCACAACTGCTTTCCGAAAACCAGAATCGTGGGTGCCCCATCCATTCGACCTCCTTTGTCGAATGGGTGGGATATGAACAACTCCGCCTCTCAGAAGATCCGGATGCAATAGACACGAGGGAGCAGCAGCCTTCAGGCTGCTGAAGCCTACGCCAAAAATGATCTAACCGGCTTCAGCCGTGGATCTCTCACGCACCCAGATTTTGAAGAGGAGCTATTCCGACACCAGTTGCGCGTTCACCTTAACCGCAACAACCGCGCGCCTCGGGCGCATCATCGCAAATGCAATTCGGAAGATTCCATAAGCTGTCAGAACCCCAAATGCCATGGAACCAATCGCGGCGCAAAATAACATAATTAAGTCGGCCATTTTTCTTTAAGACCCCCGTTGAAGTTGCTGGGGAAAGTTCCTCATCGGTTTCTGCTTCTGCCCCGGCAATTCCAACGCTCAGCCGTAGCTTTGTCTTGAAGGATTGTCGCAGAGTTTCGGCCGCGTTGACCCTCGTTTCTGTTGGCAAATAGAATACCCCCAGGTACGTCCGTAATCCGGGGTCCCCGGCGATGGGTCTTTATCGACGGGGTGGATAATCCTGCGGACTTGGCCTTATAACGAAGGTTCACCAAGGACTCCCGACTTTAGTCGTCAACTCTCCGCCAACCCACCGTCTTCGCTTCACGCAAATCATGTCCATCACTCACATTTCGGTGCGGGGCGCCCGCCAGCACAATCTGCGCGACATCAACGTCCGCATTCCGCGCAACACGCTCACGGTCGTCACCGGGCTCTCAGGCTCCGGCAAAAGCTCGCTCGCCTTCGACACCATCTACGCCGAAGGCCAGCGTCGCTACGTCGAAACCCTCTCGGCCTACGCCCGCCAGTTCCTCGATCAAATCGAACGCCCCGACGTCGACTCCATCGAAGGCCTCTCGCCCGCCATCTCCATTGAGCAGAAAACCACCAGCCGCAGCCCCCGCTCCACCGTCGGCACCATCACCGAAATCTACGACTACCTCCGCCTGCTCTACGCCTCCGTCGGAACACCGCATTGTCCCAACTGCGGCCGTCCCATCGCCCGCCAGACCGCCGAACAAATCGTCCAGCGCATCATGCAGCTTGGCGCCGGCGAACGCGTAACCGTCATGGCTCCCATCGTTCGAGGCCGCAAGGGAGAGTTCAAAGATCTGCTCGATCAGCTTGATCAGCAAGGCTTTCGCGCTCGGGTCGACGGCGAGCTGATCGACCTCGCCGAACCCCCTTCCCTGGACAAGCGCAAGAACCACACCATCGAAGCCATCGTCGACCGCATCCTGCTCAAGCCCACAGAAACGTCGGGTGGCCCAGGTCTCCCGTTTTTGGAGACTGGGGACGGAAGAAAGACCACCACGCCGGGTGCCCCATCCTTGGCGACGGCCTTATCGTCGACAAGGGTGGGAAAGCAGGAAACGCAATCGCCGGGTGCCCCATCCTTGGCGACGGCCTTATCGTCGACAAGGGTGGGAAAGCAGGAATCTCTTCCGGGTGCGGGTGCCCCATCCTTGGCGCAGCCAAGGGTGGGAAGTCAGGAAACTAAATCACCAACCAAGCCCTCTGTCGAGAAGCGTTTGGAGGCAGCAGTCTCGAAAGCACTTCAACTCGCCAATGGCCTGGTCCTCGTCAGCCTCGCCACCGGCGAAGAGCAAATCTTCTCCTCCTCCATGGCATGCCCCGACTGCGGCCTCGACGTCCCCAAGCTCGAGCCCCGCAGCTTCAGCTTCAACTCCACCTTCGGCGCCTGCCCCGAGTGTCACGGCCTCGGCTCGCTCTACGATCTCGACCCCGCCAAGGTCATCACCGACTGGTCCAAGCCTCTGCTCGATGGCGGTCTCGGTCCCGGCTCCGCCTCGCAATATCTCCTGCGCCTCATCAATCTCGCTGCCCAGAAGTACGGCATCGACCTCAAGAAACCCTTCGAAGATCTTCCGCCAAAACAGCAGCACATCCTCGTTTACGGACCACCGAAAGGCGAAGCCCCGCGCACCGGCTTCCATGGCATCCTCAGCTACCTGCGCGACACCATCGATGAAGCCCGCAGCGACGGCTATCGCGAGTACATGATGAACTTCATGTCTGCGACGCCCTGCCCTGTCTGCCGCGGCAAGCGCCTCCGTCCCGAATCCCTCGCCGTAAAAATCAACGGCATGTCCATCGCTGACTTCACCGCGCTTCCACTCAACCGCGCTCTCTCAGCCGCCTACGAACTGCACTTCACCGCCCGCGAAGCTCTCATCGCCGACCGCATCCGCCGCGAAGTCATCGAGCGCCTCGAGTTCCTCTGCGCCGTCGGCCTCAACTACCTCTCTCTTGACCGCTCTGCCGCGACCCTCTCCGGCGGCGAAGGCCAGCGCATTCGTCTCGCTACCCAGATCGGCTCCAGACTTCGCGGCGTCCTCTACGTTCTCGATGAGCCCTCCATCGGTCTTCACCAGCGCGACAACAACCGCCTCATCGAAGCACTCGTGCGCCTCCGCGATCTTGGCAACACCGTCCTCGTCGTCGAACACGACGAAGACACCATCCGCCATGCCGACTACGTTGTCGACCTCGGTCCCGGCGCTGGCCGCCTCGGCGGTCACGTCGTTGCGCAAGGCACCCCGGCCGACATCATGGCCTGCCCGCAATCGCTCACCGGCAAGTACCTCTCCGGAGCGGAAGGCATCCTTCACCGCAATGAGCCGCGACCCCTCACCGGTAAATGGCTCACCGTCACCGGCGCGCGCGAGCACAACCTGCAGGACGTCACTATCAAAGTCCCCCTCGGCATCATGACCGTTGTCACCGGCGTCAGCGGCAGCGGCAAAAGCACCCTGATCAACGACATCCTCTATCGCTCTCTCGCCAAGGCCCTCTACGGCTCTCGCGAAGAGCCCGGCGTCCACGAGACACTCGAAGGCACCGACCAGATCGACAAGGTCATCCGCATCGACCAGGACCCGATCGGCCGCACGCCTCGCTCCAACCCCGCGACGTACACGCAAGTCTTCTCGCCCATCCGCGACCTCTTCGCCATGCTCCCCGAGGCCCGCGAGCGCGGCTACAAGCCCGGCCGCTTCAGCTTCAACGTCGCCGGAGGCCGTTGTGAAGCCTGCCAGGGCGACGGCCAGCGCCGCATCGAAATGAACTTCATGCCCGACGTCTACGTACAATGCGAAGTGTGCAACGGACGTCGCTATAACCAGGAGACCCTCGCCGTAAAATTCAACGGCTACTCCATCGCCGACATCCTCGACCTCACCATTGAAGACGCGCTCACCGTTCTCACCGACGTCCCCACTGTCCGCCAGAAACTCCAGACTCTCGTCGACGTCGGCCTCGGCTACGTCCACCTCGGCCAGAGCGCCACAACCCTCTCCGGCGGCGAAGCACAGCGCATGAAGCTCGCCCGCGAGCTCTCCAAGCGCCAGACCGGCCGCACCCTCTACCTGCTCGACGAGCCCACCACCGGCCTCCACTTCGACGATGTTCGCAAACTCCTCGAAGTGCTCCACCGTCTTACCGACCTCGGCAACTCCGTCATCATCATCGAGCACAACCTCGACGTCATCCGCAACGCCGACTGGATCATTGACCTCGGCCCCGAAGGCGGCGAAGACGGTGGCCGCATCGTCGGCGAAGGCCGCCCCGCGAAAATTGCCGCAACTCCCGATTCGTACACCGGCCAGTTTCTCGCCCGCTACTACGCATCTCACAACGGCAAGCTCGAAGAACTCGATCCAGCAGGAGACGGCGCGCCTGAATCACCAGTCGCCGTCGCCCGCAAAAATGGATCCGGCACCGGGCAAAACGGACAAAAGCGCAATGCTCCTGACAAGTCTCGATCCGCTCCCAAATCTAAGAATGGCAAAAAGCCGGTGCGCGCATGAGCACCTACCCCGAGCAGGTGCCCCAGAATCCCGAACAACAGCCGCCATCCGGCGAACCCTCTGACGCACCCGCATCCGACCCGCTCAGTCCGCAGAACACACCACCCGCCGAGTGGACCGGCGAACCGGAAGACCCGAACCCGCAGCCGCAGGCGTTCGACCCGCCCTCTTCCACTCTCGTTGCCTCGATCCCCTCACCCGGCGAAGATCAATCCCTGTTCGCCTCGTACTCGCTGCCCATCCCGCCGCGCGACGAACGCATTCCGCACATGGGACACCTCGGCCTTCTGTTTCTGCTCGTCATCTGCGGATGGGTCGGAGTCAGCATCCTCGTCGTAACGGCGCTGCACCTCAAGCTCTGGGGCATCGCCTCCGCCTCCGACGCGCAAACCGATTATCACTACGCCCTCATCACCCAGGCGGCGCTTTATCTCATCACCTTTGGCGGTTGTCTGATCGTCTTTCCATTCGTGTGGCACAAGTCATTTTTCGATGGCATTCATTGGAATGCCACTTTCGCCGCGCAACGTCTTCGCCGGCTGATCAGCGCCGCAGTCCTCTGTTTTTTTGTTGCAATGATCAACGGCATGCTGTTGCCCGGCCCCAAAGACGCGCCGATCGATCAGCTCTTCAAAGCTCCCGGAGCAGCCTGGGTCCTCTTCGCCTTCGGCGTCACAGCCGCGCCCTTCTTTGAAGAAATGGCATTCCGCGGCTTCCTGCTTCCCGCCCTTTGCACCGCGTGGGACTGGAGCGTCGAGCACCTCACCGGCGCACCTCGTCGCCCGCTCGACAATAACGGAGAACCAAACTGGTCCCTCACCGCAATGATCGTCGGCTCCGTGATCACCAGCCTCCCGTTCGCTCTGATGCACGGCTTCCAAACCGCCTGGTCTCTCGGCCCATTCCTCCTTCTGATCTTTGTCAGCCTCGTCCTCTGCTGGGTCCGTCTCTCCGCACGTTCCCTGGCCGCCAGCACCATCGTCCACGCCTGCTACAACTTCATGCTCTTCTCCTTCATGCTCCTCGGCACCGGCGGCTTCAAACACCTCGATAAGATGTAAGCCCTCGTCCCCTTGCCCCCTCCTCCCCTCGTCACCTCGTCCCCTCGTCCCCTTCTTCCCTTGTCCCCTGTTCTCATAAAATCATCAAAGATGATTCCCAACCCCACCTACGCCCAGCAACTCCTCTCCCTCCTCTCCCGCACCAGTTTCAAGCTCGGCCAGTTCAAGCTCTCTTCCGGCGGCACCAGCGACTACTACATCGACTGCCGAACCACCACGCTCCACGCCGAAGGCGGCCGTCTCACCGGCCACGCCATCCTCGAGCTTCTCGAGCAGCACGGCATCCAGGCCGACGCCGTCGGCGGGCTCACCATGGGTGCCGATCCCATCGTCTCCAACGTGGCCACAGCCAGTGCCTGGCGCGCACAGCAAAATCCCGCCAGCCCTCTCCTGCATGGCTTCCTCGTCCGCAAAGCTGAAAAAGCCCACGGCACCGGCCGCCGCATCGAAGGCTTCTGTCGCGAAGGCGCCCGCGTCGTCATCGTCGACGATGTCTGCACCACCGGCGCATCCACCATCGCCGCCGTCGAAGCTGCTCGCGAAGCCGGCATGACCGTCGCCGCAGTCGTCTGCATTGTCGAGCGCGAAGAAGCTCACGGCCGTCCCGCCGTCGAAGCCTCCGCAGCCGGAGCTCCCTTCCTCCGTCTCTTCACCGCCACCCAGGTCCGCGCCGAACACGTCCGCCAGCTGGAATCATCCCGCTGACTCTACGGCCGCGGACGCTCCTCGGACACAGGCTCTACTAACAGCACTGGGTGCCCCATTCTTGATTGGGCGTCAGACCAATCAAGGGTGGGATACAGAGCGTAGCAAGTCCTACCCACAACACTTGTGGTGCCCCATCCAAGCTCTGCTTGCGTGGGATGCGAAGAACCAACCTCGGATCCCGGCCGAGTCCACCACCAAGGTGGGTGCCCCTTGTCTCCCGACTCTGGAGACATGGGAGACGATCAACTTCCAGCCCCAAAAGAAATCAGGCCATTCAGCTTCACCTGAATGGCCTGGCAACTCTTCGTTCTTTTCTATCTATCTATCAGCGAATCGAATCTATTCAATCTAAGTAAATCTAATCTAGAAATATCGGCTCTCACCTTTACTGCTTCTCTAATCAGGCTTGCGCCTTTACGTGGTCCCTTCGGCTTTCGCCTTTAATCTTCCTAATCTAGTAACCGCAATTCCAACCTGTAGTTGTTCAATCTTTCGATCGAGGCTTAGTTGCTTCCCGGACCAGGTGTCGCCGGCGCCGCTGCTGCCGGAGTTCCCTGTCCAGCACCCATATTGCTCAGCAACTGCACTTCTACGCGGCGATTCTGTTTGCGCCCTTCCGCTGTTGTGTTCGGGGCAACTTCCTTATCCTTGCCGATCCCGATCAGATAGAAACGGTGCGCGGCAACTCCATACTTCGATGCCAGGTACTGCACCACTGCATCCGCGCGGCGATTGCTCAGGTCATAGTTGTAAGCGGCCGATCCCGTCGAGTCCGTCCCGCCCGTCACTTCAAGGATGTAGCTCTTCGCACTCGCCAGTTGCTGCGCAAATTGATCGAGCTGCTCTTTGTCATCCTTCGTCAGCGTCGCCTTGTCGAAACCAAAGGTCACGGTGACATTTGCCATCGACTTGTAGCTGTCCAGACCCTTCACAACTGAGTCCAGCGAGTCTGCGCGGTGCACAGCATCGTTCGCTGCGGTCGTCGCATCGCCTGCTGCTTTGCCTGCATTCTGTGCGTTCTGCGCTGCTGTCTCGGCTGCGGTTTGCGCCTGCTTGATGCCTGCTGTCGCGCGATCGTCCACATCGTGCAGGTTGCGGTTATTCTCGGCGGTCTTCTGATCCAGCTGGTTGGTGTGTTCCACAATCGGCGCCGTCTGGGACTTGACGTAGTTCTTGCTCGCGCAACCGGTGACGCCCACAAGGGCTACGGCAGCTGCAATCAACAATCCATTTGAAGTTTTCATCGGTTCCCCATTCTTCTCGCCGCCTCTGATTTGCCTGAACCCTTTTTAAACCACCTCAGGCCCGGCGGCGATTTTCGTGTCGCCCTTCCTTAGTGCATGCGCCGAGCCAAATCGACCTATTTTTGTAAATCACACAAAGGTCGGCACATACACCTTCAAACGGAAAGATTTGCACACCTCGCCAACTATGTAGTTTTTACCGGCTGCGGTAACTTTGCACTCCAATGTCAGCACTCTGCTTCCTTTTCGCGAGCCAGCTATCCTATTCATTGGGCTTCCTTGCCGCAGCAATTTCATGGACTTAATCGAAAAAATCCGTACCCTTCCCACCCAGCCCGGCGTGTACCTCTACAAAAACGCCGAGGGTGTCATCATCTACGTCGGCAAGGCTAAAAACCTCCGCTCCCGCGTCCGCTCGTATCTTCTTGAGGCCTCCCAGGCCAACGCCAAAACTGGCTCCCTCATGCGCGAAGCCGTCGACGTCGACTACATCCTCGTAGCCAACGAACATGAAGCCCTCGCTCTCGAAAACAACCTCATCAAGCAGCGCAAGCCCCGCTTCAACATCCTGCTTCGCGACGACAAAACCTATCCGTACGTGAAACTCACTCTTGCAGACCGCTATCCCAAGGTCTTCGTCACCCGACGCCTTCGCAAAGACGGCTCCGCCTACTACGGTCCGTACTTCCCCGGCAATCTCGCCTACCGCGTCGTCGAGCTCATCCATCGCAGCTTCCTCCTCCCAAGCTGCAAAATCGATCTCACTCGCTACCACCAGCGCGCCTGTCTTCAGTACTACATCCACCGTTGTCTCGGTCCCTGTGTTCAGGAGCTCACGACGCCTGAAATTTACGCGCAAGCCGTCAAAGACGCGCAACTCTTTCTCGAAGGCAAGCAGGCCGAGTTGGAGCGCTCCCTCACCTCCCGCATGATCGCCGCTGCTGAGGCGCAACAGTTCGAGGCCGCCGCGCGCCTGCGCGATCAGCTCTCCACTGTCCATCAGCTCCAGGAGAAACAGCGCATCGCTACCGCCGAACAAAGCGACGACGCCGACGTCTTCGGCTATCACTTCGAAGATGGCGCGCTCGCCGTCAATCTCTTCCACATGCGCGGCGGCAAAATCGTCGACCGCCGCGAATTCTTCTGGGAAGATCTCCCCGAGTTGATGGAAGCCATCAGCGCAGAATCATCCACGAACGAGAGCCCGGCCCTGAATACCGCATCGAAAGATCTCCAAGCGTCAGGGCACGACTTCAGTCGTGCCGATTCGGGATCGGATGATATTGGGGCTTTAGCCCCTGAGGGAAATTTCAACCCCGGAGTTGTCTTCTCCGCCCTCCTCAAACAGCTCTACATCGACCAGCGTTACGTTCCACGTTCCATCCTCGTCCCCGTCGATTTCGCAGACCGACAGTCTCTCGCCGATCTCCTCACCGAGCGCATCAATCATCGCGTCGAAATCGCCGTCCCTCAACGCGGAGAAAAGCGCTCCCTCGTCGACCTCGCCGGACAAAACGCGAAACAGTCCTACATCCAGCGCTTCCGCGTTCTCGAGCCATCAAGAAAGGCAATCCAGGAGTCGCTAGCCGACTCGCTCATGCTCCCCGAACTTCCCAGGCGCATTGAGTGCTTCGACATCTCCCATATCCAGGGAGCTGAAACCGTCGCCTCCATGGTCGTGTGGGAAGACGGCAAAATGAACAAGTCGCAGTACCGCAAATTCAAAGTCATGACCGTCCTCGGCGTCGACGACTTCGCGTCCATGCGCGAGGTCGTCACCCGCCGCTACAAGCGCATCCTCGAAAAAGCAAATGGAAATGAGAACTCGGGTGCCCCATCCATTCCGGCAGCCTCATCGCCGGAATGGGTGGGAGACCGCGAACTTCAATCAGCGGGTGCCGGGGAATCGAATGACTCGCGGCTGCGCAAGCCAGACAAGGAACCCAACTCTCTTCCCTCCCTCATTCTCATCGACGGCGGACTAGGCCAGCTCCACGCCGCAGCCGAAGCCCTCGAAGCCTTGGGCATCACCAATCAACCCCTGGCCTCCATCGCCAAAAAAGAAGAGGTCATCTACCTCTACGGCAACGAAGACGAGCCCGTTGTCCTCGACCGTCGCTCACCAGTCCTGCATCTCGTCCAGATGATCCGCGACGAAAGTCATCGCTTCGCCATCGGCTACCACCGCCAGCGTCGCGCCATGCGCGATCGCGACTCCGAACTCCTCAACATCCCCGGTGTAGGCCAGCTCACGCGCCAGCGTCTCCTCACCCACTTCGGAAGCCTTCGCGACATCCAGCAGGCAACAGCCGATTCACTTGCCGCCGTAGTCCCGCGCAAAACCGCCGAGTCGATCTGGAGCCACTTCCACGAGCCCCAAACCACTACCTAACGATGCCTCTGACACAGAGAATTCCACGACAAATCCGGGTGCCCCATCCAAGCTCTGCTTGGGTGGGATACGACAAACGACGCCTCTGACACAGAGAATTCCACGACAAAGCCGGCTGAGGACACTCCCCCATCGCATGGTCTCCAAGCGTATTGCGCTCGCACAAATAGGACAACCGAACGCCTTCACGATTGCATCCCATCCGGTGTTCACGGAGGTGATGCACCGTGTTTCTTCCCACTCTGCGCTCTGCTTTGCTTCTCTGCTCCAGTGCCGTCCTCGCCGGCACTCTGGCCGTTTCCGGCTGCCACGGGAACCAGCATCCCGACTACAGAATGGCCGTCTACAACGCACTCGACCAGAACAACCTCCGCAGCATCACCGTCTCGCAAGACCGCGGCTCCGGCACCATCACGCTCAGCGGAATCGTCGGCAGCATGGATCGCCGTCAGCAGGCCGAGCAGGTCGCTAAACAAGCCGCACCCGGCTACCAGATCGCCGATCGCATCCAGGTCCAGAACACCGGACTGGCAGACGACATCCAGGATGCAACCCAGAAAGCCCAGCTCGACAGCGCCATCGAAGACAACGTCAAGGCCCGCCTCGCTGACGAGCCTTCGTTAAAGTCAGAAAAGATTCAGGTCACCGCATATCACGGCACCCTCACGCTTCAGGGCACGGTGAGAAGTTCGAAAGAACGCCAGCAAGCCGAAGACCTCGCCAAAAAAGTTCCCCAGGTGGAGCATGTCGTGAATCGCTTGCACGTCCATCCCGGTAAACCCTCGCCCGCAAACTCCTGACCCATACCCGTATTGCGAAAAACTCAGCCTCTCTCCAGCCGGATCACCACCCAAGCGGGTGCCCCATCCAAGCTCTGCTTGGGTGGGATACGAACAACTGAGCCTTTGATCAGCTAGATTTCACCACAATAAGCGGGTGCCCCATGTCTCCCGCCTTTGGAGACCCAAGCTTTCCACGCCAGTGAGCAAGATCACCGCAACTTCGCACGAACCCAGGAAGACTAAGAGAAATAGATTTGCGACCGATAGATTACACAGCCTGACGCGCCAACTCGGATGCGCCTCCCACCGGGAGTGCAGCATCGGCAGGCTGATGGCTAGATATGGAAAGACCCTTCCAACCTCTCCAGAGAGCACCTCTGATCCTCGTTATTGCTTTGGTCTTCGTCGGCCTCAATCCATGCTCGGCCGCGCAAGATCTGGCCGAGAGCAGTCTCCCGGAATCTCCCGTTCCCGAAATCCGCGCAGCATCTTTGACGACTCGCCCCGCGGCTCCGCGTCCTCAGCGCCACCGCTGGCTGACAATAAACAACGCCTCAATTGCCGTTCTCTTCGCCGGAGAAGCCCTTGACTCCTGGACCACCTACAACAATCTCACGCACCCCAAATGGATCTGCGGCTACAGTCCCGCATTCGGCAATGCCGTCACCTACATCTCCGATGACGGCAAGCGATATGATCCGCAAACCATTCAGTCCGACCTCTGCGGCCCCAGCCCCTCAGGCCACCTCGCCAACTACGCCTACGACGTCACGCGAACCGGCGCCTTCACTGAAACCGGCTGGACGACCAGCCTTCACTTCACCAGCAATCGCAACATCGCCGCTGTCCTCGCATGGAACATCGCCGACGACGCAGGCCAGATCCTCGTTGCCCGTTATCTCAGCAAGCGACACGGCATCATCGGCAGAATCGCTCCCGGCATCAACTTCGCGCGCGGCCTGGTCCACTTCGATTGCGGCATTCAAAACCTTCAGTTCGCGCGCAACCACCGCGACGCCACCACCTGGCAGTTTCAACTTCCCAACGAATCCACCCTCTACCCCGGCCCTCGCTGGTGGGGACGACAGTAGACTCCGCACCCGCGCCTCTACATTCGCGCGGGATGTGCCGCCTCATCCTCGATCGCAAACTTCGCATCGCAAACCGGGCACTCGTGCTCTTTCGAGTCCGCAATGCTGATCATCCGCGTCCCGCACGAGGGACACTTCCCCCGATGCTCGCCCATCCCCACAATCGGCCCGAAGAGCGGCGCCAGAATCCCGAGCAAAATAAACGGAACACCAAAAAACACGCCCCATCCCGTCAGGCAGAGCATCACGCCCGAGATGATCAATATCGGAGCAGCGATCATTCCGAGATACATTCCGCTGAACGCGCCCTTCGATGGCACCGGCTGATGTTCCCGCGGCAAAGCCTTTTCGTGCTCGATCCCCGCGCCGCACTGCGGACAAAAACTCCACGCCTGCGCCACCGCCATTCCACACTTCAAACAATGAGCGTCCATCGCGAACCGCTCCTTTTTCGGTATGCGTCCGACACATTACGCCCGTCGCAATCCTCCCGCCCGTGACCCTCATCACGGGCACGCAACCCTCGCAGCACCGAATGAAGGTCCTCCTCCTGCACTGCTCCTCCCGCCGACGGGCGCGTCCCCGTGGACCGCCTCGTCTCCCATTCCTCCTGCCGAAAGCGGTCAGCCCCTCCGCAGCTGCCGTGCTAACCTCACATCACCAAATGACCCAGGTCCCCTCCGCACCCCAAACCACAACCCCCGACCTGCCCCGCGTACTGGGCGCATCGCAAGCCACCGCCATCGTCGTCGGCACCATCATCGGCAGCGGCATCTTCCTCGTTCCCACCGAAATGATGCGCGACACTGGCTCCTCCGCGCTTGTCTATCTCGCGTGGATCACCGGCGGATTCCTCTCGCTCTTCGGAGCCATGACCTACGCCGAGCTCGGCGCCATGCTCCCCTACGCCGGCGGCGAATACGTCTTCCTCCGCGGAGCCTACGGCGACACACCCGCCTTCCTCTACATGTGGACTTGGTTCGCCGTAGCCAAGCCCGCCTCCATCGCCGCCGTCACCAGCGGACTCGCCCGCACCCTCGGCGTCTTCCCCGCATTTCACTTCCTCACCCACCACATCGCCGGCACGCCTCTGCTCTGGTCGCAGATCTTCGCCATCTGCGTCACCTGGCTCATCACCGGCTTGAACTACCTCGGCATCAAAAAAGCCGGCGACTTCCAGCTCATCTTCACCATCCTCAAAGCCGTACTCATCCTCATTGTCGCCGCACTCTGCTTCGCCTCCGCATCCGGCTCCTTCGTAAACTTCACCACTTCCCTGCCCGGCGCCCGCGGCGGCTTCAGCGGATTCATGCTCGCCCTCATCGCCACCCTCTGGGCCTACGACGGTTGGAACGACCTCACCATGGTCGCCGGAGAAGTGCGCCGCCCCGAGCGCTCTCTACCCATCGCACTCATCGGTGGCCTCTTCATCGTCGGCATCCTCTTCATGGCTACCAATGCAGCCATCCAGTACATCCTGCCCGCCTCGCAGATTGCCGCCAGCGAACGTCCCGCCGTCGCCGCTCTCTCCGTAGTCGCCGGTCCGCGCGGCGCAGGATTCGTCGCCGCCGCCATGGCTCTCAGCATCTTCGTCACGCTCAACGGCACCATCATGTCCGGAGCGCGCATTCCCTTCGCGGCAGCACGCGATCGCCTCTTCTTCCCTCAGTTCGCCCACATCCACCCGCGTTTCCAGTCGCCCTCAACCTCTCTTGTTATCCAGGCGCTGCTCTCCACCGTGCTGCTGCTCTTCCTCTCTCAGTTTCAGCAGCACTTCGAGCTCGCCGTCTTCGCCGAGTGGCTTTTCTACATGCTCACCGCCACCACCGTCTTCATCTATCGCCGCCGCCGCCCCGATCTTCCCCGCCCCTACCGCGTCTGGGGATACCCAGTGCTCCCAGCCATCTTCGTCTTCTGCGCCGCCGCCGTCCTCATCTGGAGCTACGCCGGAAACCTCCAGGGCTCCCTCATCGGAACCGTACTCATCCTCCTCGGCCTCCCCATCCTCTATCTCATCCGCAAACGCTACGCAAAGACAAACGTTCACCTCTAGCTCCGATCAATCGAATCGTTGACCACAGAACACTCATCCACCACAATTCCCCCACAAATGCCGACTGTCATCCCGAGCAACCAACGGGAGTCGAGGGACCCGCAGTTGCTTCTTGTCAGCTGCTCAAGCAAAATTTCTCAATGTCCGAGTGCCCGACCATAGGAGAGTTACACGCAACCTCTCGCTTCCTCCCAGTACAGACTGTCTTCCCGAGCGACCAACGGGAGTCGAGGGACCCGCAGTTGCTTCTTGTCAGCTGCCCAACCAAAATTTCTCAATGTCCGAGTGGGCGACTATCCGACCGGAACGCATTAACATGGTTCGAGGCCATTAACACTCTTGCTCATTAACATCCCTGCTCATGATCATTGGCGATCCAGAAATATTTGCTATCGAATCCGTGATCACCGAAGCCTATGAACGGCTCAGCTTACGGGCGTTAGGTTATTTCGTTATCCACGTCGCGGGCCGAAGCTACGGAGTGAAAGAGCCCGAAGCTACGATGCTGGCCTGTTCGTTTGATGAGGTCGGCAGAAGGTTAGCGGAGCGAGGTAGTCACAGTCCTGCATTCCCGATTGATGCAAGCGCCTGGGAAATCGCCCATGCATTTAGGCGTGCTGGTTACGGGGATTGTGGGGAGCACGAACGGTTCTTTGGAATGGCTGCCTCCCAGTTCGACGATACGATTAACCAGAAGCGTCTGGAATGGGCACCAGATGGCGATGAAGCCTTCGATGATGGCAGCTACGTGCTGCAGATCGAGGACCTGAAAAAAGTGAGACTGATCGCATATGTAAGCACTCCTGATTTCTTGTACGATCCAGCAACGTTGCGGGAAGTTTTCCTCCCCAGCGATGATTTCTACGAAATTCTTCAGAATTGGCGGGATCGCTTCGAGGCTGAGTGGCTAGCAGCCCCCAAGGTAGCGGATGGCAACGAATGACGTTTCGCACCATAGATTTGGAAACTCCCGAGTTACCGGCGACTGGTACTTTGAGGACAATTCCTTGATCTCAGTGTCTCCATTGCCGACAACTCAGGAAGTAAAGCCGATCAATGGCGCTCACTCCTGAGGTTACAATCCCCGAATGAGCGAGTTGAGCATTGAACTCGGCGAAGAACTATCTACTATCGGATGCGACGAATGTGGGGGCAATCACAAGAGTGCATACGGATTTATCTGTAAGAACGAAGATGCTTATGGCGTGTACTTCGCCAGTCTTTTCGTAGGGGCATACAAAGCCCCACGTTGGCCTGACTCTGAGCCTGGGCAAGTGGTGGGACGATGAGGCTGTCGACGAACGCTGTTGGGTCTATCTCTCCATTTGGCCGGAAGCAGACGAATATCGCATGGGCTTGAAAGACCCCAAACTGTCACGTCACTGCAACTACGCTGCACTCGGAAAACCGCTTGATAGGGAGGCTGCGCTCGCGTCGCCGTTACGAGCCGACTTCTTTGAGGTGGTTGAATACGTTATCGCAAACGACCCGGCAGTAATTCCTATCTGAATACGGGAACTGTAGACGAACTTCGATGGCAGAAGACGCAACAAGAACAGTCGAAGGCGTGAGGGTTCGGTCTGCTCTCCACGTCTTTGCATAAAGATTTCTCGATCTAGAGCGTTCTGGGCGGCGCACCGGCTTCTCGTACTTTGGGGACAATTCTTGACCTCTGTGTCCGCATTGCCGACGACACACTCGGAACGGCGATGAGATGATTGGGAGATGAGTGGTTCGGATGCTGTAAACCCTAATCATGTGGAAATCGATGGAGTCATGTATGAGGCGGGCCACAATTCTGATCTGGATATGCTCGGTGTTATTGGGTGCAAACCACCTGATGTTCTTGGCAGGTGATCAACGACATCCAGACTTCTGGGTCTTCACCGGCGCTCTTCTGTTTTGCTACTCACTCCCATTTGTTGCGCCGTTAATGATACGCATACCCCAAAACCCGTCGGTTGGAAGATACATGATTCTGACGTCATTCATTTTGGTCTTTATCATCAGCATCTTCCTCCCCATACGTAGATTTCTGCCGGGATATCGTCCGGGGGAACTCGAAGGATTGGACTATTTGTTCGTCCCAGTCTTTGAGGGCGGACTAATCGCGCTGGCCCTTGGTGGGTACGTGGTCATCCGTTTGTTTCGTAAGGATGATCTTCAGTCCTAAATCCTCTGCGCACGCCTCGGCCGTCGCCAGAAGACACGGACTGGCCCGGCTCGATCAATGGGGAATCGCGATTCTGACTGAATGTTTTCGTATTCTAAGCGAGTCACCGGCGATGGTGACCTTGAGGGCAAAAGATTGCCAGTTTCCCCATGGCCGACGATACATCCGCGAGTACTTTCCTGAGCGTACAATTCCTTTTCCGGCAATATGGCGTTTAGATTTCCGGAGGTGTTGCCGTGGTACCACGTTGGAAGAAGCTGGCATATTCCTTGGGGAGCGTCATTGTAGGTACCGTAGCGTTCGCTACTTTACTCTGTATCTCGTCCGGAAGCTCTGCAGGGGTCGGTGGAACACTTGTGATATTTGGAGCTGCCATTACAGGATGGATCGTTTCGATTCCATTGATTCTCAGGATCAACAACGTTTCTGGCTGGCGCTTCTGGCTCTATCTCGGGATTGGCACAAGCCCCGGGCCAATCCTTGTATTTGTGCTAGTTCTTGTGCCGTTCATTCAGCGAGCGATCCGAATCTATCACGCCCAAAATACCGCCGTGGCATTCGTGACTTTTATTGGCCTCGGACTCGTCGCGATCCCCTTCTTCGTTGGAACCCTGACATATTTGCTGTGGCTCCGACAAGCACAAAGAAACCTTCTTAAGCGAATGAATTTAATTGCCGTTAATAGATAATCACAACGATGGGAGCATGTACGGCTGTATCACCGGCCACCTGGAAGTTGAGACTATTTTCTTGCCAAGTTTACAGTCGAAGACTGCACAGTCAGAACCGCTCGAAACCCTGCATTTCATGGCAGCGATAGTATGGACCTGATGCCCCAGGCCAATTCTGAACTTGCGTTCGCTTTCCCAGGCTACTGTCGAGATGAAGTTGCCAGACTGGCCGTCGCCCTTCCGCAACCGGACCTAACGTCAGACAGTTTTTCAGTATTTGTAGACGAGGACGTGGTACGAATCCCACGTCGCATTTATCACGACGTGAACCTCATCGACCGAGCCTCGCTTAGCAACGTGCAGGCCGAATTTCTTGACTGCCTCTTGACTCGCCACTACGACGGTTACGTTCGTGAAGAGAACCTAAGGAAGATTGTTGCTCGAAATCACAGGTGGATTCCACCATTCGTCCTCCAATTGGTTGGAGAATACGTAATCGAGATTCTGTTTGTGATACGAGATGGCTTGGGGCAAATCGACCAGGAACTGTACCGCTCTTTTCTGCTTTCTAATCCGCAATTCTTCCAGCTGACGAAACAGCGTGTGGTCAGTTACAGAGCTTGCTACTATCCCCACTTGAACAAACACAGCTACGTCGGCTTCGAGATCATAAATTCTCTCGAACGCTTCATCTCGAATCGCTGAGCTTCGCTGTTGAAATCGATCTTCTGCTTTGCTGCCAGCTCAGATCGGGAGCGTGAGTGATCACCGCCCATAGGAATAACCGGCCGCGGAAAACGTATATTTCTATCGAGGCACAAGCACAATGACCGATAGTTCTGCGAATGAATTTCGCCCGATCACCGAAGCTGAATTCGATGAACTGCTAACACGCGAGAAGGAACGCTTGCCTCCCGAACAGAGGGGCTTCCTTCGCTCGATCGAAGTGCCCGTCACGAAGGTCCCCTGCTTCCGAAGCGAGCAGTATGGTGTTGAACGCGTGTTCGCAATTGCGCGGTTTGAAGAAGAGATACTCATCTTCGATGACGTGGAAGACGAGTTCGCGCTCGGGAAACTTGATCCAGTTGGAACTATACGAGATTGGGGTCTTTGCGGTGATCTGATTGATGCTTTACGAATCATTCAACAGCGTTGACTGGTTACGAGCCCATAACCGGCGACCGTCACTTTGAGGTCAATTTCTTTCAGGTTCCTCATCGCCGACAAACCTCTCAGTAGTTGCTGACAGATCGATCTGCCATCATTGATGCGTGGCTGCTCTCTTGCGTGCGGAAGATTTCGAAACTGAATGGAGACGGCATGGGCTTTGAAGCTCTAGATTTTGTGATCCCGATTCTATTTATCAGTTTAGGTACGTTTGTGTTCGGGACGATCTTTGTTCTTCTCGGATGGAGCAGGATTCCGGGCCCGGGGCACAACACTGGGTCAAGTGGTTTTCCCAAGGCATTGTCTGCCCTGACGGCATCAATCTGTGTTGTCCCGGTGGGAGTGATCGTTTCTTTGCTTCTTCCGGGTTGGATCCGTAATAGTTATGCGGGCCATTCTATCTGGCTGGCATTTGTGGTCGCAGGATTTCTTTTGAATCTGTCGGCCCTGTTTATGTCGCGCGAGCAGAATGCGGCGCGCTCCGCCGTTACGATCGGTTCCATCATCGTAGCTGCTTTCTATGCAGTTGGTTTCACATGGCTCTTTATCGCTACTAACGGATCCCCGCTGGCACATCGAAGGCACGAAAATCAGGGCCGAGAGCACAGGATCTCTCGACAAGGTTGAGTGACCTGCCAACCGGAACTTGAGGATAAATTCTTGCCCTCAGTGTCCTCATTGGCGACCACTCACTGTGCGCCGGGATAAACCGCCATGTTGCAGGGGAGGCAGAATCCCTGCAGGAAAGGAAGTAGCG
>Ga0207694_10000174_pt1 | contig 66687 bp, 56 predicted proteins | sample KBSC34metaG_FD_184353 | JGI IMG/M metagenome (GOLD analysis project Ga0207694, IMG submission 184353) | Corn rhizosphere microbial communities from Kellogg Biological Station, Michigan, USA - KBS C3-4 metaG (SPAdes) (version 2) | ecosystem: Host-associated > Plants > Roots > Rhizosphere > Soil... | reverse complement strand
ACATCGCATACCTCGGCTATCCCGAACTCAACCGCCGCATCCCCTCCAATGCCATCGTTCAATTCAATCCCGAAGACAACTGGCTTTTCTGGAAGAATGTCGACATGGGAAATATCAACAGGCAGACAGTAATCGGCGGAGGACTCCCTGGCTGCGCCGCAGATCTCGGCGGTGATCCATCGCATTGTCCCGTACTGAGTTCGACGATTATGCCGCTCTTCAAAGATGCGACTGCAGATCAAGCGCTACGGGTGTGCCGCACTTGGCGCATCGACTTCCTCGTCGCCACCATCTACGACCCCGTCTGGCACGATCCTAAAAGCTGGGTCTGGACCCTCAACCCCGTTCTTGCCGAGCCCGAGTTCCGAGCCCTCGATTGTCACTAGGAGTCTCGGGAGGGGTGGCCAAAAAAATCATGGAGTTACAACTACCTTGCTTTTTTTGAAAGCTTTCCGCTCTCGAAGAACAAGCGCCTGAAGGTCATCGGCGTGATGAAGTAATGAGGCACTCGAAGGAACTCAAGAAGGGCCCGCGACCTCCAACCCGGCGTTCCGATCGATTGAATGAGGGTCGCTGCCAGGAGCCCAGTGATGAAATTCCTCCGACCTCTCCGAATCCGCCTCATACCTTGCTTGTCACCAAGTTTCCGGAGATCTTCGAGAATATCTTGAACAATGATGTCGCCAAGTTTCTGCCACGTTTTCGGTGGCGACGTGCCGGTGCAGCTCTTGTGATGCGCTGTATACCGCGCTACTGCGTTTGGAACACAGCAAGCGAAGCCACCTCGAACAGCCACGCGCATCCAGTTACCCAGATCAGGAATGCCGCCATGCTCCGGCGAGTACCCCACCTCACAAGCTTTGTCTGTGCGAACCAGAATCCCGCAGAAATGGGGACCGCGCTTGCCATCAAACAATTCCGTTACCAGATCGATCCCGGATTCGACGACAGGTCCGCCGTCGCTGAGGTAGCGAACATGACGAGCTTCGTCTTGGATCTTGCAGGGACACCAGCTAAGCACGATTTGACCAGGGCGATATCCCTGCGGAGGGTTCCAGAAGCAGTCTGCTAACTCCTCGATTGCCTCTGGCTCCAACTCGTCATCATCATTGAGGATCATGAAAAGCTCTCCGCGCGCATGATCCAGTGCATTCTGGTAGTTTCTGGCGATTCCGATCGGCTTTTCGATCCGTAGATATCGGACCCTCGGATCATCAACCCGCGCCATCAATTCAGGAGTGTCGTCGGTAGACGCGTCATCCGAGACCAGAACGTCTAGATTTGCATAGGTCTGAGCAAGGACGCCCTGCAGCGCCCGCTGGAGCAGGGGGCTCCGGTTGTGAGTCGTAATCGCGACCGTTACCAATGCTGGCTGAAATAGGCGGTCTTCCATGGATAAAACCCGTCAGGCACGAACTTTCACGCGAAAGTCGAACACCCGGTCATTGCGGAGGTCGCATCTATTATCGCAAGAGTTTACGTATTCTCTTTAATCTAGGTTCATAGCTTGTCAATACCCCAATCGATGGTACCGTTGCATTCAGTTTTCAAATCAAATTAGACTCAGAGAACCCATCCGAGCAAGGCCGTCGCGGTTGCTTCCCATCCGAAGTCCGGACAATGAGGGTCAAACGAGGTCTTCCCATGAAATCTCCGGCCGAAATGAAGACGATCCAAATCGAGGTCACGAACGCTTGCCACAAGTCGTGTTCCAACTGCACCCGCTTTTGTGGCGAACACCCGAAGCCGTTCTTTATGGATGTAGATACATTCAAAAAAGCGGTCGACTCGATGGAAGGCTTTGATGGAATCGTCGGTGTGATGGGTGGGGAGCCAACGTTGCATCCGCAGTTCAGTGAACTGGTCGACTATTACGAATCCAAGGTAGAGGACCCACGGCCGAAAGCTTTCATCGGCGATCCTACGCCGACCTTCAAAGAATACGGCCGGATGGTCAAATACGAACGCGGCCGCAAGAGAGGCCTTTGGAGCGCGTTGGGCACCAATTACTACAAGCATTTCGAACAAATTCAGGATGTCTTCGCGCACCAGGTCGTGAACGACCATCACAGCGTCAGCACCCACCAGGCAATCCTTGTCACCCGCAAAGAACTTGGGATTCCCGACGACGAATGGGTCAAGCTGCGAGACAACTGCTGGGTACAGAATCTCTGGAGCGCCTCCATTACGCCCAAGGGAGCATTCTTCTGCGAAATCGCTGGAGCTCTCGACATGCTTTTCAACGGCCCCGGCGGCTGGCCCATTGAGCCCGGTTGGTGGAAACGTAAGCCTTCCGAGTTCGGCGACCAACTCAAATGGTGCGAGATGTGCTCATGTGCGCTCAAGGTCCCGGCAAACAACGCGAATGACGACACTGACATTGTGTCCCCGAAAATGCTCGAGAAATTGAAAGAAGTCAACGGGCCGAAAATCCGTAATGATAAGTTTGTCATTCTCGATACGAATAACTTTGATCATTCGAAATGCGAAGGCCATGAACGAGACCAGAAGTGGTATTTACCGAAGGATTGGGGTGATGAGGCGAGAATCGCAGCTGATAACACCATCAACAATCCTCGCAAACTCGATGTGATGGTTCGCTCCGGAGAGTCGAACAAATCCACCCTGACACGAGATCAGGTGGAGAACCTGAACTTCAAGGATTGGGTTGCTGTCTTCCGCGATGGGTCGACTGTCAATGCAGAGTTTCTTGAGAGCATTCCCAAATGCGTCTTGAACCCGGGATGTTTCTATACCTTCAAAGATCAGGTCTGGCTCTTCAACCGCAGGGCAAAGGCGATTCGCAAACTCACCAACATCAATCTGGACCAACATCTGTCCCAGTTATGGGAGAAGAAGAAGCGCATCGAACTTAAGAGTTATCCAAATATCGCGCGTCAGACGATGGGCCAAAAGATCTCACTCCGCATGAAGTACTTGAAGCACCGTTCAGCGTTCCTCGTTCCTGAATTCCTGCTGAAGAAACATAACAGAGGAAACTCTGGTCCCTCGCCATCGACGGGAACTCTCGCTGGCAGCGCCGGCTCACTCTGAAGTCGGTTTGCGAGATTTGGATTAGGTAGGCTCAAGAGCTGCTCTTCTTGACCCTTGGCTCAGCGAACGAGAAGTTTTTGTGCCCAAGGAAGCCCGCGATTACATTTGCGCCCGTGCCGATTGCGCCTGCGATGTATGGAGCGGATGTCTCTTGCCCGGTAACGTGCCGGACGATAAAAACCGTGATCGGCAGGATCAAGGTGCCGATGGCCATCGTGCTGCCGTACACCACGATGCATCTGGACCACTCTCGCAGATAGTTCCCCCTCGTCTTGAAGATGAACCATTTGTAGTTCAGGAACGAAAAAGTGATGGCCACAATGCCGGAAATTGCGCTCGCGGCCATATAGGCGAGGGGAATGTGCGGTGTCAAAAGGGCAGTGAGCCATGCGTATATCGCATATCCGAACGCGGTATTCACTATCCCCACGACCAAGTATCGCCCGAACTGTCCCGGCGGAAAGTGATCGACGATCCACTGGATCCATCGAGGGTTTCTTTTGGGCAACTGCTGCGGATCGCTCACGTCTCAAGAGTCTCTAACTAAAACATACAGTTTGCATGTGGTCATCGATCACATTTCATTTCCGCGAATGCTGATATGGTGGTGGCGAACAAAAGGGCCGAACCCATGGGTGACATACCTTATACGGGCCACTATGCAAGGCTTCACCATTTTACAGATGCATACTACGATGGGATGGCGCGTTCTTATCGACGATTCATCCATAGATACCTTCCACAAAACAAGCAAGCTCGCATTCTCGATGTTGGCTGCGGCACAGGATTTCTCCTGAATGCAATCCGCCGGGCGGGCTATTCCAGGTCAGAAGGTATTGATGCGGATCGCGGCCAAGTGAAAATCGGCCGGGATCGGGGACTTCCAATCCAACATGTCGATGTTTGGAAAATGAAGGAATACCTTACCGCAAAGAACGGCACTGTGGATGCCATTGTATTTGTTGATGTTCTTGAGCATATCCGGAAAGACGAGCAGATCCCGACACTGAAGGCAATCTATTCAGCCCTTGCGCCGGGCGGAAGACTGATTTGCCAAGTTCCAAATGCTCTATTTGTGGTCGGGCTCTATAACCGTTATATGGATTGGACTCACGAGTGCCTTTTCTCTAGCGAATCTCTCGCATTTGTTGTGGAGAATTCCGGGTTCACAATTGAGCGTATTGAGGGTGGACACGACAAACCATCGCCTCCCAGGTCGATTCTGTTGAACATGCTGATGTCGGGGTTTCGATCGCTTCTTCAGTTCCTGACGGGCATGATATGGAGGCTCACCATCCTGTCATGGTGGGGGCCCGCGTATGTGCGGCATCCGATCAGAGCGAACCTGATCGTGGTGGCGGTTAAGGAGCGATAACTCTTCGGAGCTCCGCCAAAAAATTAGATGGCGTATTGCACTCGTTTGTACATGTCCGAGCGCAGCATCGCCCCTGTGCTAGACTGCCGTCATCAGCGCCATGTCCACTGAGTCGATCGAACGGCTAAATCCAGAGCCGGCTGTTATGAATGGGGTCGGAAAGCCTCTCAAAACTATCACCGTCATGACGCCGTGCTTCAACGAAGAGGCCAACGTCCGCGAGTGCCATCGCCGGCTCATGGAAACCGCCGCGAAGCTGCCCGAGTACCGGTTCGAACAACTCTTCATTGACAACGCCTCCACCGACCGCACTGTCGAGATCCTCCGCGAGATGGCCGCTGAAGATCCCTCCGTGAAGGTCATCGTCAATGCCCGCAACGTTGGCGGCGCACGCTCCGGCATGCATGGCCTCCTCAGCGCTCAGGGCGACATCATCGGCAGCCTATTCGCCGACCTCCAGGATCCCCCCGAACTCTTCATCGAGATGGTCCGCGAATGGGAAAAAGGATTTCCCATTGTCGCCGCCATCAAAAACACCAGCGAAGAGAACGGACTGATGTACCGGATCCGCACCTTCTACTACCGCCTCGTTGCCCGCCTCACCAACGTTCAGGTCCTTGAACACTTCACGGGGTTCGGCCTCTACGACCGGTCCGTCATGGACAGGATTCGCAACGAATATCGCGATCCCTATCCCTACTTCCGTGGCATCATCGCCGAGCTTGGACTGCCTATCTCCAGGGTCTACTACAACCAGAAGCGGCGCGAGCGCGGCGTCTCCGGCAACAGTCTCTACTTCCTCTACGACTTCGCCATGCTGGGCATTACCAATCTCTCCAAGGTGCCCCTGCGACTCGTCGTCCTCGCGGGTTTCGGCTCTGCCTTGATCAGCTTTCTGACCGGCATGTTCTACCTCGTTTACAAGCTGATTTTCTGGCGCAGTTTCAGCGTCGGCGTCGCCCCCGTCGTCCTCGGCCTCTTCTTCCTCGGCTCCATCCAACTCATCGCCCTCGGCATCATCGGCGAGTACGTCGGCTCTATCCACACCCTGGTGCTCAAGCGTCCTCTCGTCACCGAAAAAGAGAGGATCAACTTCGACGAGCGCCCCTCCGCGTGAACCTGAAGGGCAACAAGTCAGCATCGGAAGTTCTGCGCTACCTCCTTGTCGGTGGATTCAACACCGTCTTCGGCTACGGCCTTTTCGCTCTCTTCAACTGGCTCTTCACCGGCCGCCTCGGCGCATATAGCTACATGTACGCCAGCTTCCTCTCCAGCATCATCTCCATCACGGCCGCATTTCTGGGATATAAATGGTTCGTCTTCCGCACCCACGGGAACTACCTGGCGGAGTGGGCACGCTGCGTTGGCGTGTATGGAACCAGCACCCTGCTGGGCCTCGCTGCCATGCCTCTTCTCGTGGGCCTGCTTCAGCATCTGCTTGCGCGTCGTGAGCTGGCTTCCTACATCGCAGGAGCCATCGTTACGGGCATCACCATCGTCTTCGGCTTCTTCGGCCACAAGAACGTTTCCTTCCGCGAGGGCTGGTCCGTCAGAAAGTAGCTCGCCGGTTTGCATGGAATTAGCCCTCAATATGCCATCATCAGAACGGGGGTGGAATGGCCAGCGGCAGACCTCCATACCTAAGTGCTTTCGTTTCTATTATGTGCAGCTATCATGTTTGGAATCTATTAAGTACGAAAAAATGAGCAAAAAAGATAAGCGGCACTCGAACACCCAAGCGGGGCGTTGAAAACGACCAGGTCTGAACGGTGTCATCTAAGTCTATTGTTTTGTATTAAATGCGCATAACTCTCTTAGAATCTATTAAGTACGAAAAAAGAGCAGAAGATTTTTAATTAGTGATCGCGGCGGGCTCGAAGCATTGACGGGTTTGAAAGATTACTAAGTCCAGTGTTGGCTGTTAGGTACCCATATCTATCCTGAAATCTATTAATTACGAAAAAATAAAGTACTTTAAAAACAAGCCCCGTGCATAACCCGCTATGAAGAGACATCGGATCGTTGAAGAAGACCTCAGGAGAATCACCTCTGCCCCACTCCCCTGGGAGCATTTCTTCGGCAGGACTGTTCTGATCACGGGTGCCAACGGCTTTGTTCCGGCCTACATGCTGGAGACATTGCTCCATCTGAACGACAGCCGGAACGCGGGCGTTCGCATCATTGCGATGGTCCGGAATCGCGAAAAGACACTTCGCAAGTTCGCACATCTCCTCGACCGGCAGGACTTTGAAATCCACGTTCAGGACGTGCGAGATCCGTACAGCGGCCCTCAACCGGCGGACTTCATCATTCATGCAGCAAGCCAGGCGAGCCCGAAGTTCTTTGGAGTCGATCCCGTGGGAACGTTCGAAGCGAATGTCCTGGGAACCCAGCACATGTTGCACCTCGCCCACCAGTCGCATAGTGAAGGCTTTTTGTTCTTCAGTAGTGGCGAAGTATACGGCCAGCCGTCGGACCCGACGAAGCTTGTTTCGGAAAGCGACTACGGATATCTTGATCCCCTTCAGGTGAGGTCCTGCTATGCGGAAGGGAAACGTGCCGGAGAGACACTGTGCGCCTGCTGGCACGCCCAGCATGGCGTCCCGGCGAAGATTGTGCGCCTGTCGCATACCTATGGCCCCGGCATGGAACTGAATGATGGTCGGGTGTTTGCAGACTTTGTCGCCGACATCGTCGAAAGACGGAACATTGTTCTGAAGAGCGACGGAAGCGCGCGCCGGCCTTTCTGCTATCTGGCAGACGCCACCGAGGCCTACTTCAGGGTGCTGCTCCTGGGTGTGCCAGGGGAGGCCTATAACGTGGGTAGCGGGAAGCAATGCTCGATGCTGGAGCTGGCGGAGACGCTTTGCAGATTATTTCCAGAGCGAGGTTGCCAGGTGGTGAGACAGCCACGGGAAGCAGCGGATCGCTATATCCCATCTCAGGTGCAGGGTTTTGCGCTGGATTTGTCGAAAATTCGAGCGTTGGGGTGGGAGGCAACCACCAGCATCGAAGAGGGCTTCAGGCGGACTGTGGAGAGTTACGGGTAGCGACACTTCCAGGCTGATCGGGCTGGATTGCGTCGAGAGAAACCCAATCACCGTTCCGCATGCTCTGTGCAACCGCCTCAACGAACTTCATGTACCGAAAACCCGTCTCAAAGCTGGGCTCCGGATGACCTCCATGGCGGACTGCGCCTATAAAGTCTTCCTCCACCGTCCATCCCTTTACGTATTCCGGCGGCACAGCTAGAGTCGTCAATTCTTTCGTTCCACTTCGTCCAAGCATCACTTCATCGGTCCCGAAATCGTATCTCAGGGTGCCTTTGCTCCCAAATACCTCAAGGAGGTCGCGGCCACCGAACTCCGCCACTCCGCTCCACTGAATTGACCCCATGAAACCCCTCGGCCATTCGCCTATCAGTTGAAGCACATCGGGGATGCGCACCTTATAGCCTCCGCGATCTTCAATGCAAACGCGCCCCTGCGCGCATAACTTAGTAGGGTGGCCGAACCATCGCCCCAGCACCTCGGCATAGATACCAACGCTCAGTACGTTGTTGCCGCTGATTTCGATCTTCTGTCGCCAGTGCGCAGCTGCATTCGGGTCCGCCCATGTCGGCACGAATGACCTCATATTGAAGTGGTACGGAGTTCCGATCTCTCCGTTGTCGATCAACTCGCAGAAGAATGCCCCATGCTTCATCCCATTTGGGGGCGGACACAACATCGTGACTTGATCCGGGTGCAAACGCGCCGATTCCAGCATTCGAGAAGCTTCTTCCAAATTTCGGGCCATCCGCGCCTGGCAGAACACATGCTTTCCGGCATCCAGAGCCGCGATTGTCACTTCCGCATGCATGTGGGGGTTGGTTCCTATCCAGATAACATCGAGATCCGATCGATCGATGACACGCCGCCAATCATCCGTGGCGTCTGGGATTTGGAATTCTTTTGCAACGGAATCAGCTGTTTCTAGGCGCCGATTGCAGACCACACTCACTTCAACGCTGGGAATCGTCTTCAAGTTCGGAAGATGCCGCTGTCGAACGATCGCTCCAGCGCCGATGATGCCGATTCTGATTAGCGACTCGCGCATCTCTAAACCACCCAATTCGGTTTTTGCATTGACTCTTTCTTCCCGGTACCGAGCGCGGCCCGAAGGCTTCGCAAGTGCTCTATCAAGCCTTTCAGGTGTTCGACGTCAATGGCATGCTGGTCATCGAACAGTCCTTTGACTCCCGATTGCTTGACATAGAAGAAAATGGCGGCCGGCTCAAACGCGAGTGCGACTTTCAGCACGTCGTGATCTTCGCAGTGCAAGCCAAAGGCGACGGGAAGCCCGGTCGCGTCTCGCATAGCCGGAATAGCTTTCAGATTCACATCCCTCGCATCTTGCGACAATTGCGTGTGGATCAGCGTGGCATTGTAGAGGCCTTTGCTTCCATCTACCACCGTCAACATGTCGGAAAGTCCAGTCGATAAAAACATTGGACGTCCCGTCTCGAGAAGGGCTCTCCTTAGATGTTGGTTGGTGAAGTCCCAACTCAGGGTCTTCCAAAAGTCAGTTCCAATCTCATTGAAGCTCTCGACTAGATCAGGGTCCGCGATTGCGATTCCGAACCGACATCCAGCATCATGGCAGCGCTTTGCAGCATCCGCATAGAACCTCATGGGAAGGGACCGATGCGTGCTTTCCTCTGACTGGTAGAACTTCGGCTCACGAATCTGGAAAGTGACCGAATCGACACCCGCCCGAAGCACTGAAGTGAGCAACTCAGACGCTCGCGATTCTTCGCCGATATGGTTCAATCCGATTTCCGCGATCAATGAGGTCATGCGGTCTCCACTAGAAATTAAGCTCTGCAATCGCCTGTCATAGTCACTGCCGACTCGGATTGAGAAGATGCTCAGGAAGGTCTTCAGAAGCTGGATCGAGCGGCACAATCATGTTCTCGCGCAGCTCTTCTCGCGATAAGAGAGGAGACATATCCTCAAGGGGCATAGAACGCATCGTTCCATCCGGCTGCGGCATTGCAGCGGCTTTAGGCCAGAGGTCGGCGTCCGGCTCGACGAGTACATCGATCAACAGGGGTCCTTTTCTGCTCAGCGCGGCTCGAATGCCACTCGCCAACTCCGACGCATCCTTGATCTGCATCGATTCAATTCCGTTGGCGGCAGCTATCTGGAGCATGTCGGGAAAGCAAAGTCCTGACTCAGGCCCTGTGCCAACATAGCGGCCCTGAAAGTAATTTCGCTGAGTACTGCGGATGGAGGCATAGCCTCGATTGTTAATAACGAATAATCTGACTGGCAGATCGAGCATTCGTATCGTTTGTAGTTCCTGAACGTTCATCATCAAACTTCCATCGGATTCAATCGCAACAAAAGGAGCTTTCCCGATGGCAACGCCGCAACCCACGATCGTCGGCAGCCCATATCCCATTGCACCGAGACCCGTGTTCAGAAACATTCGCTGGCCGGGTTTGGTCGCAAATGCTGTATAGAGCACTTCGATTCCGAGGCCTGCCGTGCCCGTCGCAATCATCATGCGCTCGGGAATCTCGTCCATCAAAACCTTGGTGAGATGGTAGTGGCTGATCGGACCGGTGGTTGGGAATGGTTTTCCGTCGTTAATGGAAAAGCGAGTCTTCCATCGCTCGCAGCGAGCAATCCATTCAGATCGGTCCACCGCCGCGATGTGATGCTTTTGAGCCAGCATAGCAACTATGAAATCTTTGGCGTCCGCAACTACTGTCTTTGCCAGGTTCATTTCAGAAGAAAACTTCTTGAGTTCGCATGCGTCCACGTCTACCAGGATTTTCTTCGCACAGCGGCCGAATTTCGTCGGGTTGAAGGCGGTCACGAGATTGTCGAGGCGGGCTCCGATGACGAGAATCAAATCGCTGTTCTGAACGACAAAATTGGGAGCCCGAAGTGCGACCACACCGGGCTTTCCGACGGCCAGAGGGTGTGCCGTCGGAATCAAATCATCAGCATTCCAGGTAGTGAGAACCGGAATTCTGAGTGCCTCGTACAGTTCGCGGAACTCCTCCGCGGCTCCCGCAATCCGGACACCGTGGCCCGCCAGTATCGTCGGCCGCTCGGCAGTATTCAGGAGGGCGATAATCTCAGATACGTCTGTCGGAAGGTGGGAATCAGAGATCCTGGCTGGAGGATTGAATCTTCGAAGAGTCTTTTCGTCGTGAATTCTAGAAGCCTGAACATCCAGTGGAATATCGATCCACACGGGACCTTTGCGGCCGGATGTCGCGAGGAAGACCGCCTTCTCAAGTTCAAAAAGGATATCCAGCGGGTCACGGACCGTAACCGCGTACTTTGTGATCGGCTTCACGATCGAGACGATGTCAACCTCTTGCACCCCCATTTGCCGAACACCCGAAGTGCCCATGAGGTCAGATCGTTTCACCTGCCCTGAGATCATTAAGAGCGGGACTGATTCAATCCATGACCCAGCTACTCCGGTAATCGCATTCGTACCGGCTGGTCCGGTCGAAACAAGAGCACATCCCAGACCGCCCGTCGTCCTTGCATACGCCTCGGCAGCGATGGAGGCCGCCTGCTCATGGTGCGTGGGAACGTATTCGATATCTGATCGCCTGCCGAGCGCATCCACCAGGTACATGGATCCTCCGCCCGGAACCAGGAAGATCGCACGCACTCCCTGTGCGGCCACAAATTCGAGCACAACGTCAGCGACTAGTTTTTGCGCCATCCGTGAGTCCTGAATTCCTTATTTGCCTTTCAGCCGAACTGCACAATCAGTTTCCGACAGCTATCTTAGACAACTGGCTGGCCAGTGCGGAGGCGGTCAAAGTGCTTTTATTCCATGGTTGCGCGATCTGAAACGTTGTCAGGCTGAGCGATTTGGCGTCTCGAATGTTCTCATCGGCATCGTCGACCAGTATGTCGCCGCATCCCAGCCACTTCAAGAAGTCGATCTTGCTTCGATCATAGATCGGGACGCCCTGCTCCGGTCGTGAAGGGACTACCCCGAAGCAGCGGATCCACAAACCAAAATGCCTCATAACCCAACTGGCCACGTGCGGTGCTGTCTGCAGCGGCCTCGCCGTCAGCGCAATGTGCCGAAATTGCTGCCCATGTGCAACGAACCAGCCAAGGATTTCTGGATTGGGAGATAACTCGAGACCCCGATCCGTATTGCGAAACCGATCCATCGAAGTCAGGTACTCGCACCGGTCAATACCGAGAACGTCATGAGGAGGGTTCTGCAGAAGATCATCAAACTTCAATGCGCACTCAGGGTGTTCTGCTTTCCAGCCATGTTCGAACCACTGCTGCATCAAATCGTTCAACACATCGTCAACGTCCCAAACGATGGTGAGCATCAGCCGATCCAGTACGTCACGAATGTCTTGCGATTCGTATTCGCCGAAATCGCTGGGTCGGTGTAGAAGGAATCATTCGTCGAGTAGCTTGACGAGACTTCTTCGATGATCGCTCCGTGCGTCGTCCAGAATGAGTGCTTCACGCCATGCGAGATCGTAATCACGTCATTCGACTTGTGCGTGGTTCGTTTACCGTCCAACTCGACAGTCACATCCCCGTAAAGAATGTGGTAAGTCTCGTCTTTTTGCTTGTGCCATTGCTCCGGGTGCTTCTGACCCGGCAAGACCACCATCAAGCGCTTGCAGTATTCACGATTCACGACAGTGATCGCAGTAAGGCCGCTCTCGCGAAACTTCTCCAGGCCGTAATGATGCGAGATTTCCAGATCACATTGCCCTGGAACCTGAACCTTGCTTTTCTTGATCAGATTTTTCACGTCGGAAACAATCTTAGTGACGATCTCTCTGGTATTTCGAGCGCTGACATTCTCGCTCATCAGAGGACCATTCGCCGGAATGTCCGACTTGGTCACATATTCGCTGTACTTCGAGAAATCCTGAGCAACCAGCTGATCCTTCACGTTCGGCATGGCGAAGAAAACATTCGCGTGCTGAATCACTTCGCCCGCGCGCACGGCTTGTTTCACAAAAGCTCCGCGCGCCAGATCTCGCAATGCTGCCTGTTCCCCGGGAGGCGCCGGATAGCGCCTTTCCGGATTTCCGATCATCGTAAGCGTCTCGCACGCCGACTTCAGCCAGTTTCGAACTTGTGCCGGAGTGGCACTGTATGCATTCAGAGCGTATTTTTCTGTGGGCACCCCGACGTGCTTCTCAAACATCACAGCGCCAAGTGCAATCGCAATCTTGACGGACTCGAAGTTGTCAGGTCGCTCGTGAGTTGAGTAGCCAACCTCCAACTCTGGGTAGCGCTTCTTCAGCAGCGAAATTTGCCCGAGATGCAAGTGGTCGTCCGGTGCCGGATACTCGCCTACGCAATGCATGATTGCAATCGATTTTTCGCGATGCTTAAAGAAACTGACGACGCGGTCGATTTCTTCGAGCGGCTCCCCGGCAGTGGAGGCGATGATGGGCAAATTGTGTTGTGCGATTCGCTCGAGCAGAGGCCAGTCACTCACATAGCAACTGGGAACCTTCATGAAATCGAATCCGTGCTCGACAATCTTATCGACCGAGATTTCGTCCCAAGGCGTGCACATCGACAGGAAGCCAGCATCAGCAATCGCGTCTTTCAGTTCCTTGTACTGCTCCCACTTGAGATGTGTCTCAGAGAAGCGCTTTACGTACTTCAGATCGTAACGATCCTTGTATGCGGGATGGATACAGCTTGCGATGTCGCGGTACTGCAGCTTGACGCAGAACGCAAAAGGGAAGCCTTCCGAAGCCGCTTTCAACTCGCGCACGATGCGTATGCCGTGCTCCACATCTCCCATGTGGTTGTTGGCCATTTCATAGATGAAGAGCGGCCGTTGATGAATGTTGCCCATCTTTGTCTCCAGGTCCCGTTTACTTCGAGTCGGCTGCGTTCAACACAGCCAGTCCAGCATCCTGCTCACGTACAAAACTGCAAACTGCGTCCGCCATGTAATCGAGCATCTGTGTCGTCAATCCCGGATAGACGCCGAGCCAGAAGACGTTATTCATGGCGAAATCTGTGTTCTTCAGGTCACCGACGACGCGGTACTCGCATTCCTCATAGGCAGGCTGGCGCAACAGATTCCCCGCAAACAGCAGCCGTGTTCCGATCTTTTTCGCTTCCAGAGCGCGCACCAGGTCCTGCCGCTTGAATGGAGCTCTTTCGCGCACACCAATCGGAAATCCGAACCACGAGGGATCGGCTCCCGGCGTTGCTTCCGGCAGCACCAGAACATCCTCTAACGGCTGCAAAGCTCTGAAAAGATGTCGAAAGTTTGCTTTCCGACGTTCGACGAATTCCGGCAACTTCGTGATTTGCGAAGCTCCCAGCGCGGCCTGCATGTCTGTTGCTTTCAGGTTGTAGCCGATGTGCGAATAGGTGTACTTGTGGTCGTATCCGCAGGGCAGGGAACCAAGCTGCCACTCGAAGCGTTTGCCGCACGTATTGTCTTTCCCGGGCTCGCACCAGCAATCGCGGCCCCAATCGCGGAACGACTCGATCAACAACTGCAAGTTCGGCTTATCCGTCAGCACCGCCCCGCCTTCGCCGAGGGTGATGTGATGCGCAGGGTAGAAACTGACGGTGGCAATATCGCCGAATGTACCGACATGGCGCCCCTTCCACGTCGAACCCAGTGCGTCGCAGCAGTCCTCGATCAGCCACAGGTCGTGCTTCCTGGCAAAGGCAGTTACTGCATCCAGATCGAAGACGTTCCCCAGGGTATGCGCGATCATGATGGCCCTGGTCTTCTGGCTCAGCGCCGGTTCTAACTGAGTTACATCAATCTCATAACTCGGCTGAGTAACATCGACAAACACCGGCACAAGCCGGTTCTGGATGATCGGATTGACCGTGGTTGGGAATCCGGCTGCGACCGTAATGACCTCGTCACCCGGCTTCAGTCGTCGATCCCCCAGCTTCGGCGAAGTCAGCGCTGTCAGTGCCAGCAGGTTCGCTGAGGACCCCGAATTCACCAGCGAAGCGCTGCGTACGCCCACGAATCTAGCCAGCTTGCGCTCGAAATCCTTCGCAAATCGGCCCGTTGTAAACCAGCCGTCGAGTGCTGATTCCACCACGGCACTGATATCGGCTGCGTCGATGACCTTCCCGGATACAGGAACCGGCGTGACTCCCGGCTCGAACTTTGTGGCAGGAAAAGCTTCGGCGAAGTATTGCGCCGTTAAATCTAAAATCTGCTGCCGAAGCCGACCACTGCCATTAGTCATGGGGGATACACTTCCCAGCATACTCAATCGAATCATCGCGGTGTACTGTATTACTCAAGGAAAACAACCAAGGTACCAAGTTGTATTCCGGCTGCCGTGCGGTCCTGGGTCTACCGGCAGCAAGGGGATGAAATGAAAGCAGTTATCCTGGCCGGCGGCCTTGGCACCCGGCTCAGTGAGGAAACCACAGTCCGTCCCAAACCGATGGTCGAAATCGGGGGGCGTCCGATTCTCTGGCACATCCTCAAAATCTACTCCCAGCACCAGATCAACGACTTCATCATCTGCTGCGGCTACAAGGGCTATCTCATCAAGGAATATTTCGCGAACTACTTCCTCCACATGTCCGACATCACGTTCGACATGTGCGAAAACCGCATGCAGGTGCACCAGAGTGTGGCTGAGCCGTGGCGGGTCACGCTGGTTGACACAGGCGACAATGCCGGCACGGGCGGGCGCCTTCGCAACGTCGCGCGCTATCTCGACGGCGAAGACGCCTTCTGCATGACGTACGGCGACGGCGTCAGCGACGTGAATATCACCGAGGAAATCGCATTCCACCGCGCTCACGGCAAAAAGGCGTCAATTACCGCGGTTCGCCCCACTGCCCGTTTTGGCGGTCTCAGCCTCGAAGGCAACCAGATCACCGCCTTCCAGGAGAAACCCGAAGGCGAGGGCGGCTGGATCAACGGCGGATTCTTCGTCCTCTCACCGTCCGTAATCGACGAAATAGCAGATGAGAGCACTTCGTTTGAGCGAGAGCCCATTGAGAGCCTCACTGCAAGAGGCGAAGTGCAAGCCTTCTTCCATAACGGCTTCTGGCAGCCCATGGACACTATCCGCGACAAGCAGCGCCTAGAAGAGCTGTGGGCCTCCGGGAGGGCTCCGTGGAAGACCTGGTAAATACCTGGAAAGACCGGCGCGTCTTCCTCACTGGCCACACCGGCTTCAAAGGTGGCTGGCTTGCCATATGGCTTGCCGCCAGGGGAGCACAAATCCGCGGCTACTCTCTCGACCCGTCCACGCAGCCCAATCTCTTCACCGATGCTCGCGTGGCTGGCCTCCTCGACGACGATCGCGGCGACATCCAGGACTACCCCAAGCTCGAAGCCTCTCTCGTTGACTTCGAACCCGAGGTAGTCTTCCACCTGGCGGCCCAGCCGCTGCTTCGGCGTTCCTATGCCGACCCGCTCGGCACATATGGCACCAATGTGATGGGCACTGCAAATCTGCTTGAGGCTGTCCGTAAGTCGGCGAGTGTCCGCGCCGTTGTCTGCGTCACCACGGACAAGTGCTATCAGAACCGCGAGTGGGCTTGGCCATACCGCGAAACTGACCCACTCGGTGGCCATGATCCTTACTCGTCAAGCAAAGCGGCAGCGGAGATCGTAGTCGCTGCTTTCCGCGACTCTTATTTTCCTGTGAATCGCCTCTCCGATCACCGCGTTGCAATCGCGACCGCTCGCGCCGGCAACGTGATTGGAGGCGGAGACTGGTCAGAAGATCGCCTCATTCCCGACCTCATCCGCGGATTTGAATCCGGCAAGCCTGTCCTCATACGGCGGCCCAAGTCTATCCGCCCCTGGCAGCACGTTCTTGAATCTCTTCAGGGGTATATAACGTTGGCGGAGCATTTGCTCGCCGGCCGCACCGAAGCAGCCTCCGCGTTCAACTTCGGTCCCAGTGAAGACGATGCATGGCCGGTCGAACGCATCGCTAACAAACTGGTGAGCCTCTGGGGTTCGGGAGCGAGTTGGGTTCGCGATGAAGCTCCGAGTGTCCACGAGGCGCACTACCTCAAGCTCGATTCAAGTAAAGCGCGAACTGAGTTATGCTGGCGGCCGCGCCTCAATCTCGAGACAGCTATCGACTGGACGCTTCAGTGGTATCGCCGCCGCAAAGATGGCACAGACATGCTCTCCGAAAGCCGAGCCCAGATTGCGCAGTACGAGCAATTGGGTTCTCCCATGTAGACAGCTGGAATCGCGCATCTCAGGCCGGATCCGCGTTGGTGATCGTTGGTTCCTTCGATCTTGCATCTCGATCCCCGCTGATAAACTCATAGCGTGCCAGCTACCGTTTCGCCCCCTGCAGAAACCTCGACAGAGAATCAAGCCAAGCCGCCCGTTTTCCTTCTCGACGCGATGTCGTTCATCTTTCGGGCGTATCATGCGATGCAGCGCAGTCGGCCTATGTCCACGCGCTCGGGCCTGCCGACAGCGGCGATCTATGTTTTTGTGAACATGATTCGCAAGCTGCGCGAAGACTTCTCTCCGAAGTACTTTGCTGCCGTCTTCGATCCGAGCGGCGCTGTCTTCCGTGACGAGCGCGCTAAAGACATTGGCACTCTGCGCAAATGGAACTCGAAACTGCAGGCTTTCGAAGAAGTCACGTACGACGGCTACAAAGCCAAGCGCGAGTCCATGCCGGACGATTTGCGTCGTCAGGTCCCGTACATCCGTCGCTCTCTCGAGGCGCTGCGCATTCCTATCCTCGAGGTGCAAGGCTTCGAAGCAGACGACGTCATCGGCACGCTGGCACGGGAAGCCGCCGAGCAAGGGCACGAGGTCTTCATCGTTTCCGGCGATAAGGACATGATGCAGCTGGTCTCCACGCACGTGAAGGTCCTCAACCCGCAGAAGGACAACCTCATCCTCGACGCCGATAAAGTGAGGGAGGTCCTGGGCGTACCACCCGAAAAGGTCGTGGACGTCATGGCTTTGCGAGGCGACAGTATCGACAACATTCCCGGCGCCCCCGGCATTGGCGACAAGGGCAGCGTCGATTTGATCGTAGAGTTCGGCAGTCTCGAAGCCGTGCTCGATCGTGCGTCAGAAGTTAAGCGGAAGAGCTACCGCGAATCTCTCGAGCAGAATCGCGATGCAGTTCTGCTCTCGAAAGAACTTGTGACCATCGACTGCCGCGTTCCTCTACCGCTTGATCTGGCAGCAATGCAGACGCAGGAGCCAGACCTCGAAGCCTGTCGCACGCTCTTCAGCGAACTCGAGTTCACCTCGATGCTGCGCGAACTTGCGCCATCTGCATCCGCCCCCCCACTCGAACTCATCGATCAGCCTACCGCCGAGCAGGCCTCCGCCTTTTATGTGGCAGCACGGAAGACCGGATTCTCGTTCGCACTCGCCGCTGAAGAGCCAACTGAAACGGAACCAGAATCCGGCGAACCCGCACCTCAGCAAACTCTTTCTCTTCTAGACGTCGTTGAAGAAGCAGAAAAGAAGACGGAATCAAGCATCGGAGTCAGCGTCGAGCTTGGCAAGGGTCTCTGTCTTCCGCTTACGCCGGAGCTAAAGGCTCTCTTCGAGGAGGCGTCTGTTCCCAAGCGCGTTCACGACCTGAAGCTGGCCCTTCACGTCCTCTGCGGACTCGAAGTCAATCTCAAGGGCCGCGTCGATGACGCCATGCTCCTTTCGTATGCTCTCAATCCGACGCAAACTGCCCAGACACTTGCCGATCTAGCCGCCCGCCACAATAAGTCCGCACCGAAATCACTTCCCGCGGCAGCCGCCACCACCGAAGCGCTTGTCGCCGATCTGCGTGAAGAAGTCAATCGTTCCAATGTCATCTGCGTTTACGAGACCATCGACCTGCCCCTTGCCCCTGTCCTCTATCGCATGGAAAAAAACGGTGTACGCATCGACACCGCCGTGCTCGATGGCATGTCAAAGAAGTTCGGAGCCGAACTCGATCAACTCGGCGAAAAGATATACGCACTCGCGGGTCGCAGGTTTAACGTCAATTCGCCAAAGCAACTTGGAGAAGTGCTATTCAAAGATCTTGCCCTGCCCCTGCCTGTCAAATACGGCAAGGGCAAGACCATCTCTACCGCGCAGGACGTCCTCGAAGGTCTCGCTGAGACGCACGAAGTCCCGCGCCTCGTGCTCGAGTATCGCCATGTTTCGAAACTGAAAGGCACCTACGTCGATTCGCTTCCGTTGCTCGCGGATACCGAATCTCGCGTGCATACGACCTTCCAGTCAGCAGCGACCTCAACCGGCCGGCTTTCGTCCATTAACCCCAACCTGCAGAACATCCCCATCAAGACCGAGCTTGGCCGCGAAATCCGCGCCGCCTTTATCGCCGCGCCCGGCACCGATCTCCTCTCAGCCGATTACTCACAGATCGAACTTCGTCTCCTTGCTCATTTCAGTGCCGACCCGCTCCTCATGCGCGCCTATCAGCAAAACGAGGACATTCACACTCTCACCGCCAGCGAAGTTTTCGGAGTTCCTGCCGAAACCATGGATAAAGAGACCCGCAATCGCGCCAAGGCCGTGAACTTCGGGATTGTCTATGGCATCTCTCCTTTCGGCCTTGCCGCGCAACTTGGCATTCCGCAGTCGGAAGCCCGGGCTTACATCGAGCGCTACTTTGAACGATATGAGGGCGTGAAGTCCTTCATCAACAAGACGCTCGAAGAGACTCGCCGCGAGGGGGCAGTGCGCACTATGTTTGGACGCGTCCGTCCCATCCCTGACATTACGAGCCGCAACCCAAACGCACGTGGATTCGCGGAGCGCACCGCTGTCAACACACCCTTGCAGGGAACTGCCGCCGATCTCATCAAGCTCGCCATGATCTCTCTCGATCGCAAACTTGCGGAGCGCAAACTCAAGACGCGCATGGTTCTCCAGGTGCACGACGAACTTTTGTTTGAAGTTCCCCTGAGTGAGAAGGAAGAAGTAGAGAATCTGGTACGTGCCGAAATGGAAGGCGTTGTGAAACTAAATGTGCCCCTGGTAGCCGACCTCGGCTTCGGCCCTAACTGGCGCGATCTTTGAGGGTGCGCCAACACGCCGCGGGTCAGGCTCCCAATTCCGCCCGAATGGCACTCGCGATGGCATCGGCATGCCGGCGCATCGCTTCTTCGCTTTCGGCCTCGATCATCACGCGCGCCAGCGCCTCCGTCCCCGAGTAGCGAATGACCACGCGACCTGAATCGCTGAGCTCTTGTTCCGCCTCACGAATGCGCTCGGCTACGGCCGGGAAACTCTCAAGTGGTTTCTTCTCCCGCACCTTCACATTCACAATTACCTGCGGGAATACTTTTAGATCCGAGATCAAGACATCGATACTCCTGCCGCTGCGTGCTACAAGGTCCAGCACTACGAGTGCTGTCAGCAGCCCGTCTCCTGTTGTTGCAAGGTGAGGAAAGAGGATGTGTCCTGATTGCTCTCCCCCCAGCGCAGCATTGTTCTGCTGCATCTGTTCCAGAACGTAGCGATCACCGACGGGCGCACGTAGCATTCGAATACCGGAACGCTTCAGCGCTGCCTCAAGACCCATATTCGACATCGTGGTCGCTACCACGACGTCTCCGCTCAAGAGACCGCGGCCCTTCAGATCACGGCCGGCCAGCAGGAGGATCGCGTCGCCATTGATGACGTTGCCATGGCCGCCCGCCAGCATACACCGGTCCGCGTCGCCATCGAAGGTCAACCCTATCGAAGCGCCGCGTTCCTTCACCTTTGCAGCTACCCACTCCGGGTGCAGAGCGCCGCAGTCATCGTTGATGTTTCTGCCATCGGGCGTAACGTTGAGCAATGCGAACGCTTCTGAATCGCGGGCACCAAGCTTCGCGAACAACTCCGGTGCGACCGCTGCGGCCGCGCCATTCGCGCAGTCGGCAACAACGCGAAGGCCGTCCAGACGCAGGTCTGGAACGCAGCTAATCAGAAACTGAATGTAGTCGGCTTTCAGCGCAGCGTTGTCCTGCACCGCGGGGAGGGATTTCACGTCCGGCACGGTGGCACTTTCCGCATGACGAACGATCTCGTCTTCCATCGCCAGTTCCGTCGCGTCGGGCAACTTGAACCCATCCGGGCCGAACAACTTGATGCCATTGTCGCGCCATGGATTGTGCGACGCCGAGATGACCACCCCCGCACCGAAACCGTGTGTGCGCGCAAGAAACGCCACCGCCGGCGTTGGAAGCACGCCAGCACTTTCCACGGTTACGCCTGATTCGCGCAACGCGGCCGCAATGGTCGCCGCAATCCACGGACTTGACTCACGCGTGTCGCGTCCCAGCAGCACCTTTGGGTGCGATTTGCTGCGCAGGGAATGACCCAGCGCCAGTCCCGTTGCGTAGATCGTCTTGGCATCAAGCGGCGGTTCTCCGGCGATACCCCGGATTCCATCAGTCCCAAAAAGCTTGCGTGTCCCGGCTTTGCTCATATCGTCACTTCGTACTCTTCAGATTTCTGCGTATCTCATCAACGTTGCTACCAAACTCACCGTCGGCAAGTCGCGTTCTCAGGTGATCACCTTCCGCCAACTGCGCAATCGATCGAATCACTGAGCCGTTATCGCTTATCACCAGCGCATATCCGCGTTCGAGAACGGCCAGGGGCGAAAGCGACCGAAGCCTCGCGTTCGTAGCATCAACCCTGGCAGACGCCCTCCTGATGGTCCGCTCCACTGACCGCTCAATTCGCGTCTGGCTGATACCCAGCCGCTCGCGCGCTCGTGCCAGCATCTGTCGCGGTTCATGATGCAGCACGTCTGCAGCAAGCCCGCTAACCTCGCGTTGTCGCGACCGAATCAATCCGCTGACGGCCGCCTCCATCCGAAATCCTAGATCATCGAGCCGCTGGTTCATCCTGCGCAGATTCCCCGAGATCCTTCGCTCTGCGCGATCCATCGGCACGCTGTCCAGGCTCTGCCTTGCGTGCAGAACCTGAAAGCGTGCCGCACGCTCCAGCCTGCTCGTCTGGTTCGAGACCCGCTCCGCGACCCGATGCTGCGCTTCTGTGATCAATTCCGCAGCAGCCGACGGTGTGGGTGCCCGCAGATCTGCGACGAAATCTGCAATTGTGAAATCCGTCTCGTGTCCCACCGCCGAAACCACAGGCAACTCAGACGCTGCGATTGCTCGCGCTATACGCTCGCTGTTGAAGGCGGCCAGATCTTCTGCGGATCCGCCGCCGCGTGCCACGACGATCAGGTCAACGAGTCTCGATGCATTCAGCTTCGCGATCGCAATCTCAACCTCGCCGACCGCCAACTCGCCTTGCACCGCCGCTGGACACACCACTACATTCAATCCCGCGTGACGGCGTCCAACGATATTCAGAAAATCTCTGATTACCGCGCCGGTCGCTGAAGTCACGATCCCAACCGTTCGCGGAAAAGCGGGCAGGGGCCGCTTCCGAGCCGAATCGAACAGGCCCTCAGCCTTGAGCTTCTCCTTCAGCTGCTCGAAAGCGAGTTGCAGCGAGCCTGCACCGACGGGCTCGATGGTCTCGCCCACCAACTGTAGCTGGCCCCGCTGCGCATACACACTTACGCGCCCGCGCACCAGAACATGCAGACCGTCGGCCGGCTTGAAGCGCAGCAGAAGGGCCTGCCGCCGGAATAGCACCACAGGCAATTGCGCATCCGCATCTTTGAGCGTGAAATACAAATGTCCCGATGGGGCAGGGCGACAATTCGAAATCTCGCCTTCCACCCAGATGTCGCCGTACTCCTGCTCGACTTGCTCGCACACATGCGACACAAGGTCCCGCACCGGCCAGATGCGGCGTACACTTTTCGGCTCCTCAAATGTGAAGTCAAGCTGACGCGTAGATGCCTCGGGGCGACTCACCATGTGGAAGTGTAATTGTTACCTGTAACTCCGATTCAAGCTCGTTTCCAATTCATGCTCGGCTCGCAATCACCAGTTTCAATCGTTTCGCGATAGTTGCAAGCCGCTCCGTCGTGGCCGGATCGGCATCGAGCGGTTCGCTGTACAAGCTTTCCGCCTCGCGTGCGAGTTCCGTCCCTTCTTTAAGACCAAAGGTTCCGAGGACGCCGGCAAGCTTGTGTGCATCTGCACTCGCCATGCGCTGTTCCTCCTGGCTGAGGGCGGCACCAGCCGCCATCTGTTCAGCCGCGGCCTGCAAGGTTGCGACTCGTTCCTCCATCTGTGGCAAAAACTTCTGCCACAAGCGGTTCATCGCCTCGGAGAGCTGCGATGCTGAGGAATCGCCCATTGCCGCCCTTAATTCCAGCCAAGAATCTCGGCTACCTGTTGCGAAAGCGCCATCGGATCGAACGGCTTTACAAGAACTGCTTTCACTCCCAGATCCGCGAACCGCGATCGATCGGTAGCCTGCACCTTGGCAGTCAGCAGCATCACCGGGATGTGCGCGGTTGCCGGGTTCTTCTGCAACTCGCGAAATGTTGCAGGGCCATCCATGCCCGGCATCATCACGTCGAGAAGAATGGCATCCGGCTGGTATGTCGCAGCTCTCGCGAGGCCTTGTGCGCCCGAGCTTGCCACCATCACTTCCCAGCCGGCTACCGTCTCCAGGCTTAAGGCGGCTACTTCGCGGATGTCATCTTCGTCATCAATGATAAGAATGCGGTGCATGAAATACTTCTCCGAAAAACTCGTCTAGGATTGTTGCCCGGCAGAGACTTCGGGAATCGTCTCCTCGGCCTCCTGCGGGCTGCGCAAAATTGTCAACACAAGCGCCTCCAGTTGCTCCGGTTCAACGCTCGCCTTGGCAAGGAAGTGGCTGAGCCCGAGCACCAGTTGCATGCGCTCAGCTTGCGTCAATCCGTGTGCTGAGTAGGCAATGAGAGGCGACTTGCTCAACTCTTCGTGCTGCCGAAGCCAGTCCACCACGTTGAATCCATCGCCATTCGGCATGCCGATGTCTAAAACAATCATATGCGGCTGAAAGCTTAGGCAATCATCCAAAGCTGCCTGTCGCGAGTCCGCGACATGGACGAGGGTGTTTTCCCGCCGGAAAATCTCGCCAATGACCTGGCCCAACTCCGCATCGTCCTCAACAACCAGAATGCGCGCCTGTTCGCCCGGCACGCATAAAACCTTCACCAACTCTTCGAGCAGAACGTCATCGCTGGGACGCGGAAACAGCCGATCTGATTTCTTTTTGTGATTCGGATCCGGTGGATGCTGAGGATTCGCCACACCGAGCAAAACGACCGGCGTGTTTGCCTCCGGCTCCTCACGCCGCAGCAGCGGCAGAATCTCCCATCCGTTGATGCCGTCCAGAGTGGTGTCCAACACGATGGCTGAAACACCATCATGGGCCACAGCCACCGCTTGGTCTACCGTGGTTGCTTCCACAATTCGATACCCGAAGCGCGCCAGTTGATCCGCAATCAAAGGACGCGTCGCTCCATTGGTATCCGCAATCAACACCGCTCCATGTGCGGCGGGGCTCGTCGAGCTCTCCTGCTGCTTGCCGGCAGCCACTGGCTGGTACGGCAAAAAGACTCGGAAGGTCGAGCCGCGAACCGGATTCCGTTCTGCCCAGATTCGGCCGTTGTGTTGCAGTACGATCGCCCGGCAGATTGCCAGACCGAGACCGCTGCCGCCCTTTTGACGGGAATCGGAGGCGTCGACCTGCTGGAAGCGACCGAAAATAGCTTCCAGCTTGTCTGCGGGAATGCCGCGCCCCTGGTCGATTACGGATAGGGTTACACCACTCGCACCCGAACGGAGCATGACAGAGATCGCCGAGTTCGGAGGAGAGAACTTGATCGCATTGGAAAGGAGGTTGGTGATTACCTGCAACAGACGGTCCGCATCTGCCGTGACTTCCACCTGCGTCTTGTCATGTATCAGCAGAACGCCGGCTTCGTCAGCCATGGGCTGCACGCCGTCGATCGCCTGCCGCACGATCTCGCCAAGCTGAATTTGGCGGAAGGCTAGTGGCTCGCGTCCGCTCTGTGTGCGCTCGAGATCGAGAATGTCGTTGATCAGCCGCACCAGGCGCTCCGAGTTGTTCAGCGCAATCCGAAGCAGATTTGCAGCTTTCTCATTGATCACGCCCAGCATCCCCGACGAAAGCAATCCCAGCGCACCGCGAATCGATGTCAGAGGAGTACGCAGCTCGTGGCTGACGGTTGAGACGAACTCGTCCTTCATGCGATCGAGGGCGTACCGCTGGCTAATATCTCTGAAGCTCAACACGGAACCAGAGAAGCGTCCCTGGTCAAGGATGGGATTCAGGAAAAACTCTGCCGGAAAGCCGGTTCCGTTGCTGCGGAAAATGGTGCCCTCGCCCGTGACAGCCTTCCGCTGACCGGTCGCGCGCCGCAGGGGGCAATCATCTGCACATTTCTTGTCAACTGGCGCGGAGCCATGTACGAGCTGATGAATCGGCTTGCCGATCAGATTCTGCGGGCGCGCCCCCAGCAAGCGTGCCGCGGCCGGATTCGCGAAGCGAACAAGCCCGTTCCTGTCGATTCCGCAGATGCCGTCCGCGACAGACCCGAGCAGAATCTCCTGCTGACGGCTGAGCTCCTCGGCGCGCTCTCGCTCTCGCGTCCGCGCCAGCATTTGCGCCAGCGAGCCGGCAACTGTTTCCATCGCCGCAGTGGTTTCCCGATCTTCTCGAATCCGCGAATGGCAATAGAACTCGAGCACGGCCAGCACGTGATTGCCGACCTGCACGGGAGCTGCCCAGCCTGAGATCATCCTGCTGCGTAGTGCGGTCTGCACTCGCGGCGTCGCTGTCAGCATCGAGAGATCGGAGGCCCACACCAGGCGGCCCTCTTTCCACGCTCTGCCCGGCAAGCTGCCGCCTGCTGCTAACGTGACACCCATGCTCTCCTGAATGAGCGCTTCCGCTTCCTTCCCCGGTACACCCCAGGCGGTGGTAAATTCGAGCCGGTTCTCTTCCGGGTTCACATCCCACTTCACGGCTACATCCCAGCCTTGCGAGATGCAAAGTGCTTCGAGGACCCGCTTGGTTGCGACTTCGGCAGATACGTTTTCACCCACGATCTGACTCACAACCAATTGCAAGGCGAGCCTGTGTTCCCGCTGCTTCTGCTGTGTGACATCGTGCAGCAGGCACTGAATGGCCACCGGCTTGCCCGCGCGGCGGCGCTGGTGCAGGCTCATTTCAAGTTCCACCACGCGGCCATCGCCAACTTCGGTACGCATCGGCGCACGATCCACGGTGATCCCATCCTGCGCCTTCTTCAGTAGAACGGCCGCCTCTTCTCGGGCTCCCGGTCCGAAGACATCCGCGAACATTTCGTTTTCGAGAGAAGCAGTCGGATCCAATCGGAAAATGGTGCGCCACGCGGGGTTTGCGTACAGGAACTTACCTTCCAAATCGAGCGTGGCGATCATTTCACTCGAATTTTCGAAGAGGTCCCGGTATCGATCCCGCGGAATCTTCAATCCCTCGCCCGGAGAACCTGCACCCGACTGATCGAGGGCAACAGCAACTAGCCCGGTCGGAATCCCTTCGCGGTTACGCAGAGTCGAGATATGAAGGCGAACAGGGAAGAGCGATCCATCTTTTCGTCGCAGATGTGTCTCGAAGGTCGGCACCTGGCTTGGAGCGAGAGAATGCACGACCTCCGCGTAGGTGGCGAGCGAACCTTCCTGACCGATACCACCCTGCTTGTTGATTCCGTAGAGCCGCCGCAACTCCGAAACCAGGCGATTCTCTTCACCCGGCGCCATCAGCTTTTCGGTACTCTCGCGGTTGACCAACTCTGATGCATGGTAGCCAAGCAGCCGCTCTGCTGAGGGATTCACATAGGTCAGCTTGCCGTCGAGTCCGATGGAGAGGACCAATGTTCCAGCCGAATCGAGAATGTCTTTGAGAGGGTCGCCGGCATAGCGTGCCGCCGCCTGGCTTTCCGCTGCGTTATCGGCCAACACCCGCATCAGGACCGCGGCGGTGAGGCCCATGGCGATCATGATCAGCAGCCAGTCGTAGCTTGGACCTGCCTCAACGCGCGCCAGTATGGCGCCGGCAGCCATGGCCACAGCAAGAATGGAGAGGGAGGACCAGATCGGCGGCGACTGGTTCTCTCCGTCCTGCTTCAACTGCCTGGCTTCGCGTGAGTCCATCCGTTTGCCGCGCTCCCAACCCCGCCGGTCACGCTGCTTCCCACATCCGCGGAAGCTGGCGCTTGCACCGGTGTAACATCCTCGCCGCGCGACAGACCATGATTCGCACGTGCGTTCCCGGGGCAGAACCTACGCTGCCCCACCCCTTCGCTCGCACTGTTTTAGCGAGGATACATCCAAGCGGCGTCGACTGTCCCGATACCCCCGCTTCATCGTGGGGCAGAAGAGACCCTGCGAGCGCAAGAAGGCTTACCTTGAACCCTCCCACAATAACGCCCTGTTTTCAAGCGTATGTTACTGAACCCAAGTACTCTTGTACCCAGAACAGCACCAGATTCAAGAGCGGAATTCAACGGTCCTCACCGCAGGAATTCCACTCACCTTCGTATACTGGCTTCCATGTTTCAGAAATCCTTTCGCAAGGCGCTCTCCTTGTTCGTCTTCATTCTCATTGCAAGCACATTCTTGGAGGCTCCCTCTGCCTTTGCCTGGGGCAACGAAGGTCATAGAATTATCAATCACTTAGCCGCTCTGAACATGCCTCAGGACGCCCCTTCTTTTCTCCGCTGGGCGGGCGCGATCTCCGAAATCGAATACCTCGGCCCCGAGCCGGATCGATGGCGCTCTCTGGCTGAACCTGAACTTGTTGCGGTTCAAGCTCCCGAACACTTCATTGACCTGGAGCTTGCCGACCCCCTGGGTCCCCTGCCGCATCGTCGGTTCGATTTCGAGGCATCCGTTTTTGCCTCCGGACAGCGCCCAGAGAAGATTGGCCTGCAGCCATGGCAGGCTACCGAGGTCTGGGAACGCCTGAAGGCCGCGCTGCGCGAGTACCGCCATCTCTCCGAGGCACATCAGGACACCCACGACGTTGAGCAGGCCGCAATTTTTTACGCCGGCTGGTTAGGCCACTACGTCGGCGACGCCGCGCAACCGCTCCACACCACCGTCCAGTACAACGGCTGGACCGGCCCCAACCCAAACGGCTACACAACGGAGCACAAAATTCACTGGAAGTTCGAAGGGCCGTTTGTCGGAGCCAACCTGCACGAGTCCGATGTGCAGCCTCGCATCACTTCCGTTCACGCTCTTGAAGGCGATGTGTTTGACGACTACGTAGCCTACCTCAGGCAAAGCTCGAAGTTCGTCGAGAAGGTCTATCAACTCGAGAAAGCGGGCGGCTTTGACGGGGCTGGTTCTCAGGAATCACGCGACTTCACGGCTGATCGCCTTGCCGCCGGTGCCTCCATGCTTCGTGACATGATCTATTCCGCGTGGCTGCAAAGCGCCAATCCAGAACCGCAGCGGCCAAACTCGGGATTTTAGTTTTCGGCAAACACTGCCGTCGAACAGCCCAGGCGCTTCAGTCGCCCGCTTCCGCTTTCGCCAATACCGGAAGCTTCCGCAGCAGTGCGGTCAATCCAAGTGTCATCAGCAGCACCATCGGAATCGCTGTGACGAACCAAGCGCCAAACGCCTGCCCGGCGAGGCTGCCAGAGGCCCAGATCATCTTAAGCGGCGATCCTTGCGCCAGCATCCCTTGATTCAGACTGGTATGGTTCCAAGGCGTGAACATCCATCCGCCCAGACGCACAAACGGGAAGATCAGCACGATCTGCAGGGGCATAGCAGCGTAGTTCGCCGCCTGGATCGCAGGAACATTCAGACGCAGGCCGAGCGCGATCACCATGCAGAGAGCCGTGGGGATGCCGATCATGGGCAGACACCCGATCGCAAATCCCAGCGCCAGCGTGAGAGCGAGCCGCTCTGGCGAGATGCCCTGGCCCAGCCAGCTCTCGACCTTCTCTCGCATCGCTTTTAGTGATCTGCTCATCTCTGTTTCCTACGCTATCGGTACGATTCCGGTTCCGAATTGGATGTTACGTAAATCTTCAGCGAACTGAACCAATAGTGCACCGGGCACGAGATCCGTTTCACTTCGGCCCGCTCGTCTTCACCAGCGTAGGGCGCTTTGAACACAAAAAGACCTCCCACTTTAGGCGCAGAAATCCTCTCCAAAGTGTCAACTAGCGTCTCAGGCAGCTAACGAGGCAGGCGCAGTAACCCTCGCTTGCGTAATTCCGCCAGCACCTGCTCGACTTTCCAGTCCAGTGCGGCTGTGCCATCGACGGTCAGATCGGAGTGAGCGGCAGAGGGTCGGACATAGCTGATGCTCGATGGCCGGACCGTAGCCTCGTATTGCAACCGAACGGATTCCGGCGTTCGGCCACGTTCTACCGTATCCCGCCTCATCCGGCGCTCAAAACAGATGTCGTCGGGAGTGTCGACATAGACCCGGAACTGATAGAGCGGTAGCAGCTCCGGATAGTAGAGAGCGAATAAACCTTCAACCAGAACGTAGTTCCCAGCCCGGATCGGCTCCGTGCGCCCGATCACGCGGGTGTGAGTTGAGAAATCATAGACTGGCCTCTCAATTACTTCGCCCCGCGCTAATGCGGCAACGTGCGAGGCAAGCAACGAACTCTCGATCGAAGCAGGATCATCGAAATTCTGCTTCAATCGCTCCGAAAAGGACAGCTGACTCAGGTCGCGATAATAGTTGTCGATCGGAAAGTAGACCCCATCAAGCTCCCGCGCCAGCTCCGCCGCCAGCGTAGTCTTTCCAGAGCCCGATGCGCCCGCGATCGCCATTACTACCGGTGGGAAGGGCAGTTGTGGCGATGACTTCGAATTCGGCCCGCTTTCGCTCACGATTCCGCGTCCACCAGGGCTGCCATCCACATTGCCAGCCGCTCCAGCAACTCGGCTAGCTTGCGCTCCACTTGCCGCCCTGCCTCAAACACCTCGGCATGGCTCAATGGCGTTGCGCTCAGACCGGAGGCAAGATTGGTCACGCAGGAAATGCCCAGCACCTCGATACCCATATGCCGCGCCACAATGGTCTCCGGCACGGTGGACATTCCGACCAGCGTTGCTCCCATGGTGCGATATGCGCGAATCTCCGCAGGCGTCTCAAAGCTCGGGCCGCTCACCGCCAGATAGACGCCTTCGTCCAGTTTCTCGCCTTCCAAAGCAGCAGCCCGGATTGCCAGGTCGCGCAGCCTCGTCGAATAGGCCTCGGACATATCAAAGAAGCGCAGCCCGTATCCGGGTCGCTCAAAGGCAAAGCGCGCTTCATTGGGCCCCACCATCGGATTCCATCCCATCATGTTGATGTGGTCTGCAATCAGCACTAGCTGCCCAATGCGATATTTGTCCGAGATTCCCCCTGCAGCATTGGTAAGAATCACAGCCCGAATACCCAATGCCCCCATCACGCGCATCGGGAATGTGACTGCTTCTGGCCGATGTCCTTCGTAGAAGTGCACCCGGCCCTGCATCACGACGACTGGCGATCCGCCGAGGGTGCCCGCCACCAGCCGCCCGGAGTGTCCTTCCACGGTGGACCGCGGGAAATTGGGAATCTCTTCGTAAGGAATGATGACCGGGTTCATCACCGATTTGGCCGCCGCGCCAAGTCCCGATCCAAGGACGATTCCCAGATGGGGTTGCAGCCGTCCAATCCTCGCGCGGACAAACTGCGCGGCCTTCATGACGTCGTCAAAATAACTCATATTTTGCGAATAAGTTCCGTTGCTGCGATTCTACAACTGAACGTGTTCGCGCCCGCGTGACACGAAGCCCCATTGCACGGAGGTCCCCATGTGCCGGAACATCAAACCGCTTTTCAATTTCGACCCCCCTGTCACGGAGGACGAGATACGCGCCGCATCCCTTCAGTTCGTGCGCAAAATCAGCGGATTCAACAAACCCTCCAAATCCAACGAGGCTGCATTCTTCGCGGCCATCGACGAGGTTGCCGCCGCTTCTGCCCGGCTGCTCCATTCTCTCGAGACCACGGCCCCAACCCGTAATCGCGAAGAAGAAGCGGCCAAAGCGCGGCTGCGCAACGAACAAAGGTTTCCCCGGAACCTGACCCAATGAAAGACATCATCGCAGTCATCTTTGGCCTCGGCCTGCTAGGAAACGCCCTGCTCTTTGTTCCGCAGGTGATCGCCGTCTGGCGTAAAAAAAGCGATGAAGGCATATCTCTCATAACCTTCGGCGGCTTCAGCATTTTGCAGGTAATCGGCATCATCCATGGCCTCTACCAGCGTGATCCCTCGCTGATCATCGGCATGGCAGCCAGCCTGCTAACGTGCGGTTCAGTGACCGGTCTGACCCTCTTCTACCGGATGCGCAGGTTGAATGCCCCGAGGATCTCTTGAGCAGGAGCTAAGTTGCTGTCCAGCGTAGTTCCATTCCGCTCGGGAAACCCCCTGTGGGTCCACACAGCATCTAAGTCATTGTCTGTGAGGCACCCGGAGGTTCTCCGTGACCCGCACCCGACCCATTCTGACTCTCGCGCTCTTTGTCGCCGCCGCGGTCGCCGCATTGGCTCAGGGTCCGCGCGACATGGTCAGACAAGCGGTTCAGACGGAGCTCGCTGCTTCTCGCAACGACCATAGTCATTGGCTCTATTTCGAATGGGATCGCAAACCCGAGAAGAGTGTGAAGCAATGGGTAGCCGAAGCTCATTCTGTGAGCCTGGAACGCGTCATCGAGAGAGATGGCCGGCCCCTCCCCGAGTATCAGCAGCGCCAGGAGATGAGTTCCTTCATCAATGACCCGGGGGCTCAGAACAAAAAGCGCAAGAGTGGTCAGCACGACGACGAGCAGGCTGCAGAGCTTTTGAAGATCCTTCCTGACGCCTTCATTTGGAGCATCGCGGGAGAGAAGGGAAATGAGACTCTCCTGCGCTTCAAACCCGATCCTCAGTTTCGCCCTCCCGACCTGGAAGCTCGCGTGTTCGCCGCAATGGAAGGCGAGATGGCCATTGATCGGCAGCAGCATCGCATCGCTTCGCTGAAGGGCCGTCTCATTCACGACGTGAAGATTGGCTGGGGAATTCTGGGAGAGCTAAAGGCAGGAGGAACCTTTGATGTCGAGCGCCGCGAACTCGCGCCGACCGTGTGGGAGATCGTAGAGACTCACGTCCACATTCAAGGCCATGCACTGATCTTCAAAACGATTTCTGAGAACGAAGACGACGTGAAGACCCACTTCAAGCAGATTGACCAGTCAACTTCGTTGCAGCAGGCAAAGCAGGAACTCCTGCAGTTGAACCCCGACCCCGCGAAGGCGACTACTGCGTCAGTCGTAGGCCACTGAATCAATCTCCGATTTGAGAGACAATGGTTGGCTTCGGCGGAGCCGCTCGTTTTGGCGCGATCAGTCGCGGACGCCCACAAGCTGCCGGCACATTCTTCATTTGCTGCACAAAGACCCGACTACCCGGCCAGCCTGGTCGTAGGGTAGACCAATAGCTGGACACAGACATGAGCGGCTTCTTCTGGTCGATAAGCTGATTCTCTAAGATGCTCACGCCGCACAGGAGATTGTTGTCTGGCTGGAGGATCGTCTTTCGTGGATCGTGGGGTGGAAGGTGTTTGTCGGCCTTCCAGTCGAAGTCGCACCCATACCGCCGGGAATCTTCGTAGGTCAGTTGCAGAAGTCCTTGCGCACGCACCATGCGATGACTCACACCGTCTACAACGGCAACCTGCGGTTCATTATGCTGAACGTCCGCTGTCGCATTCAGGCCGGCTTCGGCACCCGCCAGAGCTTGAAAGAAGTAGGCCCAGAATGCGCGCCGATCCGCTTCGCTGATGCTGCTGAATCGCGGGCAGAACTGCGCTACCTTGTGTCCCATCTTGGGGGAGACTAGCTCTTCCGGGAGCGCCTTCTCGATCGTCGCATCCCATTCCGGCCGCCAGGTATCATCGTCACCGAGTACAGCCTTCTCTTCGGCAATGGGTGTCGATGGCGCGGGCTTCAGCTCCGGTCCGGCGGGAGCGGATTCCGCGATGGGCATCGGCGATGGGGACTCCGGATTGCTCCGGAAGGCAACGAGGCCCGACGCTAGTCCGCCAGCGAGCAGGCAGACAGCAACGCGAATTTTCCGAGATACCGGCATCGCCCGAGAGGAGCCTCCACTAGGTCTGATGCCAGCGGCCAAAACGGCGGTTGGTCGTGGAGCCGATTTAGGAACAATGCTATTATTTTGAGCGATTTATAGAGAATCGAACGCCTACTTATTATGGGCTAGATTTTGCGAAACCTTGTAATGCCCGGGCAACCCCGTCACTGCGATCGGGATCACCGCGCCCGCATTCTTCTTCTTGAAGAACGGCGCGAGCGGCTTCAGTAAAAACGATTTGAACCCTGTCGCCGTATGAGAGATGTCGGTGTCCATTTTGAGTTTCCCGGTCAGGTGCACAGCCTCGTCGTGGAAGCGATAAGTTCCGGCCAGTGTGGCTTCGGCTCCTGGAACCCGAAATCGAAGGTGCGGTGTAGAGGCGACACCGTTCTCTATGCTTGTGGGCCCCTCCATTGAAGAGAGAACATCCGTCCCCGGCGGAGGTGCGTTGGGATCTGCTGCAAGACCGGTGTTCTTCTGCTTCCCCTGTGCCCTTTGGCTGAACGCAGAGAGGCTCTTTTCCGTATCGCGGTCTGAAATTCTTTCAGCAGGCACATTGAACGTTCCATTGACCCTCAATCGAGCGATGAAGCCATCTCCAGGCGGTCCGAGATAGGCGTGGCTCTTCAAAGAGACCGGACCGGTGATCGGCACATCGCCGTGGATGAAAGGACGCATCACATCCTCCGCGCGCCCGCGGTCCACGCTGATATCGAGATTGGTTTTCTTCGGCGCGCCTGCGATGGATCCGGTGGCGTGAATCGTCGTTGGTCCGATCGTCAATTCGATGGCATTCACCTGCAGATCCCCGTTCACCGCACTAAGCGTGCCCTGAAGCGTACCATCCACACGTGTTGGTCTGCCGTCGGTCACAGCGAAATTGGGCGTTGTTTCGGATGCTTCCACGTGCATCTGTTGGATGGCGCCCTTGAACTCGCCACGGGAGTCGAGAGTGCCGCTGATCTCGCCGACATCATGCAGGTTTACGCCGGTAAACGCGAAGGTGCCGTTCAGGGGAGTGGCATCAAAATTTCCTCCGCGGATCGGCCCCATGCTTCCTCTCGCTAGAATCCGTCCGCTAGGAATTGGATTCTGCATGTCGACCGCGAAAGTGAATGCTTCGCCCTTGTGAAGGTTCGTGATCTCGACTTGTTTGATAGGAAAGGAGAGGGGCTTTCCATTTTCGCGCAGAACCTCGAGAAGGCTTTTATGTACGATCAGCCTCTCGATCATCGTCTCGGGGCCACTGAATTCCTTTGAGCTGCCTGCTGGAAAACTCAATCTGCTCTCATTGCCGCCAATAGCTGGAATGACGATGTGAAAACCTGTGATATCGACAAGCTCTACACGCTGGCGGAGCATGATGAGGTCCGTCCAGGTGCCTTCCACAATCATCGAATCAATGTGACCGAGCGGAGGAAGACCGGCCGGCGCCGTCTTGCGTCGAATCGTGATTCCCGTCGCTTCAAATCCGGGCCTGGGAAAATAAATACGGCGATAGCCCGTGAACTTGACGTCGCTGGTGAGGACATCCTCGAGCATGGGGCGAATCTTGCGATGGCGGTAGGGCCAGTTTGCGCTGATGAAGACCACGGCGATCGCGAGCAGAGCGCCCGCTCCGATGATCAAAAAATGTACCCACAGCGGAGCTTCCTGCCAGATACTTCGGACCCGCCTGCGAATCTTGTGTTTCGGCTTCGGAGCGAGCTCAGGCCTCGGCGCTCGCGAGGGCCCTTCGGGGACCGGGTGGGACAGGGAAGGATGAGCCATAATCTTCGAGGCCGCAACACAAGGGGACTTGAAACACTAGATCGAAAGTAAGCCGCTCTCTTGCGGTGCGTCTCAACGAAGTAGAACTATATCGGCCCGCAGAGCCTGCATTTTGGAAGCGCAAATGCACTTGCTCGTTGCCCTGTGAATTGCAGCGTAGCTCTGCCGCCACTCCTACCCGAGGAACATTCCCGCGATCGAGGCAGAGATCAGGTTGGCCATCGTACCGGCCAGCATCGCTCGCACACCCAGCCGCGCCAGATCGTTCCGGCGTTCAGGCACCAGGGCGCCGATGCCGCCGATCTGCATCCCAATCGACCCGAGGTTCGCAAATCCGCAAAGTGCAAACGTAGCGATTGTGAACGATCGCGGCAGGATCATCGCTTTGTGAGCTCCGAGCGCGATATAAGCGATCACTTCGTTCAAGGCCATGCGAGTGCCGAGCAGGTTTCCAATCAGGCTGCAGTCCTGTGCCGGCACTCCGATGAGCCACGCGACTGGCCAGAAGAGGTAACCGAGAATTTCTCCCAGGCTGCCGGGGACCCAGTGAAAACCGGCGTGCAAGTGAACCCAGCCCAGCAGCATGTCCAGCAGAGCCACCAATGCCAGAAAGCTGATCAGCATGATGGCAACATTGAGCGCCAACTTCCCGCCGTCGATGGTGCCGCGCGCGATCGCTCCGATGAGGTTCTCTTCTTTGTGCTCCTCACTCTCGGGAATGATGACCTTGCCTTCCGTTGCAGGGACCTCCGTCTCAGGCACCAGCATTTTCGCCATCAGGATCGTTCCCGGCGAGGTCATGATCACCGCTGAAAGCAAGTGTCGCGCTTCGATGCCTTGTGAGATGTACATGGCCATGATGCCGCCAGAAACGTGCGCCATGCCGCTGGTCATGATGGTCATCAACTCGCTGCGCGTTGCTCCGGCGAGAAACGGACGAATCGTCAGCGGAGCCTCGGTCTGGCCCATGAAAATCGAGGCGGCCACATTCATGCTCTCCGCGCCCGAGATGCGCATTGTCTTAAGCATGACCCACGCCAGCGCGCGAATGATGATCTGCATCAGGCCGATGTGATACATCACCGCAAAGAAAGCCGAGATGAAAATGATGGTGGGGAGGACTTGGAACGCGAAGATGGAACCGAGCGATGTATCGGGCGTCCCAAGCTTTCCAAACAGAACCGAAGTGCCGGCTGCGGTCGCACTCAGCATCTTCGTTACAACGCCGCCGGCCCAGAACATCGCGCGCTGCCCGAAGTCAAAACGCAGAACAAAGAACGCGAATAAAACCTGGAGACTCAAACCCCACGCAACCGTGCGCCAGCGGATCCTCCGCCTGTCAGTTGAAAACAGCCATGCCGCGGTGAGAACGGCGAGGATCCCCAGTACACCCGTGAATCGTTGCAATCAGCGCTCCTTGAGCAAGCTCTCAGCTCTGTGCTTTTCTCGCACTTCAAACTGCAGCCGGCCAGTGACGCCAGATACACATCACCTTGTTCCCGCGGCGAGAGCTTGTAAGTAAACCTGTTTCACCTACCTTACCGCATCCCTCAGGTAGGCTTCCGCATTTTCCCGGGTGAAGGTGTTGCTGACGAGCGGCACCTCTGCCGGAGCTTCGTCCGAAAACCTGACCGCGGCCTTGATGCGGGCTACCGGCTCGGCGAGCATCTGTTCACTCGTCGCATAGAGGGTGGCGAAGGGCTGTCCCTTCTGCAATAGCGTTCCACGTCTGGCATGGAACGCGATGCCGGCATGCGGATCAACGGGCTCTCCGGCCTTCACGCGACCGGCGCCGAGCCTTTGTACGGCCCAGCCCAATTCCATCGTGTCCATTTCGGAGATATACCCGGTCTCCCATGCTTCGAGCACCAGCGTTGCGCCTGGCTTGTGTGCTCCTTTGAGATCGTCGAATACCGAGACATCGCCGCCCTGTGCACTAACCATCTTGAGAAAGACTTTGAGGCCGTTCCCATCGGTTAGTGCGCGTTCTGCCGCCCGATACCCCTGCTCGGCAGTCTCAGCCTGCCCGCCGAGATGAACCATCCAACCAGCGAGACGCAATGACAATTCGAGCAGATCGTTGTTGTCCTTTGGTCTTTCTCCGCGAAGCAGTTCGACACACTCAGCAACCTCTATCCAGTTGCCCGCTGTCCTGCCCAGAGGTTGACTCATATCTGTCATCAGCGCAACGGTTCGGGTTCCCGCGCTTTCCGCTGTCGCGACCATGAGCGCAGCCAGAAAATCGGCATCGTTCCGATTTCGCAGGAAGGCGCCCGATCCGGTTTTGACATCAAGTACAAGAGCTCGAAGGCCGGCTGCCAGTTTCTTACTCAAAATCGATGCGCAGATCAGCCCCGGATCTTCCACCGTACCGGTACGATCGCGAAGTGCATAAAGAACCCGGTCTGCCGGAACGAGAGTTGGAGTCTGGCTTACGATTGCCACTCCACATCGCCGCACGACGGCCTCGAATTCTGAAAGCGATAACGCCGAGCGAAAACCAGGAATTGAATCGAGCTTGTCGAGCGTGCCTCCTGTGTGCCCCAGGGCTCGTCCGCTGATCATCGGAACGGCAACTCCACAGGCCGCTGCAAGAGGAGCTACCAGAAAGCTGGTCTTGTCGCCAACGCCACCGGTTGAGTGCTTGTCGACCGCAGCTTTCCCAAGGTGCGACGAATCCAGCTTTTCGCCCGAGTCCCGCATTGCGATCGCGAGCGCCCGTGTCTCATTGATCGAAAGCCCGTTCATCCATGCCGCCATTAGCCACGCCGATAGCTGCTCGATGGGGATGGATTCCTTCGCGGCTCCATCGACGATGAATCCGATCTCGCGGTCATTCAATGACTGGCCATCCCGCATCTTGCGGATCAGGTCGATCATCTGCAATGACGCGCCGCTGCTTGGATTCGTCTGTTCCGGCATGAAGCTCAACCTCGGTCTATCGAAATTCGAGCGTACCTCATCCGGCGAACCTGCACCTGTGATGCCGACCCTAGAAGCACACGCCTTCCCGATGAAGGTCGATGTTGGTGAGGAGGTCAGAGCCTTTGGCGGCATCGGCGGGCGGTTCAGCATTCTTGAACTGAAATTCCGCTGATACCTTCCATGGCTGGCAGAACAGATTCCGCGGCTCATCTCCGAGATCTGTCCGGTCAGAGAAGACCCCCGGCTCGCAACAGCTCCTGCTGAAAGCAGTGTTTTGCTGACGCAGGTAGTTCTCAACCTGCTCCCGAGTCGAGCCGGTTTTCAGTGCCGATCGGTAGGATCCCAGCGTGCTCTGGAACCGGACTTCTGCATCCTTCCGCTCTGATCGCTGCACAGCACTGACAAGCACAACAATGAGCACGACAAGAACTCCCAGTCCAAGCCACATGCGCATCTTTCGATCTCCCTGCTAACTCTGGTTGAAATTGAACTGCTGTACTTCTTCTATCCGCTGCCGCCGTGTTACTTCAACTTCATATCGAACCCGAGCGGAAGAACTTCGTCGAAGCGCATCGTTCTAGCACCTGCGGCGGCGGGGAAAGCGATCGGCGTTTCGGGTTCGGCAAACTCCGAGAGCATCTGCCGGCAGGCGCCGCACGGGGGACTCGCGGCTCCATTCAGGTTTGCCACCGCAACCGCAGCGATTCGGACATCCGGCCCGAATTCGCTCACTGCCCTCACCAGAGCCGATCGCTCAGCGCAGATCGTTAGTCCGAAGCTTACGTTCTCCACGTTCGTGCCCGTTACGATCTGCCCATCTTCGAGCAGCAGTGCAGCCCCGACCTTGAATCTCGAGTAGGGTGAGTAGGACTTCTCCGCCGCAATCTCCGCATCTCTCAACAGGTCATTGAGCGTGGTTTGAGATAAGGTCGTCTTCATGGTGGCAGTCTCGTTGGAACAGATTGAGCTTTGAGGCTAATCCATGAGCGGTTCCCGTGTACATTTCTCACTCTGTCGAGTAGTAACGGCAGTTACCCCGATGATCGTCTGGTCTGCGTTGTTTGCTGTTTTTGCCTGCACCTCGGCAAATGCACAAAACTCAGAAAGGCCTCGGGATCTCCGACCAGCCAACGATAACCCCCAACTCGTGCATCCTGCCTTTGACGTCGCCTCAATTCACGTCGATAACGCGGAGCATACGGCTAGAACGCACATCTACTCCTATTCCAATCAAGGGCATTTCATCGCAATCAACGCGGCGCTAGTGCAACTTCTGCAGTACGCGTACGCACTGCCCGACTCTCGAATCCTTGGCACACCGGATTGGGCCCGATTAACCAAATACGACATCGAGGCCAAATCTGATCCCGCCCTGATCGCTCAGTTCGCAGACCTTTCGTCCAATTCAGCCAAAGCGAAACTGCTCGAGATGGTCCAAAAGCTCTTGCAGGACCGATTCCATCTGGCTGCACACATCGAGAAGCGCGAATTGCCTGTCCTCAATCTCATCGTCGCAAAAGGTGGCCCGAAGTTCGCGCCGGCGAAGAATGAAGGAACGACGATCGACTCTGGGATGCACAACGGAATCACAACCATCAACATCAGGAGCAGTTCTCACGCAACGACTGATTTGGCCGAGCTTCTGGGCCGCTACGTCGGCCGAGTCGTGATTGATCGAACCGGGCTGGAGGGCAACTTCACAATCGCCCTTCGCTTCGCTCCGGAAGATTCACAATCAATCTCTGGCAAGAGCCCAAGTTCTCAGCCCGACCCGGAACCATCCGTCTACACAGCTCTCAAAGAACAACTCGGCCTGGAATTGAAATCAGGCAAGGCCCCTGTTGACGTGCTCGTGGTCGATCATGTGGAGCCGCCCACAGAAAACTGAGCCTGCCTGGAAAGTTTGAATGCGAGGGATCAAAGTCCGTGTGTCGCGCGGTGAATCATCACCAGGCCGGCGATGCAGAACCCCAGAACGACTGAGGACGCAACAAAGGCTCTCCGCAGAGGGCTGGAAGGGTAGAAACGCCGGTGGCTGCGGAACGTAACCACGATATCTCTCTGCAGTGCGGGAGTGTCCCAGCCGGTGAGGCCTCGACGTATCTCCGCGACCATTGCCACCTCAAGAAGGCAGCAACAGGCAGCGCTTAGTAGACTGCCCAGTGCCAGGATCTCAGTGAGCAGGAGTATAGACACAGCAACCTCTCAGCAATTCGCCGTATGCTCCAACGATCAGGTTCATCGGTCTTGATTGGTTCTATTATCCAACGTACCTCATTTCGTCCAGCTTCGAAAACCTCGAGTGCGTACCAAAGTAACTGCAAGACATCCCACAAAGGTGGGATATTCGGGAGTAAGATTGTCAGTTGTGCGGCACTTATCCGCCGCTCTTCGTTGATTCAACGCAACCCGTTCTTATTCAGAATCAGCCATTTGCGCAGCTTGATCTCTCGAGGGCCGTATGACAAATCCCGCTTCCCGGTTCGATGGACAACCAACTGGACAGGGCCGCCGTGCCGAAAGGCGCAATTCGCCAGCCCTGGCTGCGTATCACTGGAAGGGACCCTACCCGCGCCTGAACTCGGTTCGCGATATCAGCTCGACCGGGGCTTTTCTCCTGACCCAGGAGCGCTGGGAACCAGGCGAAGTCATCTCCCTCTTTCTCCAGCGAAGTGGGCCGCCGGAAAAAGAGAATGCCTTCCCCCTGCAGGCCAAGGCCGTTCGCTGGGACGATCAGGGCGTGGCGGTTTCATTCATGCTCCCGGCAGGCGCCGATCTCAGGCTCTGGCAGAGCCCCCTCAAAAGCGCTGAGCTCCAGAACGAGCCCGAGGACATCCTGCGCGAGTTTCGAGTCGCCCAGACAGTCTCCTTTTTGACCCGAATCTCACCTGACACGCATATTCCCGCAAGTCGGCTGCTCCATGAAGAGCTGAGCAACTACCGACTCGAAAATGCCGTTGAGATCACTCGGAAAGCGGAGAGAATGCTCGGCGCCGCGGTTGAAGAAGACCACCTTCGCGCTCTGCCGGAAGTGGTGATGCGCATTGTCGAGGCCGGATCCTGGTCATCCGATGACAAATGGATGCTCCAGTTCTGGGCCGGCCTTCTTGCCGCGTCATGCAGCTCCGCCGGGGATGATCGATCCACCCTCGCCTACGTAGATCTTCTGTGCCAATTGAAGGCGCTTCACATGCGTATCCTTTCCGCAGCCGCGGCGAAATCTGCCAAGGTTTCGGGTGGCCCGGGAAATATGTACTCGCGTCCTTTGAAATGGAACGCGGCTGATCTGATGAAATTTTCCGGATCGAGCGATCTCATCAAACTCGACCGCGAACTCCACTACATGACCGATATCGGAATCATTGCCCCGAGGGAAAAATCCGCTTTCTTCCAGCAGATGACGGATACCACCATCGCGCTCACCAACCTTGGCCTGCAACTGTACGCCCGCTGCAATGGTCATCGCGGAACCACACAGACCTTTTACGGACTTCAGGTCGCTTCACCTGCTGCGCTGGCCCTCGACAAGTAGGCGCATCCAGCAACAAGCGCCGCTCACGAAAGAAGCCCGCTCTGCAAACAAATCCGCGCCCTCTCACTCTCGGGAAACCCAATGTGGTACCAGATCCCTACAGGTCTCCCAGAATCGAAAGCACCGTCACGTTTTCACATCCAAAGGTGACGACGAGCACAAGCTCGAAAGTTAACTCTCAATAGAATTCCCGTAGTTAAAAGACCTATCTCAGTCAAAACGACGAGGTAGAAACACCGGATATTTTGCGGTCCGGAGGATTCTTTGAGTTCGCCCAGATCTTGGTTTCGTCTGCCCTTTGTTTACCGGCCACGTGCCGAACGTCGCGAGTCACCTGCCCTCGTTGCCGTCTCCTGGGATGGGCACACCCCACGCCAGAGCCAGGTCGCCAACCTGAGCAGCAGCGGTGCCTACATTCTCACCGACGAAAAGTGGAAGCCGGGTGAGGTAGTCTCCCTCACACTGCAGCGAAAAGGCGCGATCCAGGATTCCGCTCGTCTCCGTTTCACCGTGCAGGTGAAGGCGATTCGACGCGATCAGAACGGTATCGGTGTCACGTATCTTTCGCCCCTCGAAACCGATTTGCATCTTTGGGAACACAACATACACTCCGCGACTTCAGAAACTGAACCCGAGGACATCGTCCGAGAATTTCGAACGGCTGCAGCGATCGCCTTCATTCGTCGAATCTCCCCTGATGCGGGTGACCGCGCAACGCGGTTGCTTCGGCGCGGGTTGAGTAGCCATCGTCTTGAGGGCGCGATTGAGGTCGCTCTGCATGCCGAAGAACTTCTTGCCCACGCCCCCGAAATGGATCGATGCATAGCCGATCCTGATGCAGTTCTGCGCATACTCGAAGACGGCTCATGGCCTGAGGTCGACTGGATTCAGCATTACTGGTCCGGACTGCTTGCCAGTTGCTGCACCGGCGATCCAGATGCCGCAACCGCAGACTTCGCGAACCTGGAGCTTCCCGACCTGCTAAGCCAACTCACCACGATTCAGGTTCGCATCTTCGCGGCCGCTTGCGACAGCGCATCCAAGCATATCGACCCCTACGGAAGTGTCCGTGCCAACGCACTTGCGCGTTCTGCAGATGAACTCATCCGTATCTCCGGCGTGCACGATCGGGCCCACATCGAGCGTGATATTCAGCATCTCTCGTGGCTGGGGTTATTGGAGCAAACGGTCAAATGGAAGTTCTTTTCTCTTCTCGAAGAGGCAAATATCACGCCGACCCCGCTGGCCTTGAGGCTCTATGCGAGGTGTCATGCGCATCGAGGCGATCTGGCCTCGTTCTACGACAGCCAATTGAACTTACCCGCATCCTGTTCCGCCGATTGAGGGGGCTGGTACCCTCCGGTTTTATGCCATTACGCCAGTCCAATCATTCGAGATGGATTGGTGCTGCCTAAGTAATTACCTCCCCGTTACGAAGTGGCGATTGTGGGAGTAGCATGCACTCAGGAACAATTCACGGTTAGGTCTTGTTGATGGCCATGCGGGGTTCGCGGATGCCGCGCAACTCCTGCAAGTTCCAGGAGGGCAGGGATGTCACTGAGGAGTTGGTTCGAGAAGACCTTTCCGCAGGAGCATGTTAAACAGGCACGGGCGGAACGCCGGGAGGTTCCCGGTCTCGAGGCGATTCATTGGACTGGCTCCTCCCCGGGCCTGGATATCGTGAAGAACATCAGCTCGACGGGCATGTACCTCGTGACTCGTGAGCGCTGGCGCGAAGGAGAAGTGAATCCGATCCGCCTTGTCTACCCGGAACTGACTGACAATTCTCCCGACAATCAGGTCACAATCGAGACCCGCACAGTGCGCTGGGGAGAGGACGGAATGGGTCTTTCATTCGTTCTGCCCGAAAACATGGATCTATGGCTCTGGAACGGGGATGAACGCATCGAGCCAGAGAACATTTTGAGTGAATTTCGTCTTTCCCGGGCCTTGGCGTTCTTGCGCCGGATCTGTCCTTCGGCGACCCAGGAACTCAAGCTGCTCTTTCGCGAGGGCCTCGGCAACATGCGAGTGCCGAATGCGATAGCAATAGCTCATCGGGCCGAAATCATGCTCGCGGCCGAGTCCAATTTCGATCGGATGCACGCACCAGCCAGCGTCGTGCTGCGTGTCGTCAAGGAGGGCTCGTGGGCCGAAGATACTGCGACTCAGCACCTATGGGCCGGCATCCTCGTAACCGCATGCACGCTGAACGGTGACGATGAAGCGAATCTACCCTACATAGATCTGCTCGCCGAGCTGGCAACCGTCGACACGCGGCTTTACGTCGAGGCTTGTTCCAAGGCGCCGAAAGTGTTTGCTACGAACGGCGCGGTGTCTGCGAGTCCACTCATGTGCACTGCAGACGAAATGATCCACCTGACCGGCACAAAGGATCTTTCCAAGATCGATCGCAATATCCTTCAGCTCTCCATCCTTGGCCTGCTGGAGCCGCGCGAAAAGGCAAAATACTTTTCATTTGCCCAAACCGCGAACCTCACTCCAACCGCACTCGGTCTGGAACTCTATGCAAGGTGCCAGGGCCATCGAGGCGCGCCCTTCGAGTTTTACGCCGCGCAGAATAACAAACCTGTCGAATCCAACGAGCCGAAGACAACACCTGAAAACCCGCAGCTCAGTTGATTGAAGCGAACACCCCATCTACGTATGGGTTCTCATGAGAGCCGCAACGGCAGAATGCAACGTCTCGGTTATTGTGCCCTCCGCATCGAGGGCACCAAACCGCAGCGGTTCTCCAATCCGGATTTCTAGCTTTCCCGAACGAAACCAGCCCCGCCCTTTCGCCTTCAGCTCACCGAGCCCGACGAGCGCTACCGGCAATACCGGCGCGTGCGCTTGCTTTACGAGCATCCCAATACCTGGACGGAAGCGGGCAAGCTCGCCAGCCTCCGACCGAGTGCCTTCAGGGAACACCAGAACGTTGTAACCACGATCGAGCGCTTCGCCTGCGTGGGCAAAGCTGCGTTGAAAATCCCGTCGTCGCGGGAGAGGGAAAACGTTGTAGAGTGCCGTCACAAGCCAATACGCCGCTGGGCCAAGGAGCATGAATCTACCCGTGTCCGGGTTTCGGAAGTGCCGGAAGTCTTCCAGCATCTCTCCGAGCATTGCTGACGCAACCCGGCGCCGCATGCGTCCCGGAAGGGCGTACTCGATCAGCGCGCCATCATAGGCGGTGACATGGTTGCAGACGATGAGCATCGGTTCGTTGACGTCCAGTCTCCGGGGGGCGACGACGCGGGGATTCCCAAGGAACCAGACGAATGGTTGTGCGATCAACTCAAGAAATCCCGATCGAATCAACTGCATCGGCTTCGACCAGGGCCATCGGGAGTAGATGAATTCGGCCTTGTCTGGCGCCCTCTTTGTTTCGCCAACTCCCACCGATTGCGAGGTCTCGGTCACAGCCCGAGTTCCATTGACCACCAGTCTCGAGGGGGAACCATCATCGGTTTCGTTCTGAAGTCCGCTTCCGGTCCCGCTCTCTTCCTCTCTTGAGTTCGTCGCCGAGCTGCCCGGATGCTCAACCGCAGTCTCCCGTACGCGCGCCGCCGCGACAATCCTTCGCAAATCTCCAAGCGTTCTTGCTTCATCAACGGACCCTTCTTTCGGAGCGTCCGTCATTCTCTCTTCAAGTGCCGCTCCCAGCTGCACACGTCCAAGGCTGTCGAGGTGAAAATCTTCACTCAGACGCAGATCATCACCGCCCTCTGGATACTCGCTCGCAATCTCTGACACCAGCGTGTAGAGCCAGTCAGCGCCTCCTGATGATCGAAACTTCGAGGATTGGTCATTCGGGAGATTGGCCGTCCCGCTGGATCTGCTTGCCACCCATTCCGCAACGGCTTTCCGTCGCACCTTGCCGGTTGATGTTCTCGGAAGATCCGGCTCCGGCCAGACCAGCCACCTTCGAACGCGCTGAAAATCGGCGAGCCGCGCATTCGCGCGATCAATCGCTTGCCCTGCCTCTCTTTCGCGGCCACGCACCACGAGCACTGCGCATGCCTCGGGCCCCGCGGCCGTCTCCACGGGTACCACCGCGCTCGCGGCGATTTCGGGTTGCTCCTCAAGAGCTGCTTCAATATCTTCGGGATGGACATTCACACCCGCCGCGGTCACTATGGTCTCGCTCTTGCGGCCCATGAAGCGCAACTCGCCCGTAGCCTGCGCCTCGGCAAGATCGCCGGTTGCAAGCCACTCATCTTCCCGCTCACGAAGCTGACCACCGCTCCATGTAGAGGTCGAGATCATCGGGCCTCGAACCAGCACTTCGCCGTCTGGCCCGATCTTTACCTCGCGACCCGGCAGCGGTTTGCCAATCGTGCCGCTCGCAACGTGAAAGGGATGATTCAGCGTGATCAGAGCGGTTGTTTCGGTCATCCCATAACCCTGCACGACCACAAAGCCCAATCTGTTCCAGAACTGTTCCAGGGGCCCGGCCAGCGCTCCTCCGCCTGAGATGAGAGCCCAGAACTTGAAGCCAAGTGCGCGGTGCACGTCGCGAAACACCCACCAGCGTTTCCACGCCTTCATGCCCGTCGAAGCAGCAATTCGCTCTGAAAGCCCCGTTGTGCTCTCAAGATGAGCCTTCAGAAGAGCCATCACACGCGGCACCGCCGCCAGCACTGAAATACGCTCACGTTTGATTGTTTCCGCGAGTCGCGGGGCGACAAGTCGCGTGTCGAAGTGCACCTCGGCAGCAAAGATGGGTGGGATCCACAACCCCATTGTCTGCCCGAAAACGTGGCTCAGCGGAAGCGTGTGCAGGAACCGCAGCGGATGAACATACTTCTCGTACTTCAAGTATTTCTGCGCTGCCTGCTCAATAGGTCCCACGCTGGCGAGAACGTTCCCATGCGTGTGAACGATTCCCTTCGGATCCCCGGTGGTCCCTGAAGTGAAGAGTATCTGCAGGGGCGTCTGTCGCGAGAGCCCCTCCACCGGGCCAGCTTCGCGCCGGGGCAGGGAATCTGCCCACTTCTCGAATGTCACGCGTGAGAAGGGCTTCTGATCCCTGTTTTCAACTTGCTGATCCCCGCTCTCCGCCAGTTTTGCCATCAACACGGCATCGCCGGCGGCCAGCTTTGGCTTCACGTCCGCTGCGACCCGATTCGCAAACTCCGCGCTCCCGAACGCATCCAGAGGAACCACCATCGCGCCGCGAAGCATGCAACCGTAAAAGGCCGCGATCCACTCAGCGCTGTTCTCCGCCCAGAGCAAGACGCGATCGCCTTTGCCGATTCGGAGATCTTCCAGCAACGCCGCAAATCGTCCTGCAAGATGCGCTAACTCTCCATAGGTCGTCTCGCGGCGGCGAACCCCCTGGTAACGCACGATTGCGATATCGCTCTCGTGTTTTCTGAAATCATCCAGCAGCGTGGCCAGGTGCTCGCGCAATGATCCTCACTCCTGCTTCGAATGCTAGCAGCGCGCCGCAGCGCGTTGGTTCACTGGTGTGGTACTTCGTCAACTGCCACAGGAGTACTCGTCCTTTTTGCGCATGTCACACTGAAGATATGAGCGGAACGACAACCCTCTATAGGCCCACCGGCGAAAAAGAACTCGAATTGATTCGTGCTGCAGATTGGCGGGTCTTTCCGCCGAGGCTCCCGGAACAGCCCATCTTTTACCCGGTCCTCGAAGAGAGCTATGCGGTCCAGATTGCACGTGACTGGAATACGCGTGATCGTGGAACCGGGTACGTTCTTCGCTTTGAGGTCGAAACCGATTATCTCTCCAGGTTCCCCGTCCAGGTTGCCGGCTCGCGAGAACACCGGGAGTACTGGATCCCTGCCGAAGAACTTGCTGAATTCAACCATCACATCGTCGGACAAATTGAACTCATCAGCACGTTCCATTCATCAGAGTCCTGAAAGGGTAAGGGGTGAACATGAGTTATGCCTGGACCGCGATACCGGACAGCCGCATCCCGAAAGCAGACAACCCGCTTTTTCAGCACCTGCTCGACACCTACGTCAGCGAGTCGAACAAGGTCGCCTCGACATGGAAGCACTTCACGGATGTCGATCTGCTCTACAAACCGCATCCCCGTTCCAGCGCCGTCGGTGATATCCTCCGCCATCAGCTGCTTTCCGAGCGCCGCTTCTTTGGAGAGTTCCTCGGAACTCCCGAACCAGCGCCCGACAAAGTTCTTCCTGAACCGTTCACCATCGAATCTGCGAACAGTCGCCTCATCGAGCTCGTTCTTCCCAGGCTCGACTTCTTTGCCGTACGACCCCAGAGCTGGTGGCTTGAAACGGTGCCGTTCTTCGATGTCGAACGCCAGCGCATCTGGATTTTTTGGCGGCGCATCCTGCACACCGCTCACCATCGCACGCAGCTCACCGTCTTTCTGCGGATGCTTGATCGCGACGTCCCCTCAACCTACGGACCCACCGCCGACGTGACCTGGTCTGGCGCCGACCCAACGAACTCTGCGACCGCTGCAGGCCGCCGCTAAGAGTTCGTCCTGCCTTCGCCTTTTCTTTCCCTCTCGCCCGCGTTATCCTCGAGAAGCGTCAAAGCAGAAGATGTCAGTCTCCCCTCCAAAGCCGAACTGCGAAACCGATCCATTTGCCTGTTTCCATCCCGTTACAGCTGAGTGGTTCAAGGCTGTCTTCGACGAACCGACCGCTCCCCAGCGCCAAGGCTGGCCGGTCATTGCTCGTGGCGAGAGCGCCCTGATCCTTGCACCTACTGGAACAGGAAAGACCCTAACAGCCTTCCTCTGGTGCCTTGACCGCCTGATGCTCCACGATCTCCAACAACCGGCGGAGAACCAACCCAAATCAGCAAGGCAGGGAACCAGCACAGCCGAACGGCAAAGCAAAGGCTGCCGCATCGTCTACGTCTCGCCGCTGAAAGCGCTGGCCGTTGACGTCGAGCGCAACCTGCGATCGCCTCTTGCCGGAATTGCAAATATGGCTCGGCGAAAGGGCATTCCGTTTCACGATCCGCTTATCAGTGTCCGCACCGGGGACACGCCCCAGCAGGAGCGAGCTCGCTTCCGCCGCGATCCCGCCGAGATCTTGATTACTACTCCGGAGTCTCTCTACCTTCTTCTTACCTCTCAGTCCGCCGACGCACTGCGCACGGTAGACACGGTCATCATCGACGAGATTCATGCCCTCGTTCCTACAAAGCGTGGCGCTCACCTTGCGTTGACTTTGGAAAGGCTCGAAGCGCTGGCGGGACGTCGCCTGCAACGCATTGGTCTCTCAGCTACACAGCGCCCACTGGAAGAGGTAGCGCGCTTCCTTGGTGGCGTGGAGGTCTCGTCTTCAACTCCTCTTCTTATCAAAAACAAAGCCAGCGATTCTGTAACCACCACTTTAGCTTCAGAGTTGAGTGAACTCCAACTTCAATCGAACCCGAAGGCTCAGCAGGCCAATGCAGCTTCCCAGTCGGTCGGAACAGAAGAATCTCCAGATCCTGCCAGCCCTCACGACCTGATCTCAGATGTAGAAGCTCCCTTGCGATACCGTCCCGTTACGATTGTGAATGCCTCTGCTCCCAAGCAGTTAAAGCTTCGGATTGAAGTTCCGGTTGAAGACATGGCGCGCCTTCAAACCATGGAGGAGATCCCCACCGGCGCAGCCTCACAAACACCTCGCCGCGTATCGATCTGGAACGCGATCCATCCGCGACTGCTCGAAATCATTCGAGAGCGCCACTCCACCATTCTCTTCGTTAACAGCCGCCAGGTGGCCGAGAGATTGGCGGGGGCTCTCAACGAACTGGCGGGAGAAGAGATCGCCCGCGCTCATCATGGCTCGCTTGCCGCGTACCAACGATCCGTCATTGAGGAACAGCTCAAGGCGGGGCAGATCAAAGCTCTTTGCGCCACCTCGACTCTCGAACTCGGCATCGACATGGGAGCAGTCGATCTCGTCATCCAGATCGAAGCGCCGCCCTCGGTTGCCAGTGGCATGCAGCGCATCGGTCGAGCCGGCCACTCCGTCGACGCCGTGAGCGAAGGCGTTCTCTTCCCTAAATACCGCGCCGACCTCGTCGCCTGTGCCACGGTGACCCGGGCCATGCACGAGGGCCACATCGAGTCCACTCGTTTTCCGCGCAATCCGCTGGACGTTCTCTGCCAGCAAATTGTGGCCATAGTCGCTCACCCACCCGGCTACAGGGTGCCGAAGAAAACAAAGCAACTCAGACCCATCCATCGTCACAATGCAGGCGGCCCACGAAGGTTCTATCGGGCGTCCGAAGATCTGGACGAGCCTAAGCCCATCTCAGCCTATGAGGCAGTCGAGCAGGAACCCAAGCCGGAAGTTCATGCGGACGCACTTTACGACCTTGTTCGGCGCGCGGCCCCTTTTGGGGCTCTGACACGCTCAGCATTCGATGGCGTCCTCGATCTGCTCAGCGGTCGCTATCCATCCGACGAATTCGCTGAACTTCGCCCACGCCTCACTTGGGACCGCATTCGGAATGCGGTTACAGCGCGCGAGGGGGCAGGCCGTCTCGCTATCCTCAATGCCGGAACCATTCCCGATCGGGGACTCTACGGCGTGTTTCTCGCGCACACTGAGGGCAAATCTGTCCGCGTTGGCGAACTCGATGAGGAGATGGTCTTCGAGTCTCACCCCAATGAGACCTTCATCCTCGGCGCGTCAACGTGGCGAATCGAAGACATCACGCACGATCGCGTGCTTGTCGTACCGGCTCCGGGTGAGCCAGGCAAGATGCCCTTCTGGAAAGGCGATGGCCCGGGCCGTCCTCTGGAGTTCGGCCGCCGAATTGGCGCACTCGTTCGCGAACTTCGCGGGTTGCCAAAGCCCGCCGCTCTCACCCGCCTCATTTCGGAGCATGATCTCGATCCAGGCGCCGCTGAGAATCTCCTGCAATTCCTGGCCGATCAGGAAGCAGCGACAGGCCAGGTGCCGGACGACCGCACGATCGTCATCGAACGCACGCGCGACGAGCTCGGCGACTGGCGCGTCTGTGTTCTCACGCCCTTCGGCAGCCGCATTCACATCCCGTGGGCAATGGCTATCAGCGCTCGCATCCGTGCTGCCGGCGGACCCGAAGTCGAAACGTTATGGGGTGACGACGGCTTTGTCCTTCGCTTCCCCGATACGGATGAGCCGCCCGACCCCGACTGGATTCTCGTCGAATCCGCCGAAGCCATGCAGATGGTTCTTCGTCAGCTCGGCTCAACAGCCCTCTTCGCTGGACGCTTCCGCGAAGCCGCGGGGCGCGCACTCCTTCTGCCGCGGCGCCGTGCCGATCAGCGATCGCCTTTATGGCAACTCCGTAAGCGTTCTTACGATCTCCTCAGCGTCGCCTCTCGATATCCTTCGTTCCCGCTTCTTCTCGAGGCATACCGGGAATGCCTGCGCGATGTTTTCGACATGCCTGCGCTCATCGAAACGCTTCGGGCAATCAAGCAACGTCAGCTCCGCATTCATGTTGTGGAAACCCACAAACCTTCACCCTTCGCCTCGTCGCTTCTCTTCAGCTATGTCGCCAACTTCGTCTACGACGGCGACGCACCCCTGGCGGAGCGCCGGGCTCAGGCCCTCACCATTGATCAGGACCAGCTTCGCGAGCTTCTTGGCGAAGCCGATCTTCGCGAGCTCCTGGACGCTGACGCCATCGCCGAAGTGGAGGAAACCGCGCAGTGTCTGGTCGAATCGCATCGCGCTCACTCCGCCGACGGCATCCACGACTTGCTTCTCCGGCTTGGGGATGTGACGCGCGACGAACTCAGCCGCCGCATAGTGAATCCTGCACTCCTCGAATCGGTAGATCGGTTGCTCCGGGCCCGTCGTCTTCTCGAACTTCGAATTGCCGGCGAACGCCGCCTGATCGCCGTCGAAGATGCCGCACGCTATCGCGATGCCCTCGGCGTTCCACTGCCACCCGGCCTGCCGGCATCTCTCGTCGACCCTGTCGCGCATCCTGTTCTGGAACTGGTTCGCCGTTATGCGCGCACCCACGGTCCGTTCGCGCAGAAAGAGGTTGCCGATCGCTTCGCTCTCGATCCGGCGGTGATTGAGAATACCCTGCGTCAACTCACGATCGAGGGAAGGGTGCTCGAAGGCGGTTTCCGCCCCGGCGGACTGCACCGCGAATGGTGCGACACCGAAATCCTCCGGCAGATCCGCCGAAAGTCTCTCGCCAAACTCCGCCGGGAGGTCGAGCCCGTTGAACAGCACACACTCGCTCGCCTCTTTACTCACTGGCAAGGCCTGCTGAATCCCCGCCGCACCTCGCACTCGCACCTCGATGCCTTGCTGGACGCCATTGAGAGCCTGCAAGGCGCACCCGTACCGGCCTCGTTGCTCGAGACGGCAATTCTTCCCGCCCGTGTTGCCGGGTATGAATCTGCTGGCCTGGACACACTGATTGCGGCCGGCGAGGTCACCTGGGCCGGCACGGATCCCATCGGCGAACGCGATGGCCGCATCGCCCTCTTCCTTGCGGACAAACTTCCGCTCCTCGCTCAGAAGCGTCCCCTCACGGAGCCACTCACAGAACGTGAAGAGAAGATCGTCTCGGTTCTGGAGTCCACAGGTGCAAGCTTCTTCGAGCCGCTGCATCAGGCCGTCGGCGGTGGCTATCCTGGCGAATCCATCGACGCTCTGTGGAGTCTCGTCTGGCGTGGACTCCTCACGAACGACTCACTTCACGCACTCCGCGCCTATACCACAAGGCCGGACGCCTCACGCCCTCAGCGGCGCGCACACACGGGCATGGTTTTCCGTTCCCGTCGAACAACTCCTCCGAATGCGCAGGGCCGCTGGTCGCTGCTGCCGCTGCCCTCGCGCGAAGAATCGGAAGGAGCGCCGACCAGGACTGAAGCCAGTCACGCGCTCGCCCTTCAACTGCTCAATCGGTACGGCGTGCTCACGCGCGAATCCGTCGCCGCCGAGAATATTCCGGGCGGTTTCAGCGCTGTCTACGACGTTTTGAAGGCGCTTGAAGAAAGCGGACGGATCCGACGCGGATATTTTGTGGCAGGGCTTGGGGCAACGCAGTTCGCGCTGCCTTCGGCGGTGGATCTGCTCCGACAGCTTCGGACGGAACCGCCGCAGGAGAAGCCGGAGTTTGTACAACTCGCGGCGTCCGATCCGGCTAATCCGTATGGGTCTGTGCTTCGGTGGCCAGAGCTCCCGGTGATGGACGAAGATGCGGAGTCTGCGCCTCGCGTGTTGACTCGCGCGGCATACGCAGAGGTAATTTTGCGCAATGGACAGCTTGTTGCGTGGCTGCGCCGGAACAATCCCAACCTGCTCATCTTTCTGCCTGCGGACGAGCCGGAGCGGTCGCAGGCTGCGGCGGGGCTGGCGCATTTTCTGGCCGCTCGTGGACAGGATCGAATGCGCACCAGCAGCCATCAGGGGGTGCTGATTACGACGATCAATGGGCAGCCGATTGCGGCGCATCCGATGTCGCGGTTTCTGATGGATGCTGGATTTCATCCGGGCCCGCTCGGTTTGCATCTGCGTCGGATACCCATGGCGATTCAACATGGCGCACAGCACGCCGATCCGGCGGGAGAAGAGCTTCAGTAGGAGGCCTCACCGTCGATTGTGATAACGCGCACGTACCCTGCATTCTCTGTACGCATAGGATTGTGCTTCACAGGCTATGGCGTCTGGAGGGTATTTCCAGTGGGTACTGGACGTCGCCTGCGAAGCGGTCGAGTGGTCTTATCAGCCACTAGGGTTCAAGTCCCTTGCCCTCCGTACGCCATTCGACCTTTTATGCTAAAGTAGTCTCAGTTTCGCAGGCGGCGTCCAAAAGGATAGTTGCTCGGCAAAAGCTCCGGCGTGATAAACCGGGGCTTTTGTGTTTGTCTCTCAGTCTCGAGAACCGTCAGTAGTCCATGCCTGAAGGCGACACAATTTATCGAACTGCGCGATCGATGGGCCGCGCTCTCATCGGGAAACCAATTACAGGTTTCCGTTCGAATTACCCACTGCTAACGCGCTTTCACGACGACACTCCGATAACCGGACAGACCGTCAGCGACGTCGAATCCCGCGGCAAATGGCTCCTCATCCATTTCTCCGGAGGTGCGACGCTCGCCACGCATATGTTGATGAATGGCTCCTGGCACCTCTACCCGCGAGGAGAGCGCTGGCGAAAACCCGCGCGCGATATGCGCATTGTGCTCGAGAATCGCGAATACCAGGCGGTCGCATTCACGGTGCCTGTCGCCAAAATTTATACGGCGCAATCTCTGGCCCGCGAAAAGCGCATCCCGCCTCGCGGATCAGACGTGCTCAACGAAAACTTCGATCCGGCATCCGCGGGCGAGCGTGTTCGTGCTTGCGCGAGCGAAGAAATTGGCGACGTACTCCTGCATCAACACGTGCTCGCAGGAGTAGGGAATGTCTTCAAATCGGAAGTCTGCTTTGTAGAACGCGTCAATCCGTTCTGCCTTGTTACCGCGCTCTCGGATCAACAGATAGGTGCACTCATCCGCACGGCGCAGCGTCTTGTCGCATCGAATGTCCTCGAAGACTCCGGCAATATGATCGTCACCTACCGCGGCCAGCAGCGCCGCACGACTCACAGCACCAGCCCGCAGGACAGCCTATGGGTTTACGGACGTTCCGGCGATTCCTGCCGCCGATGCGGCGCTCCAATCCGCCACCGTCTGCAGGGTCCGGATGCGCGCGTCACCTTCTGGTGCCCCGCCTGCCAGCCGATGCCGGATGGCAGTGAGATCGATGGCCGGTAGTCAGCGAACTCAGCTCACAGCGGTTTCTGCGTGCTCGTGCTGCTGCAGGTGATATCCGACGCTGATCGTCGTGCTCGCCTTGAGCATGTTCCAGACCGGACAGAGGCGCTGCTCCGATAGTTGCAGCGCCCGAGCCACTGCCGCCGCATCAACTCCTTCGCCTTTTCACCGTGAATTCGAGGGTGATCTCTTTCAATACCGTTGGATGTTCAGTGCTGCGGGCTGCATGAGCTTCCACGCCCAGTCCGCTGACCGGCTCGTTCATCCGCTTGAGAACTGCCATGACGGAGTTCAAGCTGCAAGCTGCCAGACTGGCCAGCAGCATCGTGAGTGGAGTTGGTCCAGTGACCGGCTCCTCTCCTTCCAGCGGATAATCCATCGCAACGTGAAATCGCCCGTCGCTCGCTCGTACGCGCATGCCTCCTTCGTGTACAGCGCGGACCATTAACTCTGTCTGCATATTCCACTCCTGTCAGAACGACAGAAGTGTATTGACCAGAAGACCGCAAGCATGTGCCCGTGCTCACCGTGCGAAGTTCAGTGGAATCGCTATTGTCCCGGCTTGGAGCCAACACCAAAGATTTTCTGCAGGATGTTGCGATGATCGGAGGGATGATCGCAGGTATCGGTCGGAGCGGTGCCCATCAGGAAAGCTGCCTGGTAGCCGTCAGGGCACGCATCATCGCTGAGCAGGTTTGTTGCCCTGTCGATCTTGAGGACTTCGACCCCATCGGGTGGAGTGAACTCGTGCGTGTCTGAGTATTGAGGCAGTTTGACGGCCCGCTTCATGAAATCTGCCCAGATGGGTGCGGCGGCATCCGCGCCCTCAATTTTGATATCGGTGTAGTCGTCGTTTCCTACCCATACTACGCACAGCAAATTTGTAGTGAAGCCAGCGAACCATGCGTCGTGGCTGGTACCGGTCTTGCCAGCGGCGGGAGCGACAAAGCCCATGTTGCGAACACCGGCGCCTGTTCCGCAGTAGACCTTGCCATTAATTCTGCAGCCTTCCTTGCCATTGCCTTGCAGCACAGCCTGCATCATGGACGTGGTGAGGAAGGCTACCCGAGGATCCAGTACTTGATGCGAACTTGGCGGGTAGTCGTCGATGACGTCGCCATTCGGCGCGCGCACACTGGCCAGTGTCCAGGGATCGATGTGGACACCACCGTTGGAGAAGACGGTATAGGCTCCGGCCATCTCGAGCGGTGTGGCATCATACGAACCTATCGCCATGGACGGCGTGCCTTTCGCGCTCTTGATGCCCGAATCGCGGGCCAGCGCCGCGACCTGGTCGAAGCCAACCATGCTAGCCAGACTGATGGTGGCATTGTTGTCTGACCGCAATAGCGCGAAACGCGCAGTGATATCGCCGTAGAACGCACCCTCAAAGTTACGCGGGGTGTACTCATTCTCCGTTCCCTCGTCGTAGGTCTGCTGCGAATCGTTGAGGATGGTCAATGGCGAGAAGAGAGCGGTTTGCCCCGGCAGTACCGTGCCCTGAACAGAGGTTTGGAAGGCAGCTGCATAGACGAAGGGCTTGAAGATGGAGCCGGTAGGCCGATGGGCAATGGCGTGGTTGACCTGACTCGCGCCATAGTTTCTGCCGCCAACCAAAGCCAACACCTGGCCAGTGTGAGGATCGAGCGCTACGAGTGCTACCTGAGGGTACGTATACTGCTTGCCGAGCTTGCGATCGCGGGCATGCTTTCTGTCTACTGCCGCATCGACTATGTGCTGGGTCTCATCGACGGAGGCGGTGGCGAGGCGTTGTAAATCGGGATCGAGCGAGGTGTAAATGCGGAGGCCCTCCCGGTTGAAATCGCGATCGCCGAGCTTCTGGACGAGTTGTTCGCGAACGATGTCTACGAAGTAAGGAGCTTCGCTGGCGTCCACGCTGCCTGGAACCAGATGCAAAGGCTCTGCCTTGGCCCGCTCGGCCTGGCTCTTGCTGATTGCCCCGGTCTCCACCATGGAATCGAGCACCAGGTTGCGTCGATCGATGGTGCGATCCGGGTGGCGGAACGGGTTGAAGTAGTTCGGCCTTTGAATGATGCCGGCGAGCATTGCACATTCGGCAAGATCAAGCTGCCGCACATCCTTCCCGAAGTACACTTGCGAAGCCTCGCCAAATCCCTCGATCGAAAAACTGCCGCGCTGTCCGAGATTGATCTGATTCGCGTATGCCTCGAAGATCTGCTTCTTCGTGAAGCGGTGCTCCAGGTGAAATGCCACCAGGATCTGCGTGATCTTGTATTTGATCGTTCCCGTATCCGCGACGAAGAGCAGCTTCGCCAACTGCATCGTTACGGTCGACGCGCCACCCCGATGTTTGCGATCGCCGATGATGTCGTGCCATGCCCAGCCCATCATGCTGACGTAGTTCACACCGCCGTGCTCGAAGAACTTACGGTCTTCGATGGCCAGAACCGCTTGCACCATGTTTGCCGGAATCTCGTCGTAGGTAAGCAGCCGCCGCTTGGTGCGATTGGCATCTTCGCTCAGGCCCGTGATCAGCAGCGGCTCCAACTCGTAGCTCGCCAGCGACTGCCCCTTGTCGTCGGTTACCGACTGGACCTCGCCTTTCGAGAAGTGAATTGTCGCAGCGTCTGGCGCGTGATACGACTGAGGCCCCGGACGAACCGTAATCTCGTTGCTCTCCTCCGTGAATGTTCCCATCTGAGAAGGATGCGAGAGGCCGTCAACCGTATATCCAGCCTCCCGCAGTTCGGTCGCAATCAGGTGAGCGCTGAGTTTCTGCCCCGGCCGCACCTCGCGTGGAGCGGCAAAAATCTTCGCCGTCTCAGCAAATAGAGGCTGTTTAAGCCGCTCGTCAACGATCCTCGCGTATTTGTTGTAGTAGTGCATGAAGACGCTGAAGCCGACGATGCCCATCAGCAATACAAATCCGATGACGCCGCGCACCAGCCACGAAGAAAATGACAGCCTTGGCCAGGAAATCTTCAGTTTTGGTTTTTCGAGCCTGACCTTGATTGCCATCGATGCCTACTCCGCTCCCTCATGAAACTCCGAACTGTTCCTTGCCTTACTCGCTCTCGCCCAGCAGCTTCTCTTCCTGGACCCGCTCCTTCACCTGCGCCACGACATCCGCAAGAGCGACATCCACACTGCTCCCCTTGGCGCGCGTCACCAGTTCTACCAGTCCGCTCGCTGTTTTCTTGCCCACATTGATCCGGAAAGGAATACCCACGAGGTCTGCGTCTTTAAATTTGACGCCTGCCCGCTCGTCTCTGTCATCAAGCAGCACATCCAGCCCAGCCGCTTCCAGCTCTGCCGCAACTTTTTCTCCCGCGTCCTTCAACGCCGCATCAGCCACATTTGTAATCGTTACGACAACCGTGAACGGAGCGATGGAGGCCGGCAGCCAGAACCCGTTTGCATCATTCGATTGCTCCACCGACGCGGTAAGAATCCGCTCGATGCCGATTCCGTAGCTGCCCATAATCGGTGTGACTTCTTTTCCGTTCGGATCCAGCACGCGCGCACCCATCGACTCGGAATACTTGTATCCAAGCTTGAAGATGTGCCCGATCTCGACAGCTTTGCCCACCACCAGCTTTCCGCCGCAGTCATCCTTTGGGCACGCCTCGCCCTCGTTGACGCTGCGAATATCGGCGCTCAGGGTCCAACTGAAGTCTCGTCCAGGCGTCACGTTGCGAAGGTGGTAGTCCAGCTTGTTCGCGCCGCACACCATGTTTTTCCGTCCCTCGAGCGACTTGTCCACCACTACTGTCAGTCCATCGGCAAGAGGCTTCTCTCCATGCTTCAGCCCAACCGGCCCCAGGTATCCCGCTGGCCCATTGAAGAACTGCTGCAATTCCTCTGTCTGCATGGTGCGAAGTTCAGCTCCGCCCACCGCACCCAGCAGCTTGGTCTCATTCACCTGGTGGTCGCCGCGCAGAAATGTCGCAACTCCGTGCCATGAGTCCTTCACGCCGCCGCTGCCGCGCTTCAGAATCATGTAAGCAACACACTTGATATCCGATGCCGGCGAGATTTTGAAGAAGGCCGCCACATCTGGAATCGCCGCGCAGCCCGGCGTGTGCACTTCCTCCGGTCTACCATCCCCGGTCGACTCCATCTCCGTGATCGGTTCGAGCCTTGATGTAGCCTTCTCCAGATTCGCCGCATATCCGCACACCGGACAGCTCGCGATGAGGTCCTCGCCCGCGTCCGTATACACCATGAATTCCTGTGACTGCGATCCGCCCATGGCTCCGGAATCAGCCTCGACCGACACAAACTTCAGCCCGCACCGCTTGAAGATCTTCCGGTACACGGCGTCATGCAGATCGAAGCTCTTGTCGAGACCCTCTTTGTTCAGGTCGAAGCTGTAGCTGTCCTTCATGATGAACTGGCGCACGCGCAGCAACCCGCCCTTGGGCCGCGGTTCATCGCGGAACTTCGTCTGAATCTGGTACCAGATCTGCGGAAGCTGCTTGTAGCTGCGCAACTCGCCGCGCGCGATCGTGGTCATGATCTCTTCGTGCGTCATTCCCAGACACAGATCGGCGCCCTTGCGGTCCTTCAGCCGGAACATGTTGTCGCCCATGCCCGACCAGCGACCGCTTTCCTCCCATGGTTCGCGAGGCAAAATGCCCGGCAGGTAGAACTCCTGCCCGATCTTGTCCATCTCTTCGCGGACGATGGCGGTGATCTTGTTCAGCGATCGCTGCCCGAGGAAGAGATAGTTGTAGAGCCCCGCACCTAACTGCCGGATATATCCGGCCCGAAGCAGGAACTTATGGCTGGCCACCTCGGCATCTGACGGGGCCTCACGAAGAGTAGGAACAAAGAGCTTAGACCAACGATGCATAGATAAGGGCTTACATGCTTTCCCGTCCACGGCGATTGAGGATTCCTGAGCGATTGTGGGTGCCCCCGGTCTGGATTCTGGGACCAGGGACGGCACCAAACTCGCCCCGGGAGCTTTTGGGTTCGTCTGCCGCGGACGCAAGGCGATCAAAACAGATTGATTCCATTCTAAATGTTCACTCTCTTGCGGGTTTGGTGAAGCGAGGGGAGCCGTGCTGCCCAAGGCAACCCATGTTTCTACAGAACGTACCATCTGCTCAGCCCTCCTCGCCTCTGCCTGCAAGATTTGCAGGTGAGGGCCAATGTGCGCCTGCTGAAAACAAAGAACCTGAGGCGTACATGTGCCGCAGCTTTGTGTCAGCGCCGACACGCGTGTGGCTATGTTGATACGTTCCGGCCTTCGCGAAGATCTCAGAAAACGATGGCGCTCGAACTTGGTGTCGGGATGTAATCAATGCATGGGCGCATGGGGAACTGGGATCTTTCAGGACGACACCGCCTGCGACATTCGTGACGGATATCGCGATTACCTTGGTGAAGGTCTGAGCGGGCCCGAGGCAACAGCACGCATTCTCAAGGAATTGGGCGCTGGCTCTCTTGCCGATCCACATGAGGCCGGAGTGGTGTGGATGGCGCTTGCCGCAGTGCAGTGGAAGCATGGCAGGCTGGAGGATGAGACTAAGAAACGCGCGTTGAGCGTGATCGAATCCGGGACTGACCTTGAGCGTTGGAGAGGTAATTCGAAAGGTCTCCTCAAACGCAAGTCAGCTCTGGAAAAACTGCGAGTCCAGATCACCTCACCACAGCCGCCCAGCAGGAAGGTGCCCCGTCGGATTCTCTGCGAAAGCCGCTGGAGAGAGGGGGATCTGTTCGGCTATCGGTTGCTCGATGGAAGACTGGTCCTGTTCAACGTCGTTGGACACCATACGGACAAGGGAGGAAAGTATCCGATCTGCCATCTGCTCGATTGGATCGGGGAAGAGCTACCCCGAAGAGATGTCATTCAGAGCCTTGAGGTAAAGCCAAGCAGGCCGGACAACCGGCACTCCATCAAACAAATAATGCTTGTAGGACTAAAGCAAAAGTCGGCCAGGCGCCTGATCGAGGTCGACGTGCGTGTCACAACGGAAAGGCAGAAGACTCCCAGCTCAGTTGTGCATTTCAAGCATCTCGATAAATTCCTGAAAGACTGGTTTCTGATCGGGTAAGAGCTACTCGTCCAGTCCGCTCAGCTTGACCATGAGCCGCTCAAAAAGGCTCGCAGGCATGATTTTCCGCATCAGCAGCGCCATGCGCGCATCCCTGCCGATCACGTAGCGGAGTTTCGGGGTTGGCGTCTCCAGGATGCGGGCGATCAGGTCCGCTACTTCCTGGGGATTGGCGCGGCTCTTCGCACTCGCCTCGATCCTGCTCTGCCACCTTGCCCGCCGCCTCGCATTCGGCGACGTCGAATCTGACATTTTCGCCGTGAGCTTCGCATTCCGCGTCCAGATGTCGGTTTCGTAAGAGCCCGGCTCCACGATCGCAACTTTGATCCTCAGCGGAGCCATTTCGTAACGCAGCGTCTCCGCCCAGCCTTCAAGAGCGAACTTCGACGCCACATAGCTGCTTACGCCTGGAAAGCCGGTCCGACCCGAGATCGAACTCACCATCACCACATGCCCGAATCCCTGCCGCCGCATCTGCGGCAGAATCGCACGCGTCACCGCCGCAGCGCCAAAGAAGTTCGTCTCAAACTGATCGCGCAGCTCTGCGTCCGTGACCTCCTCGGCAAATCCCGGCACCGCAACCCCGGCGTTGTTCACGAGCGCATGTAACGGCTCGTTGCGCTTTTCGATCAGATCACCAATCGCCGCAATCTGTTCAGCATTGGTCACATCGAGTGGATGAACCTCAATCCGGTCGAGCACACCTGCTTCGCGTGCAGCTATCTCCAACTTCTGCCGCCGCGCAACATCCCGCATCGTCGCCAGCACCCGCCAGCCATGTTTTGCCAGGGTGACAGACGTCAGCAGCCCGAAGCCGCTGGATGCTCCCGTAATGAAAACTGTCTTGGTCAAGAGCTCACGATAAGGCGAAGGTGTAACGCCTAATCCTTTTCCCCCCTGCTCTTAGATCAACTCCACTCCCCACAAATCATGCAGGTGAACGACGCCCTCGACCTTGCTGGTTGCATCCGTCACTACCAGTGAAGTGATCTTCCGCTCTTCGAGAATCGCCAGGGCCCGCGCGGCAAGCTCTCCGGCAGTAATCGTCCGAGGATTCGCATTCATCGCCTCGCCCGCTGTCTTGCTCAGCGCCGCACCGCCCTCGCGCTCCAGCAGCCGCCGCAGATCGCCGTCGCTGATCACGCCTCGCAGCTTGCCACCTTCCTGCACCGTCGTCATCCCCAGCTTCTTCGATGACATTTCGAAGATCACATCCGACATTCGGGTTTCCGGCGCAACTGTAGGAACGCCCTCGCCAGCATGCATCAGGTCGCGTACCTTCGCAAGCTGCTTGCCCAGCTTCCCGCCGGGATGCAACTCCGCAAAATCCTCAGCCTTGAAGCCCTTCCGCAGACTCACCGCAACCGCCAGAGCATCGCCCAATGCCAGCATTGAAGTGGTACTCGCGGTTGGCGCCAGGTTCAGTCCGCACGCCTCGCGCTCCACGCTGCAGTCGAGCGCAACATCACTTGCCTGCGCCAGGGTCGATTGCAGGTTGCAGCAGAAACTCACCAGCGCATCGCCCTTGCGCTTCAAGGTTGCGAGCAGGCGCAGAATCTCCTCCGTCTCTCCGCTCGCCGACAACGCAACCACCACATCGCCAGGCATCAGAACTCCCAGGTCCCCATGCACGGCTTCGGCTGGATGCAAAAACAGCGCCGGACTTCCCGTAGAGCTCAGTGTGGCCGCGATCTTCTGTGCAATCACGCCGCTCTTGCCCATCCCGGTGACCACGACACGACCATTGCCTTCGCCACATCGAACCACCAGTTCCACCGCGCGGTCAAAGTCCTGCAGCATAGGCCCATCGAGCCGCTTGGCCAAGGCCTCCAGCGCCGCAGCCTCGGTGCGCACCAGTTCCGCCGGCGTCAGGCAGTTCTGCTCATTGTGTTGATTCATCGGTTTCTGATGGTAACACCACACTGGCCCTAGCCATGGGCCTTGGATAAAGCGCCACTGGAAAGCCCCCTATGCTCACATTCCAGTGACAAATACAGATTTTCTCGCTCGTACAATAGAGGTGAGAGGTCACTAATCCCTGTGAAGCGGAACACCATCGTCATCGGCATCACACTGCTCATCCTGGCCACCTTCGCATGGGCCGGATGGGCCAACTGGATGTATCGCAAGCAGGCCGCCGCGCGGGCTCTTGCCTCGGCGTCGAATGCCGAACTAATTCCGGCCGCGCCGGGCGACGTTCCGGCCGGCGGCGCATCGCTCACCGGCAAGCCAGCCCCGAACTTCACCCTGGAAGACCTCAGCGGGAACAAAGTTTCCTTGTCGAGCTATAAGGGCAAGCCTCTGCTCATCAACTTCTGGGCAACGTGGTGTGGTCCCTGCAAGATAGAAACGCCCTGGCTCATCGACTTGCAGAATGAGTATGGCCCCAAGGGCCTGCAGATCATCGGCATCTCTACTGAGGGCGATGACCTCAAGCCCGACGACAAAGAGGGCTGGGCGCACGACAAGGCCGAGATTGCAAAGTTCGTCAAACGGGAGCACATGCAATATCCCGTCCTTATCAACGGGGACAGCCTCGCTGCCGAATACGGCGGTCTCGATGCGATGCCCACGTCGGTTTACGTCGATAAAGAAGGCAAAGTAGTAGCCATGCAACTCGGCATCAGCTCAAAGGAAGACATGGAAGCGCATATCCGCAAAGCGATGGGAGAAGGGCAGTGATCGCGACGAAAATCCTTGCGCGCAAGCTCTTTACCGGCACTCTGCTGATGGCCGCCGCTGCAACCGGCGCATCCTCTCAGGAAGACTCTCTCACCAGCTCTCCGCGTCAAACTGTCTTGAAGCCGCAGGCCGTCGAATACCTTTATCCCGAGCAGGTCACAGTTCCTGCCGGAAAGCCCACCCCTGTGTCCCTTCACTTTCGCATTCGAGAAAACCTGCACATCAACTCCCATACGCCACGCGCGGAGTACCTGATTCCCACCGTTTTCTCGTTGCCCGAAAGCTCCGACGTCAAGCTCGCCAACGCCACATATCCCACCGGCACTGACTTCACTCTGCCCGCCGATCCTGACCAGAAGCTCTCCGTCTACACAGGCGACTTCGCCATCCAGGCTAAACTCGTCAGCACCGCCGGCAATCATCTTGTTGAAGCGAAGCTGCGCTACCAGGCCTGCGATCAAACCCAGTGCCTACCTCCAAAGACCATCACCGTTCCGATCGATGTGATCGGCAAGTAGTTTGAGCCACAGGCTGCGGGCGGCTGGCTTCCTGCTATCGGCTCAACGTTCTCTGCTTCCGCTGCAGATGCCGTCGTCCCCAGTGACAGATGATCTCCAGCACAGGAACGAGCGTCCACCCATAATCGGAGATGGAATAGCGTACACATGGAGGCATGCTCTTCTCCTGCACGCGGGTGATGATCCCATCTTGGATCAGTTCGTGCAGGTGCCGGATCAGCATTCGTTCTGTGATTTCAGGAATGCTGCGTCGCAGTTCGCTCGTCCGCATCGGCCCATCGGAGAGGCGCCAGAGAATGGTCCCTTTCCAGCGTCCATCGACAACCGAAAGCATCGCATCGATTGGGCAGGCTGATGCTTCCTTCTTCGATACCGGCATGCAGTTATACACTCCATCACTGACAACTTTGTCAGTACATCTCTGTGAGTCAGTATAAGCCGGAAACGCGTCGAAGGTTCAGGAGTGAAGTAAACAATGATCCTCAACATCCTGAGCATCGTTTCCATCGGCCTCATGATCGGTACAGAATTCGCCGTATCCGCCTTCATCAACCCGATCCTCAGCCAACTCGATCCCGCAGCAGAAGCCCACGCGACATCACTCTTCGCCCGAAAGCTCGGCTTTGTGATGCCCTTCTGGTATGTGCTCAACTTCTTACTGCTTATTGGCGAAGCCGTCGTCCATCGTCATGGCTCGGGAACAGCACTGCTCACGACGGCATCAGCTCTCTGGGCAATTGTGATCATATTCACCCTGCTTGTCTTGGTGCCGATCAACAAGCGCCTCGCCGGCATGACCTCAAAAGCCTACTCAGACCGGCTCAAGCAGCAACACGCCAGGTGGGATATGCTTCACCGCTGGCGCGTAGCAGCGCTAAGCGCATCCATGGTGACGCTGCTGATTGGAATCGGAGCATGACCGCATGGAACCGGAAGCTAGGAACCGGTCTTCTTCTCGATCTTCGCCCACGAGTCCTTCAATGACAGCGTCCTGTTGAAGACCAGCTTTCCATCTGTCGAATCCGCATCCAGGCAGAAATATCCCACCCGCTCAAACTGGAAATGCTCTCCCAGTTTCGCTTTGGCCAGCGAAGGCTCCAGCTTCGCATCCGAAATCACTTCCAGCGACTCCGGGTTGAGATTGTCGAGGAAGCTTCCACCTTCCGGGTAGTCGTTCGGATCCGGCTTGGTGAAAAGCTTCTCGTAAAGCCGCACCTCAGCCGAAACTGCATGCTTCGTCGATACCCAATGGATCGTTGACTTCACCTTGCGACCATCCGGTGAATTGCCGCCCCGGCTTGCCGGATCATACGTGCAGTGCACTTCGACAACATTGCCCGCTGCGTCCTTCACCACGCTATGCGCGGTAATGAAGTACGCATTGCGCAGCCGAACTTCCTTGCCTGGTGAGAGCCGGTAGTACTTCGGTGGCGGCACCTCGCGAAAATCATCCTGCTCGATATAGATTTCGCGCGAAAACGGCACCTGGCGCATTCCCGCCGACGCGTCTTCGGGATTATTCGCAACTTCGACGAACTCGCCGTCACCCTCCGGGTAGTTGTCGATCACGACCTTCAAGGGCCGCAGGACCGCCATGCCGCGCTGCGCATGCTTGTTCAGGTCTTCCCGCTGAAAGTGCTCGAGCATTTCAATGCCCGTGATGCCGTTCGTCCGCGACACTCCGGCCGCGGCTACAAAATTCCGAATCGCCTCAGGTGTAAACCCCCGCCGACGTAGTCCGGAGAGCGTAGGCATCCGCGGGTCATCCCACCCGTTCACCCGCTTCTCCTGAACCAATTGCAGCAGCTTGCGCTTGCTCAGCAGGGTGTAGGTGATGCTGAGCCGGTCGAACTCAATCTGCTGCGACGGAAAGATCCCGAGATTCTCAATGAACCACTTATAGAGCGGCTGATGATCCGCAAACTCCAGGCTGCACATGGAGTGCGTCACGTTCTCAATCGAATCCGACTGCCCATGCGCGTAGTCATACATCGGGTAGATGCACCACTCATTGCCCGTACGATGATGTGTCGCGTGCAGGATGCGATACATCACCGGATCGCGCATGTTCAGATTCGGCGACGACATATCGATCTTCGCCCTCAACACGCGGCTGCCATCCGGGAACTCGCCTTTCTTCATCCGCACAAATAAATCCAGATTCTCTTCAACGGAACGATTCCGATAAGGACTGTCCTTGCCGGGCTCCGTCAACGTTCCGCGATATTGCCGAATCTCATCGGCGGTAAGGTCATCGACGTAAGCCTTGCCATCCTTGATCAGCTTGATGGCCCAATCGTAGAGCTGCCCGAAGTAGTCGGACGCGAAGCAGAGGCGCTCCCAGTCAAAGCCAAGCCAGCGAATGTCCTTCTGGATTGAATCGACGTACTCCTGCTCCTCCTTCTCCGGATTCGTATCGTCAAAGCGCAAATTCGTCTTGCCACCGACCTCGTCCGCTAGCCCGAAGTCCAGGCAAATCGCCTTCGCATGACCGATATGCAGATACCCGTTCGGCTCCGGAGGAAACCGCGTCTGAATCACCGCATCGCCATACTTCTTCGTACGCACATCTTCAGCAATCTTCTCGCTTAGAAAATTAGAGGGTCGAACCTCAGGGCTTCCTACGTTCTCGTTGCTCATCGTCCCCATCGCATCTTTTCCCTAGACTTCTTCCCGGTTAGCCAAGCTGCTCCAGCTTCTCCGCAGCTTGTCCAATCCGCTTCAGGCACACATCGCGTCCCAGCACCACCATCGTCTCAAACAGCGGCGGAGCATTCTTGCGTCCGCATACAGCCACTCGGATGGGCTGAAACATCGGTCCTGCCTTCACACCCAGCTCCGCTGCAGCCCCGCGTAGAGCCGCATCCAGCGGGTCGTGCGTGAACTCAACGTCCTGCAAGACCTCCTCCGCCTTCTTGAGCACCCGCCGCGCAAGCGCCGCATCGCCTTTCTGTGGAATCAGCTCAGCCGCATCGTATGGCGCAAGCTCATCCACAAAGAAGAAGTCCGCCGCTCCCGTCGCTTCGCTCAATAATTTAATCCGCTCCCGAATCAAGGGCGTCACCGCAGCGACCTTCTCGGGTGATGCTTTGAAACCTGCCCGCTCGAAGAAGGGCAGCAGCAACGCACTCAACTGTTCCACCGCCAATGCCCGAATGTGCTCCGCATTCAGCCATACCGCCTTTGGGTCGAACGGGTCTTCTTCCTTGAAGTTCACCACCGCGTTCGCGCGATTCACACCTTCCAGTGAAAACAATTCGGTCAGCTCTTCAATCGTCAGAAATTCGCGATCGTTCTTTGGCGACCACCCCAGCAGGCAAAGGAAGTTCACAAACGCCTGCGGCAAGAACCCCGCGTCCCGGTAGGTCGTCACGCTAACCACGGGCCCATGTTTGCGCTTCGAAAGCTTGGTGCCATCCGGAGCAACCAGCAGAGGCAGATGCGCAAACTGCGGAGGGTCAGCCCCCAGCCCCTCAAAAATGAGAAGGTGCTTGAACGTGTTCGTCAGGTGGTCCTGCCCGCGAATGATATGGCTGATTCGCAGATCTGCATCATCCACGCACGAGGCCAGATGATAGGTCGGCATCCCATCCGACCGCAGCAGCGCGAAATCTTCTACTTCATCCGCTGCCTTGGTCTGAGTTCCATAAACGCTGTCAGCAAACTGAAGAACCCTATCCCGCCCGCGGGGCACCCGGTACCGCAGCGCAAACGGCTCACCCGCAGCCGCGCGGCGATCGGATTCTTCCCGTGACAGCTCCCGCATTCCAGGATTGAAGAGCCACGCTCCGTGCTGCGAGGACTGGGTGTCATCCCCGGCGTGAGCTGGCGTGAAATCGCGATATGCGAGGCCCTTCTCAAAGATGGTCTGCGCCGCCTGCTGATGCAGAGCGAGGCGTTCCGATTGCTTGTACTCTTCGTCCCAGTTCAAGCCCAGCCAGCGCAGTCCTTCAAATATGGACTGAACGCTCGCCTCGGTATTG
>Ga0207694_10000172_pt1 | contig 66734 bp, 100 predicted proteins | sample KBSC34metaG_FD_184353 | JGI IMG/M metagenome (GOLD analysis project Ga0207694, IMG submission 184353) | Corn rhizosphere microbial communities from Kellogg Biological Station, Michigan, USA - KBS C3-4 metaG (SPAdes) (version 2) | ecosystem: Host-associated > Plants > Roots > Rhizosphere > Soil... | reverse complement strand
ATCCTGCGATTGGCTGATCCTACGGCTTGCTCAAAAGTGACGGAATTACCAAACGGCAGGATCAGCCAATCGCGCCAAATGTTGAACCATTGGTCATCGCCGACAATTTGCCAGCCGCGCTCCGTGAGCATCAGTTCAAGGTTCGTGTCATTCTGCGCCATCGGTTTTGCCCTCCTGAATTACCGGGAAGTCAAAACCCTTTTCACGCCATGCCTGCGCCTCTTCTTCAGGCGTCATGTCATGCCACAGGACCGGTAACACATCGCGTCGCGGCTCCTTCAGCGATTTGTTCTCGGCTTTCAACTGCTCGTTCTCTGCCCTGAGTCGGTCGCGCTCTACCCGCAATTCGTCAGTGCCACGTTCGTATCGAACTACTTGATTGCGCAACGATACCAGTTCCTCAACCGCCTCTTTCGCGTGTCGTTGGGAGGTATGTAACTCCTGCCGCAGGACATGGTTCTCTGCTAAAGCGCATTCTCTCTCGACTCCCATTTCGTCGGTACACTGCACCATCAACCGATTAGCAGACCGAAAAAACAGCGCGTTACGGAATGACTCGTTTAGCAAATCGCAGATAGATACAGCATCCTCGGAACTTGGAACCAACCCGATATGAACCAATGTCCCGCGCTCAAAAATCTGCACATCACCATCAAAATCACGGTAGCCATATCGCCCATGGACTGTCATTGAGTCCAGGTGGTATCGATCGTAATCAGCGAGTCGATCCGGGCTAACGCGGATAATCTCAACGACTTTCGATTCGCCATTTTTGCTACCTTCCCGCCGATTTTGACTTTCGTCTTTTGGCTGAATTACCGAGGTCTCCGGTTCCGCAGGGTATTCTGGTGCCACCGGAACCCCTTCCGCGTCTCTCCGTGGCAAGGAATCACCTTCCTGCGGCATCTCCGCATTGGGCGACGGGTCGTAAAAGTCGCCAATTCCCGCGCCAATGATGCCCGGTTCCTCAACGTCAAGTTTTGACGCCAACCATTCCGGTGTGATTTTCAGGTTCATCGTTTCCGCCCTCTCTGTTTCGCCCGCTGCTTTGATTCGTTTTTCTGAAAGGTTGGTCGGTTCAGCGGTTGGACGGTGAGCGAGGACATTCGCGCCATCTCTTCGCGTCTATGACCTTGACTGTCAAACTCATGGATAACTTTATCGACCTTCCCGAACATCGCCCGCTCCGCTGACCGCAAAGCATCAGCCATATCCCTCTCGCGCTCCATCTTGGCAATCTGCGAGGTATCCGGTAGAGGCATCGCCGCCATCATTTCGCCCATTCGCACACTCAACAATCCCATACCAAGGCAATGCAGCAACGAATCGCTGTGACCGATCACTGCGCGCTTTGGTTGTTCTTCCTGCTCGTTGTCTTTCATCTTCACCCTTCCTCCTTCGCCGCTGCATTTTGTTGCGGTCGGCACAAATGCAGTGCCATCAGTTCGCACAGCCCGCGATACGTCCAACCCGGCAGGATGTGCGGCTCGGTAAACATCGCGCTTAGTTGCTGGAACTCGTAATCTGTTTCGTACATACCGAGAATGAGAAGTGCGTCCACCACGGCATCAATATCCCATTCCTCTTCCCGTGGCATCGGGTCTACCATGTCCGGCAATCCACCAAAGACGGTGCGCTCTCGCCAGTCCAGTAACACGAACAGGAGCGAAGCAAGACACGGGTCAATGATTAACCATCGGATCTCTTCACGGTCGAACCTCTCACTGATCTGGTCCATGTAGGCAATATCGCCACTGACACACCGACCGACCGATCGGGCTTCGTTGCAGTGACCGTGATAGCCGCTGTATCGCCGCGTTGCTGAGTCAAGAAGTTCCGCCGATATTCTGTCCCGTGCGCTTTGGGTTAGCATCTCAGGACTCCACGAACCGCGTCTGTGACGGGTAATACACCAGGTCGAACATTCCTTCCGACCCGTGGCGGCACTTGGCAATATTGGCTTTGTAGTACAGGCCGTTGCCGTTTGCATCGGGCACGTCCTTTGCCTCCTGTTGCCGCTCCAGAATTATCAACACGCTTGCATCTTCCTTGATTTTTCGCGATTGCTTTACGAGTCCATCGTCGTTCAGTTGCGAAAGCGCGATGACCGGGATACCCAGGCTTTTAGCGGTGCGCTTGAGTCCGGCGACGATCGCGTTGATCTCTTCCACGGGCGATTGTGCCCGGTGATATCGCGAGGGTGTCACGATCTGCGTGTAATCCACGATCACAAAATCGCACTTGTCTTTGAACCGCTCGGCGCGGCAGTAGGACGCGATATCATCGACAGTGACGGACTCCTCGTCGTGCAAATGCAACGGCAATCCGCGCAGAGTCTCGAAAGCATCGCGCAGATTTCCCCAGGACTCCGCACTGAGCGACCGGGAGGCAAACTCATCGTGACGGACACCTGCGGCACCGAACATTAGGCGGTCCATGATCTCTTCCTGCATCATTTCGATCGAGAAGATGTGACCGACCGCTGGGCGTCCGTCCGGTTTCTTGTTCAGGAGGGAAAGGTTTTTGCCGATCTGGAGCGCAAGGGCAGATTTACCCTTGCCAGATTGCGCGGCCAGGATAACCAGGTGCCCCGGCCCGAAACCACGAGTCATGCGGTTTATGGTGAAAAAACCGGTATCCATCCATTGCAGCGCGTCGTCTCGCTGATTGGCGTACTCTTCCTGCATTCGCTCCCAGTGCGCCGGGAGGATATCGGCCAGGGCGGTCGGGCGCGTGTCTTTCGAGTTGCCAACACGCAGAGAGAGCGCATCGGCTTGCATCTCGGCGATGATATCGGCGGCGCGGCGCGGTGTTGTTGCGTTGCCTTCGGCCTGTTGCTGACAGATGGCCTTGTATCGCTCGGCTATCTCAGCGATACGGTACAGAGCCGCATTATTGGCTATCTCCTCGGCATGGAGTGTGTAGTTCTGCCGTGACTCTACCGGCTCGGCAGAGATCGCAACCAGAGTGCGCTGTGCGGCAGACGTGGCGCTCTCGCCAGCCGCGAACGTGAACCGTGACAGGGCAGCAGTTAACTTCTCACGCATCGCTGTCATGGTCGGTGCCCGCCCTTCCACCACGAGGTCATGGACGACCTTGTAGGCTTCCGCAAAGCACGGATCGGCGAAGTCTTGCGGCGTGACGATCTGCGCTACCTGCGAGGCGACAAACAGACGGTTCGGTGCCTCAGTGCGGATAATCGCTGCGATGACGGCCCGCTCGGAACCGGATGCGCTCACTGGAGATACGCCCCCTTCGGATCACGGGTAATTGATGCACCAGACGGCAGACGCGGCAGACGAGTAGCGGTAATGCGTGGCGAGGTATCAGCGCCCACTGTGACAGGGATCTGGTAGATACTCGCCTCGGTCGGCGGCGCGTCGTCCTCGTCGGACTGCTCTTGCCCGGTGAGATACGACGGCAGACGGTCGAGACCGGGGCGGAACTTGACTAGCTCATCCTCAAAACCACCGGGGCCGGTGATGTACCAAACCTCCTTGCCCTCCTCACGCAGTCGATCCATCGGATAGCCGGGATACGGCACCTTCGCGAAGTTCTGGAACATCGGGAGCGGCCTGCCGTTGATGATCGGCGGTTGCTGTGCCTTGATGCGCTCCAGCCGGGACATCTGCCCGTCAAACCGCTGATTGTTCAGCCAGTCCTTGACGGCCCTCTCGTCACGGTAGTCCGGCACCGGCACGGAAGAGGGGGGCGCGGCGGAACTTGGGGGGGTGTTGGTCTGGTTGCGCTTGAGGCACGATCTCAGTTCAAGTTTCCTCTGAAGGTCATTGAACCAGGTAAATTCCCAGTTAAGTTTCGTAGCGTTGCTTGCCTGAGAGAGCCAGTGGTGTACAAAGGCTTCGATAGCCACGGGCATATCGATTTCCGGGTACCGTGCCTCCATCTTCGCCAATGCTTCCGGTGACGGTTGCCAATCGGCAGGTATGCGTGTACCTCGCTTACTCTTTGGCTCGGAGGGAATATCCTCCTTTCCGGGGAGAGACGGCGCGTTAGCGTCGATATCTGCGTCGTCAAGATCGGCTTCGTAACTCCCTGCACCCTCTCTCTCTTCTTTCTCTGTATCTACTTCTGCATCTGTATCTGTATGGTTGGGCGTCCGTTGTAACGGGCGTTGAACGGGCGTTGAACGGGCGTTCGTTCTAGCGGCAACGGATGCTTGTCCAGCGGCCTTAGCCTGTTCACTTTTGGCCCGAAACTTGGCTAATTCGATTTCAATGCGCTTATGGGTCCAGGTTTGACCATCGTCAATGAAAAATTCTGCAAGCGTCGCTCGAATCTCGTTCCACTGTTCGTTGGACATCCGTACAACGTTCGCTAAGCGTCCGTTGTCACTGGGGAGTGCTTTGCCGCGTTGCCAGTAGGTCATTATGAGGAGCATATACGCTCCATGCTCCAGCGTGGACAGGTGTGCGGCATCAGCCATGTAATCAGCGATATAGAGGGGCATATAGGGGACAGCGGGCATATTTTTACCTGCAACCTTTTTGTCTAAAGCGTGTCTGATTTCCGTTACAGTATTATACCATTCCTGTTATGGTGCGCTATAACGAATCGACCATTTTTGTGATATACTATTTATGGGTAGGCTAAACTAATGTACAATCCCGATGTGTTCATTTCGCATTTTGATAAACTGCTGCTCAAAAAGAGCGCGCTAGTTGGCCGTCGTCTCTCGCTGCGGGATGTAGCGGCAGGCGCGAAAATCTCTCTAGTGACTGTCCATAAAGCGAGTCGCGGCCCGCTTGACACACTCTCCCTAGCCTCGGTAAAGTCACTGTGCGCGTACTTTGAGGTCAAGCGACTAACCGATCTCATCGAATGGCAGCCCGATCCACCGACCGACGAAAAAGCGGACAAGGCGGAATGAGGGTCAGCGCGTCCCTCCCATGAATCCCAAGCCGAGAATGCAGTACCCTTCCATCAGACCGAACGCGGGACCATCCAATCGGTAGGTGATGATTCGATGGCATTCGCGCCCGCTGTAGGTGTCTGTCGCCGGATCGTATTCCACGAGGTGCAGGACGTTACCGACATTGAAGGGACGATCGGCCTTGCGCAACTCGAATGGCTTCTCGCCTGTCCGAACCGCTTCGAAATATTCCGGCCATGTTTTAAGCGTGTGCGTCATCGGCGTCATCTGCTCCCTCTGTCTTTTCGCATCCTCGGTGATTTTTTTCTTGATCCATTCCGGGCACCGTTCGGCGGCGGCTTCGACTTTGCGCCACATCTCAGCAGCGGCCTTCTTGTCGTAGTGAAGTTTGCTCATTTGTTCGGCTCCTCCAGCCCGATTTGCTCAAAGATCGCTCGCATTGCCCGGTGTTCACGAATAGGAAGCGGTGCAACGACGGTGAATCCGTTCTCCTGATGAAAGAGGATCTTCTCGTCGTGTTCAGCCATGCGGTTCATCTCGTCGCGGAACTCGCGCAGGTAATCGCGGATGACAGCAACAGCGAACGCGTTCTCGCTAGAGTCAGCAGGTTCACCGTCCCATTCGCTGACAAACTCTTCGGGTGTCTTCATCTCGCCTCCTGAAAAAGCCCGCTCGTTATCGACTTGCCTTCAGTCCGCAACTTACCGAACCGTCGCAACAGAAAGGCTTTCCGTTCACTCAGCCATATTTTGTACGGATGGTTTTCTCTGCCACCACGAAACGGGTAGACCGCACTGTAAACGGCTTCAACGGTCTTCCGGTCGGCGTCTTTGGGAATGACCGCATCGATGGCACAGAGGACCGCACGGGCCGCGTCTCGCCATGTCGTGCCATCAGCACCGCCGCCGACTGCACCCGCCCTGTCAATGACACCACGCTTGGCGATTTGTGCGCGTTCGATCAGTGCCGCAAGTTCTGCGTCCCGTTCGGCGCGGGTTGGTATTTTATCGGTGGTCATTTGGCCTCCACGAGTGCGATAGACACCTCTGCCCTTGGGTTCTTGCTGTCATCGTGCAGGTAGAAATGCGCTTCTACAATCTGCTTGTCATCCTTGTAAACGACACCTTGCAAGGAGTCAGAAAGCACCTTCTCACGGTTCATCAGGTCGCCTGACTTTTGAGGTCGGAACACATGGACAGTGAGAGATACCGGGCCTTCGACCATCGGGACGCGCTCAACCATGCCGATCTGAGCAACGGTCTGTTTGAATGCCTTGGCTTCCTCGCTGACGTAGGTTCCGTGCTTTCCATTTCGCCAATATCTGTTTGCCGAGGGGGGATATGGTAGTGTCATGTGGATCATGGCAACGTTACTCCTATCTCCTGCGCCATCGCTGGGAAGACACGCAAGAGTTTCTGGCGAGCGCCTTTGACGATCTGCCCAAGGCGCTGGGCACTAAAACCGTACAATTTCGCGATATCTCCGTTGCTCATATCGCCGAGGTTCTGGTAATAGTCTTCGAAGACTCGCTGCTGCAACGGTGACAACTCTGCCCGCTTGTACAGCAGTTCGCGGAACTGCGCATCGTCCGTCTGTCGGTAGCGGGATTCGACCTTACCGGCGCGAAGCCATGCCATCGCCATCTGGTCCCGCTCCTCCGGTCGCACCGGTTCATGTAGCGAGACAGACACACCGACACCGGCATGAGAAAGGAACTGTTTCTTTACCTGCTTCTTCGGGCCGTGGTTCTCGTGCAGGTAGGATGGGATATTAATCAGGCGGGAATGGCGCATCGTGTAGTGACGCGCCGCTGCCAGGATGCGATGCGCACAGTAGGTCGTCCACGATCCGCCCTTATTCGGGTTGTAGGTGTTCGCACCATTGATGACCATCGCCCATATCTCGCCCGTCAGATCGTCCACAGAGAGCGCGGAGAGGCTACCCGGCATCGGGCTTGTTCCCCACTTGGCAACCGTCTTTCGGGCAATCGCCATCACCATGTCGTGAACGGCTTCCACAGCGGTATTGCGTGCGGATAGGTCGCCTTCGATCTGCCATCGGCGGATCAATTCGGCATGGAACGTTGAGCGAGCGCGGGCCTCATCAGTGACCGGTAGATAGGCTTCACGTTCGAAGATAACAGGCGCGGAGGCCATTACCGTGAACCTCCTGCCCTACTGCTCGTCTTGGTCTGCGCTGGGCCTCGCATGTCGTTCGCGGGATCGTAAGGGCTTGTGTGTGCCTCCTCAGCGGGCGGAACGTCAAGAAGGCGGTCGGAGGAGAAGTTAGGCTCGGCGAATAGATCCTCTGCGGTGCCGTTTTCGGGATCAGGGAATGGGTCGCGCAGTTCCGGATCGTCTCCCGCGTCCAGGATCTCGCCTTCGTCAGCATCGGTTGGCGGCGCGTTCTGCTTCTGTTTTGCGAGCAGGTCAGCGTGATACCGCTTCAGGCTTTTTGCAGCCATGTCCCAATCGTCAGCACTCGCCTCTTTCGCGTCGATGCCAACCTGCTCCATAAGCAGGTCGGTCATCTTCTTGCGGCTCAGGTTGCCCTTCTCGCCTAACATATCGAAATCAAGGGATCGGGCCAGGTTGCCGTATCGCTCCATTGCCGCGATGATCTGCCTACGCTCATCAGGTGCGATAGTCCGCCCTGGCTCTGGCTGACTCGGAGCGGCACCTGTAGCCTGTGCGATACCCTCCGGTGTGTCCCAGCGCTCCTCTACAGAGCAGAGAGCGATATCAAAGGCAAACCGTAGGGCGCGGGCCATGGCGACCTTTTCCGCCATCTCAGGGCCGAACTGATGATTTTTGCTCTTGGGAAAGCGACCACGGAAACGGAACGGACGGCTCATATCTTTGCGGTAGACCGTCGCAACGGCACAGTAATGTGTCTGCGTCTCTGGCAGTTCCTCAGATTCGATGCCGTCAAGCATCCCGCTTCGATGCGCGACATGGAGTAGCCCGTCACGGGTTACGTAGAGACCTCCCTGCTGACCGGGAATGACGATAGCGTGTTTCAGGATCGGGTCAAGGCCATACTTTTCACACGCCATTACGAGCGCCTGAACACGTGGCTCTCTCGGGTTCAGGCTCAGGGCACTGTAGACCGCGTTCCAGTCGATCGGAGCGGAATCTGCCCTGTTGATAGTTGACAACTCATTACTCATCGGGATCGGAACCTTTCAATTTTGCGGCGGAAGTGAAACAGGGCAAAGGTGAGGAGGAAGGCGACGAGGAGGGCATCTTTCATCTATCGCCCTCCCAGCACGTAATAAAGGGCAGACAGCAGCACCAACCCGCCGACGACATTGCCGACGATTTGAGCGGCGTACAACCAATCAATCGAATCGTCTTCCTCGCCTGTCCGTGTCACCTCGCAAGCCGCAGAACCAATCAGCGGCACAGGTGAGCAGTGTGTCGTCTCTGGGTGCTGACTGAGCAGGTAATCAACGGGATCGATCTGCTCACGGTAAACATGCCCGGTTCGACTCCACACCTCGCCACGGTCGCGGCAGGGTTTGCATTGCTCGGCGTCGGCGTCCTGAACAAAAAGCGGCGCAGGGAACAGGGTTTCGAGCGGCACGACACGGAAACAGCGCTCACACGGGCTTTCGTGCTTGGCGGGACGTTGCGGCGTGTCAGCGGTGAACGTGACGAGGCGTAGATGGTTGGGGCGTTTCATAGAACCTCCGTGAGTGAGCGCATCAGAGCGGCCATAAAGAGCGGGGGAACCGCGTTCCCTACGATGGTTTGAGCAACGCCGGGTTTGCAGTTGAACCGGTAGGAGTCGGGAAACGTTTGGAAGCGGGCGATGCAACGGGCGGGATCGCCTTCCGGCTGTAACTTCACGACGCGATAGTCACGCTGCGCGAAGAGTTCCTGCTGATCGGGTTCCGTTCCGTACAGGACGTGCCGTCCTGTACGGCCTCCCTCGCCTGCCATTACTGTGACCATCGGTTTATCGTCGGGTAGCGTCGTTGGCGGTCGCTCACCGGTTGATGCACCTTCAATGAAAAGGGCGCGAAGTTTACCTGCACCGTCAGCGGTCAGCGTCGGGCAAGGGATGGAGGGCGGGACCGCGATATCTCCTGCCTCACCGTTGATGCGGATCAGGGCGCGTAGATTGTTCAGCGAACCCGTCATGGTGTACGCCGGGTCTAAGTCCTTCGGCGCAGGGAACCAGGGATTATCGGCGTTCGGGTGAGGCAGGACCGCTCTAAACGGATGCTTGTCAATGGACGCCGTTATCGTTGGCGCGGGTGCCTCTCCATCTCGCGTCATGGGCGCAGCGTCACCGAAGGACGAAGGGATTCCCGCAACTTGTTGCGGGAAGATGGCTTTCTCTCTCAGTCGCTTTTCCTGCCATTTCGCTAGTTTGGTCTCAGGACATCGCGGGAGCAGATCGGCAATCGCGTCGTACCAACCGCACCAAGGCAAGAGTGGCGCAGCGGCGAACATATCCATCGTCTTCCCGGCGAGTTTGGACCGCTCACAGTGTGTCGGCAGGAACATCGGAATCGTGTCGCTCACATCTCTGCGGACAGCACGAACGATAAGGCGCTCACGTGTTTGTGGAATACCGAAATCTGCGAAATTGAACACGTCGTACTGAACTATGTAGCCCTGAACGTAGAGCATGGCGAGGATGGATTTAAACGACTCCGAATGCTCATAGGCGCGGACATTCTCCAGCGTGAACAGTTTTGGGCGGATCTCAGCAATAGCGCGACAGATCGCGTTTGCACAGGTGATTTCAAGTTCCGATTCCTTCCCGTTCGTGTTCGCGACAGAAAAGACCGTGCAGGGCGGGGAACCGTGAAAGTGGTCAGCACCGGCAAGCGATCGGTAATCGACTGCCCGCACGTCGGCACAGCGCAGGTGCTTGTCTCCGAAGTTATCGGCATAGACCTCGCAGATTTTCGGATCGTGTTCGACGGACAGGACGACAGAGCCGCCCGTCGCCATGACACCCATTTCGACGCCACCGCCGCCGCTAAAGGTCACGACTGAGGTATAAGGCTTGCTCACGCTGCACCTCCCTCTTCGCAATCGACTTCCTCACCCGCGACGTAGGATTCTTCCAAATCCTCGTTGGCTTTGTCGCCGCCCTTCGTCTCGAAGTCGTCCACCCACACGAACGACCACACATCAAATCGAACGCTGGGGTGTTCCTCTGAAAGACGCTTCGCCTCCGCTGACCAATCGACCGAGCAAGAGCGGATAGACAGGCCGAACACATCAAGTTCAGCGGCTTCGAGATCGGCAACAGTCGTGACACCGGGAATCATCACAGCGCAGATTTCGCGGTACCGGATTGGTCCCTCCCAAACGTCAGCAAACACCGTGTCTTTCTCCTCATCGCGGTACATCGTGTGATCGACCGGCAGGGCGAATTGATCGGCGGCAGGACTCGGCATCAGGTCAGCACCAGCCATGAACGGCAACACAGTGTTTGCAAGGTGTCCCGGCATTTCCGCATAATCGCCCGCGTCGAAAAAGGCGTCGTTTGGCATCGGGATTGGTCCGGCAGGAAGCACGGGCACATCGACCGGTTCAAACTCCGCTTTGCCGGTCTCGGCGTCGAAATGGATCAGGGAGACGGTTTTCATTGGGTCGCCTCGCTTTCCGCCTTGTCGTACTCACGTCCGCAGAACGGGCAGAACTTCGCGTTCATTGAGTGCTTTATCCGCTTATTGGTACCGTCGATGCGCACCAAAGGAATAGAAACGTAGGTCGCTCCTGTCTTCGTATTCCATGCAAACCCAACGCCTACACCGGGTTCCATCTTGCTAATAGCATCATTCATCTGACTAAGGCAATCGCAGTTTCCAGCAATATCGCGGTTCATCCCGTCACCTTCCCTTCTGCCTTAGTAAGGGCGGCATAAACGGCGCGGGCATCGGCAATGGTCAGCACGATTTCAATGCGCGCGTCGGGGTTCCAATCGTCCTCAGAGACGTGCTTCTCGGAGTGTGAGGAGTGAATCAGGGCGGCGGCGACACGCTGTAGAGCGGCGTTCTGATTTGGAGAAGCAGAGATCAGGTTGAGATTCGCCCTCATCTGATCGCAGGTATTACCGTGGATCTCAGCGGCGATGATCTCTCCTGCTTCGTTCATCACGTAGGAGTCGCCGGAATGGAACTCAACGTAGTTTGGTATCCATTCGCCTTCGGTGACGCCCGGTTTCGTTGTGTCGCTCATCTCGTGACCTCCGACTCTGCATTATTGAGAAGCGCGAAGACGCCATCAAAGAAAGGCCCGTAGAGATTCGGCGGAACGGTGTATCGTCCGGTCTCCTGCTGGATCTTGAAAATCTTGACGCAACCTTCTAGCGCGGAGTGGTATTCTTTGACGGTCTGTGTTAGCCGAGATATCTTCGCCCGGTCCTCATCAGCAGCAATACGATAGCCGTTTAGGTGATTCTCTTTGTCCCGGCACAGGGATTTGAGGCGGTAGTTCTCGGCAATCAAGTCCGTTTCTTCTCGCACGGTCATCAGTCGAGTCCTCCCAGTCCTGAGATTTTCTGATAGTGTTCGTACTCAAGGTCGGTACATTCGCCCGATGCCATACGCAGGGAGATGTATCGTGCGTACTCACTCAGTACCTTCTCAGCCTCTTTGGTGCGCCCTACCCAATCAAGGGCGGTTGCGATGTCACCGGAATTGCTGTCACCGTTCGGCTCCTCAACGTAGCGGTCGATAAGAGCGATGGCGAAGTCGCGCCCTATCACCGTGGAGGGTGGCATCATATCAACCGCCCGTTGTCGCAGTGAGTCGCGGTACTGCTCGGTCATCTTGTCGCCGGGATTCAGTCTCACAAACTCATTCGTGAGTTCACGCTCTGTCGGCAGGCCATCTTCGTGCAGTAGCTCTGAGACGCCTTCCGTATCCGCACCGCGCTCCATCCATGTGTCACGCGCCCACGCTTTTGCAGATGCTTCGCTCATCCTGCTAACCTCCCGTAAGTGTGTTCTGTCGTCGGCGTCCACGGTGTGAAGGCGAGAGGCGGCGCGGCAGGTCCGTCAAAGTCGGCGGCGCTCATCACGGAGCGGTCAGCGAGGCGCACAGGAGCCACGGAGCGCGGCATCGTATCCGCTAAAGACACAGCATCGCGCGATGCTCGAATCATCGGCAGGAAATTCTCACGGAAGGCGTACAGGTGCCAACAGTCACGCGGCGATTGGCAGTTGCAGACATACTCGCCCTTTCGAGGAGATAGGCACAGCGTGTATTTCTTGCCGCTATGCGCAGATACGACTTCGAAGGTAGGCCATCCCTGAATCGATAGACCGGTGTCAGTCCAGAGCGATCTGTCAGCGTAAAGAGACGCTTTGACTTCGATTGTCATAGCTACCTCTTTACAGGAATCCGCCGCGCTCTTGGTGGCTCCGGCGCATCGGTGCTGCCTGTATACGCTATTTAGATTGCGATTGTTGCCTTTCATTTTCTGTGATAGAATCCCTTCAGCTTTTGATTTTTTCTTTCGCCTTTTGGCGGTGCCCGCTCTCATGGAGCGGGCTTTTCTATTTCTTGCCTGCCAATCCACCCGTGCCATCCTCTACACACCTCGGCTTGCCATGCCTGCCTAACCAAACCGGGACACGCCATACCATGCCGCGGCATACCCAACGCGGACTGACCAAGACATGCCTGCCTTACCTGACCAAAACACGCCAAAACTGGCCCCACCATAACTCGCCTGACCGCGCCAACCGTGCCAAGCCTGCCTCAACAGGCCCGACCTCAACGCGCCACACCTGAAACAGCCAAAACATGCCTCGCCTGCCTTGCCGCACCTGGACTCGACTAGACTAACCAAGCCAGAACCGACCTAACCGGAACTTGCCCCGCCTGCCACACCTCGCCAATCCGTGACCGGACGTACCACGCCTTGCCTACCTCACCAGTCCCTGACAGAACCAGGCTGACCCGACCTAAACACGACCTGCCTGCCTCGCCAAAACTACCTTGCCCCGAACGGCCCCGCCGCAACCCGCCTTACCTGCCATGCCCGGCCCGGCCAAGGCCCAACATGCCCCGAATTGCCTGACCGTGACTGACCCAACCTCGCCTGCCATACCCCACCAAACAACGCCATAACGAGACTAACCACGCCTGCCCCACCATGCCACGACTTACCGTGCCAAGACGCGCCGAGAAAAGCCGTGCCTGCCAAGACTCACCGCACCTCACCAAGCCGCACACCGCCATGACACACCGGGCCTGCCGAACCAAGCCATGACAAACCACGACGTACCCCACCTCGCCTGCCTAGATCAGATATGAACCTTCTTTTCGATGACGCGCTGTTGCAACTCGTCAACGCCTTGAAGCAGATCGGAGAACTCTTTGAGGCTTTCCAGTTTGCGGCGAGTGGTGGCGAGGTCTTTTGCCACCTCATCCAAAACCTGAAGGCGTAGATCGGGATCGATCATCACTGCCTGCACCGACTCGTAGGAGGAGTCTTCTTCGATAACCACATGGCAGAAAGCCCGTACTGGTTGCGCGAGGTCTTCACCGTTCGGCGTTGTAGCAACGACCACAGAGCGGATAATTTGACCTGCCTGCTCCAACCGCCAGCGCGTCGCGGCCTTCTGATCGTCCCACTCGAAATACCGATGCAGCAGGTTGTCTTCCGGTGTCGCCGCCTCAACGACCAGGGGAGCAGTCAAACTCCCCTTCTCGTCGCGGATCGCTTGCAGTGCCTCGCCGACCGCCTGCGGATCACCGGGCATTCTCGCTGTTTTTGCGAACTTATAGACCATCAGGAACCTGCCGCTCCGTCCGTCTCGGTGGCGACGTGGAACATTCCGTAACTGCCGTCTTTCTGCGGTCGCCACTCGCCGACTCCAACCGCAAACCCGGCTACATTGAAGAGGTTGACCAGTTGCTCAACCGAGATCACGGAGGCGTTATAGCGAATCTCTACCGTCGCCTCCCACTTCTTGAACTCGCCACGATAGCGAATATCAGCGGTCCCCATCCCGACGCGCACCATATCCTCACGCATCGATGGCTCACCTTCGATCTTCACTAACTCGCCGTTGATGTGGAAGGAACCACGGGCCGCGACCTTGGTCACATTGGCGATATAGGAACAGGCATCGACCGCCGCCGCTTTGAATCCCACGACAGGGAAACCGTATCCGCCGTCTGGATGCTCGTACAGGGAGTCGAGATAGTCTTGCTCGGGGTTCTTAGCAGACTTGGCGGAAACCGCCTTCTTCATCTGCTTGTCCAGCATCTCTTTCTTGGCCTTCTCCGACCACTTGTGACAGATCAGGGGAGAGTCGCCAATGATGCGGACTTTGATCGTCCGCAGGTCAAGTCGAGGAAGTTCGATTACTTCCGGGGTTGGAGCAGTTTTCTTTAGCATTTGATTTTTTCTTTCTCGCCGGGTGTTCCGGTCTTAGTCCGCCACGATGTCATACACGCCGTCGATGATCGCGGTGTCCTTCTCCGCTTCCATCAGCAGTTTTTCCGCCGCGATGCAACCAAGGCCTGGTTCGATCACGATCACAACCGGCTTGCCGTTCTCCGTCGTCTTCAGCACCAATGAATAAGTTCGCATCGTTCGTCTCCGTGTCCGCTTGTGCGGGATGTGATACAACCATTATACAATCTTCACTTGTATTTGTCACTAGTTTTACTTGTTATTTTTGGCAAGGAAAATACTTGTTTATCTGAGTGACCATATCACTTGCTGACAAGTCGGTAAGCCGCATGATGATGGGCCAATAGGAAGGATCGGGGCGACATACACCTGTTACCCAATACCCAACCGCTTGGACTGTGATTTTGCATTCTGCGGCAAGATCGTCTCGGGTAATTCCCTTATCCTGCATGCCTTTTGCAAGCTCACGCCACACAATATTGGGGCGTCGTCCACTGGTATTACGCTGCTTTGTCGTCCCTGTAGCCATGCACACACTTTACACCAAATACAAGCCAGATACAAGTGCAACTTTTTGAGCATCTGAGGACACTTACAAGTGATGCTTTATAATGTAAACCACGGCGATAAAGCGCAAATCCGCTCGCCTTTTACTATTCCTGATGCTCGGGGTGTTCTAAGCCCGCTCAGTTTAATGCCTATGACATCGACAAAGGAAATACAGGAGACATTCGGGCTTTACTTCAAGCGTCTACGCAAGAAAACACGCCCCAATGTCAGTCAAAAGGAAGCTGCTGATGCGGCAGGTGTTACCCAGCAATATGTGTCCCTGATTGAGAGAACAGCGGGCACCATAGAGGAACCAGAGGTTGATTGGGAGGTAGCCATCAATCTTGCACTGGCTGTCGGCGGTACAAGAGAAGGCGCTCTAAAAGCTCATGGAAGAGATCCAAACTCCCCGAAATTTTCCGACCGAGTAGCGCCAGACCACGCAACCATTCTTGTTTCCGGGGAGATCGCTTATCTAAATTCAGCAAGCGGTCGTAAGATTTTGCTTACTGACGATCTGATGAAGCGTTTGAACTTGGAATCCGAACTGCAAGAGCAGATCGGAGAGCGAAAGTAAATCGCTAACACGAGATATAGACCGCACACAAACTATGAGTGTGGACATATCGGAGTGGAGGCGAACGCATACTGGTTCCTGTTTTGGGTCACTTACCTCTAGCATACGTATGGCTGTGATGGGGACCAAAACAGGGGACGGTATCAACTCCTCCGATCTATTACTGACCATGACCTGAACCTCTTTGTTAACCGATCGTTAGTGAAATAAAGCAACTTGGGATGAATCGCATTATATCATTTTTGCATTGAGAACACAAACAGGCGTTTGCCTTATAGCACTGAGCAAGTGTCGCGGCTTGCCTCTTTGCGACAGTACATCATACGCCCAAAAATCACGTTTATTCGTCAGTAGGCACATAAAAAATTGCGTGTTTTTTCGCTCTTATTACAATACATTAGCCGTTTAACGCCTGTTTTTGTGCAATAACGGTTTTATTTCAGTGAAATTGGTATAGGGCATACGAATGTGCGCCCGATTATATTCGTTTTTATTGAGTGCCGTTGACAGCAATTCAATTAGTGTCACAGCTAATGAATCTGCTTCAAAATATTAGCTATTGTACTAATAACTTTTGAGCATAGAGTCTGCCGACTACAACCGGCGTGACCGAGAAGCGAGACCCGAAACGAGACCCGAAACGATGGTCAGGGAGCCATCTTAACGACCGAGGATTCAGCGTTAGTTTTACCTTGACGCAGTGGCACGTAGCGGTGATGCGGCTTTATGCCGAGCGGCTGGGCGCGGAGGTCAGCAAGAGCGCGGCAATCCGACGACTCATCGAAGCGGCAGCAGAAGAGTTTACAGACGAGCAGATCGCGGCGGCATTGGAAGCCATTCAGCAGGACAAGGCAACATAGGCGCAAATATATACACCAACCTACACAGATAGGTAGACACGCGGGTACAACTCAGGCATGAGCAACACGACTGCCCTGCCGAGGCGAACACCGCGCATCAGACGGATCATCGGGAACCTCCACGAAGAGGAGATCGGCACCTTGGCAACAGACAGCGGAGATAACGGCGGCGACTCAGGAGGGCCACAGAGGGCACCAGGAGGCGCACAGAGGCAGCGAGAGGTCACAGCGCGAGAAGCAGGGGCAAGTCTCGCATACACCTGCCTGATGGGTGGCGCGGTCATCCTGTGGGTTGTCACGATTCTAACCGTCTTCTCCAACCTCGCGGTCAAGTTCGTCATGACGATGGACGGCATCGAGCGGACCACACCGGGTTATCTTCGCTTCGCTGGGCAGGTCATCGCTGCGCCGGTTGTCGCCGTCAAGTTTGGTGATTCGGTCATGCTCACGATTCTTTTGGTGGGGCTGGGCATCGGGGCCGCGATGGTCACAGGGGCGGTTGTCCTGGCACGGAAGGTTATTCGCGGTCCTCAATCTTAATCCGCTTGCCGTCCTTCAATTCGACAATAGCCGTCTTTGGCAGCAGGAAAGCATCAAAAAGTAGATGATTCGACCCGTTGTACTTCTCACCCGGCGTCGCCAATGATTCCAACAGGGCAACAAAGCCGCGCCCTACCTTCATTACCTTAATATCAGGCTCTGGTTTCATATCCAAAAACTCTCTAATTGTCATGTCTTTAATTTCCTCTTTCTGCTCTGGCAGCGGCTAATTTTGCTTGCCATTTTGCTTCGCGTTCTGTGTGAATCCGAATCACTTCCGGGTCATTGTCGAACTCCTTCATATTCTCCATAAATGTAGGAAAGAAAGCATTGATTGCTTTGTTACGTTCAATCTGTTCACGCATCTTTTTCAAGTCTGCGGCTTTTTTCGCCTCTGTCTCTTTGTTTATCGCCTCCTGAGTTACCTTCTTAGCCTTGTCACGGGCGATCCGCTGCTGATATCGAATATACCGAGAGCGTAGACTTTCCATATCATCGGACGCATCATCAACCGAGACACCGACAACTGTCACACGCTCCAGCGAGCAATTCAGGCATGAGCGTTCCGAAGGCCAATATGCACCACGCTTGCCAAGTTTCAGTGAGTCCGTCACCTCCTTGACTAACGTATCAGCATCCATTCGCCCGATGATCCGAGATACGCAATCGGCAGATCGCTGCATAGATGCTTCTATTCTCTCATGGTTTATCTGCTGTCGCGTTCGTCGCATCCTGGTTTCCTTTCTTCCTGTCCGCATCGATCAGGCGGCGAAGGTAAGCACTCACGCCGCCCGGTTGTTTTTTGCAGTGATCGTTCTGCTTCTCGGTCAGGTTCACCAACACCGATTTCATCGGTTCACCGGGAATGATTAGCGGGCGATGCGCTGGGTTCCCGGTTGGCTTGTAGTTTTTTCTTGGCATCAGCCCTTCTTTTCTACCTTTTCCAAAAGCTTCCATCCTCCTGGTTCGACTTCATCGGATGGCTGCTCATCAATCCGTGTTACACAGAACCATACGGTAATATGTGGTTCGTCTGCATCTCTGCGCGTACTACGCCACACATTACCGCCATGTTTCCCTGCTAACCTATAAGCGAATCTGCTTGATGTCACCACCGAGCAGCGATCTGTTTCGTTCATTTGTGATAGCCCTGATACTTCAGCGGGTCTTGCATATACTCTTCAGCATCAGCCTTGTCTAAGGCATAATGGGCTACTGCATGCGATTCATGGTTTTCGCAGAACTTATCAAACGACTCATGATACACGCGCCAATCACCCGTCGTATTGTGTGCTGTAAAGCGATGATAGCGACCTCCACAACTAACATGAGTCACCTGCATCCAATGTCCGTAGTCAGTTACTTTTACCATTTTCTTGATTCCCTTAAGTTCGTTCTTACATGTACATAGTAACATATATACTTAAGTGCGTCAAGCCCAACCGCCAAAAATAACCCAAGAATTTTCAAACAAACGTAAAGTCAGCGAAAGGAGCGGCGAAAGCGGTCAGCGCCAACCGAACCAACCGGCGATTGTTTCGAAGAAGCCCGGTTTTTGCCCGTCTGGTGCATTTTCAGGCGATGGCGGGGGCGTCGGGGGGATGGAAGGGCTGTGCGTTGATCCTGGGGCGTCCTGCGCTTGATTCTGCGAGTCGCCGCCATCGGTTGCAGTCTCGCTGTGAGTCGCTGCAATTATCTCAACACTGCGACCTGCGGAACCTGGAATCATTCGGTATAGCGATAACTCCTGCTCGTGCTTCAATACTTCGAGCAGTTGCGCCTTCTCCTGCGCGGCAGTCTTTAGTTGCTCACGTAGGGATTGGATCTCACTACTTTGTGTTTGTATGGTCTCGTCTTTGGCACGGATGACCTCTTGTATAAGTTCGTCCTGTAGTCCTGTACCAACTTGCGGCGACTCACTGCGAGACAGGAGCGGTTTGCCGACAGTCGCGGCGAGTTGCGGCAGGATAGACTCACGGTACAGTTTGACCGGTCGCCCGTCTCTTCTTCCTTCCTCGGCACGTTCGGCGAATCCGTGACGCTCCAGCCAACCCGTGACCGTTCGCACCTTCGCACCGAACCGGGCCGCGATCTCCTCGGCGGTGAGTTGCGGCGAGTCGTCAGCGGTTGGCGTCGAGTCGCTGTCAGTCACAGTAACCTCATTCGTGTTCGTGTCCTGCTCAGGCATTCGCGTACAACCTCGTCTTTTGGAGCGCGGCGCGAAAGGCGTCACGACCTTTCGGGCCGCTCGTAGTCTCAAGCGCAGGAATAGGCACCGTAACGCGCTTCGACCGCTCAGGGGGCAACGTAGGGCGATCTGACGGGTATTTTGTACGGGCGTCGGCGTACTGGTAATCGTTCACAATGGCTCGTCTCAGCCATCCACCGCGCTTGTGTTTCTCCAATGATGGAGGGATCATCGGGATATGACGAAGGCATTGACGGACACCGTACTGTTTAACCACCTTACCGGCTTGACCTTTAGTGAATCCCGCAGACTCCATCGCAGTGATAGCGGCTTTCTCCTCGGCTGTATATATCTCATCAACACACACAGGAGGAGAGGATACCGGATCTGTAGGCGCATCCGGTGAGGCTATGTTATGTTCTTCTTTTACATAAACACCCTTCAGATCCTTTGATCCGTCAATCGGCGGTACGGTCGGGCATGGCTTTTTAGGCGTTCGGGACTGACGATCGGCGGTACTGTTCTCACGATCAGGTAGCAATGAATAGACCGGTGAGAGGTCGTATTCGTTGCTGGTACTGGTGCCGTCTGATAGTTTGCGCTGTCGTGCTTTCACGAGTCCTGATTTCTTGAGCGGTCGCAGTGCCTTGCCTACCTTATCTGTCGAGCAGGAAAGCGCCTCAGCAATCGTTTCCTGTGCAGGATAGGCGATCTGCTGCGCGGGCCGCGTGTAGGTCAGCAGATGGCACAGAAGGCGAAACGATGCGTCAGATAGCGAGGAATTGTGAAGGATCGATACCGGAACCATCACAAAAGCATTAGGCGAATATGCGTTCGCCTTGACAACGGGTGTCTGTGACCCGTACAATAGGGCGGAATTACTCATCGGGAAAACTACTCTTTCTCGGTGACAGGCCCGCAGGTATCTGGTAAATACCTGCGGGCTTTCTGATTTTTGGTTGGTTGATTGTAGCGGATTGGTTGGCGGGAGTCAAGCGGGATTAGATTCCCGTGTTGATGAATGGGAATGTACGCCGACCGGTAGGCCGTGGCGAATCGCGCCATGCACCCGGTTTATAACGACCTGCGATCCGCTCCAACTTTGCGATAGCGTCAGCATCAATTTCTTTGCCGCTTGCGATAGGCTCGATAAGGCGAACACCATCGGGCGTTTCTCCGATTACGCGCCACCCTCGCGGTACTGGTTGCCCTTTGTATTTCAGTTCTTCAATCATTTCTCACATCTCGTTTCTGCCCGCACCAGGCGAGCGCGTTGGTCAGGCGGCGGTAACTTCGATCTCATCGCGTTCTTGAAAGTCACGCGGCGCAGGCCGGATCTTCAGCCACGCTTCGTACCTGGGATTGTCACGGATTGACGGGAACTCATGGCAAGTTTCGCCGCGCTCCTTCACCTCAAGGTCACAGCATCGTCTAGCTAGTCCAACCGTATTCCCAAATCCGCCTCCCCAGGACTCGCCTTCGTTGCTGACAAAATCCCATGACGCAGTAGAACCGCGATGCTCGCCCCACAGCGTCACCACGCCTTCAGGGAAGCCGTAGCGGGCAAGTTTAGCCGCTGGGTACAGTTCGCCGGTTCCGTAGTTCAGGTGATGCCGCGCCAGTGTGACCATGCGGCGAATCCAATACTCCTCATCGGTCTCTTTTTTGAAGCGGGTCACGTTCGCTGTTTTTGGTAAGCCTTTAGCCATTTTACAGGCAACCTTTCAATTAATAATCAAACTAGCGTTTGAGCTTGATAATGTAAGTTGTAGTACACAACAAACACGGGCGTTAGCATACGTTGCAAGCAATTGGCGAAACGCGATTTTTGGCGGCATTTTCCGCCCGTTTCGCCCGCAAATGTCAATTTCAGGCATGGATTCAGCCCGTTTCCCGCCCAAATCGCCGGATTTATTGCTATTGTTGCGAGCGGTTTTCGATGTCGTTTAATTCAAAGACGCTTTCAACCAGCCGCATAAACGCATCGGCCTTCTTCTCTGGGAAGTCAGGCAGTGAATAGATAACCTGCGCGATGCGCTGAAGCGGCGGCGTCTCGTAATCCTCGGCAATCCCATCAATGAAATCGGCGGGTGACTGCTCCAACCATTCACAGATTGTCAGAATTGTTGTGAGGTCAGGCGGCAGTCCTGAATCGATGCGCGACAGGGTTGCCGTTGACACGAATCCGTTCGTACAGGCTTCGATTTGCTCAGACGCCCAGCGCAAACCTTTGTCGTCGCGCTTGGCCCGAATCGCCGCCGCGAACAGTTTGTCATTGAATGAGAACGCGACACGCGACTTAGCCATTGGATTGCGTCCCTTCCTCCTTCGACACGACCGGCGCGGCCAACTCAGCATACATATCAACGAGGCTACGGATCATACGACACATAGCCATAGGCGCGGACGTATCGGATAAGGCGAGGCTTCCGTCTCTGCCCGTTGTCTTCCATGTAACCTCTATAAGACAGGAACTGGTCTGAATTGTCAGGGCGACCTTAAACCCGCGCTCGTTCAGCCACGCGACAAGTTCCTCTATGAGCGCCCAGGACACGGCGTAAGGTGGTAGCAGCGGCTTATCCTCCTCGTCTCGGAAGGCGTAGCCCTCGCCTTCGTTGCGGACGTAAAACGTTATGCCAAATTCGGTTGTTAGTCGCCATCCCATCAGCCGCGCGATGAACTCCGACAGTTCCAGTTGGGCGGGTGTTTGTTCAGTTGTCATTTGGATGGCTCCTTGTCATCGGGTGCGAGGAGGGCGGCGATTTGGCGCAGAGTGTCGGTTGATTCGGTCGCTTTCTGAAATGCCATGGATTTCAAGCATTTAGGGCACGTTACTGCACTGTCAATACTCGTCCACGATTGACCTTTTGTCAAATCAATCTTATGCGGTGTCTTAGCGCAGAGCGGCGACACATCACCAAATTGGTTGACAAGATGAGCACGGTGATAGATTTTCAGGTCGTAGTATGGATTGTTTTTGCGCCTAGTCATGGCTATTGTTTCTTCTTATCAAGTAGTATAGCGATTTCTCGCAGAGCATCTATATCGATTTTATTCCAATTGATTCCACGCAGACGCGCAACTAATTTGTATTTATCGATTTCATCAACGATATCTTTAGTCACTTGATATAGCATAGTGCCACGTGTCCACGAATCGGCTCCGCGTAGTTGCCCATCACTCTTATTGAACTCGTCTGTTCCGATACGGATACGAGTTGCAGTTATGCCAGTGACTTGCTGTATCTCATAAGATCCGAAATGGCGTGCTACTTGATCACCAATCTTCAGGGATTCAAGCCAACGCTTACGCTCTGCTTGAGAACGTGCTAGCATTTCTCTGTAGCTAAGTGATTCTGCCTCTTCTGTAGACGCATCAACGCTCTGTTCAGTCTCGCTCACTCCATCACCAATCCTTTCCGCCATGCCGCAATGTGAGCGACGAGGCAACCAACCGCAAACAAAACCGCGCACTTAAATCCCGCCATGCCGACCGTGCACACAATCACCTGGCGAAGGGTTGGAGCGGTCCCAAACAGCGCCGCCACGAACGGGATGGCGATCAGGGACAGCAGGGCAAGGGGCGGGAATGGAGGGAGAGGGCGGGTGGTCATAGCGTGTCCCTCCAGATCAGCGGTCGGGCCGCCTTGGTCACCTGAGTAATCAGAGCGCGGAACGGTTCGATGTCCTCCAGGTCGCTTTCAACCTTCGTTTCGTCGCAGGACATCACGGCGTAGATGCGCGGGCTATAGCTGATAGCGATTTGCCACCAACCGTCATAGTTCGGGAAGGCGCGACAGTTCATAGCGCCATTAGGTAAAGGCACGCCGGGAATTACAACTCCGCGAACAACTCCCTCCTCAGCGTGAAGACGCTCTACCTGAGCCATCGCTTCGTCGGTGAGAAAGCGGTTCGGCGACGGTCCATCCGATTCCCAGAATATGTGCGTCCATTTCCTGAAGGCGTCGAACGTCTTTTCGGCGGTTGCTTTATTCGATGTAGTGGTCATGCGTTCGGTTCCTCATTCGATGCGGGCGGGGCGGTCGGAATCAGTTTGCCGCGTTTGTTCAGTTCGGCATAGCATTCGCCCTGCTCTTGTCCTAGCATCGTTAACTCTGCCCGTAGATCTTCCGTAAGTCTGTCCATCGCCTCAACGGTGGCAATCTTGTCGCGGTTTAGGCTCTCAATACGGGAGCACAGTTCGTCGTCGGTCATCTCACTTATCTTCATGCTTCTGCTCCTCCTCGGTTGCGCCATCGTTTGCGGCGGGGTCTTTCTTTTTCCTGCCCGATCCGGCCCGCTTCCCCCCCTGTGTTCCTAGAACCCATGCGTCGGCGTCCACGATCCTTATTAACCGTCGTTTCAACATCTCGTCACGGATAGAGGGGAGCGATCCGCGAGACACTGCTGACTTGACTGTGCCCTCTGTCACACCCTTGCGGAGGGCAACTTCCTGCACCGGAATATACTCGAACCCATCAATTACTATCATCGTGTCCATGATAGCAGACTTCTTCTTTTCAAGCATCCGAGTAGTTGCTTTTTTAGTCGCGCTTCTTGCTTTCCTCATAAACCCATGCTATCATAAATCTAAGCCGTTGCAAGAAAAGTTGAAAGGAGTTTAGTGATGAGCATAAAAGAATACATGGAGTCAATCGGAGCGGAGTACCTCGGCGAGAACCATCACCTGTTCTCTTTTGGTCCCGGTCATGTCGTCTTCGAGGATGGGAATGTCGGCGATTGGTTTATCAACTCGTGCATTAAGAACTGCGACGAGGAACGGTTCGTAAGCCAATGGACGCCTGAGCAGTTGGGGTTAGTACGCACGGCGTTGGAGACGCTGAAAACCTATCCGTACAAAGACCGCTATATGTGGGCGCATGACGGCGAGGAACCGTCAGCAGAGGATCACGATGTCGAGGGCAAGCCTCTTGGTGATTGGGGCTATTGGGGTAACGATCCGCCTTGCGAACACATCATTGCACTCCGCAATTTCTTGATAGAGAGCGGGTTAAGTGTATACGGTGAGAACACAGAGTCCCCTAGAGGTTGGGTGAATGTGAATTGCGAGAAGTGTCAGAAGACCTATGAGGCGACGTTACAGAAACCATGGCGCACTGATGACGATGAAGAAGACGAGGACGACGAGGATTAACGCATTCAAAACGCCGGGTCGTTCGTCCGGTTGGAAGGGAGGGAGTTGATGATGGCGGAAACAAAAACTGAACCGCGACGGCTCATCGATAGACCGGGCTTTCAGTTGGCGCACGGTATCGTGCCTGAGCGCGAGGACGAGGCGATACCCGAAGAGTGTATCGTTGGTCGCTGTCCTGAGTGCGGAGACAGTCTCCTGAGTAATCTGTATTGGCACCCGGAGAAGGGGTATCTGCTCAGGTACGAGTGTGTGAGCGCGTTATTGCCGAACGGACGATGCCATTTTTACTGCAATCCGTGAGAAAGGTTAGGTGGGATAAATGCCATCTGTATTGACAGAGCAAGAGGCTATAGCGACGATTTTAGTCAATCAGCGTTTTATGAGGAATGGCTCACCGCCGATCATCAACGCACTTGACCTGCTGCCGAAGAAACTGAAAGATGAGGTGATGGGCGATGCGCAAGCAGTGATTGATGGACTGAAGGCAAGCCGTCTACAGGAAGGCGCACAGGCAATTGACGATAAGAAGGATCGCCTATGGGAGTGTTGTGAATCATACATTAAAGGCAAGCAGGTCTGTGAAGAAGGTGTTTACCAAATGGATCACATCGCGCTTACTGCTCTTGATTTCATAAGCAGCGTTGGCGAGATTATTGGTTTTTACGAGTACCCGCCCGAAGACGAGGCCGCACCCTAGCCTATGCGCAAGCCCTGGCTATCCCTTCGCCTGAACGACGATGGCACGGTCTCTGTCACCGGCTCGGTTGAACTCGTCGGCTTGTTGCTCAGGGACGCGGAGCAGGGTGCTTTCGCCATGCGGGAGAGGGTGGAGCAGGCAGACACGCGCCCGGACATTCGAAAAGTGATGACGGGTGATGTTGCAATGTATTTGCGGTTGTGCCGATGCCTGGAACGGGTGGCACAGAAAGAATGAGGGAGTGAGGAAGAGAATGGCTAAGATGTTAATCGACTTGGAGAAGGCCGGGTTTTCCGCGCTCTACGTCATGTGTGAGGATTGCGACGGGAAAGGCGGTTATCACCCGTATGACGATATCCTCTGTGAAAATGATACGTCACGATGGGTTGAGTGCCGCTCGTGTGGTGGTACAGGCAAGACTGACAATCGCGACACTGTGATACTGGAACTGGCAACGGCTATCGTGGCGCTCGAAGCATCGTTGAAGGCGGTCGGCGTTCCTTTGCTGGAACTGAAGGGAACCACCGAATGAGCGCAGACTTTCAGCCGCCATCCGCCCTGTTGCTCGCTGTACTGTGCTTCCTGGCGGCTATGATCGCCGGGAGAGGCAGAGGAGGAGGGAGGTTGTCGTGAGTGAACCGAAAGATAGAGTTGAATTGAAAGCGCGTCTATTCGGTGCTGACGAGTTCAGGCGATGGGCGGCAGAGCATACAGCCGGTGAGCGACCGACGTTCACCGGTCTGAAGGTGACGCTGCACGGTGCTTGTGACGCTGACTTCCCGCTGTTTGTGGTCTTCCGTGACTGCCTATATCAGCAGCGGCAGGTATCTATCGAAAACACTGAAGCGGGCCGCGTGTATGTCGGTGTCTATTGCAGAGAGGCAGCGGAGGCACTGACAGTAGACGACATCGTAAAAGGAGATTGGCGATGACCACACAAAACGAGGCACAAAGCGAGGCGATTCGAAGCGAGGAGCCGTTTTGGAAGCGGTGGGAGAAGTATGGAAACGGTAAGTGCGTATTCCTTTATCGTCGTCCCGAAGGCAAGCAGATAGAAGACGTTTACCTGGTGCAGCGCAGTCACGCATGTGTGCTTTCTGTATATGGTAACGGGTCTCGTGATTACAGAGCCTGTGATTGTGACGGACTAACCGTATACGGTGGCGATGTAGCCAACGATATGCCTGAGTTCAAATGGGCTGCTGATGCAATGGCACACGCACGGGCGAAGGGTCTGCTTACTCCTGCTCCTCTCACGCCTTTAGAGCAGTCAGAGCAGCGTGTGAAGGAGTTGACGGCACTTCTAGTAGAGGCCGCTGACGCGCTCGAAGGCAGTTGTCCGCGTGGCACCATACCACCCGTGTACCAAGAAGAGGTAGCGAAGAAGATTAGGGCGGCACTCTCAGGCACGGAAGGAGCGCAAAAATGAGCGAGACACCGGGATTGACGGCGGAACGGTTGGCATGGGCTAGGACGACGATTAAACTGCTCATAGGCACGGGCGCAGGTTGGAAGGCTTCCAAGGACCGCGACACTTTGCTATCCGCTCTGCTGGACGCCGCCGAGGAGAACGTTAGGCTAAGAGAGCAGTTGGCATCAATCGAAGCGACCGCAGAGAACTTCGTCTTGAAAGTTGGCGCGTCCGAACTCTCAATTGAGGAAGTAAACCGGAATCTGCAAACTATCGCCAATTCGTTCAAAGAGAAATACGGCACTTACGAAGCGGCTTGTGAAGCGTTGGAAACGCTGACCGGTGCGGATCTCTTTTTGCATGAGTTACTGATGGATAAGTTCAGTTGCCTGAAGGTGACGAGAGACGCGCTCGCACAGTTGGCGGAATGGCGGGAGGTCGCGGAGGCGGTCGCGGTCGATTGGGAACACCCGCTCCAAATACGCAATGACGTTGCTTATATCAGGAACCTGATGGAGAAGTACCCGAAAGGCGGTGAGTGATGGAATATACGGAAGCCACAACCAATATAGGTCAGCCGCGAGTCATTACCGGCACACTGCAAGATATCAACGGTAGGCAAGAGGGCGTGTATCTGCCGCTTTCGGATCTGAAACAGGTGTGGGTGCAACGGCCGGATACGAGCGTTTCATCGTGGGACGTGCCGCACGAAATCTATTACGGTATCTATGTCGAGCAGTGCTATTCCGCGAAAGATCCGTCGTATCGGGCGTGGGCCGTGAAGTGCGGTGCGTGGCAGAACGATTACCTTACACATGCTGGTGGATGGGAGACCGCGCCGATGCCGTCAGACCGCACCGACTCATTCTATAAGCGTTGCCGATGGCCTGACTTTGGCGAAGCGATGGCGGCGGCACAGAAGGCAGTCGAGAAGGCGAAGGAGGCGAGCAAGTGACCGACCAGGAGTTGAAAGAGCGACCGTACAAAGGCACGTGGGGGCCGAACGGATACTGCAACTCAACTGCTTGCGACACGACGCCAGCATCGTATTACCATAACGGAAGATACGAGGACGAAGGCAATAACCGGTGGTACTGCGCTGAGTGTGCTAGTAGGATAAACCAGCGGTTCGGGTCCGATATTTGCCGCACGAGACAGGGAGAGATCCCGCCCAGCACAACGCCGACAGGGACAGACGATCAGGAGGGGATGAGATGTTGATAGAGATACGTGCCGAGATTAACGGAAAAGTTTACGACCTTAATAGCCCTGAAGAGTTGGAAATGCTAAAGGTCATAGCGTTGCAACGGATACAGATAATAGCACTATCAAAAGTTAAAAAACGTCGTGGCCCTTACTCCCTAACCGATGAAGAGAGACAGAGGCGCAGGAGGCGTTTGTCTGCGATAAGCAAGGAGTAACATAAGGCGGTGTCACCTTATGCCCTTGATGACGGTGAGTTTTGACGGCGTTATTGTCACGGCGTCGGCTGCTTAGAGATAGGATCGTTCGGGAATCGGGCTTTATACGAGGCGATCCAATCGGAGGCAGGATCGTTGCTCAGGAAGATTGCCTGCGCCTTTGGTAGCGTGATCTTGCCCGCCTGAAGGTCACGGTAAATTTTTGCCTCCAGCCGATCTTTGACCCGGAAATTCCATGTGCTGGTGCCGGTCTCAATCCAAAGGTTCAACCGCGAATTATCGCCGCCGAGACAAAGAGGCAGCCGGTGATCGACCTCTCGGCGAATGTGCGGGTCGGGCTTGACGTGATACTCGGCGTAGACCGCGTTTTTGGTGGACTCGGGAACGTCTCGAACGCCCGTCTCACCATCGGATGCCGAACCGTTGGCGTAGCCCTTCTTGACGAGTTCTGAGACAGGCACAGGAGCACCATTGACCATCATGAGCGCACCAGGCGTTAGAATCGGGTCAGGGCGGATCGGTGCGCCATCGGAGGCTAGAACAGGCACAGAAGGCGCAGGAGAGGACAAAGCGATGACATGGACAGCGACCGGCGTTTCAACCGTGGCGGCGTGTTGTGCGATGCCCGCGATTCCGATAGTCGCGATGATTCCACCACCGAGACCTGCGGCGAGTTTGTAGAGGGTTGACATCTTTACTATCCTTTAGGAGGGATTGAGATAATGGATAACTTTAAGATTGACATAACAAGCGATGGGCGAGAAGGGTTCGACCTCGCAATGCAAATTGCCTTTCAGGGTCGCATTAAAGCGATTGGTTGGAAAGAAGTTGCTGATAAGGGCATCATGCTGTACTGGACAAAGGCAGACGGCATAAACCTTCTACCGGTGCCGTTGGACGCGGCAGGCTCATCTGATCTTGTATGGCTATGGCTTGGCGGTCAAGACTACGGCAAAGAACCGGATCACGACGGGAGCAATGGAAGAGGTTGGCGCATATACAATGAGCAATGGCGGCGTGTTAACAACGAATGGGAAGCATTTATCGCCATAAAGCCCGCATGGGCTATGTATGGGAAATGATCTAACCGCCCGTCCCTGCTCCATCCGTTCCTGTCGAGATCGGCGGCGCGGAATCGATCGCACCAACCGCCGCCGATTGTTCCTGTGCTTTGGTTGCGTCCCGCTCAGTCGGTGACTTGTCGATGAATGCTCGAACCGCCACAAGGCCCGCTAAGAGGACCGTAGCGCCTTCCTGATAGTATCCGTGCAGGTATTGCGTACCCGCTCCCAAAACAGCGATCAGGAAGTACAGCCAGCCGCGCAGTTGGTAGTCGAATCGTGTCACGGTGATGTGCCTTTCTCGTATCGCTCTTTGTCCATCAATCGATCGGTGGTCAGTTGCTGAATTGCCATCTGGAACGTTGCCCGCTCTGCTGCCCATCCTGCCCGTTCATCAGCAGCACCGGCCCGCGTCGCCTCAAGTGCGCGGTGTAGTCGATCAATCTCTTTGTCCTGGCCCGCGATATAGGCGTCCTTCTTGTCAACCGTCGCCTCAAGATCGGCTATATGTCCCTCGGCAAAGGCGCGATACCGTTGCAGTTCCGAAGTGAGCGTATCGACCTTGCTTTCAAGCCGAACGACATTAGCCTCGGCTATGGCGGCTTTTGATTCAGCAGCAATAGCCTTATCAAGCGTCTGTTCGTTCTTGTCGAATAGTTCACGGGCGATATCGGACCATTCTTGTTTTGACTTGTCTTTAGCCTGTGCCGCTGATAGATCCGTTTTTCTTGCTTCGTTGATTTGCGCCCAGCGAGCGGCGACGAGTGTTCCCGCCGAGGCGATTGCCGCACTAGCCGTTGCAATGAATGCAGTTACCCAACCGCTCGTCGTTGCCTGTTCTGACATGGCACTACCTTATCTGTCATCTGCTGCTGACCTGCTGCACGGCCTGTGCGCTCGCTGTGGAGTCCTGCGCGGGCTGCGTGACCGTGTGAACCTGCGCGGTGGCTTCGACCGGTCCCGCTGCGGTCTGAGTCGTCACCGTTGCCGTGGTGTCGGTGGTGGTCGTGGCGTTGTACCGCTCCTGCAACCGATCGGCGAAGCGGACGAATGGTTCCTCCGCGCCATTGAAGAGGCTATGAATGAAGTCTCTCAGCATGCGCTCACTGGTGCCGGGAGGGATATACCGGGCGATCAGAGGCGAGCAGGAAAAAGACGCATCGCGCAGGTTCTCAAGTATGCTCAGGCATTCGATACAGGCAAAGACAAAGCAGAAACCGATTGTGCTAAATAGTGGTGCATGGCAAATCTGCATCACATTCAGTGTTATTAATGCTCCTGCTTTTCGGATCGCGCCCCACCACCCCAGGTAACTGATAAATCGACGGTTCCGGAATGCCTTTATGAAACCGGTAAAGATGTCAACGAAAAATAGAAGCGTAAACGGAACGTCCATCAGCATGACAGACTGAACTGTAGTAGCTTCGAATAAGCATTTTATGATGAATAAGAAGGTTTGTGGGTTCATTTACTCGTGATCGAAACGGGCGACCGCTGCCTGCTGAATGGCGCGGTGATGATGGCGATGGTGATTTCCTTTGTGATCGTGTAGGTTGCTATCGTTGCGCTTTTGGTGATAGGATAGAGGCAAGTACCCGCTTGCCTTTCGAGGTGAGCCGGATCGGATGTCGAAGGGTTCGAGTCCCTTACGCTCACTATGAACGATAAGCCCATCTGGATCAACTACACCAACTATCGCGGCGAGACAAGCGACCGTTTAATCGTGACGCGTGAACTCTTCTTCGGGTCGAACGAATGGCATCCTGATCCGCAATGGCTCCTTCGCGCTTTCGATGTCGAGAAGCAAGCAGAGCGCACCTTTGCCATGAAGGACGTTCACCGCTGGGACGTGCCGATTACTTCATCCCCGTCATCGTCTTAACGCTTGGCATCCCGCTTTTGTCGCTTTTTGGCATTCCGAGCATCTGCATTAGAGCGGGATCTATCTTGCCTTTCGGTTGGTACTTGTCGTATTGCTGTGCTGATAATCCAAAGACCGACATACCCGTCTGTGCCGCGTTCTTAGCAAGCGTCTTCGGATCTCTGATATCCGTGTGCTTCTCCGCGTCTTTTCGGATGATATCGGCGAGGTCCATCACGACCATTGGCGCGGCCAGTTGCAGCGTGCGCTCTGCTGTTAGCTTGGCCTTATCGCTAAAAGACACCTTGGCGGCACTGTGTGGTTCGGCAAGTTTCTTAGCAATCGGGTTATCGTACCGGTCAGGCGCGTATTGAGGCATGAAGATATCAGAGATATACCCAGCGACCGGGTTCGCACCGTTCCGCATATACTGAAGCGTGGTAGACATCGCCTTATCCGGGTTGCCGGTCACGATGTACCGAGTGATATCGTAGATGGTCTTTGCCTGCCGCACGAGACCCGCCGACATATCGACCACCACATCACCAAAGCGCATCTTTCCGTTCTCATACTTCCCGCCCATGAGTTGAGCGAGGGCCATTGTCGATAGCACAGCACCGGCATAGGCGAGATTGCGCTGTGCGATCAGTTTACGGGCTACCGGTGTCTGCTTTGCGTAAAAGGACGGGTCGCCGAACATCTGAAGACGCGATGCGCCATAGGTCGGTGACAGCGTGATTACGCGCAGTACCTTCGTGAGTGTCTCGGCTCGTTCCTTGTTCATACCGGGAAGGCGGGAGAGGTCGCCCTTACCGCTCGCCATATTCACGTATCGGGCGATAGCCTCCATGGTCTGCCCGCGCTCTACTGCGCCTTTCTCACCTGGCAGTGCGATATCGATCGCCTCTTTCATCTTCAGGTAGGAGTTCCACCGCAGGGCATCGAGATACGTTGTGTTCGCTGTCTCAATCGCCTTGAGTGGCCCTACCTTATCTGCGAGTTTACTGGCATAGTTTTCCGGTCGCTCCATGTACGGCACATCGGCGGCGTTGGCATCAACCTGCTTTCGTGCTTCATAGATCCGCTTTGTCAGCCCGTCCAGGCGCAGGCCGTTCTCCAATGCCTCTTTAATCGCCGGGTGCGATGCGACACTCTGATAGAACGCCTCGCTATTCGCCTCGCCATTCTTGCCAAAGGACTTGACTAGTTCCGGTGCGGCCTTGAAGGTAGTGCCATCGAATAGCCCGTAGATACCGAGCGCGGCACCCTGACGACCGACATAGCCGAGATCACCGATCACCTTCGCGGTACGGATCGAATCAGCGGTTTCAACGACGGCATCAACGACACGCTTTGCCGTAGGATCGGGTATGTGTGCTGTCTTCGCTATCGTCTCTGCTTGCTGCTGTAGTGCCCGTACACGCCCCGGAGGTGGTTCATAGCCCATCTGGTACGGTAATGGCTCAGGCTTAGGAGGTGCCTGCGGATTGGAAGGCCTGCGGAATGGCGTTCCTTCCATGCTGTTCGCGGGTGCCGGTCGCTGTTGTTTCGGTGTCGATGGCTTGGCGGCAGGGATGGACTCGAATGGGTCTTCACCGTCTTTGAGCGGTTCGTTCTTTGGTGCGGACTGGAACAGGATATCGGAAGGCAGGTCGGGCCGCTGACTCTCACCATGTTCCCGTGCGATGAGTTCCTGAGCGCGCCGAAACTGCTTGGAGACCACGCGAGTCTCCACGGGCACTCCGGCCCGTCGCAACTGCGTATTGATGCCGTCGCCGCGAACGATCTCGCCATGAATGTTCCGTGCGCCTTTGATGCCGTTGAGGTTCCCGATGGAATCCGGGTCGTTTGATTGTCCTGTCTTGACATTGACCTCATAAACCGGGAATTTGGTATCGTTGCCAGCATCCTTGAAGTATGCCGGGTGAGAGTTGATATACGCCTGTTTCTCTGTGAAATCTTTGCCAGGGGGAAGAGAGGCGGATCTGATCTTAGCTATACCGGTCTTCGAATTATAGGCGAGTAGCTTGGAACCGTCTACCTCCTCCGCACCGCGCACCATACGATCACGACCTAATTGAACCGCCTTTGCAATCAGCGTTTTTGTCTCATCCGTAACAGGCTTGCCCTTCGCCCTCATCTTCGCGGCGACCTCGTTCACGACATCAGGAATCGGACGCGATTCTACGGGTTCGGTTTTTGTTTCAGGCTTCGCGGCAGTAGCCGGAGAATCTGACTCTGTAGTCCTGCCTAAATACGCATTAACGGCAGATTCGTCAGAGGATAACTCTCTAGCCCTATCGCTATTTAGAAGTAATTGACGTGACTTTTCAGATGGGCGATTTGCGAGAATATGATCAAATTCTGCGCGGCGTTCATCTGTTGTGCTTTGGTTCTTAAATTCGCGTTTACTATTAGCAGTTTTAAATACCTCACGAGCAGAACGGCCAGTATAACCATCCATAGACCATTGTGGGTTATCAGAGTTCTGTTCGGTAACTCTCAATTTACCCGTTGCAATAGCTTCAGCAATCAACCTTTCATGCTTAGATCCTTTGATAACGCCATAGTATGGGTTTGAGGTTCCTTCTCTCTCAGCATCACGCTCATACTGAGATTTTAATTTAGGCGCAGATGGTTCTACTCGCTCAACAGTTCTTGCTTCTTGAACCGCGACGGCAGACGGTTTGGATTCAGTAGGCGCGGCAGGTTGTCGTATGGGTTCCGCTGGTCGCACACGCTCTGCCGTGGCCACAGGAACGACTTCGGACGCGACACGGGATGAAGATGCAGTCCGTCCTCCTCCCAACTGTTCCGCCCGAACGCCGCTATCTCGTCCATCCGTCGTTCCAACTGCGGCAAGTGTTCCTTCGGGTCCAGTCCCCGTTGCTCCAGTTCGTGCCGGACCTGGTTGATTATTTCCGTTCGTGTCATTCTCTGATTTTACACCTTCGCCTGTTAAGTCGCTAACGTCGCCAATATTGCGCTTCAGTACATCAATAACCTCTGGCGAGAAAGCACGAATCTTCACGCCGCTTTTTCCGCCGATCTGTGTCACGCGCTGATAGACCGAGGTCATAAAGTTGCGGAAGGTCTGGAAGACACCCTTGAGTGATGCATTCGGTGCTTTCCCGTCTCGCGTCCATCGCTCGAACCCTTGCGCGAATTGCTCTCGCTGACTGTCGGTACGCTGACCGCTCTCTGGCACACCAAGCCAATCATTGACCACTCTGTTATCTGCGGGATCGCTCAGGTTGTCGAGGAAGACGTGCCCTAGCTCGTGAATCGGCGACGAGGGGTTCGCGCCCGTGAATGTCAGTAAGACACGCCGCAGGTCAACCGGGTTGCGCGATGCCTTATCCCATATGACCGAGCCATCGGAAGCGTAACGGTTGGCGGCGTAGGTCGCGGCAGGCCGTCCGGTTACATCCATCGGCCTTTTCGCGGTTGGCTTGGTGAACTCCTTGCTGTACAGGTCGGCGAGTTGTTCGGCATGTGCGGTCGCACCGGGTAGAATCTGCTTGTACCAATCGGCAGAGGTCGTGCCTTCGGGTTGCTGATCGGCCCAACCACGCGCGATTGCCTCATAGAAATGCGCTGTCTTCGTCGCCTCGTCAGGTGTGTAACCGAGTTTCAGCGCAGGATCTTGGAACGCGGCGGCAAGGTCTTCATGGTTTCGAATCAGGCGGGTGTAGGGTGCGGCACCATCCGCAGATTCAATCTCAAACGGTAGGTTTTCATTTGGAGTCGGCGCGGGTATCGGTGCTGCCTTCGCTGCCTGCTTCGCTGCCTGCTGTGCTACCGGTGTCTCTACAGGAGTCTCTACTGGCGCAGGAGCGGCGTTCTGTGGCACGCTGACGGGTTGCGCGGCCTCTGGTGTGGCTGGTGCCTGCGCGGGTGCGTTCTTTGCCGCTTCGATCTCCTCAAAGGTCGGCAGGTTGCGGTAAATGGCGAGAGGATCGGCGGGGGGTGAGGATGGTTCTGTAGCAGGTGCCCTACCTTTTACGGGTGGACGTACCGGAGGCATAGCGCTATCTGCCGGTGTTGCGTTCCCGCCGAACAGTGCCGGTTTACCTGCCCGCGCTGCTGCGATACGACCGACGAGGTTATCGTTCACGAGCGGCGACGATGCCTGTCTACCTTGCGTGATGCGGTTCAATATATCGGTGACACGCGGCGTAACCTCACCTGCCTTTTTCGCCGCTGATCGGCTCAGGTAGTCACCCGTTTCTGCCGCCGATTCGTGCAGTTGCTCGCCAAACTCTCCGAGCGAACCCGGCGCGAGAAGTCCAATCAGTGACGGGATTGCCGACTCTCCGAGGTTCTGCCCCTGACCGGAAAGGGCACGCATAGCCACATCACCGCCATACCCGATGCCTGCGCCCATCAATCGCTCTGGCAGTGCCGCGCTCATCGGATTGCCGCTGAGGATCTGTGAACCATTCTCCCATAGTGCCATGCCGAGCGGGTCTTGCTGCTTCATCTCCGCTTCTTTAGCGAGGAACTGACGGATCTTGCCGGACTTGTCAGAGTCGAGCATCGCCGCACCGAGTCCCTGCGTCGTGCCTTCGGTCGCCTTGCTACCCGCGTAGACACTCCCCAGGATCTTTGCGAGGTTCACGCTGTTCCCTGCCGCCTTGAGTAGCCAGGGCGCAATAGCCGGTGCGCCTTCGCTCGCCGCCCAATTACCTAGTGCTTCGAGCGCAGGAGCAGTCAGCCCTTCGACCGCGCCGCCTGCGATCGCGCCCGCGCCGAGACCGGTCACGGTACCGAGCGTGTTACCTGCCATGGATAGCATCGCGGTATTGGCACGGTCTTTCTGCGGTAGAGAGGGAGACAGAACACCGCTAAAGGCAGGATTATCGCCATGGTAGCCCGTGAGCGGCGTTGCACGCACCCGTGAGCGATTCGCGCCCGGTGCCTTCGTTTCCCGTGCGATGAAAGACGGTGTATTTTCGACGTTGCCGCTTCCCATAGGGCCGGCGTCCGGCGTGATGCCGGGAATCACCGCTCCCGCATTGCGCAGTTGGTCGAGAGCGCCACCGGGCACCAATGCACCGGCTTTCAGTAGAGCGGCGCGGGCACTTGTCGGCGTTGGAGCGGAGGGCGTCGGGTCAAACCAGGGACGCGCAGTATCGGAGGAGTACGCAGGCGCAACGGGTTGACCGCGCTTCATTCCCGTGACAGTGCCCGGAGGAACGGCAAGTTGGTTCGAGGGTACGGCGGGGGTCGGCGGTGTTGATAGTTTCGTCGCCTTGCCGAGCCAGAACGGATCAATGGGAGGAGTTGCCGAGGATTGGGCAGGCGTGCCATTACCGGCGCTCTGCTGGCCGTAGGAGGAGCCACCCGAAGCATCACGAAGCGCGCCGCGTTTTATTAGCTCCTGAATTGCAGCGGCGCGAACCGGGTCATTCTTGAAAACGCCGCGCCGCCGCAGTTCTTCATAGGCTTGTTGCCTTATAGGGTCAACTTCGGGATCAGTTGCGGTATCTGGCATCTTATTTACCCTGTCCCTTCATCGCAAGAGCCATCAGTTCATCGTTGGTCATCTGCTTCAATGACTTACCGTTGTGAGTCACAGGAGGTAGCGTCACCTTTGGCTTTGGCCCGCCATTACCGCCCATGACGGTCACACGAGGCACCGGAGGCGCACCCTTGCTGATGCCCGGTGTCCCATAGTCAGCCATCGGTGGTGCCTGTGCGGGTGCCTGTCCATTGGGTAGCCTGCCCTGTTGTACTGATTTGAGATAGCCGGAGTAGGTGCCGAGTCGCGCCTTTGTCTCGTCGCGCATTGCGGCAAGGTCTGCCGCTTGCTGTTGTAACTGCTGCTGTGTCACGCCAAGTTGGTCGAGTGCCTGCGGTGTCAGGTCGTTGCCGTTCTGATCCTTCTTGCCCTGGATCATTGCGGTCACGTGCCCTAACTGTCCGCTCACCTTCGCAAGTCGAGTGCTGTACCCGTTCGGGCCGTTCAGATCCTGATAGATGGAGCGCACCGTTCCGCCGAAGGTGCGCAGGTCGTTCGCGTTCCGGTTCTGCTGCAAGGCGTCGAACTGCTGCTGTGCCAGTCCGAGCCGATTCACCGCTAGGCCATAGTTGCGATCACCCTGCGCAAGACGATATGCGGCCTGTCCGATGCGCTCCTGCCCTTGCGCGAGCATCCCCGCATGGTAGCCCGCTGTATCCTTGGCGCGAAAGATGTTCGTACCGGCGTTGGTCGCCATCGAAGCGGCGTTGCTTTCCTTCACGGCGATCTCACGCGGAAGGAGTTGCGTCCGTCCTGCCGCCAGTCCCGCCGCCTGAAGTCGGTACTGATCAATTGCCTGCGGTGTGAGTCCGGGCATGAACTGCTTTACCGGGTTGCCGTTCGCATCCTTGCCCATGCCGAGGAATGTACCCGGAGCCGGGATATACCGGTCGGAGCCGTTCGCCTTCGCCTCGTCGTTGAGTGCGGCAATCATCTGTTTCTGCACGGCTAAGGGCTGTTGCGCGATGTTGCCGAGACGCTTCATGTAGTCCCGCTCAAAGGCGGTCAACTTACCTTGCTTTGTCTTCTCCGCGAGCGCATCGGCCTTCTCCTGCGCTGTCTGTTGTCGCCCGTAATCCTGTTGCGCATCGTCATAGGCTCTCTGTGCGTCCGCAGTCTGCCGAGCGACGTTCTGATTGGCCGAGTTGATCGCGCCTGCCTGAGCGTTGTACTGCCCCTGTGCCTGTTGCTCCTTGTTCTGGAACGCCTGATCCTGTGCCGAGGTCGCGCCACCCATGTAGCCCTGCAAGGTCTGCGGTAGGTATTTCCCGCCGCCGAAGAGAAGCGAGCCGAGGCCCGCGAGACCGACGCCGAGAAGGTTCTGTTTCGCCTCGCCCTGAAGGTCACGAGTCGGTGCCTGATACGTCGGCAGATCCTGATACTTCCCGATGCCGCTGAAGTAATCATCCCGGTTCGGTGCGCCGCCCGAGAGACGCGTATCAATCACAGGCCCGATCTGCCCTCCCGCCCCCATTGGGCCTGGTGCGCCCTGTATCTGCAATGACGGGTCAATGATGGGAGGTGAAGGCGGCATAGGTGCCTGTCCTCCCTGCCCCTGCGTCGGTGCGATTGGCGGCGTCATGCCCGGTCGATTGTTCCCCGTCGCGGGTGTGACTGCTCCCGTCTTCGGGTCAAAGGCACCGCTGCCCATGAGAAGTTGCAGAAGGGCGTTTGCCGGATAGGTATTGTAGGACATAGGGAAGCCTTAGTGTCATTCCTTCGGTGAAATAGTTACCGTGTGGGTGACGTGTATTAGAATCGGCCCATCAGATGGCTTCTTGAGTTCGCTGTCCTCAGCACACTCAGTAAATGCCTTGCTCATAGCCGCGAGGATATTATTTAAGTAACCGGATTCAGCAGGGAAATCAAAGGTGACCCGTGCGGTCCCATCTTTGAGTAGAGGTTGGAATCGGCATTTTACACGCTGTGTCGAAACTGGAATACGAAGTATCATATACGCTCCTTTGAATGATTCAATGGTAGCGTACAAGTGTAACTAACACATCCGTCAAGTCAGTTACACTAAATATATTTTATTTTTTAATAAGACTAGAACCGATACTGCGGCAACTTAGGCACACCGGGCATTGTTGCTGGAGTCACGGGCAAGCCCGTCCCGTAGGAAGGGTTCATACCCGTCTGCATTGAGTTCTCCATGCCGATCTTTGCGCCGATGCCGGGTACTGTCGATCGGTTCGGTGTCATCGCACCCGCGAGCAGGCCGCCGAGTTGCCCGTAAATGCTCGCGTTCTGCCCCTGCTGCTGGTTCCATTGGTTCTGCTGGTTGTAATCCTGTTGCGCGAGTTGCCCGTACTGACTGCCTGCGCTCCCGTACCCACCCATCGCCTGACCGAGATAGCTCTCTGCCGCACCTCGGTACCCGTTCGCCGTCCCTGAAAGCAGGTTCGCGAGTTGCTGCGACCGGTCGTACTGATTCTGCACCGACTGACCGTACAGGTTCTGCCGTGCGCCCGCAATCGCGTTATTTCGGTTATTGGCGATCGCTGTCAGTCCTCCCGTGAGCGCTGAGGAGTCGCTGATACCGCGCTGGGCAAGTTGTGCCGCGAGGTTGGATTGTGCCGCCTGCGCATCACCGTTCACACCCGCTGTCATCGCGCCGAGTTGGTTGGTGCTGTACTGATCGGTATACGGGTTTTGCCTCAGCAGGTCCGCATAGTCACCGATGGCACGCTGCGACTGCTGGTTGTACTTGTTGTAGTCGCCTTGCGCCTGATTGCCGTAGCCCTGAAGCGTATTGGCGAGGTTGCCCTGCTGCTGTGCGAGTGCTGCTTGCTGCTGCTCATAGGCTGATGGCTTGCGCTTCCCACCGAGGAGAGAGCCGAGCGCAGACGCCGCAAACGGGATAAGGGAAGTTGCTCCAAAACTCATAGTGTGCCTGCTTATTTCTGATTAGGTCGGGTCGGTGAATGCGGTAATGATGCCATTGACGACGGTGATATCGCCGTTCGTACCAAGTGCTGTGAGTTTGGCAAGGTGGATGGTGCCTGATGCGCCTAATGCCCCAAGCGTCGGGTTTGGATAGGTGCCGGTGAGATCTCCCCCCGCTGGCCCGGTTGGTGTTCGTGCGTCGGTGTTGCGCGGGTCGGTGTCGGAGACGGCTATAGGCGTCGCTGCATCGGCTGCCGCTGTCGAGAGTTCGACGATCCCAAGCGTCGATATAGTTGCAATCGGCGTAGAGGGTGCCGGAGTTCCACCGCTTGGTACAGCGACCACTGTATTTGTGGTCGTCGCCCTGGTCGTCGGCGTCTTGCCAACGGTCGCGATCTGCTTCCCTGCCGTTTGTGTCCCGCGCTCAAGGGCAGTAATACGTCTATCTAGCCCCTCATGGTCGGAGTCATACGCCCCCTGTACAGGGCGGTCTACATTGAAATTAGACATGGTAGGCTACCGATCGCAACCACACTTAGAGCATTTCCAGTCGGCGAATCCTTCCGGTATCCAGTCGTGAATGCAATCGTTCCAGACTCCGTAAAACATGAAATTTATGATTTTTACAAGTAGTTTCATAGTTAATACTGCTGCCAGTTTGACCCAATCTTCGACTGAAGGCGGATCGGGCCAATCACGAAGCGTTTCTTGACCGTCGCCGTGACCGTCGCCTGAAGCGTCTTGCCCTCGGCATAGTCCGGTGTGAATGTCCAGTTCTGTGGAGTGTTGAGCAGTGCGAGGTTATATGATTGAGTCGAGACTACGGAGCCTTTATCACCTGCTAAAGCAACCGTGACCGCGATACCTGCTGCCTCTGCTGAACTGCTCGTAAACTCCGTGTCACACCGGATCGGCACCTTCAGGTCATAGAGGTTCGCATCATGGCCGTACTGTCGCGTCGTGAGCGTGAAGGCAATACCGGTGATAGATCCTGCCGCCGTTGCCTTATCACCCGCGCCCTGGACATATTGATAAATCATGCCGTCCAATCCGCCGACGTAATGGCCGTTGCTATCGCTCTGCCCGGTGAGCGCACAGCCGCCCGTGACATTGCCCTGAAGCCAACGCACCCACGCCCCCGCAACACCATCACCGGAGATGACGCCGGTATCACTGCCTTCTTTCGGGTCGAATCGGAATATCACCGTATTTGCATTGTCGCTGCTCGTGCCTGGTGCCGCGAGGTAGATGCGCCCTCCTTGCTGCCAGAGCGAGCAGAGCGGGTATCCTGTCGTATTCAGTGCCGTGCCACCACCCATGAGCGCCGGGTTAAGATAGCCCTGAATGGGAAGGGAGAAGGGTTGCGGATCGGTCGCGGTGTTCCACCGTAGAAGTCCATTCGGCGAGAGGTAGATAACAAGCCGCCCCCAGACGATCGCCGCATTCCGAGCCGATAAGCCCATATCCTGCCCGCTACTGCTGATGAATGGGCGAATGGAGTAGTTCGACGGGTCACTACCTAGCATGATATACGGTGACTTGCGCGAGAACAGGAATACCATCCGGTCATCGAGCGGCATCATTCGCAGAACCTGATCGTTATCCTCCGTCGCGATATGGTCATAGAATCCCTTCACAGGCGCGTTCGGGTCGGTCGGATCTACAGAGCGCGAGAAGTACAACCCGGCGTTTACGTCAGCAGAGAGAAGCCAACTTCCATAGAACTCGTTGCGCAGTCCCGATCCCGCGAGAAGCCATAGGCGGTTGCCGTACTCAACGATATCGCGGACCTTCGGCGGCGGTGCATCACGGCCATCGATATACAGTTGCAGCGACGGGAATAGGAACGATGAGGGCGTATTGTCGGTGACGACGATTCCCGCCGATCCGACCGTACTGCCCTCCGCACTGAAATCCACGGCGATATACGGGTTTGCCAGGTAAGCGTAGAAAGGTAACTGCCCTTTGTTGGTGTCAGCACCCTCGGCGATATTCGACGGCACCACGTTCAGGTAGTTACCGGAGCCGTCGAAGGTAGACCATCCAATCACGCACAGGAGCCGCCCTAGCCCGTCCTGAAAGTCACCAAAACGGTAGATTGCAAAGTAGGTGCTGTACGCGCCGCTGGTCGTGCTATTCTTCCTTGCCGCGAGGGTAATCACACCAATCGCATCGTCTAGCGTCGGGATAATGGCGGTAGTCTGGTCACTCCCGTTACTTTGAATGATGTTAAGCAGTTTGAGCGGGTCGGTGCGCCCATCAATCTCCACCACGTTGTAGGTAATCGACGTGTCAACGCTTAAATTACCGGGTTTTGTAACGAAATTAACCTGTAAGAGATTGACGCCGCCATCAACTGCTGGAGGATAGATCGCAGAGGTATCCGGTATCGGCACATCGTCACCGAACTCAAAGCCGATGCGTGTCACTGCTGACCTAATGGCGATATCGGCGGTCGTAATGTCAAAATCAATGCTCTGATTGGCCCCAACCGTTAGATCGATCTGCCCACTATACGCTCTATTCGCCGCCGTCTCGGTCCCGCTCGTGTAGTTGCTGATATAAAGCTTGACCGGTACAGTATTGGTCGTGCCGATATTAAATAGCATCTGGACACTTGCCGCGATGCGCTGCACCTGAGAGAAGTCCGTCGAGGAAATGTCTGTATAGAAGCGTCTGCCACGGGTATAGAATGCCGTAACTTGCGGTAGCGGGTTGACGTAAATCTGGTTGCCGTCGCTGCACACATTACCGACCGGCGAGGCGTAGACCGTGCCACTCTTGACCGTGAGTGTGGTTGTCGAGGCAACGAACCCGAAGCCATACCCGCCCGCCATGACAACGATATCGCCGATCATGGGATCGTCACCCTTGATACCGCTATTCGCGTTTTCGATCTTCAGCAGAACCGATTTAATGTTATCTGCGGCGTCTCGGCAGTCAAAGGTAACGGTCTGCAACTGCGGTGTCGTGGACATCAAACCAATCAGGAATACACGCACATCAACAGGAACCGATGCGCCCGTATCTGAGAAGGTTGACAGCGTGACTTTCAAGCGACTTGTGATGTCGTCACCGCCGAGCTTGGTCTGTCCCAGGAAGGAAACCTTGACAGTGGTCGGGTAAGTGCCGTCAGTGCCAGCGGCGAACACAATCGGGTTCACCGTGACGATTGAGGTACCAACGGAGCCGCCCAGGGTACAGGACGCTGCGCCGCCTACAAAAGTAGTAAACGCGACGTTCGGGAATGCGCTTGCTTGCCAGTCTTTACCGGTTCCGGTGTCCGTATTACCTGCGGTGGGAGTCGAGAACGCAGAGACGTAGTTGCCGATAGGATCGTCGGCGTCGTAGGTATTCCATGTGAGCGTACCCGGCGTCGATAGGAGCGGCTGATGGGAGAGTTTAGATACAGTTGGCGCATCGGGCTTCGCCAGCCCTGTCACTGCCCCGCCACTCGTACCGGTGCTGCCATCCGGAAAGAAACGCAGGATACCGGTACTCAGTCCGCCACTCGTGTATGTGCTGTTGTCGCAAACGTAAACATACCCGGCTGCTTGCTTGATTACGACGTTCGCCGCAGTGAGCGAGGGCATACCGCTATAGGTGATTTGGGTTGCCGACGTGCCGCCCGGTACGTACTTATAGAGGTTACTTCCTTGCGCGAACCATATATTTGTCGTTCCGTCGCTCTGGATGATCGGCGTGAGCGCATAGATCGCGCCGCCCATGATAGAGGTTAATTGTCCCTGCTTACCGGGCCTGATGACCAGTTGTCCGCCTTCGATGACAAGGTTATCAATGACGGAGCAAAAACCTTCGGGCACATTCTTTGCCGGGTGATACGTGTCGAGACCGTACCAATACGGGTCGCCCGCTGTATATATGGCGGGTTTGGGCATCTTAGACATATGGAATTACCAAGCAAATATTAGTTTGTGAAGGAAACAGGTATGCAGAGGAGCAACATTAGCCGTTAGCAAGCGTCACACTCGCATAGGAGAATCGCTAAGTGTCAAAATATCAATCTATCGTCGGCGTCGTTGCCGGGTTCATCTTCTTTTCTGCGCTCGTCGTCGGTTGCGGCGGTGGTAGTTCACCATCCCCCAGCGCGAGCACAACACCTACGCCATCCCCTGCCCCAACTGCCCCACCTGTAGGGCGCGGTCTTGCAATCAGCATGCAGCCAACATCGCTTACCTTTGATCCGAAGTCGGGTTATGTCGGTAGCGTGAACAGCACAGAACCAGGGCAGACACGGTTAGTACACATCAACGGAACCGGATTCGTGCGCCCCGATGTGCCCTACACCTGCTATATCGAGAGTTTAGACGGCACGAAGAAATCCAATACATCAAAAGTCGAGGTCAATTCAGCGACTTTTGCGACCGTTAGCGAGTTATTCGTACCAAAGTCATTCCAACCGCAACCGGGAGAAGCCGATAGAACCGTTCACGTCGTTCTGCTGGACACGGGCGTTAAAGTACCAGAGCAGGCGGGCGGCATGACGATTGTTCTTCACGCTGTCGCGCCTCAGTGACAGGTACACGCGTCACTCGTGAAAGTGCAGGATGTCGGCGGATCGGTTGTAAAGGTGCAGGTAACTGGAGCGTCGGTGGTAAAGACGCAATCAGTATCATCCGCATCGCTCACGAATCCGTGAACGCGAATCGACACAAAACCACGTTGCCCATCACCGCCCGATAGAATCGCGCTTACCCCATAGATATAGTCGGTCAGTGCTGTCGGCGGATAGTCGGTATAGGTCAGCACGTTGCCGACCGTCGCTATCTGCGTCATGCCGCGAGTAATATCGTAACCTATTGCCCCGTCTACTGCTGTCCATGTCAAGGTGACTTCGGGCGGAGTATCGCAACAGTCCTGACAGGCGGTAACGACAGGCGCATCACCACCGGTGCCGAAGTCGTAGCATCCACCACGGGAGAAGCCTGAACCAGTCGGGGCGGTGAGAACATAGAGCGATTCGAGATAGGCGAATGTCAGACGGTTTCCATCTAGGATATTCAGTGACATATTCGGATTCGAATAGTGCTGAATGCCTGTCGTTAGATCGTTGAATGTCGAACCGTCTGTATACTCGATAAGGTTTGCCGATTCGGTTGGTGAGACCGTAGTCGCCCCTACAACCACAACCTGCCCTGATTTCGTTCCTTCCAGAGACGCGATGCGTGTTCCAAACTCACTGAATCCGCTAAAGATATTCAGCGCATATTGCCGGGTCACTACCGAGGTTGATAGATCGATCGTGTAAACAGCGGCATCGGTCGGGCTGCTGGTATTGTTAACGCGAATAAAATATAGGGTGTTCTCGTCGGACCTGAGCGCGAGCGACATGTAACCCGAGTTTGTAGTTGCATCCTGATGGACTATCGAAACTGTTGCGGTATCAATGTCGTACTTTTTGATCGCCGCTACATTGGGGGACACTCTACTAGAAGCGAAATACAGGCAATTCCTACCGACATCGGCGACCATATCCGTTCCAATAACGGCATCCGTGGCCAGTACCGGGAAGGTAGTTTCATCCGTTGAGTTCCATATGAACCAGTGGTCATTCGGCACGCCGATTAAGGTGCCGTCACCATGGACATACAGCACACCATTACAGCAGACTGGGTAATAGGGATTTGGCGCGAGGGCAGTTTGAACTGATAAAGGCGTGCTGGTGCTGAAATCCTGATTGTAACTCAGGCTAGTGAACTTGTTAAGTTTGATTGCACCAGTATTGATCTGGCTTATTAGAATAAAGCCGTCACCTGATAGTTTGACCTGCCCTGCGTTGAAATACTGACCGCCAATTTGCGGAAGATTGGTCGCTAGTACGTCTAACTGGTAGCCCTGCGCAATAGCGTAGGCGGTAAGTGCAACTGACATGGCGGCTTATGCTGTGATCTCAGATAACGATGGAGAGTGAGCCGAGCGGAGCGAGTCCACCGCCGCCGCCTACGGTGTCCGCTGCTGTAATCAGCTTTGCAAGTTGCCCGGTCATATAGGCTACCTCGTCGGATTGGCGCGGGTGCGTTGAGTCTGCGCTACGATAGGATGGTGTGCCATACGGCTGATCAGCAATCCCTGATATTGCGGGTGGGTCAATCAGATACACCAATGAATCGGAATTTGCTGCCTTATATGCCGCGTATCCGGCCAGCATCGCCGATCGTTTGGGTTGTCCAAATTCGATAATAAGACGGATGCGTGTGCGGCTCCCAACTGCCGCTCGATGCTGCACGAGAAAATCAGTAACACTTGCCGTGACCTGAGCATCACTCACAACAGCAGATTGAATGAAATCGTTCATGCCCATGAATATGTAGCTATCGTTGTAATAGCCGCTACCCGAGGTCAGAGTAAAACTGCGGCTATGGGCAGAGTCGAGTTTGTCCCAGGATCTGGCACCGTTCGGGACATGGAAGGCAGGAACACCATCGGCACCACCCAACCGCCACCCCTGACCACTGAAGCCAACGATGCACACCTCGGCGTTCATGATGTCAGCGAAGGGTAACACCCATGACAGGTGCGCACCACCGGTACTGCTATTGCCATAGGAATCTCCGATGATATTCCCCTGTACAATGGAGTCTCCATAGAAAATCATGCGGTTAGTACGGGTAGTCGGCGCAACCGGTGTTCCGTCCGTGATTACCTGCGTGATGCGTACAATGGGAATGGGTGAAGTCCATCGGTTATAGCCAAAGCCCGTGGGAAGATCGCCAACGAGGATAAAGCGCTCATGGTCGCTTGAGGGCGAAAGTCCAGAATCGATCGTGACCGTGGTCGTCGCCGCCCCGAGCGTTAACTTCGTCCACCCCCCATTATCGCTATACCAGGCAACAGTCGGATACTGTGTCAGACCTGCCCCCGTATAGGTGGACATATCAAAGGTCAGTTGCAGCGTCGAACCGCTGGTTGTCTTGATCCGCAGATACGCACCCGCATTGTTCGTCTGGATCGACGTGCCCGCAGTGACAAGCCAGTTGCCCTCTGACATATACGCCAGGACCGCATCCGGTGCGAAGACTTGCACGACTCCAACAGAACACTGTTTGCCAGTTGTGCTATCCTGAATAACGATCGTACCTGCACTCGCCCCCGTGGTTATCGTGAGGTTGATCGTCCCTAGATCGGCTTGTGTCTGCGAGGTGATCGTTCCCGGCCCGGAGATAATGGAGAGTGGCGTCGTGCCTGATCCCCACGCGGTCCCCTGCCCGGTGATAGTAACGGGTGCTGATACTTGCGATACTGCAAGGCTATTTGGTGAAGCAGAGATCGTTACCGGTGCGATGTTCAGATAAAACGCCGAGGACGTGGCGCTATCCTGCACCACTACGCCAGAGGTCGCACTGCCGGGAATAAGGTTGAGTGTGCCGGTAGTTGTTCCTGATCCGGTCTGAGTGACAATGCTTGCCGCGCTGCTGTTGATCAGTTGCAGGGAGAGTGTGCCCATGTTCGCCGAGCACGTTGTAGTAAAGGCGACACTAGCCAGGTTAGGCGAAACCGTGGTTGGTGATAGGGCGAGTGTGTTCGCGCAGTCGTAATAGGTCTGAACACGGGCAATCGGTACATCGGTGGTTCCACCCGTGACAGTAAGAGAACATCCTGCCGCCGCCTGAAGGTCCGCAGGTGCGCCCGATGTCCATGTAACGGTAATCGTTCCCGATGTGGTTGATGCCGTGACATCCTGAATGAACCCGATGACCTGCGGCGAGGTTGTCCCTGCGCTCTGAACCGTTATCTTATAGGTATGCCCTGCTGTGTAGGCTATGCTTGCTGTACCGGAGCCTGATAGTCCCGTCTGAGAGCGTGAACCTGCGACAGAGCGCCAACCATCTAAGAGCAAGTTTCCAGCACTCAGACGGACGCGAAGGGCTATCCAGTCCTTCGTCGCCATGACTGAGCGTGGCGATATGTAAACAAAGGGATCAGAAGGCCAGGTAGAGTCCAGTGTAACGACTACCTGCGCATTAAGCGATACGGTCTCGGTACGGTATGCTTCTGCGGTCTGCCCGGTGATGAAGACAGCATGAGCATTACCAATCTTGGCAAAGCGGGCATCGGGTACAAACCAGTTGTTCGGGCCAAGCTGCCCCCACTGATTCGAGGTGGCACCCGCACTGTAGGATGTACTCGCTCTTTGGAACGAATCATCGACCAGTATCTGAAATGTAGCCATGTCTTAATCGGCCTTGAAGAACCAAAATAACTGTTGCACAGGAAAGCCAGAGGCAGTCGCCTTCTCCGCTGTCTCGAAGTTGCCTTCATCCGTCCCAGCGGGAACAACGGTCATAAACTGACTGAATACGGTCACGTGCGAGAGGTCAGATAGGATGATGTCGCGGGACTGCTCAGCATACTCGTGAATCCAGAAATCGTTCGGGTCGCCGTCGCCGATCACTGATGAGGCAAAATCGTCATATTGCGCATTGCGGCTACGCTTCATCGTCCACGTGTCGGTGTCGATTACATCGGGAAGTTCAGTTGTAGGCATGGCTTTACTTCGTGGTTGACGGTGTCGATTGAACCGCTGCGGAGGTCGCCACCGAGGAGAGGAATAGTTTGGCGAGCCATGGATCTTGCTGCGAACGGACCTGCATAAAGAGGCGTTGGTACTCGGCAGTGATGGCCGGTTGTCTCAGTTGCACACGCGGATCGTCCATCGCTTGAATCGCCACACGAGAGGCGGCGTAGTAGACAATCGCCTCGTCCCACTGCTCCGATAGCCATGCAAAGGTGTCGCTACCGGAGGATAGATAGGTCGGCAGGCAAGGACCGTTCACAGTGAGCGTTCCCGCGATAGCGGCAGGCGGATAGATTCCCACGGTCGGGTCAGCGCCCGCCACCTCGTACCAGTAGGCAGGAGTCCCGTTCGCATCGGTGAGGTAGTTTGGGTAGTTGTTGCGGAGCGTGTTCCAGTCGATGAATTGCAGGTTTTTGACAACGCCGCTATCGTCACCGCTCGATGCTGTGTACTGAACGGTGTACGCTGCTCGCATCTCACGCACGCCGGATAGCGTCAGCGCGGATAGGTTCTTGAGTTTGTCGCCGATAGACACAGAGACGGTGCCCGGAGCCGCAGGAAAGAGCAGGTACGCACTGCGGCACAGTTCATCAGCACCCTCGTTTAAGTAGTCAGTGAAACTTGCGGCGGTCGTATAGGTGTAACTGCCAGCGGTCACACCATCAGGGACATTCGCGCCCTTCCAGTTCGACGGGACATTCAGAACCCGGTACATCTCGTTCTGCATCGTCGTGAGAGTCTTTGCCATAGCGAAGTACCAGAGGAGAGAGAAGGCGCGTTAACCGGTCAGATGCCGATGCCGATACCGATAGTCATGCTCATAGCGGTATCTCAGGAGAAGGCAGGGAATGAAGGCTTAGAACAGGGCGTATACAGTCAGAGCGGCGCTAGAGTGGTCGTATGAGCCACTAGCAGAGTTGAAACCATCATTTCCCGAGGCGAGAACGTAGTTTGCTGCGAAGGGTACGACTCCTGCCGCTGCCATGGTGATGATGATCACATCGCCTTGCTCGTCGCCGAGTACCAATGTTCCGGCACCACCAACAAAGAGCGCCTTCGGTACCGGGTCAAGTTTGGTTGAATTGCTCTGCGCGATGGCAATCCAGGCACCGGCCACCGTATTACCGGTGTGCTTGCCGCCTTTTTTATCCGCATATGCTGTAGCCATAGTTTAAGTTTGCTTTCAAAGAGAAGGTAGCGAGTAATCAGTAATAGATCAGTAATAGATGTAGTGGCGTTCACGGGCGCGGTCGTGCTGCCGGTTGATCTCGGCTTCATACTCGCCCAGGCGTGAGTCGTAAACGTCGGTGTTGGTCTTCGCTTTGGCGAAAATCACGGGATCTTCGGGGAACTCAAGTGCCCATTTGCCACACACACCGTAGACAATGGTGTCCATGATGCGCTCAGGCAATGCGGGCGAATCGCTCTGTGAGGCCCACGGAGCGAGCGGAGAGGCGTATCCTTCGAAGACGAGGCCCGCGTTGCAGGAGTAGTTCGGTAGCGGGTAAAAGTAGATATACGGCGGCGCGAATATCCAGTAGGACGGCAAGCCACTTGCGGGCGAAGTTCTCCATTGCGGCATATACCGGTTGGCGTCTTCGATGTCGTATTGGCGCAGGAATATCTTATTGGCCGTGCTGTCCGTGCCCAACGTCACCATGACAGAGATGATCTCGTACAGTTCGGGCAGGCAATAACGCTCCATCGGACTACCGGCAGAACCGGTGATATCAGCGGTAAACCGTGCCTGATAACAGCGGGTGCGGCGGCTGACTTCGCTTGTCACTTCGTCAATGATTCGGTTCAAGCTGATCGGGTCGCTATCCCGATCGTCGCGGAACTTGACCCGCAGACGTGCGCGAACCCGCGCAGTGATATCGGCGCGTGTAGAGGTAGCCATAGGTTTTGCAGGGGGAGCAAAAGATTACTTAACAGAACGAGCGTCAGCAAAGTTAATCAATGTTTGGCGAACGCGGGAAATCACACTAGGCCAATCGCCGAGTTCCTTCTGACGGAACAGGTAATGGTTCGCATACCAGGGCGTTTTCTCACCCTCTCTCCCCCATCGCCAATCGGGAGTCGCGGCGAGCATCAGGAAGACAGGACACGCCATCGCACCGGCTAGGTGACACACGGAGGTATCAACGCCGACAACGATGTCCAGCGTCTTGATGACTTCGGCAGTCTCATAGAAAGTCGTGATGGTTGGCTTTTCGATGTCGATCGGGCCACTGCCGTTTCGGAACGAAACGCTTGCATCATAGCCATACTGGAGATTCACAAACTGAAAGCGATCATCCATTGGCTGAATGAGATTCAGGATATCTTCGTCGCTTAGGGATCGCTTAGAGTCGTCCGCGTGTGCTTTACTGCCTTTCCAGACGAGACCGACACGCACCGGGAGGCTATTGCGGATCTCATCGCGGGCGGTGAAGTGCGGCGCGTAGGGGAATGGCTTGAGATTATCCGGTGTCACCTTCAGGATGCGCGGCAAGCTCATCAGCGAGGCGTGTACGGGATCTTTCTCGCCACACTGGAACGCATAGGAGGGATGGACCGCGACCACCTGCGTTGCACCCGGTACGAGATCCTTTGAGCCGAAGATAGGCAGTAGATCCGGGTATACCTCCACGATGATCTTCGCATCAGGACCGGCCAGGACGCGAGCGTCTGCCACAAAGCGAAGCATCTGTATCATGTCACCAATGCCCTGCTCACACGATAGGTACAGCGTTCGATTGCCGATATTCTCGCCGTTCCATTCTGCCTCGGGACTGCGCACCGGGCGTTTGCCCAGTACCTGCCCGTAGCGGTAATCTTTCCACCCTTCTTCCCATTCGCCCCGCGCCAGCAGTTCAAGAGACCGGTTCCACCGTGCCGTCGATTGGTTCGGGTTCAGCCGCAACGACTCATCACAGCACCGCAAAGCATCATCGAAGCGGGCAAAGTAGGCATAACCTGCGCCCAGTTCTGCCCATAGGTTCGCATCTAGTGGAGAGAGGGCAACTGCCTGTTCGAGAAGCGCGACGACCTGCGCCGTATGCTTTCCGTTCGTCTGATGCAGAAGCAGCGCAAACGAGTGCAGAAAATCACTATTCGTGGTCCGAACGAGCGGAAACGCTGCCTCAAACAGTTTCAGAAGTTCCGGCAGTGACTTGTCCTTGTCCTTCGTCGCTGCGAGCGCAACGGCAACAGGATCGGGAGGGCCAAGTTTCACAGACCTCTGTATCGGTTTCTTCATAGGTGGAGAATGGAAACAGCCAGATTAGAAACGGACGGCGTTAGCGAATTCGGGGATGGAATCAAACTCATCGCGCTTGCGGCGGCGTTCCATCTCGCGATCTGCTGGTGAGACATACACGCCATAGGAGGGCATACCGCCCGTAGCCTTCAGAAGCTCGAAGAAGGCGTCCCGTGCCTCCGGGCTGTGATCGGTAATCGTCCCTGCCTGCGCCATCAGTGCGGGCATAAGCGCCTTTATCTTTGCCTCGTAGAACCCTTCGAGACGCGATACAGGAGTATCTATATCCAGTTCAGTCTCATCCGGTTCGGTAGTTGCAGTACGTGCCATAGAAACGTTTCCTTTCAAACAAAGCGGGTAGTAGTTGTTGACCGCTACCCGCCATTACTTGCGCACTATTGTTTATGCGCTGTCTTCTTTGGCGGTCACGAGACCGACCTGATAAGCGATCTGAAGCCCAGAGGGAGTGCCACCAAGAGTGACGTTGATGCCCGCTGCGAGATACGGTTCGTTAGCACCGAGGCTAATCAGTGGCGTTGCCATGTAGCTTTGCGTCGCGGTGGTGACGGTCTGTGTATCTCCCTGCCAGAATGCGGTCCACGGCCCCGATGTTGCCGGTGCGCGGAAGAGTTGTGGTATGAAGGTAGTCGTGCCGGTTCCTGCTGTTCCGTAGAAGTAGGAAGGAACCTGGAAACTGACTCGATACCCGAAGTTCGGCGAACCGCTCGACGTATTCAGCGGTGTCGCCGTGGTGTTCAGCGAGTTGGTTGCAGTGGTGAATGTCTGCAAGTAAGACTTGGCGTCATGTGCCATGATGAGGGGTTTTCCTTTCAAAGAGTCTCCCGGAAGAACCGGGAATATTACGCCAAGTCGTTAAACGTACTTGATTCCTAGCATTCGTGCAAGACAGCGGTTATCTTCCGGCCAGAAGCCATAGACGTACTGGAGCAGTGTGCGATCGATGACGCCCGTGTCGTCACGGAACGCCGGTCGCGCCTTAAGTGGTGCCCACTGCCAGCCACTGAAGCCCTCTTCGGAGTGGTTCACGAAGTAGAGCGAGGTGTAGTTCGAGCCGCTGTTATCGACGCCTGCGCTGTCTTCCGTCTTAATGATCTGCGTGGTCTGATCCGCAGTACGACCGATGTTCTTGATCTTAGCCTTATTGTAGGTCGTCACAGGGCGGTCGTAGTTATCTCGCCCGGTGTCGAAGCCAGCGCCATTCACCAGCGATCGAACGACGGTACCGAAACGCGTTTCCATCGTGTCATTGCAGTAGATCGTAACATTCGACGGGTCGCAGTCCATGCGCTGAAGGACGGTTGCGATCGATTCGAGGAAGTTCACAGCTGTCGTTTGGGTGATACCGCTTTTCGTGATATCGACCGCGCCCGCATCGTACTTCATCTCGGACGGGATACCGAATGAGGCGGTATTGTCGAGGCGATAACGCCAACCAACCGCACCCTTCTTATTCCCCGTGATGTGGTTGTTGTTGACGATATAGTCGTTGAACTTGTAGGTAAACGCTTTCGTCCACGCCTTCACCTGAGACGCTGCCGGGTTGGTGATGTTATTCTCATCCTCGCTCAGCAGTTCGTCTATCTGGATGAAGTTGCGGATGATGTGCGCCGACTCTTGCCGCTGTGTCGGTGTGCCGTAGGTGACGACCGGCTCTTCGTTGATGTCCACATGGTCAACAGAGGGTAGGTTGCCTTCCCAGCGGGCACCGTTCCGTCGCATGGTCTTGCGGTTCGCCATGACCATATCGGTCAGCACGTTGCCGCGTTCGTAGAGCGCCCAACTAATCTTTGTGATCAGCGGGTCGTTGGTAGATTTTGCCCAGGCATGAAAGGGCAGTACATTTGCATCAATTGCCATTGTTGCTATTCTCCGGGTAACAAAAAACGACGCGCTCAGAGTTGAGCCGTCGTTATCGGGTTGCTATGTGAGGTTTTTAGAGTTCTAGGTAATCAAACAGGCTTAGGAGAGAACAGCAAGTAGCGGAATGGAAAGAGCAAGGTACTACCCTGCATCTTTTATCCGCGTCTGCGGTTCATCTCGTTGGAGTATTTCAGGGCCGCTGCCATCGGCATACGGCGCATCTCTTCTTCCGTGAGCGGCTTCAGGTTGCCCTGATCACTTCCAGGTGTCCGACGAACGCCCTGTACGTTCTTGGCGCGTGCCTTGGCTGCTGCCGCGTCCGCAAGTGCCTTAGTCTGCTGTGCCGCGCTAAGTTGTTTCTGTTTTTCGAGGTCGCTTTGCCGCTTGGCCTCTACCTTCGCCGCCTGATCGTGCAGTAGTTTCGCGAGCGGCATGATGTACTGCGGTTCGGTCACATTGGCACGGAGGAGATCCGGGTCAGCGAGCGGGAATTGTTTGGAAGCGGCCTCAAACCCCTGGTTCATTTCGAGGCGAGCGGTTCGAGCGGCATAGACGCGCAGGTCAACAAGTGCCTTGGCATCCTCCGCGCTGATCTGCCCCCATTCGACCTTCTGAGCGGCTTCTGCTTCCAACTGCTCACGGTACTGCTGCTCTTGCTGTCTCTCCAGTGCAGCGATAACAGCGGCAGAGTCCGTGAACCCCTGTGATTCCAAGTGACTGATCGTTGGTGCGAACTTCTCATACTTCTCCGCTAGTGCTGCACGTTCACGAAGTGTTTGCAGTTCCGCATTGAGTTCACGAATCCGGGCATTGGCACCACGCGGCGACTCGCTACCTTGTGCCTGCGCCTCGGTATCGTCGGGAGTAGTCTCGCCCTCTTCGAGCAAGCCGCTATCAGCATCATCTGCCACGGCATCTACAATCTCTTCATCATCAGGTGGCGCACTGCCGAAATCATCGTCGGCCAGGTCGCCGGGATTGACGAAAGTCGTGTTACGATCGGCGACAGGTGCCGGGTAATCATCATCTGCAACGGTGGACGACCCCGTGTCATACGTCTCTATTTGCATGGGTTTTTATCCTTCATGGAATGGGTTGGAGTCTGTAGGAGTCAAGCAAGCCGTATTGACGGTTGCGGTTGGCACGATTGCCAGTTGTGTGAACGATTTATTGATGGATTCGATGGATCATCTTCGCGACAATGCTTTTTGTCCAGATAGAATTAAGGCACTCACGAACAACGGAGACAACTTCCTCTTCGTCTTTCGCAATACGCGTCCAGCCCATCAACCCCTGCATTTCTGGTAGAAGTTGGATGGTTAGACCAGCATCGCGGCAATCGACACGAAGGAGCGTTGTTGTATCGGGACTGTTCGCAATATGGATATAGAAATCGAAACCATCGGTATTGATCGGCTTTCCAACAATGCCGGAGACGCACTTCTGCTTGTAGAGAGTGATTCGTCGGATATGTCGGATCTGCTCCTCTAGTACAGTCTCACAGAAGGAGAGCAGCGCGAGGTTCTTTGGTGTCGGTTCGAATGTCTCCGGCCAGAGGCTTTCTGGTTTCATTGGGCGTTTGCCACATACGAGGCGTGCTGTGTCAGGTCATAATGAATCTGCTCAGGCATTTCATTCAGTCGGCGCGGTTCAAAAGACGGATGCCCGATAATCACGCTCCAGCACATACGATCTTCGCAATGGTGTACACTTTTTACGGTCACATCGGCAGGTATACTGGTGGGCATCGTCAGCGTTAAACGACCGGTGATAATACCGAACATCGTATTTTCATCAATCAATAACGCCTTGACGCAGAGCCGTTCCCTGCCGTAAGCAGTGAGATTACCCTCTCTATACCATAGAGCATTAACAGGAATATCATTTTCCTGCTCACTTGTCTTAATCTCAGTGTCCTTACTCATTTTGGTTTACCTGTCGCCTGTTTAGATTTACGCGGCTTCTTAGCACGTGCCTGAATACGTTCCTTGACTTCAGCGACTGCCCATTCCGACAGACTAACGACGATTGCAGTAGCGGCGGCAGTCAGAACTGCTAAGGCAAAATCACCTTTGCGGCTTGTTGGCTCACTCATTTCTTGGTACTCGCTTGCTTCGCCTTGGTCTGAGCGTTTAACTTCGCCGCCTTCTCCTGCGCGGTCAGTTGCTTATCCTGCATCTGTGCCTGCTGGGTGCCCTGTACGGCGGTCTGTGTAAGGTCATGGGCATGGTCCATCTGCCCTTGCGCTAAATCGTGCTGGTGTTGCTGTTCGGCTTCGACGAGACTATGAACATGCTTGATATGCTCAACGGCGGCAGTCTTACCGACTTCGAGAGCGGCGTTTTGCTGGGCGGCGGCGGCTTCCTTCTCGGCGTTGAATTTGCCGATGATCAGATCCGCGTTCACGCGTGCTGTCTGCTCCTCTTCGGGAGTTGCCTGTCGTGCGCCCTTTGGTATCATCTGATCTTCGAGTTGGTACTTCTGTGCCTGTAGCGCGGCGGCTTGTTGTCCCTGAGTCTGAAGTAGGATCAGTTTCTGCTGTGTTTCGAGGTTAGCCTGTTGCGCCTCAAGCGATTGTTTCTGCTGCTCCATCGCCTGAGCCGCAGCCATAGATTTCTGTTGCTGCTGTTCTAGGAGCGGGACTATCGTGTCGGCGAGTTTGGAGGATTTCAGCGTCGGGAGTGCGCCGAGAAACGCCTGCCCTGCCTCCGGGCTACCTGGCGCACCAAACAACTGCATCTCGTACCATCGTTCGAGTTGTGCCTCTTCCTCACCGGGCGTTTCCGGCATCGCCGAACCAACCGTTACCTCACACCGCGCTTTGCCTACCCGCATCAGATCCGGCATAAACAGACGCGCTGCCGGGATATCCCCCTCTAACTCGTCGTCAATGGCGATTAGGCGCGGTTCCGTCGCGTACTTGCTGAAGCAGGAGATAACGCGCTCGGCGATAGCGACTTCAGCGTCCTCTATACGGCGTGTGTACTCACGAATGATGCGGTTATCGGCCTGCTGAAGAAGGTAGGTCTGTCGCCCGCTCTGCTGTGCCGATTCCTGTTGCCCATCGGAAGAGTCGTGGATACCGATCGCGTCTTCCATCTGCCGCTCGCAGAGTTCCATGACTCGCTCGTACTTCTCCCAATCAGCGGGAGGTGATTGTAGTTGCGGAGGAGCCATCCCCTTCTTATGGTAAATCTTCCGGTAGTCCAGACCGCTGATATAGTCGTCCGGGCGAAGACCAATGCCTTCCTCGGCCATCACGAAGAGTTTATCCATCCGCATTCGACTCATCATGTGAGAGAATGCGGAGTTGTAACCGATCTGTGAGTCAACGAGGCTCGGGACGATGCCACGGCCCCATATACTGTTCACCTCACGCTGATAGTAGAACGGCACGAACGGATTCGGGAACTCCTGATCATCAAGTACGGTGTGCTTGAGTAGTCGGTTGTCCGCAACTGCGCTGTATCTGCCTTCCGGGTACTTCGGACTTTTGAACTCCCATCGCTCGAACAGGGTTACATAGTCGCCCGTATCGCCTGTGCCGTATAGATCGTCACCCGTGATACCCGCAAGACGCGCATCGGATGCTACGGACTCCATACCATTCCCGCCGCCGCCTTTATCGGGCTTGACGAGATAGGCCACACCACCAAAGGTTGCCTGCACCTCGGAGATTGGCACACGCCGCGCATGGATAAAGAAGCGGATCTGCTCCCAGTGCCGCGCATCCGGATCGGGATAGGCTTCAAACGGCGCAACGTACTCGATCTTCGTCATTCCAACCGGCGCACGGACACTGCCGACAATCCGAAGCATCGGCGAGAGCGATGTGATCGGCTCTGCCTGCTCGCGAGCAAGCTCGCTTGCGTGCTCGTCGTCCTTCTGTCCCTCTCCCGATTCCGGAGTGTTCAGCGGTTGCAGTTCATCGTCGCTACCTGCCTCGGTCGGTTCCTGGTCCGGTCCCGGTACACCCTGTTGCATCGCCTGCTGTCTGCCCTGCTGAATCGCGGCGAGCATCTGCGCGGCGGGTGACTGCGGGCCACCCTGCGGGCCCCCCTGCGGGACTCCTGGTGGCGTCGGTGGTAGTGTTTGGCCCTGCTGACCTGCTAATGCCTGCTGCACCATCGTGGGAGGAACGGGAGAAGGTGGCACATCGTTGTCACCGCCCTCTGCCGCTTCTCCTTGGGGAGATCCTGTGTCCTGTGGTTGCTGCCCTTGCTGCTCCTGTGCCGGGTCGATGATCTTGAACTCAGGGATATCATCTTCCGCTTCAGCGTCCCAAACGACCTTCCAGAAGATCGGGTAGCACTGCCCGAAGTAGACGCCTTCTTCCTTTACCTCGTCCCACTTGCTAAACTTTTTGGCGTGGTGCCACACCTGACGGCATTGTTTGGCGGCTAGTTTGTCAACCGCTACACCGGGCGCAACAGGTACGAAGTCAAGATCGGGCGAGGAGGCAAGAGCGCGGGAAGTGTTCTTACGGAGTAGTGGCGCTATCTTGTTGACGGTTTTGAAATACTCTTCGGCGTCGGGATCGTTCCAGCGGTTACGGAGTCGCCGTGTCGAGCGGTCATACTCCACCCACTGATTATCGCGCTCGAATGCGGCTGCCAGGTACCATTTCTCTTCCCGTGCCGCTTTTGCGTTCGCGGCCAACTTGAAGTCGCGCATCACATCATCGACGATGAGTTGCCGCGCCGCAAGTTGCTTGGCGACCTTCTCCGACGAGGAAGCGTCTTTCTTGTCCTCTACCTTGATACTGAAGTCAATATCGTCGAGCAGTGCCTGCGGGTCTTCGATATCCTCCGGCGTGATATCGCGCTTCTGATTCTTCTTCGCTTCCTCAGTAAGCGGCGGAACCTTCTTCTTTGGTGCGAGTCCCTGAAGTACCGTTAAAATGCCGTTCTTTTGCCCTGGTGCGCCCGTGCCGTTGCTGTTGGAGCGATTGAGAGCAGGTGGAAACATATTTGGTTTTCGGGGAGCAATAATAGTGGTATTACAGCGGTATGGGTGCGCTAACTACGGGCGCATCTTCAGGGTCTTCTGCTTGGTTGTACCAAAAGCAAAAGCAATGCTTGCGGCGTCCCCATTGGTCGCAGATGATGTATCCTTTACCTTGGCAGTCGATACAATGCGCTAATGGTCGCTGAATCGGTGCAGGACCATCCAAAGAAGCCATGCGAGGTATCACAAAACGCCCTGACCCAGCACTAAATGGATGATTCATAGTAGCCTCTAAAACTTCGGCACTCGCCCGCTCGGATATCGCCGCCATTGCAACAATCGATCACGAAGCCGCTGAAAGAACGGCAGAAAGCCCGTCTCAAGTGCCGCTTCTGAGGTAAAACCCTCTTCCGATATCGCCGATTCGATGCGTAGACCGACCTGATAGATCGCCCTACAGAAAGCGATAAGGGCAAAGGTGCCGATGGCGTTTAAGGTGAGCAGAGCAACTATCACGACAAGAACGGGCATCATCGGTTGAACTTGCCGTACTCTCGTTCGTCCAGCGCATCTGCAATCTTTATTGTCTCGGTAGGCGTCAATCCGACTACATCGCCCGTAGAAATGCGCAAGTTGAACTGACGGTCAAACCATGCGTCTCCCGCTTTTGCCATGCGTATGCACAACTCGAACTCGGCTTTGCAATACTCATCGAATGACCAGCGCTGTGAGTAGGCATGACGCGAACGATCGGTATCTGTCATAATCCCTCACGCCGCGCTATCTCGGTCGCATCATCCGGCCAGTCCATCGGGTACTTATTCGCTCTCTCGACGCCTAGCCGTTCATTAGCTAACTTCATGTACCCTTCGTGTGTATAGGGATACTGCGCGGCCAATTGCTGCATCGCGGCCCGACGCTCGGCGAGGTCACGACCATAGCCGTGGAAGGCGGCAACAATTGTTCCGTCGCTCTGCTCATCGTGCAGCGTGTTGTTCCATGACTGGTAGATGGTGCAGAGGCTTTGCTGATAATCCGGGTACGCCATCAACTGGCTATTTACGGCGTGTTGGTCATTCGCGAACAGATGCCGCTTCGCAAGACAGTTCCCTAGGAAGTCGCTTGCATCGGTATCGCACCGGAAATACATCTGCCCAACCTGCCAATGCCAGCGGTTAGCCCGGTATGTGGCGATTGGATACGGATGCACTGTGAAGGCGTAGGAAGCATAGCCAGGAAGCGTCTCCCGCATATCGCGCCGAAGGTCGAGGACGATGCAATCGGCGTCGAGCCAGAACACATGCGACCACTTGCCTTCTCGGATGCGATCAAGCGGGACCTGAAGGCGGGCGAACCCGTTATCGTAGGGCACACCTGCCGCCGTCATGTCGAAAACTTCGTAATCGTATCCGTGGCGGTCGGCATAGGCTTGATGGCGGTCGCGATGGTCGGCTATCATCGCCGCGTACTCATCGTTGGAATGGCACTGAAGAAGGAGCGGTTTCATTCGGTCGGTGCCTCCTGCTTCTTTTGGAATCGGGCACATGCGGACCATTGCGCCTGCACAGCGACTGCCTCACCCAACGGGCATACGATTACACCACCTACTACACGCCTATTACCGGGAGATATCCAATTACCATTGCCTTTACTATTGCTCGTGTCTGCTTCCCAGCCGTTCTCAAGCAGGTACTCACAATCACGTTCGAGAGGATGCCCGTACTGCGGCCATTTGATGAATTGAACACGCGGAGCGTTATCATATGTCGGCTCGAATCGAACGCCAGAAATAGACGGAACGGCGCGACCCATACCCAAAACTCCGTCGCCAGTAGTCAGTCCGGTATTCTCGTCATACTGTGTACTCAATTCATTGCACTCCTCGGCTACGATATCACTGGTTTTTACAAACACTAATCCCGATCTACTTATCGTAGAGACCGTATAGAAATTAACCCGTTCCTGCGTCCCGGTTTTCGGTCTCATATGCAGTGATTCTATTCGGACGCGAGATCCAGCCTTACCGATATACTCATTATCAATAAGCGTCCTTCCAATTTGCCCATTATTAAGAAAAGATGTTTGGGCAGGAGAGACAGTACTCATTGTGCCTGTCCTCCGTAAACCGGTGCAATCTCACCCTGTCGCCATGCAACAAAGATCGTCGGCGCACCGTTGCCCAGCCCCAACCATGCCGCTTCGTACCCGGCGCTGACGAGTTCACGCCGCAACGCTTCCTGAGACAACATTGTCCACGAGTGCCATTCGCCGATGATGTAGCGGATGCGATGTGCGACCGACTTGAACGACTCGCCGCGCAGTATCTCGCTCTCTGCGCCCTCTACGTCGAGTTTGAGCAGGTCGATGGTGTCAATCTCTTTCATTCGCATAAGCGTTGATAGAGTGACAGTGGTAACTTCTTCGATTGGGCCGCCGATACCATTATCCAATAAAGAATGCGCAGTAGGATTTGAGGAATGGTGCAGATTGTACGTACCGTCCTTATCCCACAGAGCGACCTTCATAGGAAATACATCCTGCCACTGCTCATTCAGTTCAAGAGTATTACGTATGCAATCGTAGTGATCTTTACAGGGTTCGAGCGCGTAAACTTTATCAGCGTAGTCAGCGAAGTAAACCGCCGTGATACCGATGTTAGATCCAGCGTCTACAATGACCAGAGGCTTAGGCACTGAATGATTGGCGCGCAACCCTACGGCCCTGATTACCGGGTCGTATATCCGCGCATGGTAGACCTCGCTGATAATGTCGCCGATGTGAGCGTTTGCGAGATCGCCGTTGTAGAAGATCGCTTTCAGTCTGTTACCTCGCCAGTACAATCCGTGATCGGTTCGCGATGACTTCCTGCGCCTGTTGATGTTCCGCTTTTGCCGACTCAATGATATTGATCAGTCTCGCAACCGCGTCGTTCAGAGCGGCGATTTCCTCGCCCTGCGCGGCGAGCTTCGCTTCGATCTCGGCAAAGCGTTCGCCATTGGTACGTGACGGTTCGAGCGGTGTCATAACGAGCGGTGTTTTCTCTTTACGCATTGGTTGGTACTTTGTAATCCACGGGAACTTTGACCATTAACCGGTAAGATACTACCTTTTCATAATCAAGCCACGGCCTATGAATAGGATAAATCGCTCCCTCTACCCATAAGCAGCGGTAATTCTGTGACCCGTCTACTTTTGGGACACAAACATCATCATTAAGAAGATAGTAGACTTGAAATACAAACTGTTTTCCATTAGAGCCACTGGTTGACTCAAGACAGGCTATTTTCTTATCGCATAGCCCACACACCTCAGTAACCGCATTACAGATATTGATTTCGTGCTTTTCTAGCGGTGGGATATACATTACTTACCCTTGGCGAGCATAGCCCGTGCCTTCGATTTGATCGTTGCCGCCTGAGCAGGAGTGATATTCCCGGCACGTTCGGAGCGCGTAGACATAGGGATCGCAAGACGGGCATGGGTAGCGTCACCTATTGGAAAGCTACCTGATGGGCCTGCGGTTACACTGCGTGCCTTTGCCGGTGCAGTCGTGTTCGGCCCAATCTTAGCGGTCGTCGCTGGCTTCATGGGGGCCGCTACCGGTGCTACTGTCGCCTTCTTGGGGTGATGGTACGCGCCCAAATTCGCCGCAGGATTGAACGGCTTGCCCGATGGTGCAGGCGTTGACTTCTTCGCCATCTGCATCGCGCCTTTGGCGTCCATCGCGTTATCGGCCTTCGAACCCTCTTTGGTGCCTGTGCGGGCATCCTGACGTTTGTCGGCGGCACTTCCTTCGTAGGCTTTCATTTGCGCGGCAGTCGGTTTAGTCGCGGCAGGTTTTAACTGCACGCCGGGCTTTGGCCCTTGCGAACTCCAAGGATTTTTCATTGCCATCGGATTACTTGCCCTTCTTGTGCAGTTCCTTCGTGTCATCGATCTCTTCGACCTTGGAGACACCGGACGGCGTTATCTCACCTTCGGGCGCATCAGGCAGCGCGACAGGCGACTCGACCACATCCGGCAGGATCGGCTCAACCGGCAACGGATCAGGCTTCGACCAATGGTTATCATCGCCCTTAACCCAACCCTTGCTGACGAGATAGGCTTCGTCCGCTTGCTTGGCGTCTTCCTGTCGCTGAAGGTTCAACGCGGTCTCAATGTGCTTGTTTTCGAATGCCATGATTAAAACTTAGCCTTTCTCTCGTCGCCCTCAAGTTCGAGTTCCCATTTGTTTTTCGTGCGCGGCTTTACAGCGGCTTCCGGCCTGGTGCGGAGCGCATAGCGGATCATGTCACCAACAAGGTGATCCCACGGGCCTTCCGCCATGTCTTCAGACTTCACTTTGCTGAATTGCGCCATTGGGAACAGTCGGATAACGTCGGCGTTGTAGCCCTTCCAGATGCGCAGGACCGGCTTCTTGTCGGAACACACCTGCTTTAGTGCGGCACGAACCACGGAGAAACCCGCCTGACGGTTGTTGTCAGCGGGTGCGCAGGATAACCCGGCGCGATGGTACGCCTCTATATTCGCTTCGCCAACAAAACCGGGCTTATTACGGGCGTGCGGCTTGTTCCACATCGTCGGGTCGCAAGCGATAGGACAATCGTCTTTATCGACTCCCCAGCGTTCGAGGAGATCACATATCTTCTCTGCCTGTTCGTCGTCCTCCAGCCGTGTCACCTGAAACGACTCGATCAGATGCACCGCACCAATCTCGTCACAGGCGAAGAGTCCGAACGCTTGCGGATCGCGCCAACCCCAGTCATTACCGGCGAAGTAGTTCCACCATTTCGGCGGTCGCTTGCCCTCAACGGGTTGATAGAGCGGTGCGATACAATGGCGATCTGCACTAAACTCGCTATAGAAGGTTGTGCCCAGTCCGGTACGATGCTGACATTCACGCTCGAACGAGACCGCGCCAAACTTGTTTAGCTCAAATTCACAGACTTCGAGATCCTTACCGGCCCAAGTCGGCGTACCACCGGTGATCTCGAAGACTTCCTGCCCGCGCTCATTGATGTACTTTTCGTATTTCAGGTCAACAACGGCGGGTATCTTCTCCGTTGGAAAGCGGTCAAGCAATATGCCGTTCTCACCCGATAGCGTCTGCGCCATCACGGAGTACGAATGAATCTCGTTTTGGACGAAGATCACCGCGCAATCATCAGAGCCAGCCGGGAGAACTGTCTGGGATACGGTCTCGGTCTTCTTGGCGGCGGCTTCGATGCTATCGTGACGGTCGTCTATGTCGTCAAGGACGATAATATCGGGCCGCAGCTCGTCCAGCTTGACACCGCGAGTACCGCCGTTCAGACCGAAGGCAAGAACGTTAAAACCGTTCGCGGCGCGTAGCTGGGTACCGTTCCATCCTCGTGCAAAGCCATACTTGCCCATGGCGCGTTCAACACCCATGCGCTCCATCTGTACCCCGATGGCCTGTACGTGCCTGTCTGCTGCCTCCTGAGTACCCGATACATAGAGTACGAATCGCCGGTTGGCAGTCGCGCACAGTCGGCAGATATTGGTTTCTACCGTTGTCGATTTACCGTGACCTCGGCTCCAGCATTCGATCAGTGCCGGATGATGAACACCGGGTTGCAGTGCTTCGAACCACTCCCAAACCCGCGTATGATGCGGTGCGAGCGGTTTATCAACGACACCACCGCCGTACCGCTCTCGCCATTCCTGCCAGGTTAGATCCCCGCTCGGCAATCGTGTCGCCGGTTTCGCACCGATGGCGTTTTCCGGGTCAAGACTCTTGGCGAGATTCAATAGCCAGGTCGTTAAGGCGTCTTGCTGCGGCGGCAAGATCGACAGGGTTGCGGACATACGTCTTTAGAAGTTCAGAAATCACACCGAAGAGGACGGCGACCCGCTCGGCACTGATAGAGGTAGCAGCGGCAAAATCGCGCTTGGTTTGGGAGTCCGCGCATTTACGGCGCTGCTCGGTCGTCTCACGGATCTCCTGCCACACCTTGAAGTTCGAGCCACCCTGCGAGATGATCAGGCCCAGCGATTCGACTGCATTGTCAGTATCGCGGGTTCTGTCAGCGGGTTCACCGTGCCCGCTGCGCTCCCTGTAGATGGCGGGTCCAATCTCATTCCATGCGTCGGATAGTGCTTCCCACAGTTCGCCACTCTCTCCATGGTCTACCTGTTCGAGGAGGTCATCAATCCGCGCATCCATAAGCGCGATATTGCGTTTACTCTCAACAAGAAGCGGATCTCGCAGGTACTCATGGTATTTCTCCTGCATCCGTGCAGGGAGCGATGTGCTGTAGCGGCCATGTTTGAAGCGAGGAGATGCAACACCGATACGAGCGTTGCCGCTGTGCATTCGGCACTTACCACCGGATTGGGCCGGGTTGCGGCACGGATCGCCATTACGCGTTTTAGCGCCACATGCCTTGCTGATATTGTTCAGAGGTGCGGTTTGCATGGGGTAGTCCCATTTGCATGGGGTATCAGTGCGTGCGCTCTATCCAGTCCCATCGGATCGGCGGCTTTTTACTTACTGGCATCGCTCACCACGGGTGCAGGAATCTCATCGGTGTGCATGACATGCCATCGTTCGGCATGGAGTCGCACGTCTTGCGTCATCAGGTGAAAGTACGGTTTGAGTTGGTGAAGTTCGGCGAGCGTCGTCAGCATCAGATCATGCACAGTCCAGGCCCGCGCCTTCTGTTCGAGTTCTTGGGTTGTCATTTCGTTATCCACTCGTCGCCACCAAAGCCGCCACGATCAAACTGACGAAGGAAAGCACGATCAACCCGATCAGAACCGCGATGCAGCCAGAGCCGGGAAGTTCGCGCATTTCATTAACTCAGCGGTTGAATGTTAAAGAACCCTGTTTTGTTGTCCCGTTCGACAGAGAGCGGCACACGACCATAAGCGGTTCCCACCTCGTCACGTCGGTTCGGGCACTTGTAGTCATAATCCCAATCACGACGCGCTACCTGGATATAAGCGGTTCCTGTAGCTCGGGCGCATTCCTTCTTCTCGGAGTCGAATGGTCGCACATCGGGAAGAGAGCGGGAACGACTCTTTACCATCGCTCTGCGCTGGGTGGCTGCGCTGGGACTAAGTGCCATTTTAGGGAGTATCACAATCTGCGGAAGATCCGCCTGGAAAGTGACAGCTTTAGCCGGTGCGTTTTGAATGCGGGGAGACAGCGCGGTTAACGCTGTCACAAAGTTACGAGGGATATACACCTCTCCATTCGGTCACGGCGGGCAGTTCGCTTTACGCGTCTGTGCGGCCTGTCAGGATGGTTCCCCATCGGTCGGCAACCGAGCCTTATTATTGCGATCTCAGAGAACCCCGGCAGGCATCGCGTGTACCATGAAGACTCAGCCGACGCTTACCTGCCGGTTGCTCCACGACGGAGAGAGAAAGGAGATCACATCTCGAATCTACCGCATCTTCTGTGCGTTTGTTAGCCGCTCAAACTTACGATGTCGGAATCCTACAAAAATACCTATATCGACGGGTCAATGGCAGACGCGAAGTACGCTCCGAACCGCTCTACGACACGCAGGATGGTGCGTTCATCCATCTTTACTTGTTGCTTTGCCCTGACCGCTGATCGATGCTTCAGCCATGCGGCCAGAAGTCGAAGCTCATCGGATGTCGGCGGGCAAACTCCCTGCGGAAATCGAATCGTGATGGTGATTTGCCGTCCGTTCTCTTCCCTCTGCGTCGGTTGCTGAATCATCGGCCCTGTTGGTGTCATTACGGTTGCTCGCTCTCTATCCGTCCATTATGGTGAAGCGGTCGAAACAACTTATCCTCAACGTCCTGTGAACGCGGGCTATTCTGCAAACTGCGCGATATTAGCCACGCCTCAGCCAGCATAACAACCTCTCTCCTGCTCACCTCGCCGAATGTCTCATAGATGCGCTCTATAGCATTACACAGGTAGTAATTCAGGCTGCGGTCTAAGCGGAACTCCTCTAGCGGTCGGTGTTCTAGGTTCACAGTTCCATACCGCGCATAGAAATGCTCACGGGTAAAGTTAATTAACGCATGGAACTCCTGCAATGGAATCGACTTTTTGTCGCTCATCCTCGCCCCTCGCCTTCCTCTGACCCAAACACCGGATTGGTCAGTCGTCCTGCCTCATTGTTCAGCATATCGAAAGCCGACGCAGGTACAAACTCCTCACCGCTCGCGATTCGGATTTCGATGTTTTGCCGTTCGATTTCCGCCGCCTGACTCGCCACCGTTTCGAGCAGGGTGTCTCTCTGCTGCCGTGCGGTGTTCCGTTCGGCTTTTACCTCGATCGCTTTTTGGTGCCAGCTATCCCGTGAGTCGGCATTCCAAAACGCTTCTGTCTCAAGGCGATTTATGCGCTGATTCTTTACCTCCAACTGTCGTTCCAGTTCAGCGATGCGCTCCCGTGCCTCCTCAAACGCCTTGAGGGTGCCTGTCATGACCGCCGCGTTTCCCGCCATCATCGCGAGTGTCTGCGGCTTGTCGAGGTCAAACTCTTCTTCCTGCACGCCGACATTGTGAATCGTGAGCGTTTGCGTCGGCGTCTTCATGAGGATAGTCTGCGGCTCAATCGCCGGGTCAATCGTGACCTTCGGGAAACCGATCTGTGCCAAACTACCGCCATACTCGTCAATGTTAGCCATCTGTTTGAGTCCTCGCTTCGTGAAAAATACAACCGAAACTATGCTGTGTACGGATCTCGGTAATATCAGCGGCGTCCGATGCGTTGATTTTGAACGACCGCTCCAAAGCATAGGCACTCCATCGTGTGTGAACACTGTCGTTGAAATCATCACTGTCGCAAACCCCTCGCGCCCGACTTCCGACCCGCGCTTTCTCTCGCCAGAATCGGCACGTCTCGCAGGTTGGCTTGTCATTCGGTGCCATCTTTACACCCCTCCCTTATTTGCTGCCGTTTATGCGCAATCCATGGTCCTTGTTTTGCATCCGGGTATCCGGCAGAAAAACCGTTTTCAATATCAACGGCTTGCTCAAAAGTGACGGAATTACCAAACGGCAGGATCAGCCAATCGCGCCAAATGTTGAACCATTGGTCATCGCCGACAATTTGCCAGCCGCGCTCCGTGAGCATCAGTTCAAGGTTCATATCATTCTACG
>Ga0207694_10000171_pt1 | contig 66876 bp, 57 predicted proteins | sample KBSC34metaG_FD_184353 | JGI IMG/M metagenome (GOLD analysis project Ga0207694, IMG submission 184353) | Corn rhizosphere microbial communities from Kellogg Biological Station, Michigan, USA - KBS C3-4 metaG (SPAdes) (version 2) | ecosystem: Host-associated > Plants > Roots > Rhizosphere > Soil... | reverse complement strand
CCATGCCGACGGAAGCGATGAACATGCCCAGGAACAGCGAGACGAAGCCCTTCAAGGGATTGTCGGAGGCGATGAAGATGGCGCAGGTCAGGCCCAGCAGCACCAGCCAGAAATATTCGAAGGAGGAGAATTTCAGCGCCAGCTCGGCCAGCGCCGGAGCCGAGAAAATCAGTACGAAGGTACCGAACAATCCGCCGATGACCGAGAACACCAGGCTGGCGCCCAGCGCAATCTCGCCCTGCCCTTTCATGGTCATGGCATAGGCTTCATCGGTATAGGCGGCCGACGAAGGCGTGCCGGGAATGCGCAGCAGGCAGCCAGGAATGTCGCCCGAGAAGATCGCCATGGCCGTGGCCGAGACCATGGCTGCGATGGCCGGCACCGGCGGCATGAAGAAGGTCACCGGTACCAGCAACGCTACCGCCATGGTAGCCGACAGGCCGGGCACGGCCCCCATGAAGAGGCCGAAGATGGAAGACCCGAGGATCACCGCCAGAACGTAGGGATCAAACACCATCGCCAGTGCGGCGTAGAGGTTGGCAAGCATGTCGTCTCCTTACCAGGCCAGGGGCGTGAGGATGCCCCAGGGCAAAGGCACCTTGAGCAGTTTGTAGAAGATGGTGTGGATCAGCAGCGCACTGGCCATCGCCACCGGCAGGGCCACCAGCACGCGGGTGCGGAAAGTCACGAACAGCGCCAGCAGCAGCACGAAGGCCGTCGGCAGGAATCCCAAGGGTTCCGAGACCCAGATGTAGAACACCAGCGACAGCGGAATCAGCAGGAAGGCAAACACCGCATGGCCGCTGCGGAACCAGTCAGGCAGCGTGACCCAGCGCAGGTCCTGCTCATCAGCACCCACCGTGGCAATACGCGAAGCAGGCCCAGCGCGCGCAGTACGCGCCTGCCGCAAACCGCGCAGGCCACGCAGCACCAGCAGCACGGCGCAGATCATCAGCCCGCCGGCCAGCGCCTGCGGAAATACGTTGGGCCCGATATCCTGCCCCATCGCGGGCAGGCGGGAAGAAGCGATCCAGAGCACGACCGCAAGCACAGCGATCAGCAGCCCGGACAAGGCATCATTGATTTTCATGGGACAGTCCCGAAGCGAAGAGCACGATGAGAAGAGCGAGGCAGGCGCATCGATTGCGGTCAATGCGCCTGCTCCATGCCTGTTACCTGGCCATGCCCAGGGTCTTGAGGATGGCGCCCATGTCCTCGTCGCTCTTGTCCATGAACTTGCCGAACTCGGCCGCATCGGCATACTGCGTACCGAAGCCGCGTCCGCTCATGAAGTCCTTGTATTCCTTGCTGTCATAGATCTTCTTGAGGCTGGCCGAGAGCTTGCCCTGCACATCGGCCGGCAGGCCCTTGGGCCCGACGATGCCGCGCCAGGCACCGTTGGTCCAGGTGCTGCCGGTCAGGCTCTTGAGCGTGGGCACCTTGGGATAGAGCGCCGCCGGTTCGTTGGCCATGATCACCAGTGGCGTGGCCTTGCCGGCGTCGATCAGCGAACGTGCTTCCGGCAGCGAGGCCGCGACGATGTCCACCCCGCCCGCAGCCAGGTCCACCATGGCCGGGGCAGCGCCGTTGGAGGGCACGAAGCGCACCGCATTGGGCGCGACCTTGAGGTCGTTCAACATGCCGGCCAGGCCCAGGTGCCAGATACCGCCCTGCCCGGTGCCGGACGCCTTGAGCTTGCCGGGATTGGCCTTGATGGCCTTCAACAGGTCGTCGAAATTCTTGTAGGGCGATTCGGTACTCACGGTCAGCGCGGCCGGGTCGAAGTTCATCAGCGCCAGCGGCGTGAGGTCACGCGGGGTCAGCTTGGTCAGGCCCTGGTGGTGCATCATCGAGATCTCCACCGTGGCGATGCCGATGGTGTAGCCGTCCGGTGCGGCACTGGCGATGGCCTGGTGGCCCACCGCGCCATTGCCGCCGGTGCGATTGACCACGTTGACCGGCTGGCCCAGGTCCTTCTCCAGCAAGGCGCCGATGATGCGGGCCGTGGCATCGGTACCGCCGCCGGCGCCCCAGGGCACGATCAGCGTGACCGGACGTTCGGGCCAGGCGGCAAAGGCCGCCGGGGCGGCCAGGACGGTGCAGGCCGCGCTGGCGGCCAGGATGGTCTTGAACAAGGTTCTGCGGGTCAACTGCATGGTCTCCTCCGTTGTCATCTGCGCTCATTGCGCGCAATGGGGTGCGGCTAACGCTTTGGCAAAGGACTTCCGTTACCGCTTCTCTGACCTGCGGGGAGCGCCGGAGTGATTGGCCATGCGGAAGAGATTTTCCCCCGCTGGTCTCCTGTGTTGTCTCTGTTGCGCAGGTCTCATGCCTTGCTGCTTGTTCTTGTAATCCGGACCGGGCCGGTGAGGCTGCATCATGCTGCTGGCCGCGCCCCCGCATTGGGATGAGTCGCGCAGAGGTCATGTGGTCTGACCAGCGGAGGCTAGAATTTCACATCACCCAGGCAGTGTCAAGGATGAATCGAATGGAACAAAAAAATTCATCCTTGGTGCCATGCAGCATTAATACCCCGCCGCAAAGCCTTGCCAGCTCTGGCTTTCAGACAGGCAGCGTGTTTTACTGCATGTTGCAGGGGCGACGCAAAAAGCCGGCCGCACAATGCTGACAAAAAGCTTTCTCGCGATCTGGTATTACCACTTGACCAAACAAATCTGGCTGCAATAGACTCGCAGCCAATTACACAAGTCACGTCGCATCAGCGTGCTTCGCCACCGTCGGGGACGGGGCAGGCCGCAGGGCAGAACGGACGGCACAGACCCAGCCGCCACGGCGGCTCCAGGCAACGGAGACATCCCATTGGCTTATCCAGGCACAGCATCGCATGTGAACCGCAGGACGCCGGCTGGCCAGGCGCAGACACGCCGCGCCGCCACCGCTGCCAGCGTCCGTGCGCGCCGCGCCTTGCATCGCTGCTCCGCTTTCGGGTCCCTGCTGGCCTTCCTGCTGATTGATTTTTCCCGCTATTTCTTTGACCAGGGCGACAGTCATCCTGTCGCCCTGCGCGCTCTCGCCTGAGTTCGACAAAGACCAGGTTCGCGCAGGCAGCAAGCATTGAACGGCACTGCCGGCCTCATCCGGCTGGCAGCACATGGAACGCATGAAGCAGGGCAAGGGACGCAGTGCGCGCTTGCGCACGCACCTTGCCAGGGAAACGACAATGACTGACGACACCAAGAAAAAATCCACCCGCCGCAGCCAGGCCTGGTTTGGCCGCCAGGACCGCGATGGTTTCATCTACCGCTCCTGGGTGAAGAACCGCGGCATCCCGCACGACCAGTTCGATGGCCGTCCGGTGATCGGCATCTGCAATACCTATTCCGAACTGACCCCCTGCAATTCGCACTTCCGCGCCCTGGCCGAACAGGTCAAGATCGGCATCTGGGAAGCCGGCGGTTTCCCGCTGGAGTTCCCCGTGATGTCGCTGGGCGAGACCCTGCTGCGCCCCACCGCCATGCTCTACCGCAACCTGGCCAGCATGGACGTGGAAGAGTCGATCCGCGCCAATCCGCTCGATGGCGTAGTGCTGCTCATGGGCTGCGACAAGACCACGCCGGCGCTGCTGATGGGCGCGGCTTCGGTGGATGTGCCGACCATCGGCGTCTCCGGCGGCCCGATGCTCTCGGGCAAATACCGTGGCCGTGAACTGGGTTCCGGTACGGGCGTATGGCAGATGTCGGAAGATGTGCGCGCCGGCAAGATGACGCAGGAAGAATTCTTTGAAGCCGAGAGCTGCATGCACCGCTCGCACGGCCACTGCATGACCATGGGCACGGCTTCCACCATGGCCAGCATGGTCGAGGCGCTGGGCGTGGGCCTGCCGCACAATGCCGCCATTCCCGCCGTCGATGCGCGCCGCAACGTGCTGGCCCGCAACGCCGGCCGGCGCATCGTGCAAATGGTGGACGAAGACCTGGTGCTCTCGAAGATCCTCACCCGCCAGGCCTTCGAGAATGCCATTCGCGTCAACGCCGCCATCGGCGGCTCCACCAATGCGGTGATCCACCTGCTGGCCATTGCCGGCCGCATCGGGATCCAGCTCGACCTGAAGGATTGGGACGACATCGGCCAGCAACTGCCCTGCCTGCTGGACCTGCAGCCTTCGGGCAAATTCCTGATGGAAGATTTTTACTATGCGGGCGGCCTGCCGGCAGTGATCCGCCAACTGGAAAGCGTGATCGACAAGACCGCCCTGACCGCCAACGGCAAGACCCTGTGGGAGAACTGCCAGGATGCGCCGAACTGGAATCCGGAAGTCATCCGCAGCTTCGACCAGCCCTTCAAGGAAGCCGCCGGCATCGCCATCCTCAAGGGCAACCTGGCCCCGGATGGCGCCGTCATCAAGCCATCGGCCGCCACCCCTGCCCTGCTCAAGCATCGCGGCCGTGCCGTGGTATTCGAAAACAGCGACGACCTGCACAAGCGCATCGATGACGAGAACCTGGACGTCGATGAAACCTGCGTGCTGGTGCTCAAGAATTGCGGTCCCAAGGGGTACCCCGGCATGGCCGAAGCGGGCAACATGCCGCTGCCGCCGAAGGTGCTGCGCAAAGGCATTACGGACATGGTGCGCGTCTCGGATGCCCGCATGAGCGGGACCGCCTACGGCACCGTGGTGCTGCACGTCTCGCCGGAAGCGGCCGCCGGTGGGCCGCTGGCGCTGGTGCAGAACGGCGACTTCATCGAACTCGATGTGGAGGCACGCAAGCTGCACCTGGATGTATCGGACGAAGAACTGGCACGCCGCCGTGCGCAATGGCAAAAGCCCGAGCTGCCGCCGCAGATGCAGCGCGGCTGGGTCAAGCTCTATGTGGACCACGTGCAGCAGGCCAACCAGGGCGCGGACCTTGATTTCCTGGTCGGCAAGAGCGGACCTTACGTGCCCAAGGACAATCACTGAACTGGCCTGCCCTTGCCCCCAGCAACGGCGGCAAGGGCAGGAGAAATTTTCAAAGCCAACTGGCTGGACCGAATTCCACCTGCAGCAACGCATCAGGCATCAGGCATCACAAGCTTCACAGGCTTCAACAAGCAGCATTAAGCAAAAGTTAAGGGTCATTCAAACAGCATTAAATTCAGCTTAATACCAGCATCCGTCGTACCCCGGGACCACGGTACAGCCACACAAGCGGCGGCCGTGTTCCAGGAAGTAGTTGCATCAGGTGGACCAAGACAACCATCACGGAGACGAGCAATGAAAGTACTGATTACGGACTACGATTTTCCCGACGTCGACCTGGAGCTTGCGCTCTACAAGGAAGCCGGCGTGGAAGTCGTGACCGCGCAATGCCGCACGGAAGAGGAGGTGATCGCCGCCTCCGCAGGATGCCAGGGCCTGCTGGTGCAATACGCACCGGTGAACGCCAAGGTCTTTGCGGCCCGTCCTGAAATCCGCATCGCCAGCCGCTATGGCGCGGGCTTCGATACCATCAACACGGCCGATGCCGCAGCCCACGGCGTGTGGGTCGCCAACTCGCCCGACTATGGCGTGGGCGAAGTGGCCACCCATGCGCTGGCCATGGCGCTGGACCTGATCCGCAACATCACCGTCTATGACCGTGCCGTGAAAGCCGGTGAATGGCACTACACCACGGCCGGCATCATTCCGCGCGCCTCCGATCTCACCATCGGCATCATCGGCCTGGGCCGCATCGGCAAGCGCATGGCGCATATCTCGCGCAATCTCTTCAAGCGCGTCATTGCCTATGATCCCTACATCATCGATGGTGATTTCCCCGCCTACGTGGAACGCGTGAGCCGCGAAGAGTTGTTCCGCCAGGCGCATGTGGTGTCGCTGCATACGCCCTTGAACGACGAGACGCGCAACATGATCGACGCCTCGCTGCTCAATCTCCTGCAGCCGCAGAGCTACCTCGTGAACTCCGCACGTGGTGGCCTCATCAAGATCGACGACCTGCTGGCCGCGCTGGAAAACGGCAAGCTCAAGGGTGCCGCGCTGGATGTGCTGCCGGTGGAGCCGCCGCAGACGGCCTCGGCTATCGTGCAGCATCCACGTGTGCTATTGTCGCCGCACGCGGCCTTCTTCTCGGATGTCGCAGCGCGCGAACTGCGGCGCAAGGCGGCCCAGAACCTGATCGACTGGGACCGCAACGGACGGCCCTCCTACGTGGTCGTTCAGGGCAAGAACAAATAAGTCAAAACAATCCCCCGGCAACGGGGCGCCAACGCAGCACCGCGCCGGCCGCCAGCCGGCGCAGCATCAGTGTAGACAACGAAAAAAAGGAAGACCGGCAGGATCTTCCACGCGTCCCTCCACAGGACGTGCCTGAACAAAGTGCGTTGTGAACGGCTCCGCCTGGAACCGGTTCCGCAGCGTCGATACGAGGATAGACACGAGGAGCATTTGATGGCATCAGTACAGATCCGCGCAGTCAAGAAACAGTTCGGCAGCACCCAGATCATCCGGGGCGTCGACATCGATATCGCCGATGGCGAATTCACCGTCCTGGTCGGCCCGTCCGGCTGCGGCAAGTCGACGCTGCTGCGCATGCTGGCGGGGCTGGAGGAGATCACCGGCGGCGAGATCCTCATCGGCGGTACCGTGGTCAACAACGTCCAGCCCAAGGACCGCGACATCGCCATGGTGTTCCAGAACTACGCGCTCTATCCGCACATGACGGTGCGCGACAACATGGCCTTCTCGCTCACCCTGGCCAAGAAGGACAAGTCCTTCGTGGAAGAACGCGTCAAGAAGGCCGCCGACATCCTCGGCCTGAACCAGCTGCTGGACCGCTATCCGCGCCAGCTCTCGGGCGGCCAGCGCCAGCGCGTGGCCATGGGCCGCGCCATCGTGCGCGATCCGCAGGTGTTCCTCTTCGACGAACCGCTCTCCAACCTCGATGCCAAGCTGCGCGTGCAGATGCGCACCGAGATCAAGGAATTGCACCAGCGCTTGAAGACCACTTCCATCTATGTCACCCACGACCAGATCGAAGCCATGACCATGGCCGACCAGATCGTGGTCATGCGCGATGGCCTGGTGGAACAGCGCGGCCGTCCGCTGGACCTGTACGACCATCCGGCCAACCTGTTCGTGGCCGGTTTCATCGGCTCTCCTGCAATGAATTTCATCCCTGCCACCCTGCGCCGCAACGGTGGCGGTGGCGCAGCAGAAGTCGAGTTCGCCGATGGCACCCGCGTGCCAGCGCCCTATGGCAGCGCCCTGCAGGGCAATGACGGGCAGAAAGTCACCTACGGCGTGCGTCCCGAGCACCTCTCCATCGGTGCGGCCGGGCAAGGCATTGCCACCAAGGTCATCGTGGTGGAACCGACCGGGGCCGATACCGAAGTGTTCTCGCGCTTCGGCGAGACCAGCCTCACCTCGATCTTCCGCGAGCGCCATGATTTCGGCGCGGGCGACGTGATCCACCTGGTTCCCGACCACAGCCGCACGCACCTGTTCGATGCCGAATCGGGCAAGTCGCTGGCGGCCCGCTGATCCAACGCACCATCACTGCAGTAAGCCAAGCACCACCCGTAGCGCAGCATCACAAGAAAAAGAGTCCATCCGCAAGAACAGCCGTTCGAGAGCGGTCCAATTCGACTTTCAACCGAAGGAGTAGGAGACATGAGCAAGCTGACACGACGCGAATTCCTGGTCACCAGCGCTGCCGCCGCAGCCGCATCGAGCATGGGCGTGAACGCCTTTGCCGCAGGCCCCGGCGCGGCTGGCGCCGACAGCATCAAGTACCCCATCGAACAGGGCGCGACCCTGCGCATCCTGCGCTGGAAGCGTTTCGTCCAGGGCGATGAAGACCTGTGGAACGCCAACGTCAAGAAATTCACCGAACTGACCGGCGTGGCCGTGCGCACCGACAGCGAAGGCTGGGAAGATGTGCGTCCGAAATCGGCCGTGGCCGCCAACGTGGGCAGCGGTCCGGACATCGTGCTGGGCTGGTTCGACGACCCGCAGCAGTACCCGACCAAGCTGGTCGACATGACCGACCTGGCCGATTCGCTGGGCAAGCGTTATGGCGGCTGGTACGACGTCTGCCGCAAGTACGGCACCAAGGACGGCAAGTGGATCGCCCTGCCGCTGGGCGTGATCGGCAATGCCCTGGTCTATCGCGAAAGCCAGATCAAGGCCGCCGGCTTCGATGCCATTCCCAAGGACACGGCCGGCTTCCTCAAGTTGTGCCAGGCCTTGAAGGCCAAGGACACTCCGGTCGGCTTCGCCCTGGGCAAGGCCGTCGGTGACGCCAACAACTGGGCGCACTGGCTGCTGTGGTCGCATGGCGGCAAGCTGGTGGACAAGAACGGCCAGGTCGCCATCAACTCGGCCGAGACCCGCGCCGCGCTGGAATACGCCAAGCAGCTCTATGCCACCTTCGTGCCCGGCACCCTGTCGTGGCAGGATCCGTCCAACAACAAGGCCTACCTGGATGGCCAGATCAGCCTCACGGCCAACGGTATCTCGGTGTATTACGCCGCCAAGAACTCGCAGGATCCCAAGCTGCAGGACATCGCCAAGGATACCCAGCACGCGCACTTCCCGGTCGGCCCGGCCGGCAAGCCAACCGAGCTGATGCAGATCACGCAGATGATGGTGTTCAAGCACACCAAGTTCCCCAATGCGGCCAAGGCCTTCGTGCAATTCATGTTTGAGCCGGACCAGTACAACCCGTGGATGAAGGCCTCCATCGGCTACGTCAGCCAGCCGCTGAAGGCCTACGAGAAGAACCCGGTCTGGACCGACGACCCGAAGGCCACGGTGTACCGCGACTCGGCCTCGCTGATGCTGGACCATGGCCACGAAGGCCCGCTGGGACAGGCCTCGGCGGCCTGCATGGCGGACTACGTGGTGGTGGACATGGTGGCCGAGGCAGCCTCGGGCGCCAAGACCGTGCAGCAGGCGATCGACCGTGCGGCCGAACGCGCCAAGCGGTATTACAAGACCTGATGGCAGCAGCCTGAACGTCAGCAAGGCGGGTCCGGGTTCCCTCGGGACAGCGGGCAAAGGGGCAGGTTGTCAGGGCTTGCCGACCCGGTCCCGCCGCGCTGGCGCATCGCGACGCGTCACTACCGTATTGGCCGCAGGCCTGGCTTGCGGCCCTTTCATCGAGGCACATCATGCTATCCCGATTCCTGAACAACCGTAACGTACTGGGCATGCTGTTCATGGCCCCGGCCGTGATCCTGCTGGTGGTGTTCCTGACCTACCCGCTGGGCCTGGGCATCTGGCTGGGCTTCACCGATACCAAGATCGGCGGCGAAGGCAGCTTCATCGGCCTGGACAACTACACTTACCTGGCCGGCGATTCGCTGGCGCAGCTGTCGCTGTTCAATACCGTGTTCTACACGGTCAGCGCCAGCATCCTGAAATTCGCACTGGGCCTGTGGCTGGCCATCCTGCTCAACAAGAACGTGCCGCTGAAGACCTTCTTCCGCGCCATCGTGCTGTTGCCCTGGATCGTGCCGACCGCCCTGTCGGCCCTGGCCTTCTGGTGGCTGTATGACGCACAGTTCTCCGTCATCAGCTGGGCCCTGCACAAGATGGGCCTGATCGACCGCTACATCGACTTCCTGGGCGACCCGTGGAATGCGCGCTGGTCCACCGTCTTTGCCAACGTCTGGCGCGGCATTCCCTTCGTGGCGATCTCGCTGCTGGCGGGTCTGCAGACGATCTCGCCCTCGCTCTATGAAGCGGCCGCCATCGACGGTGCCACGCCCTGGCAGCAGTTCCGCCATGTGACGCTGCCCTTGCTCACGCCCATCATTGCGGTGGTGATGACCTTCTCGGTGCTGTTCACCTTCACCGACTTCCAGCTGATCTATGTGCTCACACGTGGCGGTCCGCTCAATGCAACGCACCTGATGGCCACGCTCTCCTTCCAGCGCGCCATTCCGGGCGGTGCCCTGGGTGAAGGCGCGGCACTGGCAACCTACATGATTCCCTTCCTGCTGGCAGCGATCATGTTCTCGTATTTCGGCCTGCAACGTCGCGGCTGGCAACAAGGAGGTGACAAATAATGGCCAAGAAAAAAGACGACCAGCAGGAAACCCAGGGCATGGATTTCCTGCAATCGACACCGCGCCGCTGGGTGACGATCTACATCCCGCTGCTGATCTTCCTGTTCGTGCTGCTGTTCCCGTTCTACTGGATGGTGATCACGGCCTTCAAACCGGACAATGAATTGCTCTCGCAGACCGGCAACCCCTTCTGGGTCGTTGCCCCGACGCTGGCGCACTTCAAGAAGCTGCTGTTCCAGACCCAGTATCCGGCCTGGCTGCTCAACACGGTGATCGTGTCGGTGGTGTCGACCTTCGCCTCGCTGGCGGCCAGCGTCTTTGCTGCCTATGCGATCGAACGCCTGCGCTTCCAGGGCTCCAAGCAGGTCGGGCTGGGCATCTTCCTCGCCTACCTGATCCCGCCCTCGATCCTGTTCATTCCGCTGGCGGCGATCGTGTTCAAGCTGGGGCTGTTCGATACGCGCTGGGCGCTGATCCTGACCTATCCGACCTTCCTGATCCCGTTCTGCACCTGGTTGCTGATGGGCTACTTCCGCTCGATTCCTTATGAGCTGGAAGAGTGCGCGCTCATCGATGGCGCCACCCGCTGGGAGATCCTGGTCAAGATCATCCTGCCGCTGGCGGTGCCGGGCTTGATCTCGGCGGGCATCTTTGCCTTCACGCTGTCGTGGAACGAGTTCATCTATGCGCTGACTTTCATCTCCTCCTCCGAGGTGAAGACGGTGCCGGTGGGGATCGTCACCGAACTGGTGGAAGGCGACGTCTACCACTGGGGCGCACTGATGGCCGGGGCGCTCCTGGGCTCGCTGCCGGTGGCGGTGGTGTATTCGTTCTTTGTGGAGTATTACGTGTCGGGGATGACGGGGGCGGTGAAAGAGTAGCCTCCCTCCGCTTCCGCCTGCGATGAAACGGCACCCTCAGGGGTGCCGTTTTTTTTGCCTGCCATCAACACCCGATGCAAAGGTCAGGTGAAGTCAGGATTGCAAGGTGCGTGCTCGTTGCAAGCGCAACACGCATGGCTTTCAACCAGAGCTCATCAGCGGTTAAGATCGCGGTGACGCATCGCGTCAGCCATGAAGAAACGGCATCCTGCTCCGGATGCCAGTTCGTTCCAACAATAACGAAAAACGTAAAGGGAAGGGCAACATGGAATTCACTTATCACAATATCCTGCTGGACAACGGGACCTACACCAAGCCAGATACCATTCTTCTGCAGGATCACCCCCAGGCGATCTCGGCGAGGAAAGTGCTGAATCTGGCCTTTCCCGGCAACCGCCGCAATTACCGGATCATCGACCTGGGATGCCTGGAAGGTGGCTACACGGTGGAATTTGCCCGCATGGGATTTGAATCCATCGGGCTGGAGGTACGGGAGGAAAACTTTGCGTGCTGCAATTACGTGAAGCAGAACCTGAACCTGCAGAACCTCCATTTCGTCAAGGACACGGCCTGGAATCTGGATCGCTACGGTCCTTTCGATGCCTCGTTCTGCTGCGGTCTGCTGTATCACTTCGACAAACCCCGCGCCTTCCTGGAAAAGCTGGCGCGTCACACCAAGAAGGTGATGATCCTGCAGACGCACTTTTCCACATCACTGGAAGATGGCGTGAAGTATTACAGCCTCTCCCCCATGCAGGTCAATGAAGGCCTCAACGGTCGCTGGTACCACGAGTTCCATCCCAGCACGCCCTACGAGGAGCGCGAAAAACTGCGCTGGGCGTCCTATGAGAACGATCGTTCCTTCTGGATACAGAAGGAACATCTGCTCGGACTGATCCACGACCTGGGCTTCACCACGGTGTTTGAACAGTACGACAACTGGGCCCCCAACATGGGAGAAAACCTGGAGAAGAACTACGCCGGCACGCTGCGCAGTACCTTCGTGGGCATTCGCGATCTGTAAGCCGCAACCGTAAAAAAATCCCCGCGTTGTGCAGACGCGGGGATCGTTGATAGCCCGGCAGATGCCGGACCATCGCTCACTACTGCTGCTCACTACTGCTTGGCCAGCGGCGCACTCCCCGCCTCCACCGTCTTCTTCTCCGGCAACTGCTTGCGCACCTTGGCCACATCGGACGCGTTCACCGAAGACGCCTGGTTACCCCAGCTGCTACGGATGAAGGTGACCACATCGGCCACTTCCTGGTCCGACAGGCGGCTGGCAAAGCCCGGCATGGCGAATTGCGTCGGGGCCTTGTGGGTCCACGGCATTTCGGCACCCTCCAGAACGATGCGGATCAGCGAAGCCGGGTTCTCGGCATTGACCGTCGGCGACAACGCCAGGGTCGGGAAGGTTTCTTCATATCCCTTGCCGCTGCTGCGGTGGCAGGCCGCGCAGTTGTTCAGGAAGGCCATGGCGCCCGGACTCTGGTCGCTGCCTTTGCGCAAGGCCTGGTGGGTCTTGTCGTCATAAGCCAGCGCAGCCGTGCCCTCCTTCACCGCCTTCAAGGACTTCAGGTACTTGGCCATGGCCGAGAGATCTTCCCCGGTCATGTACTGGGTACTGTTGGCGACCACATCGGCCATGCCGCCAAAAGCAGCGGAATGGCTGTTGCGGCCGGTCTTGAGGAAGGCCACGATGTCGGCCTCGCTCCAGTTGCCCAGACCGTCGCGGGCGTCGCCGCGCAGGTTGTTGGCCAGGTAGCCGTCGATCACGCCACCGGAGAGGAACTGGCTGCTGTCATTGGACAGCGCCTTCTCCTGCATGCCCACGCCGCGCGGGGTATGGCAGGCGCCACAGTGGCCCAGGCCTTCGACCAGGTATTGGCCGCGGACCAGAGGACTGTTGTCCTCCGGACCATCGGCCGCCACTGCCGGCGCGAACACCTTGCGCCACACCGACAGCGGCCAGCGCATCGACAGGGGCCAGGTGATGTCCACACCGCGATTGGGTGCGGGATCGGCCTGCACGCCCTGCATGAAGTAGGCATAGAGCGCCTTCACGTCGGCCGGCTTGACTTTGGCGTAGGAGGGATACGGCATGGCCGGATAGAGCGACGCGCCATCCTTGCGGATGCCATGACGCAGCGCACGGTCGAAATCCTCTTCGCTGTAGTTGCCGATGCCGTGTTCCTTGTCCGGCGTGATGTTGGACGAATACACCGTGCCGATGGGCGTAGCAATGGGCAAGCCACCCGCAAAGGGCTTGCCGCCCTTGGCGGTGTGGCAGGCCACGCAGTCACCGGCCTTGGCCAGGTACTCGCCACGCTGCACCAGCTGCTGGTCGGCCGAGGGAGCGGCGGCATTGCTCTGCGCTGCTGCGGTGAAGGCGGACAGCGACATGACGGCCGCACAGGCGGCGATGAAATAATGCTTGATCATGATGGTCGTCATCCTTATGCCTGCACCAGCGGGCCGGGGTTTTTCAGATACTGCTCACGGATGGCCTTGGCGGAGTGATACGCCAGCGCCGTGACCAGCCCGGTCGGGTTGTAGCCCATGTTCTGCGGGAAGGCGCAAGCGCCGTAGACGAACACGTTGGGCACATCCCAGCTTTGCAGGTACTTGTTGACCACGCTGTTCTTGGGCGTCGTGCCCATGATGGCGCCCCCGGTCAGGTGGGTCGATTGATAGACCCGCGTATCCCACGACGAGCCAGTCTTGCGTACCGCCTTGACGACCTTCTCCGGATTCATGGCCTGGCCGACCTTCTCCATCTCGCCGGCGATGTAGGTCAGCATCTTGCCTTCGTTCTCCTTCCAGTTCAGGGTCATGCGCAAGAGCGGCTGGCCATTGGCATCCTTGTAGGTCGGATCCAGCGACAGGTAGCAATCGCGATACGCCATCACCGAACCGGACATGCCGATGGTGAGCGTGCGCTGGTAGGCATCCTGCACGCTGGCCTTCCATTCCGAACCCCAGTTGGGAACCTTCTCGCCCGGCATGGTGCCGGCCTGTTTGATGGGACGGCCGCCATAGCGTACGTGACGAATCGAGGCACCGCCGATGAAGCCCAGCGGACCGTGATCGAACTGGTCGGCGTTGAGGTCGTCCATGCCCACACCACCGGCACCGGTGCCGATGAAGGGATTAAACTGCGTGCCCTTGGGCATGACCACGTTGATGCCGCCGTTATACTGGTAGGCGAAGTTCTTGCCCACCACGCCTTCGCCGGAGACCGGGTCATAGGGCTTGCCGATGCCCGAGAGCAGCAGCAGGCGCACGTTGTGGGTCTGGAAGGCGGTCAGCAGGACCAGGTCGGCGGGCTGTTCGACTTCGCGGCCCTGGGCGTCGATGTAGGTGACGCCGGTGGCACGCTTGCCGGAGGCATCCAGGTTGACCTTGATGACCTGGGCCTTGGTGCGTACTTCGAAGTTCTTGCGCTTCAACAGTACCGGCAGGATGGTGGTTTGCGGCGATGCCTTGGAATACATGTAGCAGCCGTAGTTTTCGCAGAAGCCGCAGTAATTGCAGGGGCCGATGCGCACGCCATACGGATTGGTGAAGGGCTGCGAGGCATTGGCCGCGGGGGCCGGATAAGGGTGGTAGCCGACGTCGCGCATGGCCTTCTCGACCAGCGAAGCGCTGTACTGGTACTGCAGCGGCGGGGTCGGGAATTCATCGCTGCGCTCGCCTTCCAGCGGATTGCCGCCGGCCACGATCTGGCCCTTGAGATTGCCGGCCTTGCCGGAAACCGCCATGACCTTTTCCGAGAAATCGTAGAAGGGCTCCAGCTCCTTGTAGGTCACGCCATGGTCCTGGATGGTCATGTCCTCGGGGATGAATTTCTTGCCGTATTTCTGCTCGTGGTGCGTGCGCATTTCCAGCTCTTCGGGCAGGTTGCGGTACATCATGCCGTTCCAGTGGAAACCGGCACCGCCCACGCCATCGCCCAGCAGGAAGGAACCATGCTGGCGGTAGGGCACGGCCACATCCGAGAGCGTATGACGAATCGTCACGGTCTCGCGCGAGAGGTCCTGGAACAGCGCGCCGCGCACGGAGTATTTCAGTTCATCGACTGCCTTCGGATAAGGCGTGTCGGTGTTGGTGTCACGCATGTCGCCGCGTTCCAGCGCCAGCACGTTCAGGCCGGCTTCGGTGAGCTCCATGCCCATGATGGAGCCGGTCCAGCCCAGGCCCACCATCACTACATCCACTTTGTCTTTTTTGATAGCCATGATCAGCCCTTCTCTCCCAGAATCGACACGGGGCCGTATGGATATTTGACATTGTATTGATCGACCCAGTCGGCGTAATCGGCGCGCGCACCGGGGAAGCCGACCATCTTCCAGCCGCCCATCTTCTGGTTGCCGCCGTACATCGGGTCGGCAAAATAGCCTTCCTTGGTATTGCCCAGCATGAAGCTGAAAAAGGTCTTGGCGGGCACGGTATCGAAAGCGATCTTGCCGCCTTCCATCATCTTGAGCACCTCCAGCTGCTTCGCCTTGTCGAGCTCGGCGAAGACCTTGCCGTGGTTCTTGCTGCACCAGTCATTGCAGGCAGCGATGCCCTGGCGATAGATGTCGCGCGGCACCAGCGAGAGCTGGTAGCCGAGTTCCGGCACGCTGTCCGGGTGGAAGGGACCTTGCATGTACCACAGCTTGCCGGCCCCATAGGGCGTTTCCATCTGGCGGTCGATGAACTCGGGCACGCCGGTTTCCAGCGCACCGGCGCCGTACTGGTCGGAGGGGATGAGGTGATCGACGGCGGCGTTGAGGAAGGCCCATTCGGGCGCGGTGAAGTAGGTCGGCGTGTAGGCGCGGGGCTTGCCCGGCTCGCTGCTGTCGGCCATTGCCGGTTGGCTGACTGCTACGGTGGTGGCGCCGCCTAGCGTGGTCGCGGCTGGGACGATGGCCAACACCTGGCGCAGGAAGCGCCGCCTGGGCTCTTTATCTTGTGACATGAGTATCCTTTGGACGTGGGATTTGACGAGGGCAATGCAGGATGCTGGCGCGAGCGGCGCGGCAAGGATGAACGCTCCCCTGCCCGCCGAACGGACGCACTCTCTTGTTGTTATGGTGAGACTGTCTGAGCAGCGGCTACGGGCACCGCTGCTCAGGTGGATGAATCAGTTCGGCAGGGCGTCGGCCCTGCCTTGCTTCAAGACTTCAGGACGTCAGGACTTCAGGCCAGCACTTCGCCGAAGAAGGCCTGCAATGCGACCGCGGCGCGTTCTGCCGTCTGGCGGTGGTAGAAGAAGCCGGGGTGGTTGGCATCCGGATCGGTGAAGGAGTGGCCGGCCTGGCCATAGTTGATCAGTTGCCAGTCAACCTTGAGGGCGCTCATCTCGTCGATGAAGCCATTGACCTGATCGCGTGGCACCGAGGGATCCTGCACGCCGTGCAGCACCAGGACCGCCCCCTTGACCTTGCTCTCGCCCGGGGCCGGGGTATCGAGCGCACCGTGCAGCGACACCGTGCCGCGCACGTCCGCACCATCACGCGCCAGTTCCAGCGCAGCGGTGCCGCCGAAGCAGAAACCGCTGGCGCCCAGCTTGCCGGCATCGAGCTTGACGAAGGTCTGCTCGCGCAAGACCTTCAGCACGCCGTGCATGCGCTTGCGCAGTTCGGCGCGATCCTTCTTCAGCGGGATGATGGCGGCCAGGGCTTCGTCCGGATTGGTCGGGCGCAGGCTCTTTCCGAACACGTCGGCCACCAGGATGGCATGGCCGGCGCCGATGGTAGTGGCGGCGATTTCCAGCGCCTGCTGGCGCAGGCCGAAATAGTTGGGGACGGTCAGCACGCCCGACACCGGCGGCTGTGCCTTGTTGTAGAGCAGGACGCTTTCGTAATCGATGCCATCGGCGCTATGGGCGATGGTCTCGATGCCGAGGTCGGTGGCGGGGATGCCGAGCTTCTCGGCGATGGCGGCGGTGTTCCAGGACGTGGACATGGATGGAGGCTCCTTTGGTTGGCAAACGCCGCCCGGCGTGGAGACCGGGCGGCGTTCAGGAAACTTTTGTTTGGCGCGAAGACGAACCACACGGTCAATCGGTGCGGCATGGCCGTGCTGTTTCCAGCTCAGCCATGCCCTTGCCTTGACCGTGTTCGGGCAGCAATGTTCGCACAAACAGTGCATTTCTGCAGAAGGTCAGACCAGTGAAGCTCGAACAAATGCGAGGCCGGTCCCTACAACATCCATACAAGCAGCGTGGTGATCAGCGACAACTTGACTTTTACTTGCGAGCAATGGATTCTTGCCCGACCCCATCGGCAGACCTCTTCCATACAACGACCAATACAAGAGCTTCCATGAACGATCATTCTGACTTGCCTGAATCTTCCCTTCCCTCGCCTTCCGTTCCGGCGGCGCCCGGCAATTTCGCGACCGCCCTGCGTGACTCGGCCGACCACAGTGCACCGCAGGCCTTTACCTTCAGCGGACGCGGCTCCGAATATTTCCGCATCTGGATCGTCAACCTGCTGCTGTCGATCGTCACGCTGGGCATCTATTCGGCCTGGGCCAAAGTGCGTCGGCTGCGCTACTTCTACGACAACACCTCGGTGGCCGGGGCCAGCTTCGACTATCACGGCAACCCCGTCGCCATCCTCAAGGGACGCATCCTGGCCGTCGTGCTGATCGTGGTGTACCAGATCGCCGGCTACATCAACCTCCTGCTGGGCCTGATTGCCGCGCTGGCCTTGATGCTGGCCAGTCCCTGGCTGATCTGGCGCAGCCTGCAGTTCAAGCTCTACAACACCAGCTATCGCGGCATCCGCTTCGGTTTTCGCGGCAGCTTCGGCGGCGCATTCAAGAACTTCCTGCTGTGGCCCATGATGTCGGGTTTCAGCCTGGGCCTGTTGATGCCGATGGCGGCGCAGCGCTTCAAGCGCTTCCAGCACAATGAAGCGCGCTTCGGTGCCACCCACTTTTCCTTCCACGGTTCGGTCGGCGCGTTCTATCTGGCCTTCGCGGCCGGTATCGGCGGCTGGATCGCCGGCTCCGTGCTCATCGTGGTCGGCTTTGGCGGCGTGGCACTGTTCCAGTCGGTGCAGTCGGGTGCGGGCTCGATCGCTGCGTTCGGGCTGATGTTGTTCGCCCTGTATGCCTGGTCTTTCCTGATCATTCCGCTGTGGATCACGCTGCTGCAAAACCTGGTGTGGAACAACACGCGCCTGGGTGAGCATCGCTTCGAAAGCCGCATGCGCTGGGGCCGCACCGCCATCATCCTGCTCACCAACGTGCTCGGCATCGCGTTCACGCTGGGGCTGTTCACCCCCTTCGCGCAAATCCGCATGATGCGCTACCGCATCGAGTCGGTGACGCTGCTGCCGGCGGGTAGCCTGGATGACTTCATCGCTTCCAGCGAGTCGCCCGGCTCGGCCACCGGTGAAGGCCTGGGCGACCTGCTCGACTTCGACCTGTCGATGTAAGCCATGACGGTCTCCGCTTCCTACTATGATGGCAAGACGTCAAAGCGTTACCAGGTGACGCTGGACGTCAGCGATGGCATGGCCCAGGTGCGCGGCGAGGTGGAGCGGGACTGTCCGATCGCCCAATTGCGCGTCTCCGAGCGCCTGAACCGGGCAGCGCGCAAGGTCAGCTTCCCTGACGGTGCCTATCTGGAAATCATCGATGGGGCGGCCTTCAGCGCCTTGCTGCATGAAACCGGCCACCGGGATTCACTGGTGGTCCGCTTGCAGCAAAGCTGGCGGCATGCGCTGGCGGCATGCGCGGCGCTGGTCGCGGTGGTGGTACTGAGCTACCTGTACCTGCTGCCGCTGGCCGCGCAGGGCATCACGGCCATCCTGCCGGTGGCGGTGGATCGCCAGGTCGGTCAAGGTACGCTGGACTTCCTCGACCAGCACGTATTGGCCCCCAGCAAGCTCGACGCCCAGCGGGCCAAGGGCATCACGTCGCGCTTTCGGGCCCTGACCGCGCCGATGGCGGATGCGCCCGACTACCAGATCGTGTTCCGCAAGAGCCGCATCGGTCCCAACGCCTTCGCCCTGCCCTCGGGCCAGATCGTGGTCACCGATGAGATCGTGCAGCTGCTTGATGATGATGACGCCCTCATGGGTGTGCTGGCCCATGAACTGGGGCATGTGCACCGGCGCCACCTGATGCGGCGGCTGATCCAGAGTTCGGCCATCGCGGCCACGGCCACCTTGCTGTTCGGCGATGTCTCGGCGGTCCTGGCCAACATCCCGACGGTCTTGCTGGATCTGAAGTATTCACGCGATATCGAACGCGAGGCCGATGATTACGCCATCGCCATGTTCAAGGCCAATGGCCTGCCGCGCCAGAAGCTGGCGCTGGTGTTCGAGAAACTGGAAGACATGGGCAAGAGCAAGGACAGTCCGGCAGCACGTTACCTGTCCAGCCATCCGGCCAATGAAGAACGTATCGCGCACATCCTCGGTGCCCGCTGAGCGCAAGTACTGCCTGCAATAAAAAACCCGGTGCGCAGGCGCGCACCGGGTTTCCACCATGAAACTGTCGCACGTCTGATGTCCCGACTAACCCGGGCTCTCGTTTCCTTCCACCAGTGCCTTGAGCGAATCCAGCACCAGTCCGTTGCTGCGGATCCAGTCCTGGCCACTGCGTTCGCTGATCACATCATCCTGGTCCGGCGAAGACAGATCGATGATCTCGCTCTCCAGCGATTCGATCGAGAGCGCCGTCGTAAACGCCTTGACGACCGGCTTGGTCAGGTCCTTGTGATTCTGGCGAATCACCAGCGCTGTGCGGCCTGAACGCAGCTTGACGATGGATCCGATGGGATAGATGCCCAGCGTCTTGACGAAGGTCAGGAAGATGGGGCGATCAAAGTGGCCGCTCCAGCTGGCCATGCGAGCCAGCGATTCGGCCGGATCCCAGGCTGATTTGTAGGTGCGGTCGGAGGTGATGGCGTCATACACGTCACACACCGCCGCCATGCGCGAATACAGATCGATCTGGTTGCCCTGCTGACGCCCCGGATAGCCGGTGCCATCGATCTTTTCGTGATGATGCAGGCAGACGTCGAGCACATAATTCGGCACCCCCGCGAAGCCGCTCAGGTATTCATAGCCCAGCGTGGGATGGCGCTGGATGATGCGGAATTCCTGATCGGTCAGCTTGCCGGGCTTGTTGAGCACGTCGAGCGGAATGAAGGCCTTGCCCACATCGTGCAGGTAGCCGGCCAGTCCGGCTTCCTTGCAGGCCGTATTGTCCATGCCCAGGGTGCGTGCCAGTGCCACCATCATGGTGCAGACGGCAATGGAATGCAGGTAGGTGTATTCGTCGGCGCGCTTCAAGCGGATGATGCTGAGCAGAGCATTCGAATTGCGCGTGACCGAGGCGGCGATTTCTTCCACCAGGTCCTGGCATTGTGCGACATCCAGGGTCTTGCCCAGGCGCGCCTGCCGGAACATCTGCTGCGTCGATACCTTGGCGCTCTCGTAGAGCCGCAGGGCTTCGCTCAGTTCGTTGCGATACTCGTCCTCTGGCGTGAGCGGCACCGGCTCCACACCCGGTTCTGCGGCCACGTCCATTGCTTCGATGGCGCTACCCGGAATGACATCCCGGCCCAGCGAGACGTCGATCCAGCAGAACTCGAAGCCGGCGCTGCGGGCGCGGCTGACGTCTGCGGCCTGCTCGATCAGGAACTTGCTGCGCCAGAACGGATTGTCGATCCAGGGGCCATCAAAGCCGGAAAAATACATGCCCACGGCCAAGTCGTTGACGCTGATTTTTTTGAGTTGTGTCATCTGAGCCTGAGTGAAGTTGCTCCACCGCGACGTCGCCGCGGCTTGTGTCCCGACTCTATTACATCTTCAGCGCCTTGATTAGCGGGAAATTCCTGATGACACTCGTTAGAGAAACGATGCAATCTCCAAAACGTGCAGTGTTGTCCGTGCAGACAAAGAAAAACCCGGGGCGCTGGCGCGGCCCGGGTCGGCAGGTGAGGCAGGCGTGACGAGTCAATGACTCATGATGTCAGTGACGCTGCTCTTCCTGCGACATGCTCGACAAGCCCGAATACAGGCTGCAGCAATGCGGCGCACCGCGGTGCGAACCGGTGTCGAGTTCACTGGAGTCATTGAGAAAATCAACCAGCTTGCGATAGAGTTGTGCGAAGTAGTGCATGACTTACCCCCTTTCACTATTGACTGATGGCAGGCTCCCGAAGGTTTTCTGCCAGTGCCGGTCTGTCCATGGTGTCGACTCATACGGCCGGCACGAACCGTATAAATTGTTTATATCATTTATTCTAGGTGCATGCAGGCCGCGCGTCTATCAGGATTTCTCTGACATGGCTGTGGTTGTTGCGCGTAATCATCACTTCAGCTAACCCTACACGCAGCCTGCCTGCACCTTCAGCCATGTCCGGAAAGCCGCCATGGCAGCGGTTTGCGGGCGTGACTTCAAGCGCGTGAGCCAGTAGGCACCGAGCACGATGCGCTGTTCGAAGGGGCAGACCAGCCGCCCCTGCCGCAATTCGCGCTCGAACATCATCACCGGCAACAGCGCCACGCCGGCCTCCTGCGCAGCCGCTTCAGCCAGCGCCAGCGAGGAGTCGAATACGAAGCCGCGCAAGGGCGGGCAAGGCGCAGCGGCGGCCGCAAACCAGCGGTGCCACTCGTCACTGCGATAGGACCGCAGCAGCGTCTCGGCCGCCAGGTCGGAGGGCGTGCGCAAGCGCGCGGCAATCTCCGGTGCGCACATGGGTGCCAGTGGCGCTTCGAACAGACGTTCAGCCTCGGTGCCATGCCATGCACCATCGCCAAAACGGATCGCATAATCGAGTCCCTCTCCGGCCAGGTCGACACGGTTGTTGTTGGTGAGCAGGCGCAGGTCGACGAAGGGATGCTGCTGCTGGAATTCGCGCAGGCGCGGCATGAGCCAACCCACGGCGAACGTTCCGACCACACCGACGGTGAGCACCTCGCGCCGGCGCCCATCTTCGAACTGGGCCAGCACGTCGGCAATGCGCCCGAAGGATTGCGCCACCACCGGTAGCAGTGCCAAACCCTCATCGGTCAACGCCAATCCGCGCGGCAGACGGCGGAACAAGGCCACACCCAGCCGCTGTTCCAAGTTCTTGACCTGCATGCTGACGGCGGTCTGGGTCACGCTCAATTCCTCGGCGGCCCGCGTGAAGGAGAGATGGCGGGCCGAGACTTCGAAGGCGCGCAAGGCATTGAGGGGCAGGTACATGAACACTCCAGGCATCAGTTTTTCTTGGGCTTGCGTCCAATTATCGTGAATTGTGAGCACCGCGACTACTGCCTATGATGCAGCCCTGTTGCCATCATTCATCGAGGAGAATTCATGTCTGGACGACGTCATTTTCTGTCCGTCGCCGCGCTGGCCGGTGCCGGCCTGATCAGCCGCAGCTGGGCGGCCAGCCCGCAAGGCGCAAGTAAAACTGTGGACTCATCCGCACTGACCACAACGCTGTCGCGGCTGGAAGCCGATATCGGCGGACGTCTGGGCGTGTCGCTGGTTGATACCGCCGGCGGCCGTCACTGGGGCTATCGTGCCGATGAGCGCTTCCCCATGTGCAGCACCTTCAAGTTCCTCGCGGCCGCTGCCGTGCTGCGTCGCGTGGATGAGGGCAAGGAGCAGCTGGCGCGCCGTATCGTCTATCGCCAGCAGGACCTGGTGCCCTACTCGCCCACGACCGGCAAGCACACCGGCGGGGATGGCCTGTCGCTGGCACAGCTGTGCGAGGCCGCCATCACTCTTTCGGACAACACCGCCGCCAATCTCATGCTGGAGAGCATGGACGGTCCCGCCGGCATGACGCGCTTCGTGCGGTCGCTGGGCGATGAACTGACCCGGCTGGATCGCAATGAGCCCACGCTCAACGAAGCCGTTCCCGGCGACCCGCGCGACACCACCACTCCGGCCGCGATGACTGCCGACCTGCGCCAGCTGGTGCTGGGCAATGCGCTGACGCCGCCCTCGCGCCAGCAGCTTGCGCAATGGCTGGTGGCCAACCAGACTGGCAACAAGCGCGTGCGCGCCGGCCTGCCCAAGGGCTGGAAGGTCGGCGACAAGACCGGGACGGGACGGCTGGGCACGGCCAACGATGTGGGCGTGGTGTGGACAGAGAAAGGCGCACCGCTGCTGTTTGCGGTGTATCTCACCGAAAATGCGGCCACCGATGCCCGGCGTGATGCGGTGCATGCAGAAGTGGGCCGCCTGATCGGTCAGCTCATGACGTAAAAAGTTGCTGCTGTTCAGTTGGCAAAGCTGAACGAAACTGCACCGATCCCCGCCAGCGCACCCTCGATCTGCCGCCCTGCGCGTGCAAGCTGCAGCCCGGTGCAGGAGCCGGTCGTGATGACCTGCCCCTGGCACCAGGGCTGGCCACGGCGCGCGCAATGCAGCGCCAGCCAACCCAGCATGGGCCACAGGTCAGCCGGGTTGCCGCCCGTGGTGCGGGTGATTTCCTGGCCATCGATGTGCAGACTGGCCGCGATCTGGCGCAACGAGAGCGTAGCCGGTAGCGGCTGGGCGGCACCGATGATCAGGGCGCCGTGGCTTTGCAGGTCGGCCATGCCGGCCCAGGGGTTGGTACAGGGCGGATGACCGAGGCGCGTCTCCACCACTTCGATGGCCGGCAGGATGGCGTCAAAGACCGTGCGCAACTCGGCCTCATCCGGCACTTGATCGCCGGGATGGTAATCACGCCCGACCCGCAAGGCCAACTCCACCTCCAGACCGCGCATGCGCCATTGCGGCCCGCGCAATGGCGCCCCCGAGGCCAGTACGCCGGAGGCCGGCAGCGGCGCACAAGCTGGCAGGCTGCCATCCCCCTTGCTACCGACCTTCCAGCCCCCGATCGGCCCCAGGCGTTGCAGTTGAGCGTCCTGCACGGCGTAGGCGATCTCGGCATCGCCGACGGCCAGGCGACGCCAGTCCAGGGCCAGGCCACTGTGGCGGGCGTCGAGCAGGAGTTGGGTGGCGGCGTCGATATGCATGCGGGAATTCTCCGAAACAGAAAGGAAGGCAGCGCGCATTGTACTGGCTGCCAAGGCGCTCGCCCACAGCAAGCGCGGCGGTGAACTCGACGCCACCAGCGCACTCCGACCTGAATGCCGATAATGGCAGGCAGCGCTTGACTTAGAGCGCACTCCAACTTCTAGACTGGCTGCCATGACGACTTCCCTGACCATTGCCCAAGCGGCCGACGCCACCGGCCTGTCGGTGCATACCCTGCGTTACTACGAACGCATCGGCCTGCTCGATCCGGTGGAACGGCGCGACAACCGCCATCGTCGCTACACCCAGGAAGACCTGAACTGGATCGATTTCCTGAAGAAGCTCAAGGCGACAGGTCTGCCGGTGCGCGCCATGCTGCGCTACGCCGAGCTGCGCCGCGAGGGCAATACCCTGGAAAGCGTCAGAGAACGCAAAGCCATGCTGCAAGCGCATACGCTTTGCGTCCAACACACCCTGGCCGAGCTGCAGGAGAACCTGGCCGTCCTGCAGCGCAAGCTGGTCCTGTACGACGAACTGGAGCAAGACGCCCGTGCTGAACCTGCCCGCGCACTCCCCAGCAGCAAGGCCGACGCTCCTCACCCCGAAAGGATGGCACCATGACCGAACCCCTCACCTCTCACCTGCAACCGGATTCGCACGTCGGCACCCGCCGTCTGGGCAGCAACGGCCCGCTGGTCTCGGCCATCGGCCTGGGCTGCATGGGCATGAGCGATTTCTATGCGCAGCGCGACGACGCCGAATCGCTGGCCACCATCGACCGCGCCCTGGAGCTGGGCATCAACCTGCTCGACACGGCCGACATGTACGGCCCCTACACCAATGAAGAACTGATCGGCCGCGCCCTCCAGGGCCGTCGCGACAAGTTCTTCATCGCCACCAAGTTCGGCATCCGGCGCGATCCGGCCAATCCATCCGCGCGCGGCGTCGACGGCAGTCCGGCCTATATCCGCCAGGCGGTGGAAGGCAGCCTCAAGCGCCTGGGCATCGAGACCATCGATCTCTACTACCAGCACCGCATGGATCCGAACACCCCCATCGAGGCCACCATGGGCGTGCTGGCCGACCTGGTACAGGCCGGCAAGATCCGCTACATCGGCTTGTCCGAAGCCTCGTCGGCCACACTCGAGCGCGCGCACCGGGTGCATCCGGTGACGGCGCTGCAAAGCGAATATTCCTTGTGGACGCGCGATCCGGAAACCGAGGTGCTGGCCACCTGCCGCGCACTGGGCATCGGCTTCGTGGCCTACAGCCCGCTGGGACGGGGCTTCCTGACGGGCGCGCTGCAACGCTTCGAGGATCTGGCCGAGGATGATTTCCGCCGCACCAATCCGCGCTTCCAGGGCGAGAATTTCGCCCGCAACCTGCGGCTGGTGGAGCAAGTGAAGGAAATGGCAGCCCAGCATGGCTGTACGCCGAGCCAGCTGGCCCTGGCCTGGGTGATGGCCCAGGACCCGCACATCGTGCCGATCCCCGGCACCAAACGCCGACGCTATCTGGAAGAGAACGCGGGCGCGTTCTCGGTGAAGCTTTCTGCGCAGGACCTGATGGCGCTGGAGGCCGTCTTCCCGCGCGGGGCAGCCGCCGGGGAGCGCTATACCGAGGCCAGCATGAAGATGCTCAACCTCTGACCAGCGCCTTTCTCAAGGCAGGTCAGTCGTTGCTGCTGGCTGCCGGATGCTGGGCCAGCGGCACGAAGGTATTGGTCGCCGTATCGTGCGCCAGGATGGACCCGCTCTCGATGTCGTAGACCCAGCCATGCAGCCCCAGCCGGCCCTGTGCCAGCGCCACGGCCACCGAGGGATGGGTGCGGATGTTGTTCAGTTGCGCAATCACGTTCTCGCGCACCATGCCGTCGATGCGGTCCTTTTCGGTTTCGTGGTGGCGCGACTCGTTGATCATCCGGGCGGCATCGGTGTGATGCAGCCAGTTGCGCACGGCCGGCATGTGGTCCAGGCAGGCGCAGGTAGCCACGGCCGTCATGGCGCCGCAATCGGAGTGGCCGCAGATGACGATGTCCGACACCTTCAGCTGGGCCACCGCGTATTCCACCGTGGCGCTCACGCCGCCCGGCTCCGGACCGAAGGACGGCACGATGTTGCCGGCATTGCGGATGACGAACAGGTCGCCCGGTTCGCGCTGGGTCACCAGCTCGGGCACCATGCGACTGTCGGAACAGGAAATGAACAGGGTGGTGGGCGTCTGGCCGTTGGCCAGGCTCTTGAACAGTTCTTTGCGGGAAGGGAAGACATCCTGCTGGAAACGCAGGAAGCCATTGATGATGTCGCGCATGTAGGGAATAGCCTTGATTCTTGATGAAGATGGACGCCAGGCGTCCGCGTGAGGCGGATGATATCACCCGCCATCATGCGGGCCCCTCACGGACCGTGATCAGCATGATAAGGGATCTGCTTTTCCGTTAAATTTCATCAAGAAATAGCGATTTTTCTACATCTTTTCCTCTTGTCTGCTGATAAAATTGCCGCCTCGAAACTTGCCCGCACGCAATGTGCGACACTTTCGAGAGCATCAACATGAATCGAAGGGCAGTCGGGCTGCCCTTGTCGACATCAACAATTCGGGGAAAAGACTATGTTTAGCAGGTATGTCACGACCGTGGCGGCAGTTGCCATGGTGACGGCGCTGGTGGGTTGCGCCACGGAGAATTCACGCAGTCTGCCGGTGGCCCAGGTGGCCAGCGCGCAACAGACCTACCAGGGAGCGCGCAGCCCGATCGCCGTCGGCAAGTTCGACAACCGTTCCAGCTATCTGCGCGGCATCTTCTCGGATGGCGTGGACCGTCTTGGCGGCCAGGCCAAGACCATCCTGATCACCCATCTGCAGCAGAGCAACCGCTTCTCCGTGATGGACCGTGACAACATGGGCGAGCTGGCGCAGGAAGCCAAGCTGAACAAGCAGACGCAAACCCTCAAGGGCGCCAACTATGTGGTCACCGGTGACGTCACCGAGTTCGGCCGCAAGGAAACCGGCGACCGCCAGCTGTTCGGCATCCTTGGCCGTGGCAAGTCGCAGGTGGCCTATGCCAAGGTCGCCCTGAACATCGTGGACGTGAACACCTCGCAGGTGGTGTACTCGGCGCAAGGCGCAGGCGAATACAGCCTGGACAACCGCGAGATCGTCGGTTTCGGCGGCACCGCCAGCTACGACTCCACGCTCAATGGCAAGGTGCTTGACCTGGCCATCCGCGAAGCGGTGCAGAACCTGGTGACCGGTATCGATTCCGGCGCATGGAAGCCCTGAGCCCCTCCCACGAACGCAAGAGACCGACCATGATGAACAAGAAACTCGCTGCCGGGTTCGCCCTCGGCCTGGCGCTGGCCCTCTCCGGCTGCGCCAATCACCAGCAGAAATCCCTCTATGGCTGGGGCAATTACCAGGACCAGCTGTACGAACACTTCAAGACCGAAGGCAACGGCAATGCCGCCGAAATCGCCGCACTTGAAGAGAACCTGCAGAAGATGCGCGCCAACAACGACGCCGTGCCCCCAGGCTACCACGCCCACCTGGGCATGCTGTACGCCTCCATCGGCAAGGAAGACCAGCTGATCCAGGAGCTGCAGACCGAGAAGACGCTGTTCCCGGAATCGGCGCCTTACATGGACTTCCTGATGCGCAACTACAAAAAGGGATTGAGCAAATGATGCTGAACAAACTCAAGGCGCTTGGCGCCGTACTGCTGGCATTGTTGGCTTCGGGTTGCGCCACCAAGCAAAAGCCGTATGACTATGCCGAGTTCAAGGCGGCGCGTCCGGCCTCGATCCTGGTATTGCCGCCGATGAACAGTTCTTCCGAAGTCATCGCCCCCTACGGCATGCTGGCGCAGGCCACCCAGCCGCTGGCCGAATCGGGCTACTACGTGATCCCGGTGTCGCTGGCCAGCGAGACCTTCAAGCAGAACGGCCTGGCCAACGCGGCCGACATTCACGAGGTGCCGGTCAAGAAGCTGCGTGAGATCTTCGGCGCCGACGCCGGGCTCTACATCAACATCACCGACTATGGCACCTCCTACAAGGTGGTGCAGAGCGATACGGTGGTGTCGGCTGACGCCAAGCTGGTCGACCTGCGTTCCGGCAAGACCCTGTGGCAGGGTTCGGCCAGCGCCTCCAGCGCGGAAGGTCGTCAGAACCAGAACAATGGTCTGCTGGGTGTGCTGCTCTCGGCCGTGGTCAACCAGATCATCAGCACCACCACCGACGCCAGCTACAAGATGGCCAGCGTGACCAGCAACCGCCTGCTGCGTGCCGGTGGCAACAACGGCCTGCTGTATGGCCCGCGTTCGCCGCAATACCAGAAGGACTGAGCAGGACCCTGCTCGAAATGCTTGCGTCGCAAGCTCTGCTGAACAGCACAACGCCGCTGCGGATCCTCACCGCAGCGGCGTTTTTTACCTGCTCACAGGACGATCAAGACCCGGCCAACTGATATTTGCGGATCTTGTCGTAGAGCGTCTTCTTCGGAATGCCCAGCCGCTCGGCCGCCTGCGCCACGCTGCCCTCGCTGTCCTTGAGCGCGGCGGCAATCAGCCCGGCCTCGAACTGCTCCACCTGCTCCGGCAACGATAGCGCCGGCGATGGCAGTACACCAGCGGTAGCAATCTGCTCCACACCCAACACCCAGCGGTCGGCGAAATTGCGCAGCTCGCGCACATTGCCCGGCCAGTCGCGCTGCTGCCATTGCTGCATCTGCGCCGCCGTCCACGGCGGCACCTCGCGCCGGTAGCGCACCGCTGCGGCCTGGCAGAAATGCGCCAGCAGGAGCGGCATGTCGCTGCTGCGCTGGTTCAGCGCCGGCAGGTCGATGGAAACCACACCGATACGGTAATACAGGTCTTCGCGGAACTGTCCCTCGGCCGACAGCTTGAGCAGATCGGCCTTGCTGGCCGCTACCACCCGGCAGTCGATGGCCACCGATTCATTCCCACCCAACCGCTCCAGCCGGCGTTCCTGCAGCACGCGCAACAGCTTGACCTGCAGGGCCAGCGGCATGCTTTCGATTTCATCCAGGAACAGCGTGCCGCCGTTGGCATATTCCAGCTTGCCGATGCGGCGCTTCTGGGCACCGGTAAAGGCCCCCGCTTCATGGCCGAAGATTTCGCTCTCGAACACGGTCTCCGGCAAGGCCCCGCAGTTCAATGCCACGAACGGCCCCTTGCGGCCACTGGCGGCGTGCAGCTGGCGCGCTACCACTTCCTTGCCGCTGCCGGTCTGGCCATTGATGAGCACATCCACATCGGCCGGCCCCAGGCTGCGAATCAGCGTGCGCACCCGCTCGATGGCCGGTGACTGGCCCACCAGCGGCGGCAGCTCGGGATCATGTGCCCAGGCTTCGCGCAGGCGACGGTTCTCCAGCACCAGGCTGCGCTTCTCCTGGGCCCGGAGGGCGATCTCCAACAGGCTGTCCGAGCCGAACGGTTTCTCCACGAAGTCATAGGCCCCGGCGCGCATGGCCTCGACCGCCAAGCTGACATCGCCATGGCCGGTGACCACGATCACCGGCAAATCCGGATCGATGTGCATGACATGGGCCAGCACCTGCAAACCCGACCAGCCCGGCAGGCGCACGTCGGTCACCAGTACACCGGGGAAATCCCGGGTCAGCAGCGGCAGCGCCTCTTCGGCACTGGCGCAGGCGGTCACCGTAAAACCTTCCAGCTCCAGGGCTTGGGCAGTGGCGCGGCGCACGGCCTGTTCATCTTCGATCAGCAAGGCGCTGGGAGCAGCGGCGGGGTTATCCATCAGATTCATTCTCCGTCTTCAACAGCGGCAGGCGCACCACGAATTCCGCGCCGCCCTGTTCATGATTATGTGCGCTCAACTGGCCATTCATGGCCTGGACGATGGACGAGGAAATCGCCAGCCCCAGTCCCAACCCCTTGCTCGACGACTTGGTCGTGAAGAAAGGCTCGAACAGGTGCGGCACTACCTCATCGGCGATGCCGGCACCGGAATCGCGGATGCGCAGCACGGCCTGCTGGCGCTCTGCGTCGACCTCCAGGATCACGCAGACGCACTTGCGGGGCGCTTCTTCCACCGCATCGAGCGCATTGCGCAAGAGATTGACGATGACCTGCTCGGTGCGCACGGCGTCGCCGGTCACGTGCACGGCCAGCGGCATGGCGATGTGCGTCTCGACCTCTTGCTTCTCGAAGTCGCTGGACAGCAGCCGTAGCGATGCCTCCACCGCGTGGCGCAAGTCGACCGCCGCCACGGCTTGCCCGCTCTTGCGTGCAAAACCCTTCAGTTGCCCGATGATCTTGCCCATGCTGGCACTGGCATGACTGATGTGTTCCAGGTTCTCGGCCACCTGCGCGGTCTGGCCGCGTGCCAGAAACTTCACCGAGTTGTCGGCGAAGGCGCGGATGGCGGCCAGCGGCTGGTTCAGTTCATGCGTCATGCCGGCGGCCATCTGGCCCAGCATGGCCAGTTTGCCAGCCTGCACCAGTTCGTCCTGGGTGGTGCGCAACAGGCTCTCGGTCTGCTGCAGCTTGGCGTACTTGGCGGCGATGGCCTGGTTGGCCGCAGTCAGTTCCTGGGTGCGCTGGGCGATCTTCTGGTCCAGTTCCTCGGCGGCGCGGCGCAAGGCATTGCGCGAGGCCAGCCGCTCCTGCAGTCGACGCCGGTGCTGGTACCAGGCCAGCAGCGAGATGGCCAGCGCTACCATGAAGAGCGCGGCCGCCATCGCCGAGAGCATGGCCGAACGCTGCATGCGCGCCTGCGAGGGGAACAGCATCAGCTGCCACCCCAGCCGCCCCACCGGCCGCGACACATGCGTACCGAAGCCGCGCTGCAAAGCCAGCGGCAAGGTCGAGACCGGCGTGATGGGCAGGTCCGCATACTGATGGGTGCCTTCCAGCTCACGCTGCACCGGCGCGCTCAGCGCTTGCAGGCTGTGGTACTTCCATTCGGGCCGGTTGCTGAGGAACACCACGCCGCCGGCATCGGTGAGCGTGATCGGATCGCTGCTGCTGCGCCAGGTATGTTCGAACTCGGCCAGGTCGACCTTGACCACCATCACCCCGATGGGCAGGTCGCCTTCGGCCTGGTCCTGGCGGCGATAGATGGGCTGGGCGATGAAATAGCCCGGTTCGCTGGAGATGTTGCCGATGCCGTAGAAGCGCCCCGCCCTGCCCAGGATGGCTTCGCGGAAGTAAGGACGAAAACCGAAGTCGCGGCCGACGTAACTGAATTCTTCATCCCAGTTGCTGGAAGCCAGCGTCACCCCCTGGCGGTTGAGCATGAAGATATTGACCGCACGCGACTGCTGCTGGATGGTCTTGAACGCGCGATTGAGCCGATCCACCGACAGCGCATCTTCAGGATGCTGCAAGACCTGCCGCACATCGGACTGGAAGCCGAGGGCAAAGGGCAAGGCTTCATATTTCTGCAGGATCGATTCCAGGTCCAGTGCCGCGATCTGCAATTGCGCGGCAGCCTGGTTCTGCTGATCGCTCTCGGCCCGCCCCAGCGCGATGCGATAGGTCAGCCCGCAGACCAGCAGGGTGGCCGCCAGGAACAGGGTCAGGATCAGCAGGTTTCGTCGCGCGCGCATGAAGGATAGGGTCAAAAGCAGCGCGGCGCCCCGCAGGGCGCCGCGTTGGAGGCGTCATGATAACGCGCCGCGCGCCACCGCAGGCAGCCGCGCGCGGACAAGGACCGATCAGGCCGGCTTGTGCAGCTTGCCGGAAGCGGCATCGGCCTCGCCGTGCTCGTCATCCGGATTCATGGCGACATCGCCCTTGAGGTGGCCGTCACGTTGCGGGTCCGGCATGCGCAGGCTGATGATCAGCGCCACCAGGCACAGTGCGCTCACGTACCAGTAGAAGGCCGATTCCACGCCCGCCGACTTCAGCGACAGCGCCACGAATTCAGCCGAACCACCGAAGATGGCGTTACCGACCGCATACGACAGGCCCACACCCAGGGCACGCACTTCAGGCGGGAACATCTCGGCCTTGATCAGTCCGCTGATGGAGGTGTAGAAGCTGACGATGGTCAGGGCCAGGATGGCCAGGGCCATGGCCACGCCGGGGCTGCTGACGTCCTTGAGGAAGTGCAGGATCGGGAAGGTGCCGACCATGCCGAAGAAGGCAAAGCACAGCATGGAGTTGCGGCGGCCGATCTTGTCGGAGATGGCACCGAAGATCGGTTGCAGGATCATGTAGACGAACAGCGCGCCGGTCATGACGCCATTGGCGACCTTGGGGTCCATGCCGGCGGTGTTGACCAGGTACTTCTGCATGTAGGTGGTGAAGGTATAGAACATCAGCGAGCCGCCAGCGGTGAAGCCCACCACGTTCAGGAAGGCGCGCTTGTGCTGCAGCAAGCCCTTGAGGGTACCGGCGTCCTTCTTCTTGCGGGCACCGGCCGAGGAGGTCTCGGCCAGCGAGCTGCGCAGGTACATCGCCACCAGCGCACCGACCGCGCCCAGCACGAAGGGAATACGCCAGCCCCAGGCCATCAGCTCGGCCTTGGTCAGCCACTGCTGCATGGCGAACAGCACCAGCACTGCCAGCAGCTGGCCGCCGATCAGGGTCACGTACTGGAAGGAGGCGAAGAAGCCGCGGCGGCCATTGGGCGCCACTTCGCTCATGTAGGTGGCCGAGGTGCCGTATTCACCGCCCACCGACAGGCCCTGGAACAGGCGCGCCAGCAGCAGCAGCGCCGGGGCCCAGGCGCCGATGGTGGCATAGGTCGGCAGCACGGCCACGGCCAGCGAGCCGCCGCACATCATCAGGACCGAGATCAGCATGGAGGTCTTGCGGCCGTGCTTGTCGGCGATGCGGCCAAACAGCCAGCCGCCGATGGGACGCATCAGGAAACCGGCGGCAAACACGCCCGCCGTGTTCAGCAACTGGCTGGTGGCGTCACCCTTGGGGAAGAAGGCCGGCGCGAAGTAGATCGCACAGAAGGAATAGACATAGAAGTCGAACCATTCCACCAGGTTGCCGGAGGAGGCGCCGAGGATGGCGAAAATGCGCTTGCGGTATTCAGCGGCGCTCAAGGGCGTGCTGGTGGTGCTGGGCGCGCTGCTTTGCGGGGTGACACTCATGGAGATCTCCTGTTATGGCCACAGGCCTGTCCGATGGACGCGACGTGCGGCGGGTCATCTTGCTTTGATTGAACCGGAACAAGGCATAACGCAGAGGCCAGCGGGACCAGGCGCGTGAAGACGATGCATGAGCGCATCAGGTGTCTGTCTCCGTGTTTGCTTTTTTGTTTTGATGTTCATATTGCAGGCTTCGTGCCAGCACGAAAAGCTGGGCAAGGTGATCGCAAGCCATTGATTACAATAGGTTTTATCAAAATCCATCAAAAAGAACCCGCCAAGCCGGTGCGGATTCCCGGAATGCTGCTGCGCGGCATGTCCGGGAATCCAGCCAGGCGCGCAATGAAAAGCGGCGCATGTCTTTCGACATGCGCCGCTTTCAAGGTCTTGCGATCTAAAGTCTTACGGTCCGATCGAGGCTGCGATCAGCGTTCGGACAAGGCATCCATGACGCACAAGGCCGTCATGTTGATGATGCGGCGCACGGTCGCCGACGGCGTCAGGATATGCACCGGCTTGGCGCAACCCAGCAGGATCGGGCCAATCGCCACACCATTGCCCGATGCGGTCTTGAGCAGGTTGTAGGCGATGTTGGCGGCGTCGATGTTGGGCATGACCAGCAGGTTGGCGTCACCCTTCAACGGCGAATCCGGGATCACCGCATTCAAGAGCTTGGAATCGAGCGCGGTATCGCCGTGCATTTCGCCATCGACTTCCAGGTCCGGCGCGATCTCGCGCAGGATGGCCAGGGCGTCGCGCATCTTGCGGGCCGATTCGCTGTTGCTGGAACCGAAGTTCGAATGCGACAGCAGTGCAGCACGCGGATGCAGGCCGAAACGACGCATTTCCTCGGCGGCCAGCATGGTGATCTCGGCCAGCTCGCGGGCGTTGGGGTTTTCGTTGACGTGGGTGTCCACCATCACCAGCTGGCGATTGGGCAGGATGACCGCATTCATCGCCGCATAAACGTTCACGCCTTCGCGCTTGCCCAGCACCTGGTCGATGTAGTGCAGGTGCAGCTGGGTAGTGCCGTAGGTGCCGCAGATCATGCCATCGGCATCGCCCTTGTGGATGGCCATGGAGCCGATCAGGGTGTGGCGGCGGCGCATTTCCAGCTTGGCGTACTGCTCGGTGACGCCCTTGCGGCGCGACATCTCCAGGAAGCTCTGCCAGTAATCGCGGTAGCGGTTGTCGAAGTTGGGGTTGATGACCTCGAAGTCGGTGCCCGGGCGCAGACGCAGGCCGAACTTCTTGATGCGCTGTTCCAGCACTTCCGGACGGCCCACCAGGATGGGCTTGGCCAGGTTTTCATCGACGATCACCTGGACGGCACGCAGCACGCGCTCTTCTTCACCTTCGGCGTAGACGATGCGCTTCTTGGCCTCGGCAGCCTTCTTGGCGACCTGGAAGATCGGGCGCATGAAGGTACCGCTGTGGTAGACGAACTGTTCCAGCTTCTCGATGTAGGCATCCATGTCCTGGATCGGACGGGCGGCCACGCCGGAGCTTTCGGCAGCACGCGCCACGGCCGGCGCGATCTTGATCATCAGGCGCGGGTCGAAGGGCTTGGGAATGATGTATTCCGGGCCGAAGGACAGGTTGGCGATGCCATAGGTCGAGGCCACGATATCGGACTGCTCGGCCTGGGCCAGTTCGGCGATGGCGTGGACGGTGGCGATCTCCATCTCGCGGGTGATGGTGGTGGCACCCGAATCGAGCGCACCGCGGAAGATGTAGGGGAAGCACAGCACGTTGTTGACCTGGTTCGGATAATCCGAACGGCCGGTGGCGATGATGGCGTCGTCACGCACGGCCATCACTTCTTCCGGCAGGATTTCCGGGGTCGGGTTGGCCAGCGCCAGCACCAGCGGACGGGCCGCCATCTGCTTGACCATCTCAGGCTTCAACACGCCGGCGGCGGACAGGCCCAGGAAGATGTCGGCATCCGGGATCACTTCGGCCAGGGTGCGGGCGTCGGTTTCGCGGGCGAAACGTTCCTTGTCCGGGTCCATCAGTTCCTTGCGGCCCTTGTAGACCACGCCGGCCAGGTCGGTGACGAAGATGTTTTCGATAGGGAAGCCGAGGTCGACGATCAGGTCCAGGCAGGCCAGCGCAGCCGCGCCCGCGCCGGAGACCACCAGCTTGACGTTCTTGATGTCCTTGTTGACGACCTTCAGGCCGTTCAGGATGGCGGCGCCGACGATGATGGCGGTACCGTGCTGGTCATCGTGGAAGACCGGGATCTTCATCTTCTCGCGCAGCTTGCGCTCGATGTAGAAGCATTCCGGCGCCTTGATGTCTTCCAGATTGATGCCACCGAAGGTCGGCTCCAGGGCCGCGATGACGTCGATCAGCTTGTCCGGGTCAGTTTCATTGATTTCGATGTCGAAGACGTCGATGCCGGCGAACTTCTTGAACAGCACGCCCTTGCCTTCCATGACCGGCTTGGACGCCAGCGCACCGATGTTGCCCAGGCCCAGCACGGCGGTACCGTTGGTGATCACAGCCACCAGGTTGCCACGGGCGGTGTAGCGGAAGGCATTGAGCGGGTCGGCGACGATTTCTTCACAGGCCGCAGCCACGCCTGGAGAATACGCGAGGGAGAGATCACGCTGGTTGGTCAGGAGCTTCGTGGGCGTGACCGCGATCTTGCCCGGGGTCGGAAACTCGTGGTAATCCAGCGCTGCCTGACGAAGTTGCTGACGCACTTCTTCTTTCTTACTGATCATCGAATCCATACTCTGTATTCTCTAGTTGACTTGCGAAGGGGGTCGATTCTAGCAGAGGTCGGCCCTCAATCATAGGCCGCCGGGCTCATGCTGCTCCGCGCAAAGCCTTTTCCGGACTGGCTTTGCGGCCTGTCGACCCAAATCCGTGATGACCGCGAACATGGCATTTCCGGGGCCAGATGACGACCAGTTGTCGCCTGATGTGCGCAGTTGCGCGCAGCTTGATTTCCCGCACGAGAGGCTGCCACCGCCCTTGCATATCCGGTATTGGGGAAAACCCCTATCCCTTCACTCTCGTCTCTTGCGTCCTGCCGTAACGCCACATCCAGGCAATTTGCGCTGCATCGCAACATGCGTCGACGCCGGGATATTGTGCGCCTGAAGCCGTGACGGATTGGTTACAATCGCGCCATGCTTTCCGAATTCGAACTCATCGCGCGCTATTTCAGCCGCCCACCCGCTCCCGACAGCCGCACGGCGCTGGGCGTGGGAGACGACTGCGCGCTGATGACACCGGCCCCGGGGATGCAGCTGGCCATTTCCAGCGACATGCTGGTGGCGGGCCGCCACTTCTTCCCGGATGCCGATCCCCTGCTGCTGGGCCACAAGTGCCTGGCCGTCAATCTCTCCGACCTGGCCGCCATGGGCGCGCAGCCGATCGCCTTCACGCTGGCCCTGGCCTTGCCGGAAGCCCGCGCCGACTGGCTGGCACCGTTCTCGCAGGGCATGCTGGCACTGGCCGATGTCCACGGCTGCGAGCTGATCGGCGGCGACACCACCAAGGGGCCGCTGACCATCAGCATCACGGTCTTCGGCGAAGTGCCGCCGTTACAGGCGCTGCGCCGCGATGCTGCCCGTGCGGGCGATGACATCTGGGTCTCCGGCACGCTGGGCGATGCCCGTCTGGCACTGGCCGGCTACCGCCAGGAATTCGACATCAACAGCGAAGCACTGCAGCTGGCTGCCCCGCGCATGCACGCGCCTACCCCGCGCGTGGCGCTGGGACTGGCCCTGCGCGGCATTGCCCATGCCGCCATCGACATCTCCGATGGCCTGGCGGGCGACCTCGGCCACATCCTCGATCGTTCCCATGTAGGGGCGACGCTGGACGTGGACGCCCTGCCGCCCGGCCCGGCCTTGCAGCAGCGCGACCTGCACCTGCGCCGCCGCTTTACCTTGTCCGGTGGCGACGATTACGAACTTTGCTTCACTGCCCCGGCGCGCCAGCGCGAGGCGGTCCTGAAGGCGGCCCAGTCCGCCGGCACCGCCGTCACCCGCATCGGCCAGATCGATGCGCAGGCCGGTCTGCGGCTGCTGGATGCCGCTGGTGAACCGCTGCAGGACACACCGGACTCCTTCGATCATTTCCGTTCATGAACCCAGCTTCTTCGCCTTTCCCGCCGCCGCCTTCGGCCTCTCCCCGCAAACGCAAGCCGACCCCGCACTTCATGCTGGCGCATCCGGCGCACTGGATCGCCCAGGGCTTCGGCAGCGGCCTCTCGCCCATCATGCCGGGCACGGCCGGAACGCTCTTCGCATGGCTGTCCTACGTGGTGCTGTCGACACGCTGGCCGCACGTCTTCACCGCGGCCAACTGGCTGGTGATCATTGCGGCCGGGTTCATCATCGGCATCTGGGCCTGCCATCGCACCGGGCAGGCGCTCAATTCGCCCGATGACGGCAGCATGGTGTGGGACGAGATCATCGCCTTCTGGCTGGTGCTGGTGCTGGTGATGCCGGCCAGCCTGAAGACGCAGTTCGCGGCTTTTGTGGTGTTCCGCTTCTTCGACATGGTCAAGCCACCCCCGATCGCCTGGTTCGACCGCCGCTTCAAGGGCGGTTTCGGCGTGATGTGGGATGACATCGTGGCGGCCTTCTATACGCTGCTGGTGTTTGCGTTCTGGCGCACTTATTGGTAACTGGAAGTGAACAATCGGACCTTGTCCGATACAACATTTCCTGACATGGGAGTATGCTAGTTCACGCACTTCGTTGATCAACCGACCGCAGCGCGCCCGCCACCCGGCGCTGACTGCGGCACAGCCGAGGATGACACTCATGGACAGCACCCTGGACCTGGCCACCCGCGTCGGCCACACCCTCAAAGCCAAAGGCCTGCTCCTGGCCACTGCAGAATCCTGTACAGGTGGCGGCATCGCCCACGCCATCACTGAAATCGCCGGATCCTCGGAATGGTTCGATTGCGGTTTCGTGACCTATTCGAACGCCTCCAAGAACGAATTGCTGGATATTTCCGAAGCCCTGATCGCCCAGCATGGTGCAGTCAGCGAGGAAATCGCCGGTGCCATGGCCGAAGGGGCGGTCGCCAACAGCAGCTCGGACGTGGCCGTCTCCACCACCGGCATTGCCGGCCCCGGCGGTGCGGTACCGGGCAAGCCGGTCGGCACCGTCTGCTTCGGCTGGCGCGTGGGCGACAAGACCTATACCGAACGCCTGGTCTTCAAGGGCGACCGCCAGCAGGTGCGGGCCCAGACCGTGGAACATTCGCTCAAGGGCTTGCTGAAGCTTCTGGCAGATTGAAGCGGCACGCATGAAGAAAAAGGCGGCGCTCCCATGGAGTCGCCGCCTTTTTCTTCATCTCTGCTTGCGCGGTTCAGCGGAAGCGGTTGATCTCGTCACGCGTCTGGATGGCCACCCGGCGCGCCGCAGCAGCGAAATCTTCGCCGGCTTCCGGCTTGGCGTAGAGGATGGCACGTGAAGAATTGATCATCATGCCCGTACCCGAGGCCGTCTTGCCGGAGGTAACCGTCGCTTGCACGTCGCCCCCCTGGGCACCCACGCCCGGCACCAGCAGCGGCATGTCGCCGATGATGGCGCGCACCTGCGCCAGTTCGTGCGGGAAGGTGGCGCCAACCACCAGGCCGCACTGGCCGTTGGTATTCCACTTCTCGGCCACCAGGCGCGCCACGTGCTGGTACAGCGGCTTGCCATCGACTTCCAGGAATTGCAGGTCGGAACCACCGGCGTTGGAGGTGCGGCACAGCACGATCACGCCGCGATCCTTCCATTCCAGATAGGGCGAGACCGAGTCCCAGCCCATGTAGGGGCTGACCGTGACGACGTCGGCGTCATAGCGCTCGAAGGCTTCGCGGGCATACTGCTCGGCGGTGGCGCCGATGTCACCGCGCTTGGCATCGAGCACCAGCGGGATCTCGGGGTAGTTCGTGCGCAGGTAGGCACAGATGCGCTCCAGCTGCTCTTCCGCGCCGAGGGCAGCGAAATAGGCGATCTGCGGCTTGAAGGCACATGCGGCTTCGGCGGTGGCATCGATGATGGCGCGGCAGAATTCGAAGATCGCGTCCGGCTTGCCCTGCAGCTCGGCGGGGAATTTCTTGAGGTCGGGGTCCAGGCCGACGCACAGCAGGGAATTGCGCGAAGTCCACGCAGCGTTGAGTTTCTCGATGAATGTCACGGTGATGCCTTTAACTGAAAGATGCGCTATTGTAGCGCGCCGGCCTGTCCAGACCTCGATTTTTGACTGATGTTCAGGGTTTTTCACGGAACATCGGGCACTTCAGCAGGTTTGCATGGTCTCATGCGCTCCCTTTGCTTCACTTTTGCTACGAGGAAAACAACATGAAAAAACTCTTCGCCTGGCTGGCCATTGCCATGACGGCCCTCACCCTCTCCGGCTGCGGCTACAACGAATTCCAGGCCAAGGATGAAGCCACCAAGGCGGCCTGGGGCGAAGTGGTCAACCAGTACCAGCGCCGCGCCGACCTGATCCCGAACCTGGTCAACACCGTCAAGGGCTATGCCTCGCACGAGAAGGACACCCTGGAAGCCGTCACCCGCGCCCGCGCTGCGGCCACCAGCTTCCAGATCACCCCGGAAGTGCTCAACGACCCCAAGGCCTTCGCCAAATTCCAGGAAGTGCAGGGGCAATTGTCTTCGGCGCTGTCGCGCCTGATGGCGGTCTCCGAGAACTACCCGCAGTTGAAGGCCGACACCAGCTTCCGTGACCTGCAATCCCAGCTGGAAGGCACCGAAAACCGCATCACCGTAGCCCGCCAGCGCTATATTGCCGCTGTGAAGGATTACAACATCCTGGCACGCAGCTTCCCCACCAACATCACGGCCAAGCTGTTCAGCTATGAAGTCAAACCCTCGTTCACGGTAGAAAACGAAAAAGCCATCTCGACCGCGCCCGCGGTCAACTTCGGCAAGTAAGCGCGGGAGCCCCGATTGGCCATGCGCAAGCTGCTCCTGACCTGCTGGCTGCTGGCGTGGATCGCGCTGGCCGCCCCGGCCCGTGCCGATGACGGCCTGGTGCCGGTGCCGCCGCTGTCAGCCCACGTGATCGACCAGGTCCACCTGCTGCAGCCGCAGCAGCGCCAGGCCCTTGAAGGCGTGCTGGCCGAGATCGAACAGCGCACCGGCAGCCAGATCGGCGTGCTGCTGATGTCCTCCACCGCCCCCGAAGCCATCGAGCAATACAGCATCCGCGTGGCCGAGGCCTGGAAGCTGGGCCGCAAGGGCGTCGATGACGGCGTGATCCTGATCGTCGCCAAGGACAATCCCAAATCCCTGCGCCGCCTGCGCATCGAAGCCGGGCGTGGGGTACAGGGCAGCCTCACCGATGCGCAATCCAAGCGCATTCTCGAAGACGTGATCGCCCCGCACTTCCGCCAGAACGATTTCTATGGCGGCCTGGCGTCAGGCGTGACGGCCATCACCACCTTGCTGGAACAGGAAAAGCTGCCACCGGCCAAGCGTTCGTCCAGTGCGGTACAGACTGACGATGGCGGTGGATGGATCACGCTGATGGTGATCGGGCTGTTCCTGGTGGTGTTCTTCACGGTCTTGCTGAAGTCGCGCCGCAGCAGCCGCAACGTCCTCAACAGCAATGACTGGGGCCGCGGCGGCAGCACGACCGCCGGCGTCATCATCGGCAGCCTGGTCGACGAGGCCTTGCGCCAGGCCAGTTCCGGACGGGGCGGTTCGCGTTCGGGTGGCGGCGGCTTCGGTGGTGGATTTGGCGGATCATCCGGTGGCGGCTTCTCCGGCGGTGGCGGCACATTCGATGGCGGCGGTGCCTCGGGAGACTGGTGACATGGCGCACAACAACGCATCCCCTTCCCTGTTTGCGCGCATGTTGCGCCACTTGCGCATGACGCGTGCGGCGGCACGGCGCATCTTTCCCTCTTCCACCCTCAAGGCGATCCAGGCCAGCATCGGCGAAGGTGAGCGGCAGCATCGCGCGCAAGTGCGCGTGATCGTCGAAGCCGCGCTCACTCTGGGCGCAGTGCGGCGCGGCGAAAGCGCCCGGCAGCGCGCGCATGAGCTGTTTTCGCATTACCGCATCTGGGATACCGAAGAAAACTGCGGCGTGCTGGTTTACGTCAACCTTGCCGACCGCAAGGTCGAGATCGTCGCCGATCGCGGCATCAATGCCTGCGTCACGCGGGAGCAATGGCAGCAGGTGTGCAGGCAGATGACGGCCGGGTATGCCCGCGGCGACTACGAAGCCAGCACCTTGCAGGCGCTGGCGGCCTTGCATGCATTGCTGGAATCCGTCTTGCCACGTCGGAACGACGGCAACGCAAAAGCGACTAACGAGCTATCCGACAAACCACTGCTGCTCTAGCGCCCTCTTCAAGACCGGTCGCAGGCAGCCAACTTCCTATGGCATTCTTCGGCAAAATGGTCCTGGCGGTCGTGTACGTCTTGTATTGGTGTGTCGTCCTGATCTTCATCAGCTGGATCATCGAGTACTTCCTCGTCGGGCGAAAGCGCAAGGCGCTGGAAAGAACGCGTGGCGGCGGTGGCGATGGTGGCCCGGGAGCCGGGATCATCGATAGCGGAACCGGCGGACATGCTGCCGGGGATGGCGGCAGTGACTGCGGTGGTGGCGGTGGAGATGGCGGCGGCGGCGATGGTGGTGGCGGCGGTTGCGATTGACCGGTGCACGGGCGAAGCAGCCTTCACGGAATCAGGTCTCCACGGGCTGGCCAGGCGCAACGCCCTGCTGGCGGTGGTGATGCCACCCAATGAAAAAAATCGCGGCATCAATGATGTTTCCGGAAAACGAAATGCTTGACTCAGCAAAGGCGAGGCTTGGTCAGCAAAGTATGTCCTGTTGACTGAGCTCTGTCAGTATCTGCCGCAGCAGCTTCTTGTCTTCAACGCGAGAATGCACAAGCACCTCACCCAAGGAAATCCCGGGGAATTCACTTACCAGGCTCAAGACTTCAGCCACATGCGGCTCCAGCGGGATCTTTTTTCCATCATGCATCAGGTATGCCTGATCAAGCCCCCGAGGCCGGTGCGCGCGCAATCTCAGGCCGGCATGGTCGGGCAAGTCGCCGCCGTTGACGTCAGCAAACCGCCCAAGATCCAAGGCAGATTCATCTCTCACATGAGCGCAGTACTCGTCCATGAATTGCGCGTAGTTTTCTGACGAACGGATGAAATGTGCCATTTCCTGCGCGGCCTTCTCAAGCAGCTCCTGTTCGAACTCCCAGGTATCCAGGGATCGCCTGGCAAGCACGTTCTCCTGAATCTGGTGCGTTGCCCATCGCAGGTAATCCGCAACATACGGCGGGAAAGTCCCCAGAGCCAGATGGAAGCAGCCTTCTCCCAGTGGCAACGGGTCGTGCCACCATCCGCGCGGAACGTACAGGACATCGCCGGGCTCAAGAACGAGATCCAGATACGGTTCGCTGGAATGAGGGAATGTCAGCTCATAGTCCCTGCTTTGCTGATGGGACAGCGGGAATTCAAACGTCGGCGCATAGATCAGCCAACGCTTGCGTCCGATGAGCTGGACGGCGAAGACGTCACGGGTATCCCAATGACTGCGGAATGAACTGTGATGCCCGAACGCTGCATAGGCGCTGCTCACCACCTGCCGCCCGGTGAACTCGCCGACGGCACGCGCAAATGCGCTGACCTTCGGTTCATGTTTGATCCTGTTGGCGATCAGCGTCGCTCCCTTGCGCATGTAGTCGTAGACGACCGGCTTGATGAGGCGATAGCTGGGCGTACCGACATCAAGATAACGCTCGACGTAATCCTTCTTGGGGAGGATGCTGCCATGGTAAGACAGCTTGAAACTCGGATCATCGACATGGCAGCGCTCAAGGATCTCGCACGCATCGGTCCAGGAAAAATCGATGTGATGAACGGCGTTCCTGATGAGCAGGGGCTGCTTCTCTTGATAATCGGCAGAAAAGGTTTGCCGGGACATTCCAAAATCAATGCACACGATGGGCTCCTCAAAAAGATTGGTAGTCCGTACCATCGGCCAACGATCCGAAGTTGAAATAGGAACCGAAGTAGCCGCCTCCTCCACCTCCGCCGCCGCCTGAAGAGCCGTATTCAGGTTCCGCTGACGTGCTCCAATCGGAAAAATAGTTGGGCACGCCCAGCGGGCCGACGATGATCTGGCCAGCAGGAAGATCTTCCACATACGATCGGTTCATCTCCTGAGGGGAGACCCACGGATTGGGCGTTCCAGACCACCAGTCGTTGAGCGGAGAGCGGAAGTAATCATCGCCAAAGCCGGTATCCACTTCGGTCTTTTCATACTCTTGAACGCTGCTGCTCGGGAGCAGCGGGTTTTTCAGATTGGAAAAGTGAGCGATATTGTTCATGGGGTGGAGCTCGCCTTCGAAACGGTCAGGATTCATTCCCACTTGCTCAAGGGCTTTCCAGACGAAATCGACACAGCTGTTTGTTACGGCGTGGTAGTGGTCTTTATCGAATCCGTACTCTTTGGGCTCTGCGATGAATCGTTCAATTGCCCTCAATTGCCCTTCGGTGATCGCATAGGACGCTGTAAAGTAAGAATCTCCAGCGTAAGCGTCTCGGTCAGATGCAAATATTTTCCCTTCAACGGACGCAACGCCACTTTTGGTCTCCGCAGGTCCGAAACCAGCTTGCACCGAACTCCCATCGGATCGAACCAGTTCTATCCAAGCATGCCCTGCCATAGAAGATGAGACGTCACCGTTAGAGTTTGTGTAGGTAGTTCCAGGTGCTTCGACATGTAGCTTGAGTAATGCGTTTGCCATCTTTCAATCCTCCTTAAAATTTTCGTGTATCTTTTTCGAACACAAAAAGCGTACCGAAATCGATATGTGGAACTGCGACCAGATTTTCTAAACGGACCCGATAGATTCCCTCGGGAAGACCACCCAGGTACAATTTTTGCGCACGCCAAATTTCCTTGTCGTGGTTCACGTACTGACTAAAGGCAGGACTGCGCTCCTTAACAATCAGATCAATGTTTGTCGAATTCTTTTTATCCAAAGGCTCTATCCGCAAACGTAACTTAAAGGGGTAAGGTAGCGTCCCCTCATCCCCACCCACCCATCCGTTCTGTATCCGGCGCAGCGCCTCTTTTCTCTCGATAGGCCAACTCAGGTCTTCAACCAAAACCAAATAAAAGCCATATGCCCGGTTGGTCTTATCTACCTTGACGAGAACATCGACTACCTCTCCCTCTCTCCGTATCGGAAAAGGCAAAAAAAATTTACTCTCATGCACCTTCGCCGATATGGACGAATCTGCCGCCTGCCCAGATAGCATAGGAGCAGAAAGCACTCCCATCAGCACCATCAGCCTTCCAAGTTTTTTCTTGATCATCAATTTTCATCTCCTGATTTTTTACTTAATATTTACGGTTATCTTTTTCAAACAAGAACAGCGTAGCGAAATCAATTTCTGGAACTGCGGCCAGATTTTCTAGTCGGACCCGATAGACCCCCTCCGGCAATGCGCTGAAATGCAGCTTCTGGGCACGCCATATTTCCTTATCAAGATTCGCGTACTGGCTGAACGCAGGACTTCGGTCCGTGATGATCAGATCAAAACTCTTTTGATTGCTTTTCTCGACGGGCTCAATCCGCAAGCGAATCTTGAAGGGATAAGGCAGGGTGCCTTCATCTCCGAAGACCCATCCCCTATGCACCCTTCGCAAGTCTTCTTTTTTACGCATTGACCAATTCAGATCTTCGACCAAGACCAGGTAAAGACCATACGCCCGCTCGGTTTTCTCAAATTTGACCAGAACATCAATCGCCTCTCCCCCTTGTTGCACTGGGAAAGGCGTATGAAATCCACTTTCACGGACCTTCCCTGAAGCTGGCAAGTCCGACGCATGAATGCACGGAATATGGACAGCAACCATTCCAATCAGCACCGTCAGATTTCCAAGTATTTTGTTGGCCATCAATTTTCGTCTCCTGTTATCGCTTTCGTTGTTCATTCACAGCGCCAACCAATCAGCGCACCTCCTTTCCTTTCATCGATAAATTCCACTGCAATCACCTCTTCCGCAAACCCGCAATCACCGCGCTTTCAACCCCTCATCCAGGTTCTTGATAATGGGTGCAAGCAAGAACTCGATCACCCGCCTGCGGTCCGTGATGATGTCGGCTTGCACGCTCATGCCGATGCCCACCAGATGACGCGCGCCATTGCGCATCAGCGAGGTACTCTCAGGCTTGATATGCATCCGATACATCAAGCCTCCTCTGGCTGGAGGGCTGGAGGGCTCCATCCCCGTGGCAACCGCCGCAGCATCGTTGCCGCCTGCGCCACGTGGCTCGGCGTCGGGGCTGATCCAGGTCACCACGCCAGGCAAGGTGCCGTACTGCTGATAGGGGAAGGCATCCACTTTGATATCCACTCGCTGCCCTACCCGCACGAAACCCGCGTCCTCGTTGGACAGCGCTGCTTCTATCAGCAAGGGCATGCCCTCGGGGACGATGCTGGCGACGACCTGGCCGGGAGTGACCGCCCCGCCCAGGGTGGCCACGGACAGGTTCTGCACTTGGCCATCCACAGGCGAGCGCAATCGTTTCTGCCTCAACAGTTGTTCGATCCGGGCTTGATCGCTTTGGGCCGCCACCATCAGGGCTGCCTTTTCCTGCGTCTGCGCAAGCAGCGAACTGCGATGTTCCGCTTCCAGAAATTGCAAACGCTGCTCGGCGGCCAGATGCTCCTGCCTGGCCGCCTGCGCCGATGCCCGCTGTGATGCCAGCTCACCTGCCAGGCTGTTGGCGTTGTCCTGCAATCGCAGATACTCGAAGTGGGCGATGGATTCTCCCGCGTAAGGACGAACCCTCTCCACACGCTCGCGCGCGGACTGAAGATTGGCCTGCAGCTTGGCGATCAGGGCCGTGGCGGCTGCCTGCTGCATCAGGCGGTGCTGACGGTTGCGCTCGGCCTCGGCGACCCTGGATTGATGGGCGTGTCGCTGCGCGGTGAACAAGGCACGTTGTGCGGCGATGCTTTCCGGCAGTGCGTCAGCGACATCGAAGACGGGCTCGCGCTCGTCCAGTTCGGCCTGCAAACGCTCCCGTTCCAGCCGCAGCTGGATCAGCTTCTGCGTCACCGCCTTGTATTCGGCCCGGTTGATGGTGTCATCGAGCTCAACGATCAAGTCGCCCGCTTTCACGCGCTGCCCTTCCCTGGCATGGATGGCGCGGACCAGCGACATTTCGGTGGCATGCAATAGCTGCGTCTTGCCCTCGGGAACCAGTTTCCCCGCTGCGCTCGCAGCCACATCGATCCTGGCCAGATATGCCCATATCGACAGCACCACCAGCAAACAGAGCAGCCCCCACAGTACCGGCCTTCCAGGTACAGGCTCCCAGGGTCCTGGCAGGTTCTTCCACGCCTCCCGCGTGTTGCCGCTCCCGCCCACGGATTGAGCGCGGCGACGCAAGCGGTGCCGTCGCTGAAGCAGCCATTCAACGGCCGGCCGCACGCTCGCCCTCCTGATCTTGCTGCCCATCCATGGTGTAGAGGCGGCGATACAAGCCATCCCGCTGCATGAGTTCCTCGTGCTTGCCCGTCTCGACAAACCGTCCCCGATCCAGCACCATGATCTTGCTGGCATGCCTTACCGTACTCAGCCGGTGCGCGATGACGAATACCGTGCAATGGAGAAAGGCTTTGCGCAGATTGTTCTGCACCCGGCGCTCGGATTCGTGGTCGAGGGCGCTGGTAGCCTCATCGAGGATGAGTATGCGAGGCCGCGCATATACGGCCCTGGCGATGGCGATCTTCTGGCGCTGGCCGCCTGAGAGCAGAATGCCGCCGCGCTCGCCGATCAGGGTGTCGTAACCTTGAGGCAAGGCCATGATGAAGGCGTGGGCATCTGCCAGTTCGGCAGCAGCTGCGATGGCATCAAGATCCGTATTGCCATCGCTGATGGCGATGTTCTCGCCAATGGTGCCGCTGAAGAGGAAGATGTCTTGTGGCACGACGCTGATGCGCTCGCGCAAGGTGCATGGATCATAACGGCCGATATCGATGCCATCGACCAATATCTGCCCTTGAGTGGGTCGATACAATCCGTGCAGCAGCTTGGCCAGCGTGCTCTTGCCACCACCGCTGCGCCCGACGATGCCGATGATGTCGCCTGGCCCCGCCGCCAGGAAAATGTCCTCCAGGACGACCGGTGATTGCGGGCAATAGCGGAACACCAGATCCACCAGCTGCACATCCCCCTTTATTTCGCCCGCTGCGGGCCGCATGCTGCCTGCATCCTCTTCGGACCGGACATTCATGATCTGGCCCAATGCATCGCTGGACAAGCTCAGCTGCTGCAATTCCTGCCATACCTGGACCACATGGCTCACCGGATGAATGAAGCGCAAGGCCAGCATCTGGAAGGCAATCACCTGCCCCACCGTCAACTGGCCATCCAGTACCAGGTGGGCCCCCAGCCACAGCACCGCCAAGACCACCGCACGCTGTACCAGCAGATTGAACGCCGCATTCATGCTGCTCAAGCCGCCGCCCTCACGGGTCGCAGACACCTGTTCGGACAAGGCTTGTTGCCACCGCGCAAGCATGGCGTTTTCAATGGCCAGTGCCTTGATCGCATGGATCCCGGACACCAGTTCCAGCAAGACGCTGCTCGCCCTGGTGGCCATCGCATGCTTGCGGGCCAGCGACCGGCGCATCAGTGGGCGCACCCCCAATGAAAATGCGATCAGCACCGGAACCGCCAGCAGCACCACCATCGCAAGCGTGGCGCTGTAACTGAACATGACCGCCACAAACACCACCGTGAAGATCAGATCCACCAAGCCCGAAATAGATGATCCCGCGAGGATCTGGCGTATCGATTCCATCTCCTTGACCTGGGAAAGCAGGATACCTATCGATCTCGACTCGAAATAACGCAGCGGCAGACGCAGAAGATGTCGCACCACACGCATGCCGAGCAAGGCATCGAGATGCGATGACACATGGGCCAGCAGCCGGGCGCGCAGTATCATGAACGTTGCCTCGAAGCCGATCAGCACCATCATGGCCACCCCCAGCACATGCAGGCTGGCCAGATTGCGGTGATTGAGGACCTTGTCAATGATGACCTGGCTGAACAGTGGAACCGCCAACGCAAACACCTGCAGGGCCAGTGAGGCAAGGAGGATTTCCGCTGCGGCGCTGCGCCGGTCCAGCAGGGGCCGCATCAATTCGCGCAAGTCAAAGTTGCTGTCCTGTTCGTCAGTATCGGTCAGGGCATCCAGCTCAATGAGCCGCCGTGGCGGGGAGCGCATGAACGCCTCATGGCCAAGGATGCGCGGACGATCCGGTGATCCGGGATCGAACAGGACCAGATGCCGTGACTCGATCCGGATGACGAGTTGGTAGTCCTGCCCGTCCCATTCGAGCAAAGCCGGCAACCTGATCCGCCCCTGCCGGATACTGTCAAGACGTCTCGCCCGGCCGCGCATCCCGCAGCGCCGCGCCATTTCCACGATATCGCCGCCCCGGCCAGAGACCATGGCGGCGTTTGCATGCATCTCCGCCGGCATCACGATTCCCAGTACCGAGGCCGCCACACGCAGGCAGGCCAGCGCGCGTTGCGTGCCTTGGCCGATTGATCCTTCGAATGGCTCCACGTCCACCTCCTCGTCTGAATGCTGCGGCCAGCCCCTTTGCGCGGAAAAAGGGGCCGATCGAGCCAGGTCAATCACAATCCTAAAACGATATTAGTAAATGGGAATCATTTTTATTGACACTTAGGGAAGGGACGTTATCCTCCACCAGAGGTGACGCAATCCTTGAGGCAAGGCACATTCTTGCGGTTCATCACGAAAAACCGGCAACGCCCCCCGTGGGCGCAAGATCAAAAAAAACCGCCGGTCCTGGCGGATCGGCGGTTCTTCTTGGGAGGCTCCCTGAACGAATCAGTACTGGACTAACCGTTCTCGTACACCCACTGCAACAAGGCATCCTGCGCCTGCTGCCCATTCGGCGCGGCAGCGTGATTGATCAGGAACACCACCACATAGGTCTTGCCCGAGGCGGCCTGCACATAGCCCGCAATCGAACGCACGTCATTGAGCGTGCCAGTCTTGATGTGCGCCTGCCCCGCCACGCTCTGCGTCTTCAGGCGACGGCGCATGGTACCGTCGTAACCGACCAGCGGCAGCGAGGACACGAACTCCGGCATCAACGGCGAACGATAGGCCTGCACCAGCACGCTGGCCAGCAGCGCCGGCGTGACGCGCTCCACGCGCGAAAGACCGGCACCGTTCTCGATGGCCAGGCCATTGGTATCGATGCCCTTGTCATTGAGCCAGCCGCGCACCGCGCGCGCGGCATTGACGGTGTCTCCGGGCTGGCCGGTCATCTCCGCCCCCAGCGTTAGCAGCACCTGGCGCGCCATCACGTTGTTGCTGTACTTGTTGATGTCGCGGATGACTTCCGGCAACGGCGGCGACTGCACTTCCACCATCAGCCGCGCCGAAGGCGTGACCTGACCGTTGACCACACGCCCGGCAAAACTGCCGCCGAGGTCGGCCCACATCTGTACAAAACTCGCGCCCACATACTGCACATTGTTCATGCGATACGGATGGACATACCAGACGCGCGGCCCGCAGTCGGCGCTGTAGCTGCCGGTGAAACTGACGGCGTTGGGGTCGTTGTTCATCTTCAGCTTGCCCTGCCAGTCGCCGCAGGGCTCCTGCGACAAGCGTGGCGGCGTGACGGTGATGCCGGCCATCGGTGGATCCATGCTCACGCTGACCACGCCACTGGCGGCATCCGGCTCAAAACGGAAAGCCTGGGTGCGGTAATTCATCAGCAGGGCATCGGGGCCGGCGTTGTATGGCTTTTGCGGATCGCCATCGAACTGCGAGGGGTCATAGCTGGACTCCGCAAAATACGTACGATCCAGCACCAGGTTGCCGCGAATGTCCTTGATGCCGCGTGCGCGCAGCTGGCGCAGGAACAGCCAGAAATTCTCCAGCACCAGCTTGGGATCGCCCCCGCCCTTGAGGATCAGGTCGCCATTGAGCACGCCCCCGGCAAGCGTGCCATCGATGTAGGCCTGGGTCTTCCAGGTGTAGGTCGGCCCGAGGATTTCGAGCGCGGCATCCGTGGTCACCAGCTTCATCACGGAGGCCGGATTGAATGGCTGCCCGGTATTGTTGGCCGCCAGCATGCGCTTGCCGTTGTCGGCATCGACCACCACGACGCCGGTATTCTGCTGCGGAATATGGGCCACGCGCAGCGCCCCCACCACCGACGGCGGCAGGCCCTGTGCATGGACGACGGGAGCGGCGCTGCTGGCCAGCAGCGCCAGCCACAATGAAGAAAGACCAAGCCGGGGAGACTTCACGAGACGGGGGAAGCGGAACATGATGAAGACGGAAATGAGGAGCAGGCATTATAAGGGGATGCATGGCCGGCCGTCGGTGCAGCAGGCGGGGATGACGACATCGGCGCGTCACCTTGCCATGCGACACTAGGGCCTGTTCTCATCCTGCTTGAAAGGCACGATGAAAGATGCGATGTGAACGGCCCGGCCTGACACTGACCAATGCCCGGCGGAAACGGTTCCCCCGTGTGCGCAAGATCATGGTCAAGGCAAGCGCAGAGCGGGCTTGCGAACAGCCGCCAGATGGCGTTACGCTGCGTGACTGATAATCATCGCTTGCATGTAATCGTGCGTACCAGAAACTCCGGCGACCGCTGGCCCGGCTGACATCACCCGCGGACCAGACGAAAGAAAAACATGAACATGTCCTCCCCCTCCAATCCCGATTGCCCCACCCCGCGACCGCCCGCCGCACGCCTGCTGGCCTTGCTGCTGGACGTGCTCAGCCCGCTGGCCCTGATTCGCCGCGGTCCCGCGCGTTCCGGCGAGGCGAGCCAGGCGGCGCTAGCCGGCAAGGGCGTGCGCTTCGTGCAGCGCATCTACCGTCTGCGGGTGATTGGCCTTGGCGTGGGATTTTTCTGCGTCGCCGCCGGTTTCCTGCAGCACCCCGTGCCATGGCCGCTGTGGCTGTTGCTGGGCGTGCATGGCTACCTGTGGCCGCATCTGGCGCGCCAGTGGGCCCTCAGGTCGGTGATCCCGTATCGCGCCGAGCGGCGCAACCTGGTCATCGACGCCGCCTTTGGCGGCTTCTGGATTGCAGCATTGCACGGCAACCTGGTGCCCAGTGCGGTCATCATCTCGATGCTGTCGATGGACAATATCGCCGCCGGCGGACTGCGCCTGTTCATGCGCGGCCTGTATGCCAGCCTGGTGGCTGGCGTGCTGGGCTGGTGGCTGCTGGGCGCGCATTTCCAGCCGCAGTCGGACCTGACGACCATCCTCGCCTGCCTGCCGATGATGATGCTCTATCCCCTGGCGCTGGGGCAGTCGACCTATCTGATGTCGAAGAAGCTGGCCGATCGCTCACGCCAGTTCGAGATTGTCAGCCAGCTCGACGGGCTCACGCTGCTGTTCAATCGCCGCTACTGGGAGAGCCTGTTGCTGGGCGAATTCGAACGCCTGCACCGCCAGAGCTCCGCGCAGCACCAGACCTTCCTGCTGTTGCTGGACCTGGACCACTTCAAGAGCATCAACGACACCTGGGGCCACCTGATCGGCGACGAGGTGCTGCGCAACTTCGCGCGCCTGCTGCGGACCATGCTGCGCGAGCAGGACGCCATCGGACGTTACGGCGGTGAGGAATTCGGCGTGATCCTGCGCGACGTGTCGCCAGCCGATGCGCTGGCGCTGTCACAGCGGGTGATCGAAGCGGCGCGCACCAGAAATGATGAAAACAATTTATACGGTTGTACGGTCAGTGCCGGACTGGTGCCCTTCTCTGCGGACATGGACGCTCATTTCGTCTGGCTGCAACGCGCCGACCACGCCATGTACTGCGCCAAGGAAAGCGGGCGCGATCGCCTGGTGGCCTGGGATCCGGCGCTGGAGCGCGCGCCGCGCATGCCCAATCAGCCGCCGCCTCCCTGCTGCGTATAGGCGTGCAGCGAAGAAGTCACGAAAGCGATGGACGCAAAAAAGGCCGATGTTTTCGGGGCCGCCACGAGACCACTGTGAAAACATCGACCTAGGGAAATCAAGGCGGGGGCGATCGGCATGACGGAATGATAGGCGTACTTCCCTAAAAAAATGCCTGCGCCGATGCCCCGGCCACTGCCGCAACGAGCGGCAAAGCGGGCCGCAGAAAGCCCGCTAAATTAGCACTGGCAGTGCTTCCAGTACTAAAAGCGCGAGCAGTGCGCCGAAGACCGCGCCCACTGCTCTCAAACTGGTTCGGACAATCCGTGACGCCACCGGAACCTCGCCGCAGAGCAACAAACCCGCCAGCGCCATGGGAATGAAGAACATCAGATTGTTCATGATGAGGTTGGGCATGATGCGTCTCCTGGTCGAGTTTATTGGTTTGGCGCGGGGTTGCTGCGCGTACTCTGTTCGGGCTTGCCTCGTTTCGAGTATAGGCCGTACACCATGGAAGACAAGGCTCACCCGGCGAGAATCGGTGCTGCACAGCAGCGTCCAGAGCAGCGAAATACCGCTTCACCATCCTCGCTGTGAAGCAGAAAGCTTCCGCTCCATCTTGTTGCAGATGCACAAATTTTCGGCAACACGGGCGAATTTGCCTTGACCCTGTTTTCCGCGCGGGCGTAGAATTCGCCCGTTCTCATTTTTTGGAGTCCCTCTCATGGGCACTTGTTCGGGTGACAGTTGTTGCCGGTTAATTCCGGGTTAAGCCTCAGCAAGGATTTCAGCAGGACTTCATCCTGTCGTCATCTTGCACCAGGCAGATGACGGCAATTCATGTCGGCAGCGCGCGGTCTTTCCAGGCCGGTTTTCAGCAGCGCCGCTGACAACGACATTCCCTCACAACGACAGATCGACGATCGACCGCCGCAGACACGGCGTCAGAACGCAGCTGCATCGCGACCGCATTGCCCGCTCCATCGAGCCGGCACCCGGCTCGCCTGATGCCGCGCGCGCCATGACGCACCGCCTTCCGCATGGCCAGCCGCCATGCGGCTGCACGTCTGTTGCCGCCGTCAGGTGCCGATGACAGGTACTCCGCTCAACCAGGCGGAGGCTGCAATGCGACAGACACATTCATCATGAACACGCGAAGACCCAGCGCGCCGCGTCCGGCCGCCCGTCTTGGCGGGGGCCGTCCACGGCGCTGACCCCGATGCCGGCCTGCCCTGCTGCAGGCCGACGCGATGCAAACCGCTTCGTCCACGGGACGAGGCCCAACAAGAAAAGAAGCACGCCATGAATCTGAACCTGCTGAAAGAAACCTTTGTCAGCTTCATCCGCGCACGCGGTATGGACCGTCACTTCCGCCGCCTGGGCATGGACATGTTCCGCAGCGCCCCGGTCACCAAGGAAGTCCCGCAAACCTTGGCCGAGCAATTGAGCGAAGCCTCCCGCAGCGAAGCCCAGGCCCTGCTGCAGCGTCTGCAGTCGCGCCCCGACGGCCTGACCGAATCGGAAGCCGATGCCATCCGTGAACACAGTGGCCCCAACGAAGTCGAGCACGAGAAGCCGCTGACCTGGTATGTCCACCTGTGGCACTGCTACAAGAACCCGTTCAACCTGCTGCTGACCCTGCTGGCTGCGGTCTCCTTCTACACCGAGGACATGAAGGCCGCCATCGTCATCGGCACCATGGTAGTGGTCTCGACCTTGCTGCGCTTCGTGCAGGAAGCACGTTCCAACACTGCCGCCGACAAGCTCAAGGCCATGGTCAGCAACACCGCGACCGTGATGCGCCACGACCAGGTCGAAGAGATCGCCGCCGAGGCGCAGCGTTACTTCGACGTCATGCTGCACCCCAAGGGCGCGCGCCGCGTCGAGGTACCGATCCACAAGCTGGTGCCGGGCGACATCGTGCTGCTCTCGGCCGGCGACATGATCCCCGCTGACCTGCGTCTGCTGGCCGCCAAGGACCTGTTCGTGAGCCAGGCCGCGATGACCGGCGAATCGCTGCCGGTAGAAAAATTCGTCACCCCCAGCAACCTCAATACCAGCAGCCCGCTGGAGCTGGACAACCTCTGCTTCATGGGCACCAACGTGGTCAGCGGCTCGGCCACGGGCGTGGTGCTGACCACCGGCAAGCGCACGTATTTTGGTGCGCTGGCTGAACGCGTCACCGCCACGGACCGCACGCCGACTGCCTTCCAGGCGGGCGTCAACAAGGTCAGCTGGCTGCTGATCCGCTTCATGCTGGTGATGACGCCGGTGGTGTTCTTCATCAACGGTTTCACCAAGGGCGACTGGGTGGAAGCCTTCCTGTTCGGCCTCTCCGTGGCCGTGGGCCTGACGCCGGAGATGCTGCCCATGATCGTGACCTCGACCCTGGCCAAGGGCGCGGTGGCGCTGTCGCGCAAGAAGGTGATCGTCAAGCGGCTCGATGCGATCCAGAACTTCGGTGCGATGGACGTGCTGTGCACCGACAAGACCGGAACGCTGACGCAGGACAAGATTTTCCTGGAACGTCATACCGACATTCATGGCGAGCCCGATGACGAAGTGCTGCAATACGCTTACCTGAACAGTTATTACCAGACCGGCCTGAAGAACCTGCTGGACGTGGCCGTGCTGGAGCACGCCGAGCTGCAACGTGAAATGTCCATCGCCTCGGCCTATCGCAAGGTCGACGAAATTCCTTTCGACTTCCAGCGCCGCCGCATGTCGGTGGTGGTGTCCGAGCGCGAGGATCACCACGAGCTGATCTGCAAGGGTGCGGTCGAGGAAATCGTCTCGGTCTGCTCGCGCGCCCGCGTCAATGGCGAAGTGGTACCGCTGACCCCGGCCTTGCTGGAAGAGATCCGCGCCACCACCGGCAGCCTCAACGCCGAGGGCCTGCGCGTGGTCGGCGTGGCCGCCAAGGACTTGCCGCCGACCAAAGAGGTCTACAGCCTGGCTGACGAATCGGACCTGGTGCTGATCGGTTACATCGCCTTCCTCGATCCGCCCAAGGAATCGACCGCCCCGGCGCTGGCCGCATTGCGTGCGCATGGCGTGAAGGTCAAGATTCTGACCGGCGACAACGAACTGGTCACCGCCAAGATCTGCCGTGAGGTTGGACTGGAGGTCAAGGGCATGCTGCTGGGTTCGTATGTCGAGAAGATGAGCGATGCGGAGCTGTCGCAGGCGGTGGAGACGGTGACGGTCTTCGCCAAGCTTTCGCCGGCGCACAAGGAACGCATCGTGCGCGTGCTGCATGATCGCGGACATGTGGTCGGTTTCATGGGCGACGGCATCAACGATGCCCCGGCCCTGCGTGCTGCCGACATCGGTATCTCGGTGGATACGGCGGTGGATATTGCCAAGGAAGCGGCGGATCTGATCCTGCTGGAGAAGAGCCTGATGGTGCTGGAAGAAGGCGTGCTGGAAGGCCGCAAGACTTTCGCCAACATGCTGAAATACATCAAGATGACGGCCAGCTCCAACTTCGGCAATGTCTTCTCGGTCCTGATTGCCAGTGCCTTCCTGCCTTTCCTGCCGATGCTGCCCTTGCATCTGCTGGTGCAGAACCTGCTGTATGACGTCTCGCAGATCTCGATTCCCTTCGACAACGTCGACAAGGAATTCCTGGAAAAGCCGCAGCGCTGGGATGCCGGTGACATCGGCCGCTTCATGGTCTTCTTCGGTCCGATCAGCTCGATCTTTGATATCACGACCTTTGCGCTGATGTGGTATGTCTTCGGCGCCAGCACGCCGGAACATCAAACCCTGTTCCAGTCCGGCTGGTTCATTGAAGGGCTGCTGTCGCAGACGCTGATCGTGCACATGATCCGCACGCGCCGCATCCCCTTCTTCCAGAGCCGCGCCTCGTGGCCGCTGATGGGGATGACGCTGGTCATCATGGCCATCGGCATTGCAATCCCGATGACGCCGCTGGCGCATTACTTCAAGCTGGAGGCGCTGCCGCTGTCGTACTTCCCGTGGCTGGTGGCGATCCTGGTCGCCTATGCGGTGCTGATCCAGGGGATGAAGGGGTGGTATGCCAGGCGGTATGGGTGGCAGTGAGCTGTGGCCGGCCTGATGAAATGAAAATGCCTGCTCTTTGGAGCGGGCATGATTTTCTGACCGATTGGAGAGGTGCCAGCTCACAATCACGCAGACAAGAGCATTTACCTCTTGAAAGCAGGTGCCTGAGCACGATTTCAAGTTTCAAATCTCTTTTTGTTTTCTGTATTCAGAGCAGCGTACAAGTGCCGATCAACGATGCGTCCATTCTTCATGAAGCTCGCTCTTAGCGTACCTTCACGGACAAAGCCGCATTTTTCCAAGACTCTGATGGAAGCCAGATTCCACTCAAATACTGTTGTCTCAACCCGGACAAATTGCTCGACATCAAACGCAAAAGCAAGCACGCGCCGCACACTCTCTGTCGCCAGGCCCAATCCCCAATACTGCTCACCCAGCCAATAGACGATGCCCGAACAGTGCTTCAAGGAACCCGATCGAGGTACCAGACTGATTCCTCCCGCCAACCTGCCGTTGAATTCTATCGCCCACGCATGGCGGTGAGGATGCGATTTCATTTCGTGAATCCAGGCGACAGCGTCATCAAACTTGTATGGCGAGGGAAATCTATCTGCCATATTTCCCGATATATTTTTGTTGTTCGCAATAAGGGCAAGTTCTTCGATGTGTCTGTCATCCCATTTTTCCAAAGACAGTGGAGCGTTTTCTGGACTGATATTTTTCATTTAGTGGAAGTAAAGTTTCGCGGCGTTGCGTTCTCATGACAGACATCCGCCAGATAGCCAAAAAGCCCCTATTCGGCAAGCACAGGGGGCATCACGACATCCGCCGGTCTGCGCTTCCCTTCCGGCCCGAGATAGCAAGCTCGCCAAGTAGCGCATACGCCTGTCACGACAATAAGCTTCCCGAAAATATTGAACCTCAACTCTTTCATTGGCGCTCCGCCCTCTTTCAGCTGAAAAACAAAACAAGGTAATCAAGCTCTCCAGCATCGCCACTGACTTCAAGACGACCCCCGCCAGATGAAAATCACGCCGGTTGCCGCGCCCAACTGAATTTTCAATGCCGAACTTCCACATCCCGCACCAGCCTGATCCCCACCAGCGTATAGCGCGTACTGACGGTATTCCAGTTCCGGAAGGCACACCGCGCATACAGTGACCAGGTATGCCACGAGCCACCGCGCCGCACCTTGGTTTCACCGCTGGCTGGCCCGCGCGGGTCGGCCAGCGGCGAACGCGCATAGGTCTCTTCGCCATACCAGTCGGCGGTCCATTCCCAGGCATTGCCTACCATGTCATACAGCCCGAAGGCATTCGCAGGGAAACTGCCCACCGGCGAGGTGAAGGCGAAGCCGTCGTGACTATTCAGCGCGCGACCGGCCATGCGTGGCCAGTAGGGAGCAGCGTCGGCATCAAAGGTGTTGGCGATCTGACTCAGGCCCTCCGGATCATCGCCATTGGGATAGCGCGTCGTCGTCCCCGCGCGGCAAGCGTATTCCCATTCGGCTTCGGTCGGCAGACGATAGTGCGCGTGCTCTTTCTCACTGAGCCAAGCTGCAAGGGCTGATGCATCATTCCAGGTGACGTTGAGTACCGGATGATCATCGGCCTGGGGGAAGCCGGGGTTTTTCCAGCTGTATTGCGGGCTGCGGCCTTCGAATGCGTCTTTGCGTTCGGTCTTCTCAGGATCGTAGCGCGGGTTGTAGCCGTAACCGCCGGTCTGATCGCGAATGGATTCCGGGGTATAGCCGGACTCGGCCAGGAATTTCGCGAACTGGCCCACGGTGACCAGATGCTTCCCGAGATAGAAGGGATGGGTGATCAGCACCTTGTGCCGCGGCCGTTCATCGTCGAGATCGCGCAGCCGCCGCTCCTCATAATCCGGATAGGCCTGCTTCAGCGCGGCCAGCGACTCCTCGGTTCCCATCCAGAATTCGCCCGCCGGGATCAGCACCATCTGCATGCCAATGGAGTTTTCCATCGTCACAGGCGGTTGAGTTTTTTCCTCTGCAGAGGCGAACAGGCATGTCGACCAAAGCAACATCGCCGTCCATCTGATGAATCGGTGTTTCAAGGTATCCCCCCCCTTGTATCCGCAGTTGTCGTCCTCGTTGAAACTCAAACACCAAGTACAAGGCCTGTCCGATCACGGATAGCGCCCAGAACACAACGGCAACCCCAAGCCATTGCATTCACCTGCTGGACGGGAGATCAGCCCAACAGCCGCTTCTGGAAACGCTTCAACGCATCGGCAAACACATCGGTACTGTCCAGGGCGCGCGCCAGCACCAGCGCGCCCTGTATTCCTCCCACGACTTCCTCGGCCAGCGTTCTGGCTTCCTTGGGCTTGCGCCCGGTCCGCACCAGGGCGGACGCGAGCGCATCGATCCAGGCGATGAAGTAATCACGCACCATCACGGCAAAGCGATCGCGCTCATTGCCCAGCGCAAATACGCCGACCAGGCAGACACGCTGCCCCGAGAGGAAATAGCGGCTGACATCGTCGAACATGGCCTTGATGCCTGCCACGGCATCGTCACGCTCGTTCAACGCCTCGAACACATGCTGCCGGAACCACGCATCCACGTGGCCCAGCACGGCTTGCGCCATTTCCTCCTTGCCGCCCGGGAAAAAGTGATAGATGCTCCCCTTGCCCAGCCTGGTCCCTTCGCTGATGCGCGCCAGGCTCGCCCCCTCGAAGCCATAGGTGCGGAAGACTTCCGCCAGCAGGGGGATCACATCGTCTTTTTCCGCAATGACTCTAGCCATTCATTTTCCTCAGATACCGAAATCGCTCAGCCCGGGATGATCCGCCGGGCGCGGCCCACTATTGTCCCACAGGAATTTGCGTTCTTCCGGCTTGATCGGATGCTCGTTGATGCAAGCGTGACGGTGATGCATCAGGCCCTGCGCATCGAATTCCCAGTTCTCGTTGCCGTAGGCGCGATACCACTGGCCGGAATCATCATGGTACTCGTAGGCAAAGCGCACGGCGATGCGAGCACCGTCGAAGGCCCACAACTCCTTGACCAGGCGGTAATCCAGCTCACGCGTCCACTTGCGCTTGAGCAGTGCGGTGATGGCTTCACGGCCTTGTGCGAATTCGGCGCGATTGCGCCACCAGCTATCTTCGGTATAGGCCAGCGCAACTTTTTCGGCGTCACGGGTATTCCAGCCGTTTTCGGCAAGACGGACTTTTTCGATGGCGGTTTCACGAGTGAAAGGGGGAAGCGGCGGGCGAATCGACATGATGTTTCTCCAATTAGTGTACCTTTCAGTACCTTATGTACTGTTCGGTACACACAATATAGACCGATCAACTTTGATTGACAAGCGATTTCTTGACGGACGTCGTCTTGCCGGCACAGCTTGAATCCAGCCTGTCCAAGACCAGGAGAATATTGCGAGGAGGTTACGCAGCAGGCACCAATAAAAATGCCTGCTCCAGGGAGCAGGCATTTCGGATACAGCCGTGGCCAGCAGGAATGCAGCGACGCTCAGCGCCTCGGCAACCTCACCGTCACCATGGTCTGCACCTGGTCATCCGAACTCATGGTGATGCTTCCACCATGCGACTTGACGATCTGCTGGGCAATGAACAGGCCCAGTCCGAGACCTTCCTTGCGGCCGACCTCACGCTCGCCACCGCGGAAGGGATCGAAGATCACCGGCAACAAGGCCGCCGGAATGACACCGCGATTGGCGATGGTCATGACCACTTCCTGCTCGCTGCGGCCATCGATGCCGATGCAGATCGGACTGTCCGCCGCGCCGTGCTGCAAAGCGTTGCCCAGCAGATTGGCCACTACCTGGCCCAGGCGGTCGCCATCCCAATAGCCATTGTCATCGCCCTCGATGCGGCGCTCGACCACACTGCCCGGATACGTGGCCTGGTATTCCTGCACGACCCGTTCGGTGATCTCGCCCAGGCAGGCACTGGCACGCACCAGCGGGATGCCGCCGGCCAGGCGCGCGCGGGCCAGATCGAGCATGTTGTCGATCAGCTTGGCCATGCGCTTGCCACCGTTGAGAATCTGTTGCGAGGCCTTCTGTGCCACCTCTTCCTTGTACGTCCGCTGCAGCAGCGTGGCCGCCATCACCACCGCACTCAGCGGATTGCGCAGGTCGTGGCCGAGGATGGCCACGAACATTTCGTTCATGCGCAGGGTCTCGGTGCGCTGCTTCAACTCCAGCGCCAGCAACTGCTTCTGGCGATACAGCTGGAAGAACACATCGGCCTTGTTGCGCAGGATATGCGGCTCGATGGGCTTGTAGAGGAAGTCCACTGCACCACTCTCATAGCCCTTGAACTGGCGGCGCTCATCACGTACACCCGCCGTGACGAAGATCAGCGGCACGTTGCGGGTACGCTCGCTGCCGCGGATCAGCTCGGCCAGCTCGAAGCCATCCATGTCCGGCATCTGCACGTCGAGGAAGGCCAGTGCCACGTCATGCTGCAGCAGCAGTTCGAGCGCCTCCAGGCCCGAGCGGGCCAGCAGCAGTTCGACATCGTCCCGCTGCAGCAGGGCCGAGAGGGCCAACAAGTTTTCGTCGAGATCATCGACCAGCAGGAATTTCACCCGCGGCAGGTCTCTGTCTTTGTATTTTTCTGTCACCTGCGTTCCTTTTCCTGGTCATTCCCCGATACGCCCAGGGTGCGCAGCAGATCGGCGATCTGCGGGAGCGTGAGCACATAATCAATCTGTCCCAGCGCCAATGCCTGCGCCGGCATGTAAGGTACCTGTGCCTGTTGCGGACTTTGTACCACGGTCACGCCACCGGCGCGCGCAATGGCCTGCAATCCGGCCGCACCGTCATGATTGCCGCCGGTCAGCACGATGCCCAGCAAACGCTCGCGGTAAACATCGGCCGCCGATTCGAACAGCACATCGATGGCCGGGCGCGAATAATTCACCAGTTCATCGTTGGACATGGCCAGCACCGGCCCCTGATCACTGCGATCCACCAGCAGATGATAATCCGGCGGCGCAAAGTAGATCACGCCCGGCTGCGCCGGCTCCTTGTCCTGCGCTTCCACTACCGGCTGGCCGCAGCGATCGGCGAAGATGGTGGCCAGCAGGCTGGGGCGTTCGCGCGGAATGTGCAGTACCACCATGGTCGCTACCTGCGCACCACGCCGCAGCGCCGGCAGGATTTCCGACAAGGCTTCCACGCCACCGGCAGAAGCACCGATGACGATCGCATCAATCGCACGGCCACCCAGGGCCGGCAGCGGGACGAGGCTCATAGCTCCCCCTTCTTCTGGAAGATGCGATCTTCCCGCACCACTTCATCGAAAGCAGGACCGTGCGTCGAGAAACGCATCGATTCCTTCGAACCCAGTCCCAGGAAGCCCTTGCGCACCAGCGATTCACGGAACAGGCCGAGCGCGCGTTCCTGCAAATGGCGGTTGAAATAGATCAGCACGTTGCGGCAGGACACCAGGTGCATCTCGGCAAAGACACTGTCGGTGGCCAGGCTGTGATCGGAGAAGACCACGTTCTTGCGCAGCGACTTGTCGAAGACGACGGCACCGTACGCGGCCGTATAGTAATCCGAAAGCGAGGTCTTCGCCCCGGATTTCTGGTGGTTGCTGGTGAAACCGGGGATACGGTCGAGCTCGTAGACGCCGGCCTCGGCCTTCTTCAGCGCGGCCTGGTTGATGTCGGTGGCGTAGATGATGCTGCGGTCGAGCAAGCCTTCCTCGCGCAACAGGATCGCCAGCGAATAGACTTCCTCGCCGCTGCTGCAGCCGGCTACCCAGATCTTCAAGGATGGATAGGTACGCAACAGCGGGATCACCTTCTCCCGTAACGACAGGAAATAGCTGGGATCCCGGAACATCTCGCTGACCTGCACCGTGAGGTAATCCATGAGCGCGGGGAATACCGTCGCATCATGCAGCACCTTGTCCTGCAATTGCGACAGCGTTTCGCAGCCGAACCGGATCATGGCGGTGGCCAGGCGGCGCTTGAGTGACGCACCGGCGTAACCGCGAAAGTCGCAGTGATACTTGAGGTAGATGGCATCCAGCAACAACTGCATCTCGATATCGAAATGCTGGTTGGCCAGTGCCTGGTTTATTTCGGCATCCATACGCGTACCAGGGACAGCAGTTTTTCCACATCCAAAGGCTTGGCGATGTAATCGTTGGCGCCGGCGGCCAGGCATTTCTCCTGGTCATCCTTCATGGCCTTGGCGGTCAGGGCGATGATGGGCAGGCGCTTCCAGACGGCTTGCTTGCGGATCTCGCGCATGGCGGTCAGGCCATCCATCTCCGGCATCATGATGTCCATCAGCACCAGGTCGATCGGTGCGCCTGGCTGTTCCTGGCTGCGCTGCAGGGCCTCCAGGGCTTCGCGGCCGTTGCGGGCGATGTCGACCTTCATGCCCTTGGGTTCCAGCACGGAGGATAGCGCAAAGATGTTGCGCACGTCGTCTTCCACCACCAGGATGCGGCGGCCTTCGAAGACCGTCTCGCGGTCGCGCGCCACCTTGAGCATGCGCTGGCTCTCCGGCGGCAGCGTGGTTTCCACCTGGTGCAGGAACAGCGTGACTTCATCGAGCAGGCGTTCCGGCGAGCGCGCATCCTTGATGATGATGGAACGCGAGAAGCGGCGCAGGTGCTGCTCTTCCTCGGCCGACAGCGAACGGCCGGTATAGACGATCACCGGCGGGAAAGCCACGTGTTCCTGCTCGGCCATCTTTTCCAGCAACTGATAGCCGGACAGATCGGGCAGGTTCAGGTCCATCACCATGCAATCGAAGGTGGTCTCGCGCAGGCGGGCCAGTGCGTCGGCGGCCGTGCGCACGCCGACCAGGTTGATGTTCTCGCCGGCCAGCAACTGGCGGATGCTGTCGAGCTGGCGCGCATCGTCCTCGACCACCAGGACATGGCGCAGGCCCTGCAGGAACTTGGCTTCCAGCTTGCGGATCGCGCCTACCAGTTCTTCTCGCTGCACCGGTTTCAATGCGTAGCCGATGGCACCGCGCTCCAGTGCCTCGTGCGAATAATCGGCCACCGAGACCACGTGTACCGGGATGTGGCGGGTCTTGGGATTGCGCTTGATCTGATCCAGCACGCCCAGGCCGGAGAAGTCAGGCAGGTTCATGTCCATCAGGATGGCGCTGGGGCGATACATCTCCGCCGCCGACACGCCCTCATTGGCCGAATGCGTGACCACGCACTGGAAGCCCATCTCGTGCGCCAGGTCGCGCAGGATCATGGCGAAGGCGGTGTCATCCTCGATCACCAGGATCAGGCGCGAGGACGATTCAATGCGGTGACGGTCATCATCGATGGCGATGTCCTGAAGTTTCGCCGGCGTACCGGGCACCACCTGCGGGCTGGGGATACGGATATCAGGCGCGGTAGCGACTTGCGCCGCCTGCAAGGTCGCAGCCGCCGCCGACGGTGCGGCAACGGCCGCCGGCGTCCGCACTACGGCCTGCTCGCCGCTGTAGACCTGCGGCAGCGAGAGCGTGAAGATGCTGCCCTCGCCTACCCGGCTCTGCACCTGGATATCGCCCCCCAGCAGATGCGCCAGGTCGCGCGAGATCGACAGGCCCAGCCCGGTGCCACCGTACTTGCGATGGGTGCTGCCATCGGCCTGGCGGAAGGCTTCGAAGATGAACTGATGCTGGTCGGCCCCGATGCCGATGCCGGTATCGCGCACGGCGAAGGCTATGCGGCCGCCGGCATCCGCATAGATGCGCAGGCTGACCTCGCCCTTCTCGGTGAACTTGATGGCGTTGGAGAGCAGGTTCTTGAGGATCTGGCCCAGGCGCTGCATGTCCGTTTCCATACGCTGCGGCACGCCCGGATCGACCTCGACCTTGAAGCCCAGGCCCTTCTGCTGGGCCGTCATGGCGAAGCTGGCCTTGAGTTCCTCGGCCATCTTGCTGACCACGAAGGATTCGGAAACGATATCCAGCTTGCCCGCTTCCATCTTCGAGAGATCGAGGATGTCGTTGATCAGGGCCAGCAAGTCATTGCCCGCCGAGGAAATGGTTTGCGCGAAACGCACCTGCTCGTCGGACAGGTTGCCCTGCTTGTTGTCGGCCAGCAGCTTGGCCAGGATCAGGGTGGAGTTCAGCGGCGTGCGCAGCTCGTGGCTCATGTTGGCCAGGAACTCGCTCTTGTACTGGTTGGCGCGCTCCAGCTCGGTGGCTTTTTCCACCAGCACCACCTGGGTCTTGGCCAGGTCGTCCTTCTGGATTTCCAGCAGTTGCGTCTGCTCTTCCAGCTGGGCATTGGTTTCTTCCAGCTCGGCCTGCTGGGTTTCCAGGCGCAGTTGCGAGGCCTTCAGGGCCTGGCCCTGCTCTTCCAGCTCTTCGTTGTTGACGCGCAGTTCTTCCTGCTGTGCCTGCAATTCCTCGGACTGGCGCTGGGTTTCTTCCAGCAGTTCTTCCAGACGGGTGCGATCCTTGGAAGAGCGCACGGCAATGGCGATCTGGTCCGACAGGCGCGCCAGCAGCTCTTCTTCCTCGGCCCGCACCTGGCGCAGGAAGCCAAGTTCAAACACGGCCTGCACCACACCATCGGCCGCTGCGGGCACGATCAGCAGCTCACGCGGTGCATGGCGGCCCACGGAAGAGGAGACGGTCAGGTATTGCGCCGGCACCTCCTTGACATGCATGGCGCGATTGAGCTTGGCGGCCTGGCCCAGCAGGCCCTGGCCATCACGCAGGTGCGGCGGTTGTTCGTTGGCGTCTTCTTCCAGCGCATAGGCGGCGAAGCGCTGGAAGTCGCCGCTATCGGTGCGCAGGTAGATCGCGCCGACCTGAGCATTGAGGTAGGCAGTCAGGAAGGCCAGCGTGTTTTCACCCAGCGCCCCCAGGCGTTGTTCGCCCTGCAGGCGCTCGGCCAGGCCCATCTGGCCGTTGCGGATCCAGGTCTGTTTTTCGCGGGCGCGATAATCGCGCGAAGTGGTCATGGCTGCGGCAATGATGAGCACCAGCAGCAAGCCCGAGCCGCCCCAGGCGACGGCAGTGGAAAACACCACGGCATCGCGCCAGTCGGATTGGCGGCTGGCCAGCAGGTCGCGTTCCTGTTCTTCCATGTCGCGCGACAGCACGCGCACGCGGTCCATGAACATTTTGCCGCGATCGGATTGCACCACGGCCAATGCGCCCGCTGTATCGCCATTGCGACGGCGGCTGACGGTCTCGGCCAGTTCTTCAAGTTTGTCGGCGACCACGCGCTCGATCTGCGACAGGCGCTGCAACTGATCCGGATTGTCGGAGAGCAGCTCGCGCAGCCTGGCGATCTCCCCAGGCAACGCGGCGCGTGCCTGGTTGTAGGGGCTCAGATAGGATTCGGTGCCCGTGAGCAGGAAACCGCGCTGGCTGGTCTCGGCATCCTTGAGCGTGGAGACCAGCACCTGCAACTGCTCGCGCACCTTCATGGTGTGCGAGACGGCATTGGCGGCCAGGCCCCGGCTGACCGAGGCTTCCCAGGTAAACAGGGCAATCAGCACCACCGCCAGGATGGCGACGGAAAAACCGATCAGCGGCCCCAGCGGCAGCGGCGGTCCGGAAAATGCGCCCTTGCCCTGGCGCTTCAACATGGCAATACGTTCTTCAGCTTGGCTGGAATAAACCCGCACGGTGCGCTCCGTTGTTCGAATCGTTGGTCGAGCTGCGGGGGTTCTGTGTGTCGCTGTGTCCCCCTCCCCTTGGTCTTGCGTCCGGGAAAGCCGCCGATTATACGGGCGGCTTCCGGTTTGCGCAGAGCGCCGGTGCGGCGCTTGATCGCGCACTCACCCGCCTCTGAACCCGGCTAGGACAAAGCGCTGCCGGTTCGGTTCCGCAGCGCTGTCATCCTGGCACTGACACTCGCTTTCAGGTGCCGGCCAGGCCGGCCGCGATATTGATGGACAAGCCGATGATGGCGGCATTGAATACGAAGCAGATCAGCGAATGCGCCAGCACCGACTTGCGTAACGCACGCGAGGCCACGGCCACATCCGATGTCTGCACGGCCACGCTGATGGTGAAGGCGAAATACAGGAAATCCCAGTAGCCGGGATTGCGTATGCCGTCCGGGAAGCGCAGCGGCAAGGCCTCCGGGTCGTCGTCATCGGCGTAGAAGAGGCGCGCGTAATGCAGCGTGAAGATGGTCCCGATCAGGGCCCAGGAGCCGAACACGGTGGAGGCTGTAAAGGCATAGCGCAACAGCCTGCCGCGCTCGTCGTGATGGCTGCTGCCGCCCAGTTCCAGCAAGATGGCGAGCAAACTCGCAATGGCTGCCACGCAAACCATCACCAGTACCACGTGGGCGCTCTCGTCCTCGGTCTCGGCCAGGCGCTTGACGGCCTTGGCATCGGCCCGCAGCATCATCACCCACAGGCTCAGCAAATAGAACCAGACGCCGGCATTCCAGCCGATGAGGCTGCGGCCGATCCAGGTACTGGCGGGGAGAACGGTGGCGGCGGCGATCCCGATGGCGATGCCGATGAGCAAGCGCGGATGGACCTGGACGATGTGGCGGGCGACGGACATTGTTCTTGTTGATGTTGTGAGTCTTCTGTAAGGGCAGCGTCAATGCAGTGCCGCGAATGGGCAGGACATTAGCATGCCCTGCCCGCCCCTGCCAGCCATGCTTTCCCTCAGCATGCGCGGGCAGGCGGCCGCTGATGAGACCTAGTTACCCTTGGACAGCAGGTTGGCCAGCCGCACTGCGTCCTCGAAACTGGACAATCCGGTCAGGGCCATGGTGTTGATGGTCATCGGGCCTTGCACGCTGGCCACGTTGGTCACGCGGCCTTCCAGCACGGCGGCGAGCTGGCGGCCCATCAATTCGCGCGAGGCCGCCGCCAGCCTGGCGGTCCCGGTGGGCGAGAATTGCAGTACCAGCACCGCACGTCCGGCCGCATCCTTCTGCGCCGACGCGCGCTGCACGTCGCCGGCATCGAGTGCGGCGCGCGGGGCGAGATAGA